>Ga0208375_1000675_pt1 | contig 46067 bp, 59 predicted proteins | sample RifOxyD1_FD_184038 | JGI IMG/M metagenome (GOLD analysis project Ga0208375, IMG submission 184038) | Soil microbial communities from Rifle, Colorado - Rifle Oxygen_injection D1 (SPAdes) | ecosystem: Environmental > Terrestrial > Deep subsurface > Rock core/Sediment | place: Rifle, Colorado... | reverse complement strand
TAGCTCCTTCTGTTTAATGATTTTATTCACCTTCTTTTTATTGAGTTTCATAAACTCTTCTAAAGAAGAAGAGTTAAGAAATAATTTCGGGACTCTACAATAAAGTTTTTATAGGACTGAATTTTTAATCTTATTATGGAAGAGGTTGATAAATTAATTCTTAGAGCTCAAAAAAATGAGATTACTGAATATTATATCTATTCAAAATTAGCTAATAAAATAAAGGAAGAGAATAACAAGAAGATACTAAAAAAAATTGCAAATGATGAATTAAAACATTATAATATATGGAAAAAATATTCTAAGAAAGAGATTAAACCTAATTTTTTCAGAGTTTATTGGTACATTTTTTTATCCTCAATATTGGGATTGAGTTTCGGATTAAAACTAATGGAAAAGGGAGAAAAACTAGCTAAAGAAGTTTACAAAAAGATAGATGGGAAATTTCCCTTGGCTTCATTTATTAAAGATGAGCATGGGCATGAAAAAAAATTATTGGATTTGATTAAAGAAGAGAGAGTAGAATATGCTGGAAGTATTGTTTTAGGATTGAATGATGCTTTAGTTGAATTAACAGGGGCTTTATCTGGTTTAACTTTTGCTTTACAAAACGGAAAGATAATCGCTATTACTGGGTTTATTACAGGAGTGGCTGCCTCTATGTCTATGGCTGCTTCCGGGTATTTGTCTTCAAGAGAAGATGATAATAAAACACCTAAAAAATCTGCCATATATACCGGTGTTGCTTATATTGCAACGGTTTTACTTTTGATTTTACCTTACTTATTATTAGATAATATTTATTTATCTTTAGGAATAATGCTTAGTGTTGCTATTTTGATAATTGCCGGCTATACTTTTTATATTTCTACCGCCAAAGAATTAAAGTTCGGAAGAAGATTTTTAGAAATGGCTATTATTTCAATAACTGTTGCAATTATTAGTTTCTTAATCGGATTAATTATAAGAAATGTATTTATGGTGAAAATATAATTATCTGTCTGCAACTATCTCTATAACATTTCTGTGTTTTAACTGATGGTCTCTTCCTACCTGTAATTTTTTCTTAACATCAATTGCTCTAATGAATTTATCCCCTAAATCTTTATGCACTTTGTAGGCAAAGTTTAATGCTGTTGAATTTTTAGGCAATAAGAAACAATCCGGCAATGTATTTCCATCTTTATCAGTAAGTTTATTTACCCCACCTGGGAAGATTGCTATGTATTCTAAGATATTGAAGACTATAAAATCTAAAACTTCTTGAACGCCTGTTGAGTTATATTCTTTTAAGACATTAGTTTTTATAAAATCTAAGGCTTGCAACTGTTTTTCAGATAATTTTTCTTTTTGTAATATTTCAAAAGTATTTTCACCTGGAATGTATTTTATTAAATTATGTTTAGATGCTTCTCTTAAGGCTAATTCTGATTCTGCTGAGCATGGAACGATTTTATAATCCGGAAATTTAGACTTTATTTTTTCAAAATTAAGTTTAGCTCCAGGAACATCTATTTTATTAGCTGCTATAACAATCGGCTTTGTGGCTTTTCTTAATGAAGTTGCCAAATTCAACAAATCTTCTTCAGACCATTCTGTCGGCTGGTGGATTAAATTTAATTCTTTTATAGATTTTTGAACAATAGTTTCTGTTACTCTTAAGCCTGATAATTGTTTTGTCAAGGCTTTTTTAATATCCTGATTTTCTTGTTTAATGGTTCTTGAGAATTTTTCCCAACCTTTTTTTAGGATTCTTAAATACCAGTAATCTAATTCTGTTTCTAAAAATTTAATATCATTTTCAGGATTATAAGACAACGCTGGAACTGGTTTTCCTTCTTCATCTGTAGAACCTGAAATATCAATAACGTGAACCAACGCATCTGCTTCATTTAAATCATCTAAAAATTGAGAACCTAGCCCTTTTCCTTCATGGGCTCCTGGAACCAAGCCCGCCACATCAAGCAGATCAACAGGAACAAATCTTTTATGGTCTATACAGAAACCAAATCTTGGGTTGCATTGTTTGTTAAACTCTTTATCTACACAGTCTACTTTGACATAGCCAGTTCCATGATTAGGCTTTATTGTAACAAATGGACGATTTCCTGTTTCTACTTCGGCTAAAGTAGATGATTTGAAAAAAGTACTCTTACCAACATTAGCCTTACCTACTATCCCGATTAACATAGTCTAATTTAGAAAGTTTAGGTTTAAAAAATTATTTATACTAATAAACCCAAAAAGACTTCATGAAAAAGAGGAATAAACTACTAATTTTAGTTATAATAGGTTTAATAATATTAACAGTTATATTCGGTGCAAAAATAGTTTTGTATGTTAATTTTCTACTAGGAAATGATATTATTGTAAGGTTGGAAACAAATAAAGAATTCATTACGGTTCCTCATGGCGGGAAAGATATTATTGATTTTAAAGCAAGTGTTACTACAAATCCTTTTTGCAGTGCTATTTGCGATTCTGAATTTTTTGACATTAGTAATGATAAGATTATAGAAAAAGACGAATTTACATTAAAAACCGGGCTTTCAACCACTAAAAGTTATGAGGTTATTTCTCCAGAGTTTGGCGAGAGTATGGGGCTTTACAGGTTTTCTATGGAATGCCGCAGTGTGGAGACTTCTTTTTGCCATACAAGTGAGGAGCCAACCACTAGAAGCGTGTTAATTACTGCTAATTTTACATTAAATGAAAATGAAAAAGAATTAAAAGATTATTTAAAAAAAAATATAAATGCCTTAAGCGAAAATATCGGCGGGCTGATAAATAATATAGAGGTGATTCAAGAAGCTTTAATTGATTCCAGCATTAGAATTGATGTAAATGAGACTAATGATAAAATATCAATTCTTAAAGATGATATCTTAAACTTAAAAAATGAATTTTTAAATCTTGAAGATGATTGGAAAAGTGGGGATTATTATTCGATTAATACTAAAATTATAAAGATAAATGAAAGTTTTGTAGATTTAGACAATAATTTTGCGGATTTAGACAATAAAATAAGATTGATAGTTTTTGAATATAATTCATTAATTGACAAGTTAAATGAAAGTAAAATTTTATTGAACGATTTCAGAATTAAAGCCAGTGAGGAGAATGAAGGAGTTATTTTTGAAAGAATAATTGAATTTAACAGTGCTATTGACAGGTTTTCTGGGATTGAGCCTATTGAAAATAAAAGTTTATTTGTAAATGAGATTTATGATAAAATCAATAATATTTTTAACATTACAGGAAACATAACTGTAGCTAATGTTCCGGCAGAGTTTAATTTTGATAAGGTAATAATTAAAGACTATCCTCCTAAAAAAGTCGAAATAATTTTAGAAGAGGTTCTGCCAAAATGCTGTGTATTTGGAGAATGCGGTGCCTGTTGCGTGGATGATGAATGCAGGAATAATGAAGATTTGTTCCCCATTGTATTAATTCATGGGCATGCTATAAGCGAGTCAATTTCTGCGGAGTACAGCCTTGAAGGTTTTAATAGCCTACAGAAGAGAATGGAGAGCGACGGATACTTAAGCGCCGGCACTATAACTATATATAGCGATGAAAATACTCCTTATGGATCTTTAGGTGTTGCTAATGCCCCTGTAACGATAAGAGCGAGCTATTACTTTGATATCTTTAAAGAGCCGGAGAACTATGTTGTAGTTCAAAGAAAAAGCGAGAATATTGATACTTATGCTGTAAGATTAAAAGAAGTCCTAGATACGATTATGTTTAAAACAGGAAGGGATAAAGTTAATATAATTGCATTTAGTATGGGCGGGCTGGTTACAAGGAGGTATATACAAATATTCGGAGATGATAAAATAGACAAAGTTATTCTAATTGGGACTCCTAATAAAGGAATTAGCGGAGATGTTAAAATATTCTGCCCAATTATCGGCGGCGGGGAATTAGAGTGCAGGGATATGAATGAGGATAGTTTATTTATGAATAAATTAAATAAAGGATCTTTCCCTGATGTTATAATACATAATATCGTAGGTACAGGATGCAATACAAGGGATGGGGTTGGTGATGGTATTGTTTTAGAAAGGAATGCCATCTTAGAAAATGCTGATAACCATATTATTAATGGGACTTGTAAGAGTTTAGTTGAGCCCTTCCATCTATGGTTGCATAATACTGACAAAAACCCTGAAATTTATGGTGTAATCAAGGAAATACTAGAAAATGATTCGTAGAGTCAAAAGACATTTTGAAGAAATAATAAAAATTAAAACAAAACCTAGAGAAATCGCTCTTGGTTTTGCTATAGGAACTTTAATAGAATTTTTTGTTCCCATTCCTATTTTAGATATAATAGTCGCTTTGGTAGTAGCATCTATCTTCGAGAGGCTTAGCAAGATCTCTTTATTTGGAGCCTTATTATTTTGGAACTTTTTGATAACATGGCCATTATTAACTCTTAGTATAAAAATTGGAAATTTAATATTTGGAAGCGAGAATATTGTCAGATATAATATAGAGATATTTAATTATGCTTATAATTTTACAAGAAGATTGTTAGTTGGGAATATTATAATCGGCAGCTGTCTAGCTTTTATTAGTTATTTTGCTGTCTGGTTCATAACTAAAAAATATCAAGAAAAATGAAAAATTTAAATAAGGAGTATAGTTTGAGGATAATATGTGGAGATTGATTTTATTTCTTATTCTTGTACCGAGTGTTTTAGCTGAGCAAATAGATTTTAACAGAGCAATATTTGATATCGATGACGGCAATACTCATTTAACTAATGTTATTGATTTTCATTTAGATAAAGATATTGGTTTTGAAATTAATCTGCCTTCTAATTTTGATAATTTAAGTGTAAAAAGCGGCGGAGAGAATTTAGATTATAGTTTTAATGACGGAAAAGTTATTGTTGAGATTAATAATAATACTAAAGAAATAATAGTTGAATATGATACTAAGGACTTGCTGAAAGAAAATAGCTTTGTTATTGATTTTGAGAGTTTTTTGCCTTCGAAATTTTTGTTTTTAGAAGTCTGGGTTGATGAAAACTATGTTGCTGAAAAAATTAATCCTGAAGCAGAGGAAATAATAAAAGAAGATGGAAAAATAAAGATTAAATGGATGTTTAAAGACTTTAGCGATAATAAAAGAATAGTTGTTTTATTCAATGAAAAAAGTAATTTGGGCTATTTTATTATGCCTGTGTTTGCGTTAATTGTTGTAATTTATTTGGTAATTAACAGAAGAAAGTTTTAAAAAGTAAATAAATGTATCTTGATAAAAAGAGTTCTTGATAAAATGCAAATTCCTATGAGAAAATTAAAAGAAAGCGTATATGGAGGAAGGCTAAAGAGATATTTTCAGGCCGGTCAACTTTATCATTCTTTCTTAGAAAGAACTATTGAACAAAGAGCAGAAAGAATTCCTTTTCCCGGAAGAGCCTATTTTAGATTAACTATGGGCAAACCAGACATAAGGGCCTATCATGAAGTTCAGGGGCAATTAGCACTTATAGATGCAGATATTTTTGATTTGGTCGGGGAAGAATATACTGAGAGAGACTTGATATGTGCTTTCGATGTTGGAAATTTTTTTTATCAAGCTAAATTAGTTGATGAAAGATTGAGCGGATCGGATATGCCCTTAGATGAAAAAGTTGAGATTTTAGAAAAAGCAACAGGTCCTTTATTGGGTGGAGAACCTTCTTCAGACAGGGATTTAAATTCAATAGCACAGATTAGAAGGTCAATTCCTTTTTCCGTAAATGAAGATATATTGAGAATCTGCTTTAAAACTAGATCTGCTGTTAGTAGGGCTTTATACCCTTTAGAAGATGAAGAAAGATTAACTGTTAGCTCTGAAATAGGAAGCCTTATGGGCGATGCTATGTTTAGTATTATGGGTGAACATTATGAAATGCCCCTTTGGTCCAGAGAATTTTTAATACAACAAGGTCTAACTGCAAATTTGTTTGATGATGTCAAAGATTTTTGTTTGGATAGAAGAATTGGAGGTGGTTATTCCTTGTCCTTTTATCCAAGATTAGTCAAAGAATTTGTTTCTAACTTTTATGGGATTCATGATACTTTCCCAACTTCCGAAGAGGCAAGGAGATTTTGGACGTTTATGACTCTTGGTATTGGTTTTCAAGCTGAGGAATTGCTTGGCTTGAAAGAGAGAACCTAAACAAAAACATTTAAAAGATTAGTAAATTTCTAATTTTCTATCGGGCTCGTAGCTCAGTCTGGTTAGAGTGCCAGTCTTATATGACTGCTGAGCTAATATTTTTAGCTGGTTACTAAGATAGCTGGTGGTCGCCGGTTCAAATCCGGTCGAGCCCACTATTTTTTTCTTAAAACAATAACTTTAAAAACAAAATAATTTTTTTACATTCTATGCTCCCTTAGTGTAGCCCGGTCAATCACTCGGCCCTTTCGAGGCCGAAACCCGAGTTCAAATCTCGGAGGGAGCGTAAGCCGAAAAAGAATACGCTCTGTCTGGCAAAATAAACTTAAGGTTGGGCAGAGCATATTGTTTTTCCTTAACTTCTCGCACGGGGCATAAGCCACTTTTGTGTACGCTCAACAAATGTGCCCATACAAGTCTATTCTTTCTTATCTTTGTGCCCATAACTTTTAACCTGGTCAATGATTAATCTTAACATTCCAGAAACATATTCTTTTAAACTATTTTTATCAAATTCTTCCAATAAAAAATAATATTTTTCTTTAGTTTCATAAGGAATAAAAAACATAGGATAGCCTTTTTCTATTAATATCCAGTTCATTACTGCTCTTGCAGTCCTTCCATTTCCATCTTCAAAGGGATGTATCCACGCTAATTTTCCATGTATTAAAACTGCTAGTTCGAATGGATGCAGATTATTTTTATTTGCACTATACCACTTATACAAATTTAATAGATGTTTTTTAACTTCTTTATTTTCAGGGGGAACATGTTTAGAGCCTTCTATTTTAACATCAAAAAATCTTATTCTTCCTGAGTAAACTACATCTGTATTTTTAGTTAAAATTTCATTTACTTTTTCTAAAAATTTATGATTAATATTATTTCTATAATTTTTAAGAAATTCCAGACATTCTTTTCCATTTATGGCTTCCTGATAATCAGATGCTCTTATTCCTGATGGAATTACTTTATCTTTTAATATTAACGCTGTTTGCCTTAAAGTCAGCCTGTTTCCTTCTATTGCATTAGTATTATAAGTAAATCTTATTACAAAATCATCATAAAACTTATTTTTTACACTTTCTGGAGTATTTTTTAGCCAATCCTTATAACCTTCTTTAATATCTTCCAATAATTCTGCATCTTCATTGGTTAAATAAGTAAACTCTTTAGTTTCTATAGTTTTTTCTATTTCTTTTGTTAATTTTTTAATTTCTAAATTAGAAGGTTTTTTATCTCCTAAGTATTTTCTTATTTTATTCCATTTATTTTTATTAATTCTAATATTTTTAGTTAAATAATAGTATTCCTTATTCCCCCTTTTAATTATTTCAATATAAGTCATAATATATGTATGGGCACAATAGTATATAAAACTTTCGTTAAAATGTGCACATAAGAAAAGGTGAATTATAATAAACTTCTTAATGGAATTGAATGAAAAAATTTAATCTTTTAACTCTCTACTTGCAGAAGGACTTGTAACTTCTGGATAAAAAGCTTCATCAAATCCATCTCTTCTAGGAAGTATATTTCTTCTATATCCTAAATAATATTTTTGTGAGTACCGTCTTTATTTGGGAGATCAATTAATCTTAGCTGAGATTGAAGGTTTGTTAGATATTGGATACATGGGCAAGACTTTAAGAGCCCTTTATCCTCTTTTTGTAAATTAATGTTGATGTTTAAAGAATTGTATTTGTCTTTCTCTTTTAACAGCTTCTTTTTTTGTTTTAAATTGGCCTAATTTTTTCTCGCCAGTTTTAGTATATAGAATCCATTTATATCCTTCTTTTTTAATTACCATAAAAATTAAAGAATTTTTTTAGGCTCGCTTCTAACTGTTCCTGATACCTGACCAGAGCTTTTTTGCAAGTTTCTAGGTGTTCCTTCCCATTCTCCTGTGCTTGGGTTTACGAATCCATCATCAGGATAGAAGACATACTCAAGAACGTATTCAGCATCTTGCACTTCATCACCTAATTTATATTTCTGGCAAGGGAGAGATACTAATACATCTGTTCTTATTGGGTATCCTTCAATAGCTTTATTTTTATCTGCAAAATCTTTTTTACAACCCATTGAAGAAACGCTTTTTAAGTGAACAAAACCTTCTCTTCTTGTTTCAAATTTAATGAATAACTCATCTTTTGTTATATAACTTGCTACACATTCGAAATAGGTTGTATCTGTGCAAGAATCTTCTAAAGTAATTTCAACTTCCTCTGTTTCTGGTGCAACTACTGTTTCTTCTACTATGACTACTTCTTCAGCGGGTTTTTCATCAGAATCACAGATGCTATTAGCATTTTGATCTAAACAGCATTCACCTACTTTAAATTCAAAATAGGGAGATTTACAAACACTTTCTACAGCAGAACCAGTTGCTTCTTCAGCACCTTTACCACAACCGCTTATGATTACTATTGAAAATAATATTAATGCAAACACCAACTTTTTTTTCATGTTATTGATGGAAAGAGTAAGTAATATATAAAGTTTTCTCATTTTGTTCATAAATTAAGTGAAATAGTTTCGAGATAACACAAAAATTAAGTGAAAAGCAAAGGTTTTTATACCTATTAAAATCTATTAAAGATAGAATAATATTCATGGCCCACCACGAGAGTACTCAACGGAGCTTAAGGTGAAGTCCGAGCTATGAGCTTGGGAGTTAGTGTTGTGGGCTATACATACCAATAAAGAATAAGGCACTGATCATAATTATCATAAATCACTAGAAAGGGTTAATAGAAAGAAGATAAATTTTTGTGCTTGTTCTAAATGGGGGGAATAAAATGGGAAAAATTAGCCCTGTTTCGGCAAAATATATAATAAATGCTCATATAGAAATAGATGGTATTGTTGATAGACCTGATGTGATAGGTGCTATCTTTGGACAAACTGAAGGATTATTAGGCGCTGAATTAGAATTAAGAGAATTACAAAGAAGCGGAAGAATAGGAAGAATAGATGTTAAGACAGAAGTTAGGGCTGGAAAAGCTACTGGAGAGATTATAGTCCCAAGCAGTTTAGATAAAGCTGAGACTTCTATTATAGGTGCTGCTATTGAGACTATTCAAAGAATAGGGCCTTGTAATGCTAAAGTTAGAATTCAAAAAATTGAAGATGTTAGAATTACTAAAAGAACTTATGTTATTGAAAGAGCTAAGGAATTATTAAGGGAATTAACTGATTCTGTGCTGCCTAATTCTCAAGAATTGACTGATCAGGTTGCTGAGAGCGTAAGGATGATGGAAGTTGCTGAATTTGGAAAAGACAGATTACCAGCTGGACCTGCAATTGAGGAAAATGAAGAGATAATTGTTGTTGAAGGAAGAGCAGATGTTTTAAATTTATTGAGGCATGGAATTAAAAACGCTATAGCGATGAATGGAACTTCTGTTCCTGAAACAATTAAAGAATTAAGCAAGAAAAAACATGTAACTTTATTTGTTGATGGGGATAGAGGCGGAGATTTAATTATTAGAGAGGTTTCTATTGTTGCTGAGATAGATTATGTTGTTAAAGCTCCTGATGGAAAAGAAGTTGAGGAAATTACTCAAAAAGAGATTCATAAAGCTTTGAGAAGCAGGGTTGCTATTGAACAATATAAATTAGAAAATAAAGATTATCAGCCTAAAACTGAGACAAGACAGAGATATGGCAATAGCGATAGATATGTTAGCAGAGAAAGACATGAAGTTAGAGTTGAAAGGTCTACTGTAGCTAAAGTAAGTTCTGAACATCAGGAAAATTTTAAGAAAATGTTAACTGATTTAGTAGGAACTAGGGGAGCTTATATCTTAGATGAAAATTTAAGCATATTAGGAAAAGTTCCAATAACAGAAATAGTTTCTACATTAAGAAGTTTAAATTCCGGAGTATTTGCTGTTATATTTGATGGGATTGTAACTCCTGACATAACAAACATTGCAGAAAGAACTAATGTCCAGTATGTTGTAGGAATGGATAGCAAGGTTACTCATTCAAGAGTTAAAATATTAACCCAAAAACAATTGTAAAATGACAAGAGATGCTTATGTTAATGAGTTTATGGGATATCTTCGAGATGATCTTCCTAGAAAAGCGTTTAAGTTACTTATTAGATATGGAGAAAATCTTGTTACTCAATTAAGGGGTGATGAAGCACTTCTTACTTTTAATTGCTTCAGAGATGCTGGTATGGAAGCACAAGCAAGAGGTTTTTATGTAAATCTAAACCGGTATGGGGTTAGTGATAATTCTAAGGTTACTACAGTGGATGATCTTCTTGATTTAGTAGATAAACTTGCTGAAGAATCTTAACTTTAGAAACATTTATATAAATCTTTTCTTATATTTTAGAACATGAATAAAAGAGTGATGGTATTAGTTATATTTATAGTATTAATTGTTTTAATAAGTTCTTATTTTATATTTTTTAAGACAAAAAGCTGTGATACAGTAGGGTGCTTTGAGCAGGCTGCGGCTGAATGCAATAGAGCTAAGATTTATACTGAGGAAGAAGGTGGAACTGTTACTTTCTATAAAATAAAGGGGGAAAATGGAGATAATTGTGAGTTGTATGTTAAAATTGTCGAGACTAATGAAGAATTAGATCCTGAAACTGCTACTGTGTTTAAAGGAAAAGATATGACATGTAATATTCCTAGTAATGTATTCAGCAGAATGACATTTGAAGAGATGGGAAGCGATTTAGATTATTGCACTGGTTCTTTGAAAGAAGAAATGTATGGAGTCTTAGTTAAAAAATTATATAAATTAGTATTAGATGATTTAGGTTTGGTTTTAGAAGAAGTTGAAAGAGTTATTGGATAAATTTTTAAAGTTTATTAATATCTAAAATTTATGGGAAATACTTATTTTTATAGAGATCCAAGGGGGAATTATCATTTTTTTAGACCTTGGGATAATGGAAATGGTTCTTTAGATGTTGAAGCTACTAATCCTGATAGATTAGCTATAATAATGGCAAATAGCAGGAGTGTCTTTTCACAAGGTTATGAACCTGAGATGGGAGTTCCTCAAGGAGCAGTAGAAGGTTCTGTTCCTCTGACAGATTCTCAATTAGATGATGTTCTAACATTGTTAAATAGGGAATTGGGATTATCGAACCGTATTCGTAGAGGAATTTCAAGATTAAGTTATAAGCTTAGTCGTTCTGATATAGAATATTAAATGACAGGCATGCTGAAGCTCGATAAAATCAGTAATTACCAGCACCCTCAATCCTTTCTTAACCCTGTTTACTACAAGCGCCAATAAATATGATGATGGCTGCTTCGTCCCCGACCTGACCAGATTCACACAGATACTAACCCTGTAGGACAGGATCTCATAGTTCGGATTGAGACTGATAACTAGAGACTCTACCTGACTCCAGCTTCAGTTCACCATAAAGCCCGTTTGTGATACAGCAGAGGGCTGACCTGCCACCTAGCCTATCAAGGATAGTTAGATATTTTATACTTTATAAATACTTTTCCAAAACATTTAAATAGGGGTATTTTTTCTTAAATATAGATGAGAGAAAAGGAAATATAGACTATTTTCTCTATATAAATGAAATCGTTATTGCCGAGTTTAAGGGAAAAAAAGCGTTATATGGCATTTGAAATAACATCAAAAAATGAGATTAAAGAAAATGAGATTAAAGATGCTATTAAAAAAAGTGCTCTAGAAACTTTAGGAACAATCAATTACGGAAAAGCGGGAATAAAGATTATAAAAACTGGAAAAAAAGGCATAGTAAAGGTAAGCAATAAATTTGTAAATCACATGAAGGTGGCTATGATGCTAATAAAAAATATTAATAATGAGAAAGTAACTTTTAGAGTAAATAAAGTAAGTGGTATTTTAAATAAAATAAAGGAGGCTGATTAGAAAAATGGAACAAAGCACTATGTCCCATCAAATGATGGGCTATGATAGGACTTCTACAATGTTTAGTCCTGATGGAAGATTATTACAAGTTGAGTATGCTAAAAAAACTATAAGACAAGGATCAACTGCGGTCGGTATTGTCTGCAAAGACGGGGTGGTATTATTAACAGATAAAAGGATTGCTAATAAACTAATTGTTTCTGAAAGCGTTGAAAAATTATTTCAAGTAGATGACCATATTGGTGCTACTGTTTCAGGATTTGTTTCTGATGGAAGAATTTTAGTTGAAAAAGCAAGAGTCAGAGCTCAACAACATAGGGTTACTTATGATGAGCCTATTGATGTTTTAGAGATGGTTAAGAGTATATGCGATATGAAGCAATGGTTTACTCAAGTTGGCGGAGCAAGACCTTTTGGTGTAAGCATTTTATTTGCAGGCGTGGATGAAGATGGAACTGCTAAATTGTTTGCAACAGAACCAAGCGGAATCTTTTTCCAATATAGAGCAACTGCAGTTGGAGAAGGGGAAGTTGAGATAAATGATATTTTAACTAAAGAATATAAAGAGAATATAAATATTGAAGACGGTTTTAGATTAGCTTTGAATGCTTTTAAAAAAGTTTTAGGAAAGAATTTTGATATAAACAGAATGGGCGGTGCCTACATAAAGATAAGCGATAAAAAATTTACTAAAGTGGATGTAAATTATATAAGAAAAGTAGCAAAATGATTGATATTAATAAAGCAGTAATTGCCAGATTAAAGAAAGGCGGAGAAAATTTTGAGGTTTTAGTAGATTGTGATAAAGCAATTGAGTTTAAATCTGGAAATGTTGAATTAGAAGATGCTTTGGCTTCTGATAAAGTATACAAAGATGCTAAGAAAGGAGAGAGAGCTCCTGAAAAAGAGATGTATAAATTGTTTGATACTGAAGATAATAAGGAGATAATAGCTTTAATTTTAAAAAAAGGAGAAATACAATTAACAGTTGAGCATAAAAACAGATTAAGAGAAGAAAAAAGGAAGAAGATAATAAATTTAATTCATAGAAATGCTGTTGATTCTAAAACAGGATTACCTCATCCACCAAACAGGATTGAGAAAGCGATTACTGAAGCCAGAGTTAATGTTGATGAGTTTAAATCTGCTGAAGCTCAAATTGAAAATGTTTTAGAAAAAATAAGAGGAATTTTACCTATTAAATTTGTAGTTAAAGAAGTTGAAATAATGATTCCAGCTAAGTTTTCAAGCTCGAGTTATGGGGTTGTAAAACAATTTGGAAAAATATTAAATGAAAAATGGGGAAACGATGGAAGCTTAATTTTAGTTGTTGAGATTCCGGGCGGATTGCAAGATGAGTTTTTCGATAAATTAAATAATTTAACACATGGAGAGGTTGAAAGCAAAGTGATTAAGGAGAGAGGATAAAATGGGAAAATTATTGGTTAAAAATAAGGATTTGGTTGTACCTGGAGAAGTATTAGTAGAGGGCATGGATTATGTTCCTGGAAGCGGAGTGTTTAGAGAAGGGGAAATGATAGTTGCTAATTCTGTCGGATTGGTAAGCGTTGACAATAGATTAGTAAAATTAATTCCTTTAACAGGATTTTACGCTCCCAAAAAGAATGATACTGTAATTGGAAAAGTTGCTAATATTAATTTTAACGGGTGGATGATTGACATTGGACATAGCAATTTTGCTATGTTAAGTTTAAAGGAAGCAACTAATGAATATATTGACAAAAAAGCTGATTTAAGCAAATATTATGATTTTGGAGATGTTGTTGTTGCTAAGATTATCAGCACAACTAAAGATGGAACTAGTGATTTGACAATGAAAGGCCCTGGGTTGAATAAATTAGTTAATGGGAGAGTAATTGAAGTTGCATCTACTAAAGTTCCAAGAATAATCGGCAAACAGGGAAGTATGATTACTATTATAAAAACAAAAACTAACTGCAAGGTTGTTGTTGGACAAAACGGAAAGGTTTGGATACAGAGTGAAAATCCCGAAGAGGAGAGAAAGGCAATTGATATTATTAGATTTATTGAAAAAGAGAGTGTTAAAGAAGGATTGACTGAGAAAGTGGAGAAATTGTTAAAATGAGCTATACTAAAAGAAATGACGGAAGAAAGTTTGATGAAACCAGAGAAATAAAAGCAGAAGTTGGAGTAATTAAAAATGCTGACGGCTCTGCTAAATTTCAAATTGGAAAAACAATAGCTATCGCTGCTGTTTACGGTCCAAGAAATTTGTATCCTAAATTTTTGCAAAACCCTGAAAAGGGAATGTTGAGATGCAATTATAATATGTTAAGTTTTAGCGTTGATGAAAGAATCAGGCCTGGACCTAGCAGAAGGAGCAAGGAAATTTCATTAGTAACAGAAAGAGCTTTAAGCCCTGCTGTAGATTTAAGCACTTTTACCAATGCAGTTGTTGATGTTTTTGTTGAGATTATACAAGCTGATGCAGGTACAAGATGTGCAGGCATTTGTGCAGCTTCAATGGCTTTGGCTGATGCCGGAATTCCGATGAGAGATTTGGTTGCTGCGGTTTCAGTTGGAAAAGTTGGAGATAAATTAGTTGTTGACTTAAATAAATTAGAAGAGGATTATGAAGGTGGAGCAACAGATGTCCCTATTGCGGTTTTACCCAGAAATGGAGAAATAAGCTTATTGCAAATGGATGGAGAGATGGAAGTTAAAGAAATAAAAGAAGCTTTGGAGATTGGCAAGAAAGCATGTGAAAAAATTGCTGAAATTCAAAGAAAAGCTTTGAAGGAAAAGTATAAAGGAGACTAAGATGGAATTAATAAGCAAAAATTACTTAATATCGCTTTTGGATAAAGGAATCAGATTAGATGGAAGGAAATTAGAGGAATACAGAAAAATTGAAGTTAGCTATGATATTAGCGAGCATGCTGAAGGCTCTGCAAGAGTAAAGATAGGCGATACTGAAGTTATTGCTGGGGTAAAATTAGAAACTGGCGAGCCTTATCCTGATTCACCGGATGAAGGGAATATTATTGTTAGCGGCGAATTTTTAGGTTTGGCTAATGAAGATTTTGAATCTGGACCGCCTAGTGTTGAAAGCATTGAATTATCTAGAGTTGTTGACAGGGGGATTAGAGAGAGCAAGGCTATTGACTTAAAGAAATTATGCATTAAAGAAAAAGAAAAGGTTTGGATGGTTTTAATAGATATTTATGTTATAAACGATGCTGGTAATCTGCAGGATGCTTCTGCTTTGGCTGCTCTTGCCGCTTTATCTAAAACTAAAATTCCAGCTTATGATGAAGAAACTAAAAAAGCAGATTATAAAGAAAGAAAGGAAAAATTGCCTTTAGTTAAAATGCCTGTTGAGTGCAGCTTAGGGAAAATTGGAAAACATATAATTGTTGACCCTTTATTGGAAGAAGAAAAATTATTAGATGCGAGATTAACAGTCGCTTCTATTGGCAAGGTTGTATGTGCTTTGCAAAAGGGCGGAAATGGAACTTTATCGATTGAAGAAATAGAGAAAATGTTAAAAATAGGAATTGATAAGAATTCTGAAAATTTGAAGGTTGTGAAAAAATGAAATTAACTAAATATGAAAAAGCTAGAATAATAGGTGCAAGAGCTTTGCAGATTTCAATGGGGGCTCCTTTTTTATTTAAAATGAGCAAGGAAGATTTAGAAAAAATAAATTATAAGCCTGTTGAAATAGCTAAGATGGAATATGCAAGAGATATTTTGCCTATAACGATTAAAAGACCGCTTCCAATTAGGAAATAAACTTTAGCTCTTCTAATATTTTATTTTTCTTAATTTTATTTAGTTAGAATATCTTAATCTAATTTTTCCATAATTTTAATATTTTTAAAATCCATCGCAAATAATTTTTCTATATCTAAAGGTTTATAGTTAATTAACTCTATTGACACATTTATTCTTCTCTTTTCTCCGTTAATAAATGGATAATTTTCTAAATCATGATTATGGTAATGCCCATGAATAATCCAGCCGTTCCAATTTTTTGTTAAATTATCTGGATCGTGAATTAATAGAAATTTAATATTATTATACTCCATAATATATTCATTAAAAAATTTTATATTCTTACATTTATCATGACTTCCTTTGATGAAAATAATTTTTCCATTAAGTTTTTTTAGCCAATAATCTGCTTTCCTGCTTCCTTTTCCAAAAGACATATCTCCTAAGAAATATACTATATCGTTATTCTTTACGATAGTATTCCAATTATTAACAATAAAAAAATTCATTTCTCTTACTGATGAAAAAGGCCTATTGCAATATTTTATTATGTTATAATGATCTAAATGTAAATCACTTATTAAAAATATTTTGCTTTTCATTTTTTATTTTTGAAAGAATCTATTAACAGCCACTTCCACAAAGGAATGAACTTAATTTTTTTCTTTTCAATAACTTCTTCTCCTTCTTTGTCTTCTGTTATAATTAAAAGATTATTACACTTGAGTTCTTTTGAAGCTTTAAATAATGCACGGAATTCTCTCTTTTTCGTGTTTAAGTCTGAGATATCATAACATACCTGGATTAGCTGTTTAAGTTTTTGGCCTTCTTTAATTACAAAATCCACTTCTTCTTTTTGCACATTTTTCCAGTAGAAAATACTTGTTAACGGAGACTTTCTTCTTTGTAATTCCAAGAAAACAATGTTCTCCATTCTTTTACCTCTATCCGTAGAAACTTCAAGTAAATTTACAAATCCAATGTCATTAATATACACTTTATTGATAGAAAAGCCTTTTTTTCTTTGAGATTGACTGAAACTTGGAATGAAAAAGGCAAACAAAGAATCCTCCAATAAAGAAACATATGTATATAAGGTATTTTTACTTACCTTAATTCCTTGTGACTTTAATGTCAAATAAGTCTTGTGAACACTAAATTCCTTGGAAAAAGATGCAATTAAACATTTGATTAACCATTGGATTAATTTGGTGTTTTTAAGATTATACCTTTCAACAACGTCCCTGTATACTATAAGATCTAAATACTCTTTTAAGATTTTAATCTGAGTTTGCTTGTCTTCTTCAATAAGAATCTCTGGGAATCCACCTAATTTTATATAATTGTCTAAATAGTAATCCAGAAGGGATCTTTCTTTTGAGCTAAGTTTATTGAAGCTACATTCAAATTTTTTTAATTTCAGAACTTCTCTAAAAGAAAAGGGCATAAGAAGATAAGACAGAGTTCTTCCACGCAAGGAAGAAGCGATTTCTTTGCTTAAAAGTTTAGAGCTTGAGCCTGTCAAAAATATTTTAAATCCTTCATCATATAAAGACCTTACTGCATGCTCCCAGTTTTTTATATTTTGAGGTTCGTCAATAAATACAACAAGTTTTTTCATTGAATTTGGATATAATTTCCACTGCAGCTTTATTATCTCCTTGATATCCTTAAATGTTATTCCAAGCAACCTTGTATCTTCAAAATTTAGATAAATGAGATTCTCTCTTTTCATATCTTTAAGCATTTCCTCCATACTCTGGTAGATAAAATACGTTTTTCCAGCCCTTCTTGGTCCTATAATAGAGATTATTTTTTTGGTTTCTTTGATTTCTAAATCTCTCTTAATTAATGAAGGGAACTCCCTATGCTGAAAATCCACCAAATATTCTGTTATTTCCTTGATATTCATGTTTTATTCTAAGGGAAACTTATATATAAATCTTTCCCTATTGATTGAACTTAATTGACTACTTCTTGATTTGCTGAGATTGCTAAACAGCTGTCTGGGACTGTTTGAGTATTAACTATATTCATCATTATTAAAAACACTAAAAGTAAAATTGTTTTTTTTATTTTAATTCCTAGCTCTAACTGCTGGGTTTGTATCGAATATTATGTCTAGAGAATCCAAAAAGTTTACAGAAACACTCCTTTGTGAATTCATTCTTCTTATTTCCTCGAAAAATGCGAAATTATAACTAAATTTGTTTTCGGGGGCAGGGGGATGTTATAAGATGAGCTTGGCTTTAGTCTATTGTTTCTAGGAGTAAAGTATTCATTATCCATTACTATTATATTTTTCTCAGGCACAAGATAAGGACCCTCATTATAAGTTCCATAATCTTTACTCTGGTCTAATTCCGCAAGAGGAATTATCCTATATCTTACTTCGTTATCTCTTTTATAGGTGTATATTATTTCCTGAGTTTCTAATTTCGGTTCGACTGAAGGAATATCTCTAAGCAAATAATGACCTTCAGAAGGATTTAATATTGGCACTTTGATACTAATACCTTCTCTTATTATGAATGATTTAACAAGTATTTTTGAAGCTACTTCGTAATATGTTTTTAAATCATTATCCTGTGTTGGGTCTAAAACTAAATCATAATCAACATTATAATCCGGCTGATAATGAACTAAATAAACGCCCTTTGACACTGAAAATATCTGCCCGTCTATTTTGAAGAATTTATTTTCTTATGTTTGGACTAATAAGAAGCTTAAACCTTGATAATCTGATGAACTTCTTGAATCTGTTAATTGGTTAAGTGTTGCTAAAACGGCTGAACTACTTCCTAGATTTTCAACAGCTTTCCTTCTGCTGGCAGTCAACTTTGGAGCTGGGGCGGGGGGGATGCTGGCTATGATGCTAAAGTTGACTTAGACGAAAACGGGATAATTAATTTTGATGATTTCTTTATCTTTGTAGATGAGTTTGGGGAAAACCTAGTTGTAATAGTTGGCGGCATAAGTAAGTTATAAATTTCATATAAAACCATGTGATGTATTGAGCATAAATCAATAATAAGAATATAACATATTTTTGTCGTAAACTATAAACTATAAAGGTTTATAAATGGTAAAAACCGAGATGATAATATGAGACTTTCAAGAAAAGCTGAATTGGGAATTTTGATAGGAGCATATTTAACTGCTAGCACTGCATGCACAGTTTTGGCTACTAGGGGATATATTGCTGGAAGAACTTCTCAAATTCCACAAAATTATTTATTGGAAGAAAGGGCAAGAGCAAGGGTTGAGGCCATGGATAGGGCTTCTGAATCATACAGCAGATTAACCCCTGAGGAGATTGCACTTGGCATAATATACATTAGTAAATCAAGAGAAGAGATTTCTCCTTAATAAAATTTAAAAAACATTGGATATTAATTTTTCTTTTTGTTTTCATGAACCCGCACTTTCAATCTGTTTTGCACGATAACTGTTTAGATAGCTAAATAGTTCTCCTAATATCTCCCTAAGATCAGATACACAAGGTATTCTGCCTTTTAACCTTCTTTTTTCAGCTTCCAGCGCTAAGATTTTATTTAGGGTTTTTGTATCATAACTGATTTCTACATCTGGAGTTGGAGGCTTATGCTTAATTCCTAGCATTTCATTAGCCCTTGTTCTCAGATCGTATTCATTATCCATTGAGATAATGGGCCTTTTAGGCACGAAGTACAATCCCTTTCTGAAGCCGCCATAATTTTTTCCTAATGGAATTATAAAATATTCGACATCAGTCCTTCTAGTCGGTATATATGTAAATATTTTCGACGGAAATCTATAATCATCTCCAAAGGTTGGCGGGATATCCCTTAAGAAATAATCAGCTTCAGACGGTGTTAGGAATACTATCTCTAGAGATAAAGCCCTTGCTATTGTTGTGCAGAATCCGAATTCTTCTTTTGTTTCAACTCCAACATCGAATTTCCTGCTTTGGATTTCGAATGCAATTTCATAATATGTCCTTAATTCCATGTCTACTTCACTTGGATCACTAATTAAATTGTATCTTAAACCCTCATTGATTGGATATGGAACTAAGTAAAGCCCTTTTGAAACTGAGTAAATCCTGCTGTTTATCTCAAAATAATTATCTTCTCTTGCTTCTACTAAAATAAATGTTAAATCTTTAAACCTGCTAGTCTGTATTTCAGGTATGCCTGCAAAAAGAGAATAGTCAAAGGGAGCTATCTTAGTTACAAACCCTTCTTCTTCTGATCCTGTTATTGATGTTCTTTCTCTAATTATTATTCCTTGCCCGCTGATTGAATGCTCTCCTAATCTCTGCTTTGAAGCAATTAAAGCATCTAAATTATTATTTCTTTCTAATCCATAAGTCTTTAACAATGCACTTCCTACTTTTCTGTCTAGGATTTTTGCTTTTCTCTGGGGTGATCGTGCTCCATTCTCGTTAAAATAAACTACTGGTATATAAGCCCTGATGTTTGCAAGCTCTGAATAAGCATCTGTTGTTAATTTCTGATGATATTCTCTTCTAGTTACTGATAAAGCTGTCTGCTTTCCAGTTATTTTTGAGAAAAATCCTGTTATTTGTTTTATTACCGAAGCTGTTGGAGTGGATTCAACTACTTCCAAAGTTGACAAGTCTATTCCTAATGAATCACAAAATGCTGAATTTATTAAGTCATTATCTGTTAAAATTATTGTTATTTCTTCCTCTGAAAGCTCTAGAGGATATTGAAATAAACCATAATCTATTCCTGGAACACTTTCCAAATTTTCAAAATTTGGAGTTTTGCATGCACCTCCATCCCTTCCTATGATGCATTGCGTTCCATCCTGGCATTCCTTTATTGTTGGATTTTTGCAATCCTTGCTGCAGCTATATTCTGCCACACGAGAAAAACCTTGCGAGCAATCTGTTGTAAAGATTGCATCTTGATCCAAACAGCCGCATGTGTCTCTTTGAATTATCTCTCCAACTCTACAGCCGCTTGAAATTGTTGGATTGTTATAAACCTGACTTCCTGGAAAACCATCGCTTTCCTGACAGTTCCAAGAACTGACTAATGGCGGGACCCATCTTCCATTATAGCATATTGCTCCTGATGGTTGCGGTTGATTACATGATGGAAAATCATTTGGGTTGAACGAACCTTCATAAGATGAAATCTGGCTTACTGTTGTTTCTCCTCTTGATAATTCTTCATCTGATGCAGTAGAAGGATATAGATTAAACTGATGCCAAGTAATTGTTTCTTCGAAAATGTCATGAGGATTAGTTATTTTTAAGACAGCATAATACCTTCCTGAATATAACTCTTCAAGATAATTTATTTCGAAGCTATCTGTTCCTTCTCTGACTAATCCGGGATAATCGGATTGGAAATTATCTAATAAATGATTTAAATCTGAATAAAATAATTCTTCTCTTGTTGCTAAGATTTCATCAAAATCCTCTTTAGGAACCCCAAAATACCATTTCATGGATTCAGGTGGGATTGACTCTAAAGTTTCTCCATCATCATAAACGCTTTCACCTCCTTCTATACTAAGAACATCATTTTGTCTAAGGGATAAAGGATTAGTTAAACAAACAAGACAATTTCCATATAATTCAGTAGAGAGTGTTGATAATCCTATAACCGGCTGTAACTCGGGCCGCTTATCCGTAACTGTAGTTACAGGAAGGGTTATTGATTCAAAAGTTATCACTATTGGTAAATTTGTATTTCTTGTTATTTTTAGCTCCTTAGAAAGATGGGTAATTCTTAAGGTATATTCCCCAGAAGGTACGCCTCCTAATAAAAACCAACCATCATCATCTGTAACTGTGCCTATTTCAGTGCCTTCTACTACAACAGCTACCCCCCGCATTGAATTTCCTTCTTCATCAATTATTCTTCCTGATATTTCCGTAGCTAAAGAACTATTTATGAGAATTATAAATACAAAACTCCAAAGTATTAATTTAATCTTATCCATGTTCCTGTAGCACTATTACACAAGAATCTTTCTCCATTGCTAAATTCTTGAATTCCATCCCTATCACATAAATACCACTTATCATTATAACCGCACAACAAATCTGTCTTTGGAGTGTTTAGAGGCAATTCTCCGTTTGGTTGTCCGGGAGTTAATAATTCACAATTTGAATCGTTGCAATCTTTTATCCTATTAATTACCGATCCGAAAGATTGTTTTAATACATCAAAACAAAGTAATGAAGAACCTTGTGTGCATGATGCAAAAGCCGAATTTTCACATTCTTTATTTGATATATAATCCCAAAAACTATTTCCTTCATTATGATTAACTATTGTTCCGGCATTTACCCCACACCAAAATTCATCTTTTACTGTGTCAAATGAAAATGATCCCACCTTTCTTTCTTGAACATGAATATCGCATCTAACTTCATCAAAATTATCCCCGCTAAACTCATATCTTTTTAATTCATTTTCATCTTTATTGTCTCTAACATAAATTTTTCTTCCTGTTTTGAAACTGGGATTTATCTCATAATTTTGGAATATCTCTTCATTGCAGTTAGCCCTTCCCTGATCTAAACAAGAAAAATATAAAACAGACTGCTCGCAAATAACATCCTGGCATTTTGTAATATCATTATTTTCGACTGCGAATTGATTAAATGCTATTGGCTTTTTAGCTGCATCCTGAATTCTTTCGCATAAAGCAAAATTATTTTCTGCTATGCATTTTTCCATTAATTCTTCGTCTGTATAAAATCTCGATAAATCTGAAACACAACTTCCATCAGGTGCACAAAATAATCCATTAGAACAAGAGCTGCAGATTTGGCAATTTTCAATTAATTGAGGAGGGGCATTTAAAGGCTGAAGATGCATATTATCTATAAACAATTCAAATAGTGTTGAGTCAGCACATTCCACTCTTAAATTTTGAATAATTGGAACCTGCACATTCCCCTGAGGGATTGTTGTTACTATTTCATCTGAACTGAATTGAGTTACTAACCTAGACCATCCATTTACAATTGGGATTAAAGTACAAACTCTGCTAGAGCCGCACAATTCATTAGCTGATCCTGTTTGCTGCTGGCTATAATAAACCCTTAGATTATCACAAGTTCCTTTAACAAAAGAGAAGAAAACATAATCTGTAGATGGCTGCAAAACTGTTGCTCCTAATGAGGCTTGATAATCAAAGCTCGCCCATTGTTTTGTTATTAATATTGATTTTAAACCTGCCAAAGAATCCTGAGATATTAATAAATCAGTTCCTAGAATAGCATTTGGATCTGGAGAAAATAAATTTGGAATACCATCTTGATTTGAGTCTGATTCAAAACCGCTGTTTAAGATAATATTTTGATTGCTGCAGAATAGGTTAGTTCCTTCTTTACAGGCTGCAAATCTTGTTCCATCGCTGCATGAAAGATAAGAAGATGGAGGAGTATCTTCAATTACAGTTGCACTTCTTGGAGCAGAATCTACAGGATTAACTAAAACTAATAATATAAGTATTAAAATCAACCCTCTTTTTTTGAGCATACTGCTATTTATTAGACAATCTTTTTTATATAAATCTTGTTATAGTAAGGTTTATAAACGAAATTTTATTTAAATCCATGATGAGAACTTTGGCAAAAGCTGGAATAAGTTTAGGGATTGCTTTAGCTGGATGTGCTGCTGTTTCACATTATGAACTTTTGCAACCTAATAAAGTGTTTAGCCCTGAGGAGAGATTAGAGATTCATAGGAGAGCTCTTGAAGAATATGAAAATGCTGTAAGGATTTACGGCGAAGAAATGATCATAAAAGGATTAGTTAAAGCTATTTATCAAGATTCTGGGATTTTAGAGTAAAGTTTATATAGAAAGTTTTCTAATTTAATGTTTATGAAGATAATATATGTAAAAGCTAGAAGAATATTTGATTCTAACGGCAATAATGCCATTGAAATTGAAGTAAATGGGAATAAAGCGAGCATTGGTTTAGGCACTAGTGTTGGAAAATATGAAGTTGTTTCTTATCCTAAAGATATTAATTCTGTGATAAATTTAGTTAATAAAAATTTTAACAAGGATTTAAGCGGATTAAGGATTGAGGGTTTTGGAGAATTAAGACAAATTGAAGATTATTACAACAGCCAGGATCTTTCTGAAAATAAAGAAAAGATTGGCGGCAATGTTTTAGTTGCTTTGGAATTAGCGATATTAAAATCTATTAGTGATGAACCTTTGTACAAAATTTTAACTAATAAAAAAATAAAAAAAATGCCCATGCCTTTGGGAAACTGTATTGGCGGCGGAAGCCATTCTATTGGTCCTGATTTTCAGGAATTTTTAGTTTTGCCTGAGACAAAAAAATTTGAGGAAGCTATGGAAATTAATACTGCTATTTATAAATTAATTAATGGAGAATTAAAGAAAAGAGATAAAACTTTTATTGGTGCCAGAAATATGGAAGGTGCCTGGATGACTAATCTTGATAATTTAGATATTCTTAATTTTATGAAAAAAATAACTGAGAAGGTTGAGAAAGAATATGGAAAGAAGATTGGACTTGGATTGGATATTGCCGCTAATGAGTTTTGGAATGGGAGGAGATATGAATATAAGAATTATTCAAAAAACAATTTGAAAAAAACTTTGGATAGGGAAGAGCAGATTGAATTCATTAGAAAAACTATAAAAAATAATGGTTTGATTTATGCTGAAGATCCTTTACATCAAGATGATTTTGACGGCTTTAAAGATTTGAATAAAGAAGCCTGTTATATTTGCGGCGATGATCTAATTGGAACTAATCCTGAAAGACTGAAGATGGCTGAAGGTAAAATTTCTGCTGTTATTATTAAGCCAAACCAGATTGGAAGCTTGTTGAAAGTTAAGGAAGCTATTGATTTTGCCAAAGATAATAAAATAGTTCCTGTTATTAGTCATAGAAGCGGAGAAACTGAAGATAATTCTATAGCTCACTTGGCTGTTGGCTGGGAATGCCCGATTATCAAAACAGGTATTGTCGGCGGGGAAAGGACTAGCAAATTAAATGAATTGATAAGAATAAATGAAGAAATTTAGCTTATTTTTGATTCCTTTAAATATTTGTTGGCCAATTCTTCAATTAAATTTAAATCAATATTTTCATAACCATCTGATATACGCTCCTTTAATTTCGATTTTACTTTGTTAATTAACTTCTTTTTAATATACTCGGCATCTTTTTCAGATAAAATGGCGGTTGTTGGATTTATTTTGCTTCTATATTTTCTTGAAATTCCTAAAGAATTTTCTACTTCTTTTTTGTAATGGGATGCAATTTCTTCACTTTCAGTTGCTTCTTCCATAATTTCATGAACTATCACATTTGATAAGTTCCCTATGAATAAATCAATTAATTTTTTCCTGTTTTGCGGCATTTTTTATTATTTCTTTTTCAAATTTTTTATAAAATTCTTTATATTTTCTTAAAAACTCTTTTTCTACAATGTTATTTTTAATATCTTCTATTTTTAGATTAAATTTTCTCTCTATTTCTTTTTCTATATTTTCTTTTGTTAATTTTTTGTTTTTTATAAACAAATAAATAGCCATTAGATTCCTTGTCCATTTATATTTTTCATTTCCGCTTGAATAGTCAAAATTTATTATTAATAATTCACTTTTTAACTGCTGCAAATCTAAATACTTATAATTTAATTTCGGGGTAGGCAATGGTGGAATCCTTTTTATAGCCATACATTTATTTGTTACTAACCTCCATATAGGATCTATTACTAATGCTTTTCTGAATTCGCCTTCAGTCATATGTATTAAATGCATTTCAATTTTTAATTGGTTTTCTAACTTGGCTTGGAGTCCTTTTTCATTTAATTTTTCATTTTTTATCAATAGAACATCTATATCGTTAAAACTGAACCCTTTTTCTAAGAAAGAGCCGGATATGATAATATTTTCGTAGGTTATTGAAGTTTCTATAATATTAAAAATTTTATTTACTAATTCCAATTTAATGGGTTCAATTTCTTTTATATTATAGAAATAAGGCCTTTTTATTATCGTTTCTTCTATCGGTATTATTTTTACATAAGTTCCAATATCTAAACCTGGTCTATTCTTAGGTATATATATTTGGTCCATTTTTGTTCCCTTACTTATTTTACTTATTATTTCCATATTACGTAATATTACGTTATTATATAAAAATGTTTCTATTTGTAGTATTACTCGTTTAACTGTTGGCTAGAAAAGAATTTCTAAATTAAATGAATTGATAAGGATAAATGAGAGCTTATGATTTCTTTAGATTTCTATAAATCAGATATAAGATAACTACCCCTAATAAACCATATAATGAATATTTTAGACCATTATTTTTTGTATTTAATTGAGGAAGATTTCTTTCACATTCAAAATCTTGACCTTTACTACAATCAGGATCACATTGACCATCTTTAATATTCATACAAATACCATCTTTTTCATAAGAACTGCAATCAGAAGAACAACTAACAAATGTTTCATTTCCTTGGCATAATCTATCATTATTACATAATAAACCTGCTACTGACAAAAATCCAATAGTTTCAACTCCATTTAGTATTTTAATAGAAAACAGACCTTCATTATAAGGAAGATATAGGGTTTCTCTTGCTATAGGAATTTTTAAATGATCTTCTTGCAAAGCTTCACAGAAACAGCATGGTAATAAGAAATTTGCATGCAGAGAATGTGCTGATGAAAAAAGAATTAAAGAGAAATTAAACTAAGATGTTGTTCCTTGAACTGGTTCTATTGGACAGGAATCTTCTGTACATCCACATTCAGAAGGATTTAAAGAATTCATTGCTATTTCTAGTGGAGGATTATTATTCTCTGAAAAGAAAACTGCAGAATCTTGTTTGTTAAAACTATATTGTTCTGCTCTATAAATATGGCTACCTAATAATTGTTCATTGTCCCTAAGATATAATCTCCTTAAGGAACTTAAGAATACTGGATATCCAAGTCTTCCCTTATTCGATACTGTAATTATAACTGGATAAGAAGGACTATTTTTTCTAGATAAATCCTCTAAAAGTTGCTCTGCAAAATCGTAACTAAAGCAAGAATCAATTATCAAAATAATTTCGTCTAAGCTTCCTCTTTGCAATAAAATGTCTACATACTCATCATATCTAAATCCAAAACAAGATTCTTCACCAATAATGTTTTCATCTTCTCTTAGGCAGATATAATCCGGCAATCCATGTGTTTGGGACCATATTACAGTTTCTCCATATGTTTTGCTGTTTACAATAGTATCTATTATATCTGTTTTTGATGCATATCCTTTTAATGGAGTTATAGTGGGGAATCTTGTGACTCCTCGATCTCTTGCAAATTCTTTTATTGGTTCTGGTTGCATTTGAGGATCTTCATGACTAAATACAATCACATATTTATCATCTCCAAAGATTGCTTCGTTTTCAAAAACCCTTCTTTTATCTAGAATAAAATCAATTGTATTCTCTATTTCAAAGTCTATAGCACTACTCCCTCTCTTTAATAGGTACCTGTAAACTGAAATTGATATTGAATTTTTTTCTGTTGGAGAGAAACCAGATAACTTTTGATTTGTATATATCCTTTCAAATAATGGTTCCCCTCTTAATAATTCGAGGGTTTGTGTTGGAGTGAGAGATGCTAACAAAAGTTTTGCAGATTCTCTTAAAAAAGGATTGGGGTCATTTTCAGATACCCTTCTCAAAGCTTGAACTGCTTCCTGGGATGCTATTTGTTTCAATGTAATCAAGATTAAATTTTGTATATCCTCACCTAGATCTCTTTCCAATGTTTTTATCAAAACCGGAACTGCTTCCAGTGGAGCAATTTCCGTTAGTTTAAGTGCAGCACTATGCCTGGCATAGGGATTTTGGTCTCTTAGTTTATTAATATTATCCAAAACTTCTTCCCGCCAACCTAAATTTTCAAACTTAACACACCTATCTTCTACACATAAAGCATCCTGATTCCAGCAGTCGTCCGTTTCATGTAATGAATAATCATCTATACAACTTCCTCCACTTGAAATCCTTCTCAATTCATCCCCTATCTCTTTCTTATAATTTGCTAATATCGCATATTTTGGCTTTGGCTCCAAATTTTCCAATCCTTCTAATGCTGCTTTTAAAATTTCATTATTGTCTCCAGAGTATTTTGGTATTTGAGAATAAGTATTCCAAATTCTTGCAGCTGATTCAGTAATTAATTGATTGAGCTGCTCTTCACTTGGATTTTGAGGGACTGCTAAGCAAGAATCTTGAGCTAAACCATAATCTAAAAATATAATAAATACTAATAAAAACAACAATCCTCTTTTAAGCATATTAAAAATAATGAAGTTTAGTTTATATAAAATTATCTTAAAATTTATAGAAAACTATATAAAGAATTTGATATATATTTTATGAAAGGTGATTAAATGGCTAATGGAGTTTTAGAAACTGTAATTGCGATTAGAACCCCGTTTGAATCTTTGTGGATTAGTTTCTTAAAATTCTTTCCAGATTTAATTGCTGTTATATTATTATTAGTTATTGGTTATATCTTCGGTGCGGTTTTAGGTCATTTCTTAAAATTAATTTTAAATAAAGCGGGAGTAGACAGACAAATTGAGAAAGCCGAATTATCCAAAGCTATCGGAAAAACACATTTATCAAGCATCTTAGGAGAAATATTAAAATGGTATATATTTATAGTTTTCCTGCAAGCTGCCGTCGACAAAATTAGTTTAGGAACATTAAGCAGAGTTTTAGAAGGGTTTGTGAGATGGCTGCCTAATTTAATCTTGAGTGTTGTAATCTTAATTTTCGGAATGATATTCGCTCATTATATTGAAATAAAAATTAATCAAAGCTCGACGGTAAAAGGAGTTTCTATAATAACTAAAATTTTAAAATGGATTATTGTTTTTATGGTTGCTATAATTGCATTTAAGCAAATTGGAATTGAAGTTGGAATTTTGGAGAATGCATTTTTATTAGTATTAGCTGCTTTATCCGTCGGTGTTGCTTTAGCATTGGGAATAGGTTTGGGATTCGGGTTAAGAAAAGATGCTGAGAAATGGGTAAAGGATTTATTAAGAAATTTCTAAAAATATCAATAAGTTAATAAACTAGTTCAACATATATACTTTATCAAATTTCAAAAAAAAAGAGGTGGAATAATGGCTGCTAAAAAAAGTAAGAAGAAAAGTAAATACTAGGTTGGTTCTCAACTGAGTAATAAATCTTTTATTTTTTTATTTTTATATTAAATTTCTATAATTTTTTGATGGTAAGGTTTATATATGGTGATATCTTTTTTTTGGACGTAGTGATATCAATGAATGGATTCCCAAAATATCAAAATAAGAGAATAAATGCGACTAAAAATGCATCTGAAGAAATGTGGCATCTTAAGAAAGATTTGTGGGATGTTTTAGAGATATTAAAAAATGGGTATGATTGTTCAACATCCAAAAGAAAAGCAAAATGTATTAGAGAAATGTATAAAGAAAGGTAAAGAAGTCTTTAAAGCTGTTGTAGCGGATTGTGGAAGTTATTTCCTACTAATCCATCTCGGAAGGTTTAATATAAGAGAAGGTAAAAATGAAAATGCATTGTTTTAATTGCAATAAGGATATGGAAAAGATAAAAGACAAATTCTATGGGTTTGAGATAGATGCGTGGAAATGCAATGGCTGTAAAGAGGTCATTTATGATGAAGAAGATATCCAACCCATCCTGCAATATAATAAATTAAAGGAAAGTAAGAAATCTCTAACTGTTACTGTTGGTGTATTAGGCAAAAGCAAGGTTTTTAGAATTCCGAAAATAGCTGAGGAGATATATGGAATTAACAAGGGAGAGAAATTAAAATTTGATTTAAAGCCGAATGAGATATCGATTAAGTTTAATAATAAGCTTTATAAACACTAATTTTAGTTTAATTTTTCTATGGCAGAAGAAGAACAACTATTGGTTCCATTGGATAACTATCTGAAAGCTGGACTGCATATAGGTACTAAATTTAAAACTAAATATATGGCACCTTTCATTTATAAAATCAGACCCGATGGTTTGAGTGTACTAAATGTACAGCAAATAAATGACAGGATTGGGATAGCTTCTAAGTTCTTAGCCAGATATGCAACTGAAGAGATTATAATAGCATGCAGAAGAGAAAATGGATGGAAAGCTGTTGAGTTATTTAGCAAGCACACAGGGATTAGGGTTATAATTGGAAGATACAGTCCTGGAATGTTAATTAATCCTGATTCTAAAGAATTTACAGAAATTAAGATGTTATTGGTTGCGGATCCTTGGCCTGACAGAAATATTGTAAGAGATGCCAACAAAATGGGCGTTCCTATAATTGCATTATGCGACACTAATAATACTTCAAATGATGTTGATTTGGTTGTGCCCTGCAATAATAAAGGGAAGAAATCTTTAGGATTATTATTCTACATATTAGCCAAAGAGTATTTGAAATTAAGAGGATTGGGAGAACTGAAAGCTACTTTAGAAGAATTCGATGATGAAAATTAGTAGTAAAGTTTAAATACTTTTAGATATTTCTAGATACTTATGAAACAAATTAATTTAAAATTACCTGATAACTTATTAAAAGCTGCTAATAATTATGTTGAAAATTTCGGGTTTAGGAATATACAGGAATTAGCAACTGAAAGCATTAGGGAAAAGGTTTTTGAGAAGAATGAATACGATGAGACATTTAGCGAAAAAGAGGTTGAGTTAATAGAGAAGTTATTAGAAGTTTCTATAAAAAAAGGAAAACTTGTTTCTGAAGAGGAAGTAATGAAAGTATTAAGAGAATGACCTATAAAATTAAAGCTCTTGAAAAATTTAATGAACAAGTAATAAATTTAGATAAAAAATCTAAAAGGATAATAGAGGGGAAAATTCAACTAATAAAAGAAAACCCTTTTAGATTTAAAAAACTGCATACTAAATCTTATTCAAGGATTTTTAGAGTTAGATTAAGAATACAATCTAATGATATGAGATTAATTTACGCTGTGATTGAACCGAATATAATTTTAATTTGCTTATTGGAAAGAAAAAAAGATTATAAGGATTTAGAAAAGTATCTGAATAATCTAAAAAAATAATTTTTTCTAGGGTTAAACAGTTTAAATATTTCAAATACTATTAATCCAGTTGATGCCAATAAAATTACTGTAACCCATTCTGATAAATTTAACTGAGACATAGAAAAGATAGAACCTATTGGTGAATACATCAATAATGCATGTAATGCTATTGTTGCCAAAACAGCGTAAAATAATTTTTTATTTGTGAAAAAACCTATTTTGAATAGACTTTCATTTGAACGGCAAGTAAAAACGAAAAACATTTGATATAATATACTGACAGATAAAGCCATGGTTCTGGCTTTTGTCAAATCATCTAAAAATAATAAAAATGCTATTAATGAAGAAGTGAAAAGGAATAAAGTTCCGAAAAATAGATGATATTTTATTCCGGCGAAAATGCTTTCATCAGGATTTCTCGGTTTTCTTTTCATTATATCTTTATCAGGCTTTTCTACACTTAATGCCAGAGCAGGCAATCCGTCTGTTACTAAATTAATCCATAAGATCTGCAAAGGCAGTAACGGAAGCGGCAGGTTAACTAATATTGTGAATAAGATTAGAACTAATTCAGATAGATTTACAGATAATAAATACCTTAAAAATTTTTTAATATTCTCATAAACAACACGACCATGCTGGATTGCGTTAACTATGGATGAAAAATTGTCATTTAATAATACCATATCCGATGCTTCTCTTGCAATATCCGTTCCCTTAATGGCCATCGCTACTCCAACATCGGCCTGTTTTAATGCTGGTGCATCATTTATTCCATCGCCAGTCATGGCAACTACTTGCTTCTGTTTTTGCAGGATTGTTAATATTCTAACTTTATGCTGGGGAGATGCTCTTGCAAAAATATTTACTGATTTTAAGGCTTGTTTTAACTGAGAATCGGATAATCTATCCATTTCATTTCCATCTATAACTTCACCTTTAATTCCTAATTCATTTGCTATTGCTTTTGCAGTTAATTTATGGTCTCCGGTAATCATAATAACTCTTATTCCCGCATCTTTGCATAATTCAATTGAGCTTTTAGCTTCTTTTCTTGGCGGGTCTATCATACCCTGCAAACCTAAAAAAATAGTTTTATTATTTTCTTCATAAGCCATTGCCAATACCCTTAATGCTTTTTTTGCCATCTCTGAACTTTTTTCTAAGATATCTTTTTTATATCCAGATAAAGGAAGTATCTTATTTTTTATTTGTATAAAATTACATAATTTCAAAACTTCTTCAGGAGCACCTTTAATATATGAAATTTTTTTGGAGTTTATCTTATGCTCTGTCGCCATATATTTTCTTTCAGAATTAAATAGAGTTTCGCTAAGTCTATATTCTATTTTTTTAATATTCGCTTTTGCCGCAGAGATTAGCAAGGCTATTTCTGTAGGGTCACCTATATTCGGTAATGATGCGTTATTACAACTTGCTCCCGCTTCCAACAATAAAGAAAATTCTTTTGGATTTATTTTTTTATTATTTAATAAGAAAGAACCTTTTGTTGAGAAACCATATCCTGTTACTTTTATGGATTGTAAGTTTACATATAATTCAGAGACCGTCATTTCATTCTTAGTTAAAGTTCCTGTTTTGTCAGTGCAAATAATTGAAATATTCCCTAAGGTTTCTATTGCTTTAAGTTTTTTTACTAATGCTTTTCTTTTTACCATAGAATTTACTGATAGTGCTAAAGTCACTGTTATTACCGCTGGCAAACCTTCAGGAATTGCTGATACTGCTAAAGAAACTCCGACTAACAGCATTTCAATTAAGGGTTGTTTATGGATTAAGCCAACTACTGTTATAATGAGTGATCCTGTAATGACTGATATTCCGAGCCATTTACCTAAATAGGCTAAACGCTTTTGCATGGGGGTTTTTGACTCTTCAACGCTTTGGACTAGAGAAGCTATTTTTCCCATCTCAGTTTTCATAGCGGTTGCAAATACTACTGCCCTTGCCTTGCCTTGTGTTACTGTTGTTCCTGAAAATAATAAATTAGTTCTATCTGCCAAGCTTACTTTTTTTAATATTGGAAGAGCTGTTTTTGAAACTGTGGTTGATTCCCCTGTAAGCAAGGATTCATCTGTTTGTAAAGAGTCGCAGGTTATAATTCTTGCATCTGCACTTATCTTATCTCCTGCATTTACTTCTATAATATCTCCAGGAACTAGATCTTTAGAATCTATTTGTTTAAGTTTTCCATCTCTGTAAACATTTGCTCTTGGATTGGATAGTTTTTGGAGCAGTTCAATAGATTTTTCAGCTTTAAATTCCTGAGCAAAACCTAATAATGCATTTAGGATAATGATTATGCCTATGAAAATAGAATTATAAGTTTCTTCAGGTTTTAATGACTCATTACTTTCAAATACTTGAACTAGCAAAGATAATATAACTGCTATAATTAAGATCAAAACTAATGGATCTAGAAACTGTCTTAAGAAAATTTTTAATTTTGAAAAATGCTTTGTTTTTCTTATCTCGTTAACCCCGTATTTTTTAAAAAGAGTCTTAACTTTTTTTGAAGATAATCCTAATGGAGAGCTATTTAGTTCTTTTATTACTTCTTCTGATTTTTGTTGATAATATTCCATTTTAGATATTATGCCCTATGATTAAGATTACAAATATTCCCATCGTGCTTATAAGATAAAATAAAATATATGCGTATTTTGGCGGTATCACTTTTTTTGAGGCGACTAATAATGCAACCCCTACCTCGTCAGGCAATGGCGATGCTATAACTATGACTGCCAAGACAGGGAGAATATATTTTCTGAAATCTTTATTTACTGAATTATTTATTTTTATTATTATTTTCTCCTTTGAAAGCTTCTTTATCTCATCATCAAAAGAATGATTAATGAATTTATAGATAATTACATTCCCAAATAACGCGCCTAATCCCGCTATCAATCCTGTTATTATAATATTACTTTGCCCTAAAATTAGCAGTGTTGATGTTGCTATTGCAGATGTGAAGCTGTATGCGTATAATATTCCCGAGATAAAAGAGCCTAATAATCCTAAAGAAAATAATGTGTTTTGCATTATTACAGATTCCTGATTTATGAAGATAATATATGCTATTATGATTGTTATGAAAAATATAGAAAATTTTGGATATTTCATAGTAAATAACAGCTTTAATTTGTATATAAATTTTAGGATAGACATTAAGATGCTACTTCTTGGATTGCCCGATAATTAAAAATGGAATTGATAAGGATAAATGAGAGTTTATAGAAATTATTTATCCGTTCTCTGGGTAAATCTTCCTATCAGCCTTCTAATTGAATCTGAATTTTGATAGTCAAATACATCTCTTAATATTTGAAGTTCCCCAAGATTTACCAAAGCAATTACTGCATTTTTTTTCAGTTCTTCTGATTGGTTTGGATCTAATAAAATGTTCTCTAAATGGGATATTGCTGAATTTTCTTCAACACACCCACCTTCGATACATAAAGCAGACTCATCTCGACAGTCATAACCATTATCTAAATAGTAAATATCAATGCACTCTCTTTTTTCAACCCAACCTTCTCTAACACTATTAAAAACTTGTTTCCATATAACCTCCGCTTCTGGATGCCTTATTTTAAATTGGTATGAAATTCTTAAAGCATCAAATCCCTCAATCGGTTTAGGATGTTCGGTCCATGCACCAAGCCCAGCATAGAATTCAGTCCAACTACCGTGTTGTATATCAAATCTTAATTGTCCATTAGGAATATTTTTTTCAAAAAATGAACGAGTTAGAGCGGTGGTCTCTTTTGTTTCTGCATTTACCCCTAGCACTTCTTCTTTCTGATTAATCATCCACTCAATAAATATTTCTTTCGCCTCTTCTAATATTCTTTGACTTGTGGAATCTAAAAGGCTTATTTGGTAATGCACTCTTTCATGAAAAATAACATGACTAAAAATAGACTCTGGTGTGTCATCTCTCAGTATTACATTGCCCTCTGTTGAGAAAAGGGTGTAAAAGCAATCCGATTGTGATGAAGAAAAATCAGTCCTTGACATTAATCCCTCAATGAATGGACCTTTGTAAAAATCTACGAGAAAAGGACTTTGCTCAGGTGTGTACATTCCGTAAATCCTTGTTGTTTGATGACCTGTGACCTCATTGTAAATATCAATCACTTCGCCAGATATAACATACTCATTTGTGTTTAATTTAACCCCATTCAGGTAACCATCTTTTGCATTTAGAGAATAATTATCTATACAGCTTCCAGATACTCCTGCTAGTATTCTCAATTCATCTGCTATTCTTTCCTTATAATTTGCTAATATTGCATATTTTGGCTCTGGCTCCCAGTTTTCCAAACCAATTAATGCTGCTTTAAAAATTTCATTATTGTTTCCAGAATATTTTGGTATTTGAGAATAAACATTCCAAATTCTTGTGGCTGATTCAGTAATTAATTGATTTAATTGCTCTTCACTCGGATTTTGAGATACTGCTAAACATGAATCTTGAGCTAAACTACTTTGCAAGAATATAATAAATACTAGTAAAAATAATAATCCTCTTTTATACATAAAGAAATTAATGTTAGAGATATTATATATAATTTTTGTATAGAAGAATCTAAGAGAAATCTACAGAAGAAAGCTAGGATTTAGTAAGCGTTATTATAACCAACCCAGAACCCCTCCTCTTCTGCATCTATCTCATCGTTATCAAATTCTTCTTCGATAACTTCTTTTGGATACATGTTTTCATCGTCGTCTTCTCTTACTCTTGTAAATTTTTCCCTCATTTAAATCACCCCCGATTTTATGATAATTAGATATGAAAAGAATTATTTATACTTGTTCTAAATATTATATATAATGTATATAGAAAGGCTTTAAAACAGGTTCTTAACCTTGCCAAAGTTGTAAATTTTGTCTTCGACTACGAAAACTTCAAAGTTATCTATATTCTTTATATATAGTGTATGGTTATCAAAGTTTAACACATCATAGCCCTGTTTTACTAAACTAAAAGATGGAGTTACAATTAATATTTTATTCTTATATTTTCCTTTTAAGAAACACTTATAAGTTTCATTCCTTATATTATCCTTAATTGTGACAGCTGGGTGTTCATGACCTATAATTATAATCTTTGTATTAATTTCTTTTATTTTATTTCCGTGAATTATAGTGATATCATCTATTTCATACTTATCCACAACTTTTAAATTTCTTTTATCCGCTATAGGACCTAAAATAGTATCGTGGTTTCCTTTAACTAAGATTACTTTTCTGTTGTTTTCCAATAATAAATCTAATACTTGCAGTGTATGTCTCCATTCCTGTTCTGAAATTGTACCAAATTCGTGCTTTAAATCGCCGTTTATTACTATAACTTTAATTTTCTTTAATAATAAAGGTTCTAATCTTTGCTTTATTTCTTTAAATTGAAATCTTGGTATTAGAATCCCCTGCTTGTTTAAAGCTTCTTCCAACCCAATATGCAAATCAGATATTATTAAATGGTCTTTGTAAATTAATGCTAAGTCCTTAATCTTTATTCCTTTTTCTATTTCCATTATAATGAAAGATAGAAATTAATTTATATTAGTTTGGTTTAGTTAAAATAATGGCTAAAGTAGTAAATAGACCAAGTGAAAGAGTTATCAGAAGTATTGCTGGTGAGGCTAGAGGAACTGAATATACCCTATCAGGGGATGAAATAGAGGCTCTTCTTTATGCTACATCTGACCATGGAACAAGAGAAGCACTATCCCAAGATGAGGTCGATGCTTTATTGGCTCCTACTGATGAAAAATTATTAATTGATACTCCTGAACAAGCTGAAATGAGGAGAGCTAAGTTGAGGATAATGCACTCTAATGGTAGAAATTTAGATGATTTACATGCTGATTTTGTAATTGTTTATAGAAGGATTCGCAGTGCTTATGATAGAGGATTATTAAGTGATGGGGAATTTGAAGGCCAAGTCAATAATACGGTTCAAAATTATCTTTCAGACAGAACTATTGGTGCGGAAGTAGGGATGAGAAGGGATTCTTATTTAGTAGAGTTGGGAGATTTATCTGGCAGATATGAAAGAAGAAAATTAAGAAAAAGAGCTTATTTTGCAATAAGAAGTCAATTGAAAGAAGAAAATCAAAGTATTTAGCTTCTTTTGAATTGAGCTACTGTATCTAATAATTCCACATGACCTAAGAACAAAGCCCTGCAGCAGTATCTTTCTAATCCTAATTTATCCAAAGCCTCTTTTGGTTTTGTACCTTTTTCTAAATCTTTAGTGTATTTCTCATACAAATGACCTACAGGCTTACCACAAGACTGACAACGGATTGGAATTATCATTTTATTGTTTATTGTTTATTTTTGATTTAAAAGCTTTCTGTTTTATTATTTCAATTATTCTGGTATCAGCGATACGATTTTTGTCTCTTCGCCCTAGGCTTTCCAGAATCGTTGGGCTTCGCGGATTCATTAAAACGAACATCGGCTATCAAAAGGTGTCTGTCATAGTCTAATAAAGCTTTCTTTACTTTATCCCCTCTTGAGTATTCTACTAAAGCTCTTGCAATTGCTAATCTTGAAGCTTCGGCCTGACTTTGCCATCCACCCCCTCTAACATTAACATCAATATTTACTTTTACTGCGACATCGTTAACGATTTCTAACGGCTCTTGGATTCTCATTCTAGCCAATTGATTTCCATAATTAGTCAATAATGATTTATTTATTCTTATTATACCATTGCCTTCTTTTAATGTTGCTCTTGCTATTGCTCTTTTTCTTTTTCCTGATGTATTAACAATTTTAGCCATTATTGTTTTCCCATTATTTTACAAACTTTTTCTATTGTAATAAATTTAATATTCTCTGTGTTTAATACATTTATATTATCAAAAGTTTCTATTTTTTCATTTTTAAAGTTATCTGGAGTTCCAATGTAACACATAATTTTCTTAAAAGCATTTTTTCCACGCTCTTTTTTATAAGGCAACATATCCCTTATTGTTCTTCTCATAAATCTATCAGCCATTCTTGGAGTAAATGGACCTTTGACATGTGTTGTTCTATTTCTTTTTTGGATATATTTAGCTGAAACTGTTCTTTTGTCTCCAACAATAACTACTTTCTCTGCATTTACAATATCTATTTTTTCTCCTAATAATGCTTTCTTGGCAACTATCGATGCCAACCTTCCTAAAATTAAATTTTCTCCGTTAATTATCATCCTATAATCCTCACTTTCTTCCCTTTTGGATTTTCTTTCATTAATTCCTGAAGTTTAATTGCTTTTCCAACTTTATTGATTTTTTCTTCTGCTTTTCCTGAAAATTGGTAAGCTGCGATTGTTAATTTTTTAGTTAAATCCCCAACACTTAGAACTTTTCCAGGTACTAAAGCTGTTTCTCCTTCATTTGTGTATTTATCTATTTTATATAAATTAACTGACCTTCTAATTCTTGTTGGTCTTTCCAAATCTCTAGCAATTCTTAACCATAAGTTAGATTTATTTTTCTTTCCTAAAGTATTCAATTCTCTAATTAGGTTCCTTAAAACTAATGTTTGCGGTCCTGTTCTTTTTACCATTTTAATCTTTTTGAAAAAGCTTCTCTGCTAAAAATTTAACCAAAACACATAAGCTCGAAGAATAATCAAGCTCTACTATGCGCGTTAGCTCGCAGAGTTAAAAATATTGTAAAATTAATGGTTTTTAAATGTTTCTAAATTTTTTCTGGATGTAGTATCCTGAAATTATTTCCCAACGACAAAAATAAATAATAATTTGAGAGTAACTAATTACCTATATTACCCCTTATGACCTATTTTATGGGGACATATGTCACTTTATTACACAGTAAGAAAAGATATGTACAGTCTGATGTACATAAGTTAGTATTTCTTAGATGGAAATTTTTATATGTTATGCCCTTCTATATAATGAAAAAATATGTACATCCTAATGACCATAAAGCTTATAAATATATACATTATGATGTACATATGGAAAAAGCAAAATTAGAGGAGTTTAATCATTGGTGGATAAAGGAAAAAGTTGACTCGGAATTAGCTTTACCTTTTAAAAGGGATAATTATAAAGAAATAGAAAAATATATAGATAAAAAATTTATAGTAGCAATTACAGGATTAAGAAGGGTTGGAAAAACCACAACAATTTATCAATTAATCAAAGATTTAATTAAAAAAACAAAAACAGAAAATATACTGTTCTTCTCATTTGATGAAAATAATGTAAAAATAAGTGAAATTATAGAAACCTATAAAGAAATACACAAAAAAGATTTTAGAGAGGAAAAAGTCTATATTTTCTTTGATGAAATACAAAAATTAAATAACTGGGAAAATGAAATAAAAAAATACTATGACTTATACCCAAAACTTAAATTTATAATATCCGGCTCTGAATCTTTATTTATAAGGAAAAAAACAAAAGAAACATTGGCTGGAAGAATTTTTGAATTTAATTTAAGCACATTTACTTTCAAAGAATATCTAAAAATACACAATATAGAATCTAAGTATGAAACAAAAATAAAACCGTTCTTATTAAAATACATAGAAAAGGGGGGATTTCCAGAAACATTCTCTTTTAAAACAGATAAGGAATTTAAAGAATATATAAGGTCTTTAGTAGTTGATAAAATCGTGTATAAAGACATACCAAGGATGTTTAAATTGGATGACCCTGAATTTTTAAGCACACTTTTAGAAATGATAGCGGTAAACCCTGGAATGTATATAGACTATTTGTCATTAAGCAAGCAATTCAATAAAGACAGAAGAGTAATAAAAAATTACATTTTCTACTTAAAAGAAAGTTTTCTAATTAATTTACTAGGAAATTACAGGAAAGGCAGTACAACTTTAAGAAAGAGAAAAAGAGCGTATCCTACTGATAATGCCATTACTTATTTATATAAATCCAAGATTGAAGAGGATTTTTTAGGAAGAATGGTGGAAACTTTAGTCATAAGCAATATTAATGCCGCTTCTTTCTGGAAAAATGGAAATGAAGTTGATGTTATACATAATAACACACCAATTGAAATTAAATATCGGGAAAAAATAAAATCTGATAACTTAAAATCCATAACTGAATTCATGAAAAAATTTAAAGTTAAAAAAGGCATTTTAATAACAAAAAACGAAGAAAGGGAAGTCAAAGTTGAAGAAGGAAAAATAAAATACATTCCTTTATGGAAATGGCTTTTAGGAAATGAAACTTGAAATAGAATTAATCCCAAAAAATTCATATTTGCTTTTGTTGTTGTATATATCATTTTCTGGCATTTTATTTAACTCCTACATCCACCATTTATAAGTTGGGTGAAGAAAACGTACATACTTTTATGCCCTCAGAAATAAAAATGCAACACCATGCACATTTTCTCCCAATATTGGGCTACGCATGGTATTGACATGCTATTGCGGGAGACAGGATTTGAACCTGCGTAGGCACTAAGCCATATGGTCCTTAGCCATACCCATTTTCCGCTCTGGCACTCCCGCTTCAAGTTTTTAGGAAAATCTTGATTAAAATAAAAAAAGAAGTATTTATTTGAGTTTCTTTTCAAACTCTTTTAATTTTTTGTTGAATATATCTACAGCTGTTGCTATGATTTTATCAACATCTAACTGTCCCCAAGGTTCTATTGTGAAAATATAATCTGTATCTGAATATTCAACTGTAATCCCATTGTCTTCACATAATTGCTCTTGAGATTCATCCCATTTTGATAAATCCTTAATTTCAACACCTTTTCCTTTAGCAACTAAATTATCTGAAGATTCAGTAATCTTTTTAGTATTCGCACTTGATGATGCTGTTAAAATTGGCAATGATTTGTAGTAAGGCAATCCTGGAGAAAATTTAGTGTGGTCTTTTCCCTGCCCTAAAACTGCTATAGCCTCAAACTCCAATACTTGGCCTTTTAATAATTTAGTAATAGGCATATTTGGCTGAGCTGGTTTAACTTTTGGGTCTTTAGACTTAATATTTTCAGCATAAACAGTGCATGGACCTTTAGCCTCCAAAATCAGTTTCAACTGGCATTGAGCACAGCCTTTTCCTTTACATTTACATTCAGAAGGCAAATTATAACTTTTTAGGTCTGTAGTTAATGGAATTAAACCTAACCTATGCGCGATTATTTCATCATATAAAGCTGATTGATTTTTCGAAAATGTAACCTCTTCAATAGCCATAGTAGGAACTTCTTCTATGATCATTCTTCTTAAGGCATTAACTATGTAAGCTTCAGTATCTGTAATTAAGAAAGTTACTTTATCTTCCTTTTTATTTAATAATTTTAATTGCATTTATACTCTCCTTCCCCTTCTTCCACCTTTTTTTCTTGTCCCATCATGCGGGAAAGGTGTAACATCTTCTATTGTTCCTACTCTTAAACCGGATCTTGATAATGATCTAATTGCTGCCTGAGCTCCTGGACCTGCATTCATCGGGCCATTGCTTCCCCCAGGTGCTTTTACTTTTATCATTAAACCTTCAATGCCTTTTTCCTTGCATTCTTCAGCTGCCATTTTTGCTGCGGTCATAGCTGCAGTTGGAGATGATTCTAATCTATCTGATTTAACCACCATTCCGCCGGAAGTTCTTGCGATTGTTTCAGAACCTGTAATATCAGTAATATGAATAATTGTATTATTATAACTAGCATAAATATGGGCTATTCCCCATCTTATTTTCCTATTATCTCTTCTAGGCAACTCCCTTATTTGGTGCATTTCTCTTCTTGGCTGATCTCTTGACTTATCTTTTCTTTGCGGCATTTTATTCTTATCCTAATTTTTCATTTATATTATTTTGCTTTTCCTGCGGGTTTATCTTTAACTCCTCTTTTTTTAGTTTCTTCAGGAGGTTTATTTTCCACATTTTCTTGGATTTTTTTCACAGCAACTTTTTTTGTTTTTTCAGATTTTTCCTCTTCAATTTTTTCCACCACTTTATCCATTGCGAAAATATCCGCTTCATCAAGATTCTTTTCTATCTTTTTCTTTTCTTTTCTTGAAGCTTCTTTTATTCTCTCAGGATGCTGTTCTTCTGATAATTTTGAAGCTGGATTGAATGAAATTTTATTTTCTAAATCTACAGGAACTATAAATGAAGGGACATTCATCTTTTCTTCGCTTATTGAAACATGACCGTGAACTATAAACTGCCTCGCTTGTTTAACGGTTTTTGCATAGCCTCTTTTGAAAACCATTGTTTGCAAGCGTCTTTCCAAAATATCTTTTAGGGATAATGCTAATATATCATTTAGTTTTGTGCCGGGTTTTAAAAAACCTAATCTAACTAATTTATTTATTAACTGGACTTTTTCTTTTTCAGCCTGAGGTGTATAAGTAGCGATTAAATTTTTAGCCTGATCCCGAGCTTTTTTAACAAGACCTTCAGAACGCCAAATCTCCATTTTATTTTTTAGACCATATTCTCTAAGAATTTTTTTCTGCTCTGCAATTAGATTTTCATCCCATATTACTAACGGCTTTCTGTATTGCTTTCTTGATTTCTTAGGGCTTCCCATTTTACTTGCCTACTCCTTTCTTTCTCACTCCAATCGTCTTTCCGTGCCTGAAATTACCTTTTGTTCTTTGCCCTCTTACTGGTAAACCTAAAGAATGTCTGACGCCTTTATAGCATTTAATTTTTTTAAGATGTTTGATATCCTGATCTTTTTGGAATTTTAAATCTGAGCCTATAACATGCTTATCTTCGCCAGTTACAAGATCTTTTCTTCTATTTAATGCCCATATAGGAATATTATATTTTCTCGGATTTCTTACTGCATCTTCTAATTTTTTTATATCTTCATTTGTTAAATCACCAACTTTCATATTTCCATCTATTCCCGTTACTATACAGGCTGCACTAGCTAAATAAAAACTAATACCTTTAATATTTCTTAAAGACGGTAAAAGTTTTTTAGCTCCATGTAAGTCTGCTTCCCCAATTCTTACAATATGTCTAAAGTCCTTATTTTCAGTAGTTTCAGCAGGCATTTTTAAAAAAATTGTGAGAATGGGTGTTTAAAAAGTTTTTCATATTAGCTTCCTACGAATAGTTTGTACTTATCCTCATTATTTAATTCGGCTAATACCCTTTTTATTACCACTTTTTTAGGATCTGGCATTAATTTAACGCGAGATTTAATATCATTAAAATCAGTAAATTCCTTTTCTTTTCTTAATTCTATTATTTCCCACATGTGTTTTTTTCCGACTCCTGGAAGCAATTCAATTTGATGTCTTCTAGTATTAATAGGACCTGCTGTATTGAAGAATTTTACAAACCTTTGTTCATTCTTTTCAACTATGCTGTTTATTACTTCATTAATTTCCATTCTTGCTGTTTGGGTTAGCTTATCTAAAGAAAGTTTTCCTATAATATGATGGATTTTATCTCTTTTCCCTTCGCCTATATACACTTCTTCATAGAGCTGTAAGAAGATACCTTTTTTTGGAACTAACTCTAATAATGTAAAATGATCCTTACCAATGGCTTGTACTATTGGAGTCTTTTGATGCATAGGTCTTGAATCCATAGGATAGCCGTGCTGCAGAAAGTCTAAGATAATTACAACTTCCTCTCTGAGAGCAGGTTTCATCATTTTTTAGTTCTCCTTTAGTATTATTTTCTCTTAACATAGTCTTTTACTACATCTAAAATTTTCTTCATATTTTCGTCAGTGATTGTTGTCGTTTCACCAACCATTAGCATTTTTAATTCATCTAATGATTCTGGAAGCATGTCAATAATTTTTACTATCTGTCTTTCTTTTATTCTTGGAATATCCAACCCTTCTATTTTTTTCTTTAATTCTTCCGCATCTTTTATTTTTATCTTAACGAATTGTTTTAAGTATGATTTTGTCTTGTTTGCTCTGAAACTTAATTCTTTTTCTTTATTTTCCAAACTATCCAAATCTTCAGATAATTCAACCATTGTGATTGGTCTTTCGCTGATTATTCTTTCGTCTGACATTTTATTAAGTGAACTGGGTGGATTATTAATTCCTTTAGTTTATTGTTTTCTTTTATTGTAACTTTGTAGTTTGTACCCTGCTTTCCTGATACAGTTCCAATTTTTCCATGGAATCTTCTGAAATACATACCAGTTTGAATAGCAGGTTCTGTTTTTAGCAATACTTTATCTCCATTTTCTAGCTTTTGAAGATATCTTCTTATGCTTATTTTACCCCTATCATTTATATTTTTCCTGTATAAACTTCTGGTCTTCCTTCTAGATGTTCCTGTCCTTTTCATAGTAAATTTCTATATATTTTAATTTAAAAAGCTTTGCAATTTACGATAATGTTATAAATCCTTATTTTTCTAAGAATGGAATGAAAGCTTTATCTATAAAAAATCTGCATAAAAGTTACCCTGGAATAAAAGCTGTTGATGGTGTAAGTTTTGATATTGAGGAAGGAGATTTTTTCGGTTTTTTAGGGCCTAATGGAGCAGGCAAGACTACTACTATAAATTGTGTGATAGGATTAGCTAAGTTTTCAGATGGTAGGATAGAGATATTTGGAAAGGACAATAAGAAAGATTTCATAGATGCAAGGAAATTAGTTGGTATAGCTCCTCAAGAGTATAATTTTGATCCTTACCTAAATATTGAAGATGTTCTAATTTATCAGGCGGGCTATTATGGGATTTCTAAGAAGAAGATATTGCCAAGAGTTAAAGAATTATTAAAACAATTTGATTTAGATGGAAAAAAAGAAGTTGATTTTAGAAAATTAAGCGGTGGGATGAAAAGAAGATTGACCTTAGCAAGAGCCTTAGTTCACAGCCCCAAATTACTAATATTAGATGAACCAACCGCAGGTGTTGATGTGGGATTAAGATTAGATATTCATAAATATTTAAAAAAAATAAATGGAGAAGGAGTAACTATTTTATTAACATCTCATTATATTGATGAAATTGAGAAATTATGCAATAAAACCTGTATTATTAATAACGGAAAAATAATTGCAAATGATTTAACTAAAAATTTAGTAGATGATTTGGATACAGGACATACTGAGATTTTAACTGATAAGAAAAGCAAAGTTAAGAAAATTGAGAATGTTGAATTTAATGGCAATAAAATCATTGTTTGGAATAAAGGGAAAGATAAGATGAAAGAGGTTTTTGATTATTTGAGCGAGCAGAAAATAAAAGTTTTAGATGTTAAATCTGTTAAAGATTCCTTACAAGATATATTTTTGAGGTTGACTAAAAAATGAACTGGGTGGGATTATGGTCCTTAATAATGAGAGAAAATGTCAGAACTATTAAAGTAATTAATCAAGTGATATGGCCGCCAATAATTTCTTCTTTATTGTACATATTTATCTTTGGATTTAGTTTAGGAAAGAATTTTGAAATTGGAGATGTTTCTTATTTAGTGTTTTTAGTACCTGGACTGATAATGATGAATGTTATTATGAGCTCGTTTGAAGAGAGTTCAAGCTCGTTATTTTTAGGGAAGTTTATTAATTATATTCAGGAATTATTGATTGCTCCGATGTCTCATTGGGAGATTGCTTTAGGATTTTTATTTGGAAGCATTTTAAGGGCTTTTGTTATAGCTAATCTGATATTTATAGTATTTTTATTTTTTATTGATTCCGGTATCTATTCTGTATGGATGTATGTTTATTTTATTCTATTTGTTTCGGTAATTTTTGCATCCATAGGATTAATAATTGCTTTGTGGGCTGAGAAATTTGACCATTTAGCTGTTTTGAATACTTTTTTCATTACTCCTTTATTATTCTTTGGAGGTGTTTTTCATTCTATTAAATTATTACCTGAAATATTTCAGAAAATCAGTTTAATAAATCCGCTTTTTTATATGATAGACGGCTTTAGGTATAGCATGATTGGAGTTAGTGATGGGAATGTATTTGTTAGTATGGCTGTTGTGTTTGTTTTAGCTTTAGTTACTTTTTCTTTTGCAGTTTATTTGTTTAAAATTGGATATAAGTTGAAAGTTTAAGCTGGGAGCTGCAAAATTAGCAAAAAGAATTCATGGAGAAGAATAGAAAAAAGTTAATTTGTTAAATGAATGGCAGATGAAGTATTTGAGTTTGAGGATATGAAAG
>Ga0208375_1000674_pt1 | contig 46139 bp, 33 predicted proteins | sample RifOxyD1_FD_184038 | JGI IMG/M metagenome (GOLD analysis project Ga0208375, IMG submission 184038) | Soil microbial communities from Rifle, Colorado - Rifle Oxygen_injection D1 (SPAdes) | ecosystem: Environmental > Terrestrial > Deep subsurface > Rock core/Sediment | place: Rifle, Colorado... | reverse complement strand
CAATACCGCGATCACCGGCTACCAGGAGATCGTGACCGACCCGTCCTACGCCCGGCAGCTGGTCACGCTGACCTATCCGCACGTGGGCAACACCGGCTGCACCTCGCAGGACGACGAGGCCGCCCAGGTCTGGTCGGCCGGCCTGATCGTGCGCGACGTCCCGCGCCGGCCCAGCAACTGGCGCAGCCAGCAGCCGCTGCCGGAATGGCTGGCCGAGCGCGGCGTGGTCGCCATCGCCGGCATCGACACCCGCAAGTTGACGCGCCTGCTGCGCGACCGCGGCGCGCAGAACGGCGCGCTGATGGCCGGGCGCATCGACCGCGAGGAGGCCATCGAGGCCGCGCGCAAGTTCCCGGGCCTCAAGGGCATGGACCTCGCGCGCGAGGTCAGCACGAAGTCCCCGTACGAGTGGACCGAGGGCCAGCTGGACCTGGACCGCAACGCGTTCGACACCGCCGAGGCGCGCCTGCACGTGGTGGCGTACGACTACGGCGTGAAGCGCAACATCCTGCGGATGATCGCCGAGCGCGGCTGCCGCGTGACCGTGGTGCCGGCGCAGACGCCGGCCGCCGAGGTGATGGCGATGAAGCCCGACGGGGTGTTCCTCTCCAACGGCCCGGGCGACCCGGCACCGTGCGACTACGCGATCGCCGCGATCCGCGAGTTCATCGCCGCCAAGGTGCCGACCTTCGGCATCTGCCTGGGCCATCAGCTGCTCGGGCTCGCCGCAGGCGCCAGCACGGTGAAAATGAAGTTCGGCCACCACGGCGCCAACCACCCGGTCCAGGACCTGGACAGCAGGCGGGTGATGATCACCAGCCAGAACCACGGCTTCGCCATCGACGAGGCGACGCTGCCGGCCAACGTGCGCGTCATCCACCGCTCGCTGTTCGATGGCTCCAACCAGGGCATCGAGCTGACCGACGCACCGGCCTTCAGTTTCCAGGGGCACCCGGAAGCCAGCCCCGGCCCGCACGATGTTTCCCCGCTGTTCGACCGATTCGTTGCGCTCATGGAGGCCAACTGACATGCCCAAGCGCACCGACATCAAGACCGTCCTGATCATCGGCGCCGGCCCGATCGTGATCGGCCAGGCGTGCGAGTTCGACTACTCCGGCGCGCAGGCCTGCAAGGCCTTGCGCGACGAGGGCTACCGCGTGGTCCTGGTCAACTCCAATCCGGCCACGATCATGACCGACCCGGAGATGGCCGACGCGGTCTACATCGAGCCGATCAACTGGCAGACGGTCGAGAAGATCATCGCCAAGGAAAAGCCCGACGCGCTGCTGCCGACCATGGGCGGCCAAACGGCGCTCAACTGCGCGCTGGACCTGGCCGACAACGGCGTGCTGGAGAAGTACAACGTCGAACTGATCGGCGCCAGCCGCGACGCCATCCGCATGGCTGAGGACCGCGAGCTGTTCCGCGTGGCAATGGCCGACATCGGCCTGGAGTGCCCGAAGGCCGAGGTCGCCAAGACCTTCGAGCAGGCCGTCGAGATCCAGGCCAAGGTGGGCTTCCCGACCATCATCCGCCCCAGCTTCACCCTGGGCGGCAGCGGCGGCGGCATCGCCTACAACAAGGAGGAGTTCGAGGACATCGCCAAGCGCGGCCTCGAGCTCTCGCCGGTCAGCGAGATCCTCGTGGAGGAGTCGGTGCTGGGCTGGAAGGAGTTCGAGATGGAGGTGGTCCGCGACAAGGCGGACAACTGCATCATCGTGTGCTCGATCGAGAACTTCGACGCTATGGGCGTGCACACCGGCGACAGCATCACCGTCGCCCCGGCGCAGACGCTGACCGACAAGGAATACCAGCGCCTGCGCGACGCCTCGATCGCGGTGCTGCGCAAGATCGGCGTGGACACCGGCGGCTCGAACGTGCAGTTCGGCATCAATGCCCGCGATGGCCGCGTGGTGGTGATCGAGATGAACCCGCGCGTGTCGCGTTCCTCGGCGCTGGCCTCCAAGGCGACCGGCTTCCCGATCGCCAAGATCGCCGCCAAGCTGGCGGTGGGCTACACGCTGGACGAGCTGCGCAACGAGATCACCGGCGGCGCGACCCCGGCGTCGTTCGAGCCGACCATCGACTACGTCGTCACCAAGATCCCGCGCTTCGCGTTCGAGAAGTTCCCGCAGGCCGATGCCCGCCTGACCACCCAGATGAAGTCGGTGGGCGAGGTCATGGCGATGGGCCGCACCTTCCAGGAATCCCTGCAGAAGGCGCTGCGCGGCCTGGAAACCGGCAAGGTCGGCCTCGACCCCACCGGGCTGGACCTGGACAGCGAGGAGGGCCTCGCCACCCTGCGTCGCGAGCTCAAGGAGCCGGGCCCGGAGCGGATGTTCCACATTGGTGATGCGTTCCGTGCCGGCATGTCGGTCGAGGACGTGCACGCCATGTCCTTCGTCGACCCGTGGTTCCTCGACCAGATCGAGGAACTGATCGCGGCCGAGAAGACTGTCGCTGATGGTGGGCTGGCCTCGCTGGATGCCGCGCGCATGCGCGAGCTCAAGCGCATGGGCTTCTCCGACGCGCGCCTGGCGCAGCTGACGGGCACCGACGAGACCGCGGTGCGCACGCTGCGCCGTGCCTTCGGCGTGCGACCGGTCTACAAGCGCGTGGATTCGTGCGCGGCGGAGTTTGCGACCACCACCGCCTACATGTACTCGACCTACGAGGACGAGTGCGAGGCCGCGCCGTCGGATCGCCGCAAGATCATGGTGCTGGGCGGCGGCCCGAACCGGATCGGGCAGGGCATCGAGTTCGATTACTGCTGCGTGCATGCCGCGCTGGCGCTGCGCGAGGACGGGTTCGAGACCATCATGGTCAACTGCAACCCGGAAACCGTGTCGACCGACTACGACACCTCCGACCGGTTGTACTTCGAGCCGCTCACCCTTGAGGACGTGCTGGAGATCTCTGATCTCGAGAAGCCCTTCGGCGTGATCGTGCAGTACGGTGGCCAGACCCCGCTCAAGCTTGCGCAGGCGCTGGAAGCCAACGGCGTGCCGATCATCGGCACCAGCCCCGACAGCATCGACCTGGCCGAGGACCGCGAACGCTTCCAGAAGCTGGTCAACGACCTGGGCCTGAAGCAGCCGCCCAACCGCACCGCCCGGAACCCGGACGAGGCGTTGGCGCTGGCCCGCGAGATCGGCTACCCGCTGGTGGTGCGTCCCAGCTACGTGCTGGGTGGCCGCGCGATGGAAGTCGTGCATGCCGATGCCGACCTCGCGCGCTATATGCGCGACGCGGTCAAGGTGTCCAACGACTCCCCGGTGCTGCTCGACCGCTTTCTCGACAACGCCGTCGAAGTGGACGTCGACATCATTGCCGACAAGGACGGCAACGTCCTGATCGGCGGCGTGATGGAGCACATCGAGGAAGCCGGCGTGCACTCGGGCGACTCGTCGTGCTCGCTGCCGCCGTATTCGCTGTCGCCGGCCACCCAGGCTCGCCTGCGCGAGCAGGTGGTGGCGCTGGCCAAGGCGCTGGACGTGGTCGGCCTGATGAACACCCAGTTCGCCGTGCAGACCGCCGCCAGCACCGGCGAGGAAGGGCTCGAGGACACCATCTACCTGCTGGAGGTGAATCCGCGCGCCTCGCGCACGGTGCCGTTCGTCTCCAAGGCGACCGGCATGCCGCTGGCCAAGATCGCCGCGCGCTGCATGGCTGGCAAGACGCTGGCCGAGCAGGGCGCGACCGACGAGATCATCCCGGACTACTACTCGGTGAAGGAGGCGATCTTCCCGTTCGCCAAGTTCCAGGGCGTGGACCCGATCCTCGGGCCGGAGATGCGCTCGACGGGCGAGGTGATGGGCGTGGGTCGCAGCTTCGGCGCGGCGTTCGCGCGCGCGCAGGAGGCCGGCGGCATCCGCCAGCTCAAGCCCGAGGGCAAGGTGTTCGTCTCGGTGCGCGACCCGGACAAGGCGCGCGTGCTGCCGATCGCCCGTGACCTGATCGAGCGCGGCTACACGCTGGTGGCGACGCACGGCACCGCGGCGTTCCTGCGCGATTCGGGCCTGGCGTGCGAGACGGTCAACAAGGTGGCCGAGGGCCGCCCGCACATCGTCGACCTGATCAAGAACGGCGAGATCGTCTACATCGTCAACACCACCGAGGGGCGGCAGGCCATCTCCGATTCGTTCTCGATCCGACGCGAGGCGCTGCAGCACCGGGTGACCTACTCGACGACCATTGCAGGTGCCCGTGCGCTGCTGCATTCGCTGGAGTTCCGTGGCACCGGCCCGGTCTGGTCGCTGCAGGAGCTGCACGCGGAGCTGGGCACGGCCTGATCCGCTCCCGGCGCAACCGGCGGCCGTTCATGGTGCCGGTTGCGCCCACCCCCGGGTGATCGTCCACAATCGGGCGACATCGGGTTCCAACCCCTTCGATGCCGGCCCCCGGGCCGGCTTCACGCATTCAAGGCCCGGCGACGTGCCGGGAAGAGGACGTTCCATGCAAGCACCCCTGACCATCCAGGGCGCCCAGCGCCTGCGCGCCGAGCTCGAGGAGCTCAAGTCGGTCAAGCGCCCGGCGGTGATCAACGCCATTGCCGAAGCCCGCGCCCACGGCGACCTCAAGGAAAACGCCGAGTACCACGCCGCGCGCGAGCAGCAGGGTTTCATCGAGGGCCGCATCAAGCAGCTCGAGGCCGAGCTGTCGCACGCGCAGGTCATCGATGTCTCCAAGCTCAACGCCGGCTCGCGCATCGTGTTCGGCGCGGTGGTCGAGTTGGCCGATACCGACACCGACGAGGAGACGCGCTACCAGATCGTCGGCGACCTGGAGGCCGACATCAAAAAGGGGCTGATTGCGGTGTCCTCCCCGGTGGCGCGTGCCCTGATCGGCAAGCACGAGGGCGACAGCGTCACCATCGAGGCGCCCGGCGGCACGCGCGAGTACGAGATCGTCGGCGTCAGCTACCCGGGCTGAGCCCGTGGCCGCCGCCTCCGCCATCCTCCTGCTCCCGCCGCGCGAGCGCTTCGGCGGGCAGCGCGTTCCGGCGGCCACCGCACGCTGGCTGGGGCGGGGCGACCATGACCCTGGCGACGGCGACCGGCTGCACGACTGGCTGGACATCCTGCCGCGCGGCTGGCCGGCCGCCGCGATCACGCGCCAGCGCGATGCCGGCGACGCCGACGGATCCACGTGGCTGCGCGCGGACCCGGTCTACATCCAACCCGACATCAATGGCGCGCGGCTGCTGTCGCACGGGGATGCGCTCGCACTGACCGCCGAGGACGCGGCCGCCTTCATGCCCGCCCTGCGGCCGCTGTTCGGCGATACCGGCATGCCGATCGATGCACCGGTGCCGACGCGCTGGTACCTCAGGGCCCCGCCGGGCGCGAAGCTGCCGGCCATGGCAGCGCCGGACCAGGCCGTCGGCATGGACCTGTTCGACCATCTGCCGGAAGGGCCGGAAGGCCGCCGCTGGCGCGCGCTGCTGAGCGAGGCGCAGGTCGCGCTGCACAACCACCCGCGCAATGCGCAGCGACAGGCCGCGGGCCTGGCACCGGTGAATTCGCTGTGGTTCTGGGGCGCGGGCAGGCTGCCCGACCACGTGACGGCCGGCGTGTCGCACGCACTCAGCGACGACGACACACTGGTCGCGTTTCTGGAGGCCGGCGGCGCCCGCGTCGAATCGCTGCCTGATCGCAGGACAGGTGCGGACACCGCGTCCGACGGACGCACGCTGATCGACCTGCGCCACGCACGCGACCTGGCGCTGGTGGACCGCGATTGGCTGTCGCCGCTGTTGGCGGACATGGCCGCGGGCCGGTTGGCGGGCTTCACCCTGGATTTCGCTGACGGCCATCGCGTGCGCGTGGCGCGGGTGCACCGCTGGCGCTTCTGGCGCCGGCCATGGTCGGTGCCCGGCGTGGCTGCTGCCGCCGTGCCGGAAGACGACCTTTGAGTACGCCGCCACGCGGCAGCGGCGTGGCCATCCGCCGCCGGGAGATGACTTCCCCAGGCGAGTGGACCGAGCAGGTGCCACCGCTGCTACGCCGCATCTATGCCGCGCGTGGCGCGCTTTGCATCGACGACGCCCGGCCGCGACTTGCGAACCTGCTGCCGCCCGACGGCCTGCTGGGGCTGGAGGACGCCACCGCGCTGCTGGCCGACGCCATCGCCAACAACCGCCATATCGTCGTGGTGGGCGACTTCGACTGCGACGGCGCCACTGCATGCGCGGTCGGGGTGCGTGGGCTGCGGATGCTGGGCGCGCGCCACGTCTCGCACGCGGTGCCCAACCGCATGGTCCACGGCTACGGGCTGTCCCCGGTGCTTGTGGACGAACTGGCGGCGCTCGAGCCCGACCTGCTGGTCACGGTCGACCACGGCATCGCCTGCCATGCCGGCATCGAGGCGGCCAAGGCGCGCGGCTGGACCGTGCTGGTCACCGACCACCACCTGCCAGGCGCGACGCTGCCGCCGGCAGACGTGATCGTCGATCCCAACCTGCCGGGCGATACGTTCCCGAGCAAGGCGCTGGCGGGCGTCGGCGTGATGTTCTACGTCCTGCTGGCGTTGCGACGCCGCTTGCGCGAGTCGGACCACCCCGACGCCGGCGCGGACCTGGCCTCGCTTCTGGACCTGGTGGCGGTCGGCACCGTGGCCGACCTGGTGCCGCTGGACACGAACAACCGGGCGCTTGTCGCCGCCGGCCTGCGACGCCTGCAATCGGGGCAGGGGTGTGCCGGACTGCGGGCTCTGATCGAGGTGTCCGGCCGCGTGCCGGCGCGCCTGACCGCGGCCGACATCGGCTTCGCGGTCGGCCCCCGCCTCAACGCCGCCGGCCGTCTGGAGGACATGGCGCTGGGTATCGAATGTCTTTTGACGGACGACCTCGCGCAGGCGCGCGACATTGCGGCGACGCTGGACGCCATCAATGGCGAGCGGCGGGCCGTACAGCAGCAGATGACCGATGAGGCCGAGGCCGCGGTGTCGCGCATCGCACTGCAGGACGGGGTCGCCCCGCTGGTCGCCTGCCTGTTTGATGCTGAATGGCATCCCGGCGTGATCGGACTGGTCGCCTCACGGATCAAGGACCGGCTGCACCGGCCCGTGGTGGCGTTCGCGCCGGCCGAGCCGGGCAGTGAAGTGCTCCGGGGCTCCGCCCGATCGATTCCCGGCTTCCATATCCGGGATGCACTGGCCGACGTGGCGGCCCGCCACCCGGGCCTGGTCGAGCGCTTCGGTGGCCATGCGATGGCGGCGGGGCTGACCTTGCCGCTGGCATCGTTGGATGCATTCCGCGCCGCGTTCGCCGAGTGCGCGCGCGAGCGGCTGGACGACGTGTTGCTGCAGGCCGACCTCCACAGCGACGGCGCGCTGGAACCGGCCGACCTGTGCCGCGGCAACGCCGAGGCGCTGCGCGACGGCGGGCCGTGGGGGCAGGGTTTCCCGGAGCCGCAGTTCGATGGCGAGTTCGACGTGCTGGGCACGCGCGTGGTGGGCGAGCGCCACCTCAAGCTGGAACTGGGCCTGGGCCGCACACGCTTCAACGCGATCCACTTCGGCGGTTGGGACGGGCAGCCGGCGCCCTCGCGCGTGCGCATCGCCTACCGGCTCGAGCCGGACGACTACCGCGGCGGCGATGCCGTGCAGCTGGTGGTGCTGCACCGCGAGGCGGTGCCCTGACGGGCGCGTGCCTGCAGGCCGCCAACTGCTAGAATCCGCGGTCTTTTCCGCACCACAGCCACGGACACGAGAACGGATGATCGAGACCAATCCCGTCCGTCAGCGCATCGCCGACCTGCAGGGTCGGCTGGATGCGCTGAGGGGGTACCTTTGACTTCGATGCCAAGGTCGAGCGCCTCGAAGAAGTAAACCGCGAGCTTGAGAGCCCCGACGTCTGGAACGACGCCGAGCGGGCGCAGGCGTTGGGCCGTGAGCGCGCCGCGCTGGAGCGTGTCGTGCTCGGCAGTCGCAGCATGACGGAAGGCCTGTCCGGCGCCGCCGAACTGCTCGAGCTGGCCGAGATGGAAGACGACGAGGACACCGCGCAGGCCGTCGTCGAGGATGTCGATCGGCTCGCCCGCGACGTCGAGCAGCTGGAGTTCCAGCGCATGTTCTCCGGCAAGATGGACAGCGCCGCTGCGTTCGTCGACATCCAGGCCGGCGCCGGCGGCACCGAGGCCCAGGACTGGGCGGAAATCCTGCTTCGCATGTACCTGCGCTGGTGCGAGTCGCGCGGCTGGAAGACCGAGCTGATGGAAGCCAGCGGTGGCGACGTGGCCGGGATCAAGTCCGCCACGTTGCGCGTCGAGGGCGACTTCGCCTACGGCTGGCTCAAGACCGAGACCGGCGTGCACCGGCTGGTGCGCAAGTCGCCGTTCGATTCCGACAACCGCCGGCACACCAGCTTCACTTCGGTGTTCGTGAGCCCCGAGGTCGACGACAACATCGACATCGAGATCAATCCGGCCGACCTGAAGACCGACGTCTACCGGTCCTCCGGCGCGGGTGGCCAGCACGTCAACAAGACCGAATCGGCGGTGCGCATCACGCACGTGCCCACCGGGATCGTCGTGGCGTGCCAGACGGGCCGTAGCCAGCACCAGAACCGCGACAACGCGATGAAGATGCTGGCCGCCAAGCTGTACGAGCTGGAGATCCAGAAGCGCAACGCCGAGCGCGACGCGGTCGAGGCGACCAAGTCCGACATCGGCTGGGGCAGCCAGATCCGCAACTACGTGCTGGACCAGTCGCGCATCAAGGACCTGCGCACCGGCGTGGAGCGCAGCGATACGCAGAAGGTGCTGGACGGCGACCTGGACGAATTCGTCGAGGCCGCACTCAAGGCCGGCCTGGATGCGGGCTCCAAACGCGCCGACGCAGTCTGAGTTCCGCCTTCTGCCGGGCCGCTGGCCCGCGTGGACATCCAATCGCGGCTGAAGCCGCTCCTACATCACCGACACATTGTTTATGACCGACACCCCGACCCCGCAGCACGCCGACGAGAACCACCTGATCGCCGAGCGTCGCGCCAAACTCAAGGCGCTGCGCGGGCAGGGCATCGCGTTCCCCAACGACTTCCGCCGCGATTCCTACGCGGGCGACCTGCAGTCGGAGTTCGAAGACGCGGAGCGCTGGACCACCGAGGCGCTGGAGGGCGAGGGTCGTCAGGTCGCACTCGCCGGACGCATCCTGCTCAAGCGGGTCATGGGCAAGGCCAGCTTCGTACAGGTACAGGACGAGTCAGGCCGCATCCAGCTGTTCCTTCAGGCCAATGCGCTGGGCGAGGCGTACGACGCGTTCAAGGGCTGGGATGTCGGCGACATCGTCGGCGCGACCGGCGTGCTGACCCGCACCCGCACCGGCGAGTTGTCGGTCAAGGTCGCAACGCTGCGGCTGCTGACGAAGTCGCTGCGCCCCCTGCCGGACAAATGGCACGGCCTGTCGGACGTGGAGCAACGCTACCGCCAGCGGTATGTCGACCTGATCGTCTCGCCCGAGGCACGCGACGTGTTCGTCAAGCGCAGCCGGATTATCCGGGCGATGCGCGCGTGGCTGGATGCGAGGCGGTTCCTGGAGGTCGAAACGCCGATGATGCATTACATCCCCGGCGGCGCCACTGCCAAGCCCTTCGTCACGCACCACAACGCGCTGGACCTGGAGCTGTACCTGCGCGTGGCCCCCGAGCTGTACCTCAAGCGTCTGGTGGTCGGCGGGCTGGAACGCGTCTACGAGATCAACCGCAACTTCCGCAACGAGGGTGTGTCGACCCGGCACAACCCCGAGTTCACGATGCTGGAGCTGTACGAGGCCTACGCCACCTACACCGAGATCATGGACCTCACCGAAGGCGTGATCCGCGACGTGGCGCAGGAGGTGCTCGGCACCACGGCGGTGGAGTGGGACGGCCAGGCCATCGACCTGGGGCCTGCCTTCCGCCGCTGGTCGATGACGGACGCGGTGCTGGAGCACAACCCGGAGATCACTGCGGCCGACCTGCGCGACCTCGACGCCATGCGCGCCCACTGCGCCCGGCTGAAGATCGCGGTGAAGGCCGGCTGGGGCTGGGGCAAGCTGCTGCTGGAGGTCTTCGAGAAGACCGTCGAGCACACGCTCATCCAGCCGACATTCATCACCGACCACCCGGTGGAGGTCAGCCCACTCGCACGCGCCAGCGACGCCGACCCGGAGCTCACCGACCGGTTCGAGCTGTTCATCGGCGGCAAGGAGCTCGCCAACGGGTTCTCGGAGCTCAACGACCCCGAGGACCAGGCGGCCCGCTTCCAGGCCCAGGTCGATGCCAAGGAGGGTGGTGACGACGAGGCAATGCATTTCGATGCCGACTACATCCGGGCGCTGGAGGTCGGCCTGCCGCCCACCGGCGGGTTGGGAATCGGTATCGACCGCATGGTGATGCTGCTGACGGACTCGGCGTCCATCCGCGATGTGCTGCTGTTCCCGTACATGCGGCCCGAGACCCACGGCTGACGGCATGCCGTTTGCATCATTCCCGGCAATGGAAGTGCAGGGGAGGCCGCTGTCAAGAAATTGACGGCGGGGGTATGCTCGGGACGAAACTGGCGCAGGGGGCCAAAACCCATGGATAGGCTGGCGTGAACGTCGTCATCGTCGATGACCAGACCTCGGCGCGCACCATGCTGCGCCACATCATCGAGGACATTGCGCCCGAATTGTCGGTGCATGACTTCGGCGAGTCCGAGGCGGGCCTGAACTGGTGCGAGGCCAACCAGCCGGACCTGCTCCTGCTGGACTACCGCATGCCGGGCATCGACGGGCTGGAGTTCGCGCGTCGCTTCCGTCGTCGGCCGCTCCACCGCGACATCCCGATCATCCTGGTCACCGTGGTCGGCGACGAGCCGGTCCGCCAGGCGGCCCTGGACGCCGGCGTCATCGATTTCCTGGTCAAGCCGGTGCGCCCGCGCGAGCTGCGCGCCCGTTGCCGCAACCTGCTGCAATTGCGCCAGCAGTCCGAGAACGTCAAGCAGCGCGCCCTGTCGCTCGAGCAGCGGCTGCTGTCGAGCATGCATGAGGTCGAGGAGCGCGAGCGCGAAACACTTGCGCGCCTGGCGCGCGCGATCGAATACCGTGACAGCGGCACCAGCGTGTACCTGGAACGCATGGCCCACATTGCGGGCCTGATCGCCGAGCAGCTGGGGATGTTCGAGGACGAGGTACGGATGATCGAGATGGCCGCGCCGTTGCACGACATCGGCAAGATCGCCATCCCGGACGCCGTGCTGCTCAAGCCCGGCCCGCTGGATGAGGAAGAGACGGCCATCATGCGCCGCCACCCGCGCATCGGCCACGAACTGCTGGCCGACAGCCAGAACCGTTTCATCCAGGCCGGGGCCGTGATCGCGTTGCGCCACCACGAGCGCTTCGATGGCAGCGGCTACCCGGATGGGCTCGTTGGCGAGGAGATCCCGCTGGAGGCCCGCATCGTGGCCGTGGCCGATGTCTTCGATGCGCTCATCTCCCAGCGGCCCTACAAAGAGGCCTGGGACATCGATGCGGCGCTGGGCTATCTGTATGCGCAGAAGGGGCGCCTCTTCGACCCGCGTTGCGTCGACGCGCTGGTGCGCAACCGCGCTCGCCTGGAAGACATCTGCGCGCGCTTCGCTACCCGGGCGCCGCGGAAAGGCATGGACTGAGCCGCATGAAACGTCACCTGTCCTGGCTCAAGACCCGGCTGTCGCAACGCGATGACAGCGAGCACGGACAGGCGACCATCCGCCTGATCGTGTTGGCGGTGGTGCTGGTGTACATGCTGGTGCGCGGCGCCGGCGGCACCTTGGACCGCGATGCCTACACCGACGTGCTGGCGATGGTCGCCACGGGCTTCACGGTGGGCGGCGTGCTGCTGGCGTGGATCATCGCGCGTCCCGGGACGTCGCACCTGCGCCGGGGCATCGGCATGGTGGCGGACTACGGCCTGATGGCGCTGGCCATGATCCGCATCGGCGAGCCGCTGGCCTGGGTGTACGTGATCCTGATGTGGGTGACGGTCGGCAACGGCCTGCGTTTCGGCAACCGCTACCTCGTGGTTGCCGTTGCCGCCGCGTTCGCCAGCTTCGGCAGCGTCATCACCTTCAATACCTATTGGCACGACAACCGCGTGCTGGCCGTCGGCCTGCTGCTTGGGCTGGTGGCGATTCCGTCCTACCTCTCGGGTCTCCTGCGCGCCCTGACCCGCGCCACCGACGAGGCCAGGCGGGCCAACGAGGCCAAGAGCCGGTTCCTGGCCAACATGAGCCACGAGTTCCGTACCCCGCTCAACGGCCTGGCGGGCATGTCCGAGTTGCTGGCGACCACACGCCTGGACGCCGAGCAGCGCGAGTGCCTGGGCACCATCCAGGCCTCCACCCGCAGCCTGCTGGCGCTGGTCGAGGACGTACTGGACATCTCCGCGATCGAAGCCGGCAAGCTGAGGCTCAACGTGGTGGAGTTCGATCCGCGCGAGCTGGTCGAAAATATCGGCCTGATCCTGCAGCCGCAGGCCCGCGCCAAGCAGTTGCGGTACCAGCAGGAGGTCGCGCAGGACGTGCCGACCACCCTGCGCGGCGACGTCGGGCACCTGCGGCAGGTACTGCTCAACCTGGCGGGCAATGCGGTGAAGTTCACCGACGAGGGCTCGGTCCAGCTGGATGTCGGCGTGGTGGACGCGTCACCTGAGCGACTGCGCCTGCGCTTCACCGTGACCGATACGGGCGTGGGCGTGCCCGTGGCGGCGCAGCACCGGCTGTTCGAAGCTTTCGAGCAGGCCGACGTGAGCCTGGCCCGCCGGCACGGCGGCACCGGCCTGGGCACGACGATCGCGAAGGGCCTGGCCGAGGCGATGGGCGGCAGCATCGGGTTCGAGAGCACCGAAAACCGTGGCAGCCGGTTCTGGGTAGAGCTGCCGTTCGACCGCGCCGTGGAACCGGCCAGGCCGGCGGTTGCCAGCGAGTCGCTCCGTGCTTCGCCGTTGGCGGAGGCAACCGGAAAGGTTGTCGCCGACAGTCCCGAGAACGTCATTGCGTTCTCTGACCCCTTCCTGCGCCACCGCGCGCGCGTGCGCAGCCTGCACGTACTGGTCGCAGACGACCACGCCGCCAATCGGATGGTGGTCCAGCGCCTGCTGCAGAAGGCCGGCCACCGCGTGACGTGTGTCGAAGGCGGCGAGGAAGTGCTCGATGCACTGGAACTGTCGGACTACGACGCCGTCATCGTGGATCTGCACATGCCGGGTCTCAGTGGCCTGGACATGCTCCGTCAGTTGCGCATCCTGGAGGCCGGCGGTGGCGGCCGCCGTACGCCGGTGGTGGTGCTCAGCGCGGACGTGACACCGGCGTCCATCCTGGCCTGCGAGCAGGCCGGTGCGCGGGCCTTCCTGGCCAAGCCGGTGTCCACGCCACGCCTGCTGGACACGCTGGCGGAAATCGCCTCCAACAGCCGGATCGACGGGGGCGTGCCCATGGTGACCGGGCCGCGCGACGGAGGCCGGGGCACGAAGGTTTCCATCGATGGGGTCTTCGACCCGGGCGTACTGGACGAGCTGGAATCCCTGGGCATGGGCGCGGCGTTCGAGCGTGAGTTCACCAGCCAGTGCCTGCGCGACGCTGAAGCGTGCGTCGTCGCGTTCGCCGATGCGGCGGGAGCCGCGCAACACGACAAGGCGCGCGAGCACGCGCACGCGCTCAAAGGCGTCGCGAGCAACCTGGGGTTGATCAAGCTTGCGGCGGTCAGCGGCGAGTTGATGCAGCTGCCGGATTGGCAGCTGGCGAAAGAGTGGCAGGCACGGCTGGCGCAACTGCGCGAGCGGCTGGCGCAGGGAAGGTCGGCGCTCGAAGCCCGTGATCGCGCGCGTGGCGCGAGCGGCAGCGGCGAGCGCTCTCCGTCCTGAGTTCCCCTTGGAGTCCCCGTTGCAGCCGCGGCAATCCGGATGGCGTCCGCGTCCGTGTTGCTGCGAACCCGCTTCAGCCGATGTTCGCCCCCGTACGACGCTCCTGCGCGCGGACGATCCGGTCCATGGTGCGCAGCGACTTGTCGCCCAGCGCCAGCGCGGTGTCGACCCATACTTCGGTGATGCCCATCAGTTCGTCGTAGCCGACCGGCTGGGCGATGCCACGCACGGCATTGAGCGCGAGGTACGCATGCGGCGTGCGCTGGTGCTGGCGGATGATGTCGTTGACCGCCGCGGTGCCTTCACCCTTGGGGACCAGCACGTCGACGACCCCGAGCCGGAACAGCTCGTCGCTGGTGTAGATCCGGCCTTCCAGGATGATCTTCTCGGCCATCTGCGGCGTCACGCGCTTGCAGAGGAACGAGTACGCACCCATGCCCGGGAACAGGCCGAACAGCACCTCCGGCAGCCCCATGTCCACGCCTTCCTCGGCCACGATGGTGTGGCACGAGAGCGCCAGCTCGAGGCCGCCACCCAGCGCATCGCCCTGCACCAGCGCGATCGTGCGGACATCGCCGCCCAGCCCGGTATGGAAATGATGGACGCCGTCGACACAGCGGCGGGCGTAGTCGAGCAGGCGCTCGCGGTTGTTCTCGCGGATCAGGCGCGAGAACAGGGCCAGGTCGCCGCCCAGGTTGAAGGCGCTGGCATCGGAGGCCAGCACGACGTGGCGCAGGCGGCCCGCCTGGCGCTGGGCGTCACGCAGGGTGATCGAGGAGAGGTAACTCCACATGTCGTCCATGAGCTCGGTTCGGAAACACGGCCGGGCTCCATGTCCGGCGTCGGCATGCATGTAAAGCCAGTGGGCGTCACCCTGCGGGTCGGATTCGACGCGAAGGGTGGGGTAGGAACGGGCGCGGTGGAGTTTCTCGATCTGGCTCATGGTGCGGTCCTCGGGGATGGCCGTCCGCAGGCATGGTGGGCGCGGCCGGCTGGGTGAAGCCCACGCGGCGATGCTACACCCGGGCATGAACCGTGCATGAAAAAGATGCGCGCAAACAAAAGGCCCCTCATGGAGGGGCCTTCCGGTGGGGCGCCAGGAAAGAGGCTGCCTAGTCGCGCAGCTCGCGCCGCAGGATCTTGCCGACATTGGTCTTGGGCAGCTCGGTGCGGAACTCCACGACCCGCGGCTGCTTGTAGCCGGTCAGGTTGGCGCGGGCATGCGCCTTGACCTGCTCCTCGGTCAGCGACGGATCCTTCTTGACGATCACCACCTTCACCGCTTCGCCGGACTTGTCGTCCGCCACGCCGACGGCGGCCACTTCGAGCACGCCCGGCATCATCGCGATGACGTCCTCGACCTCGTTCGGGTACACGTTGAAGCCCGACACCAGGATCATGTCCTTCTTGCGATCGACGATGTAGAAGAAGCCCTTCTCGTCCATCCGGGCCATGTCGCCGGTGTGCAGCCAGCCTTCGCTGTCCATGACCTGCGCGGTTTCCTCGGGGCGGTTCCAGTAGCCCTTCATCACCTGCGGACCCTTGATGCAGAGCTCGCCGACTTCGCCGGCTGGTACCAGGTTGCCTTCCTCGTCCTTGATGCAGGCGTCGGTGGACGGGATCGGCAGGCCGATCGCGCCGTTGTAGTCGGCCAGGTCCATCGGGTTGATGCAGGCGGCGGGCGACGTTTCCGTCAGGCCGTAGGCCTCCACCAGCGTGGTGCCGGTTAGCTTCTTCCAACGATCAGCGACGGAGCGCTGCACCGCCATGCCGCCGCCCAGGGTGAGGTGCAGGCGGGAGAAATCGACCTCATCGAAGCCCGGCGTGTTGAGCAGGCCGTTGAACAGGGTGTTGACGCCGGTGATCGCGGTGAATGGGACCTTCTTGAGTTCCTTCACGAACCCGGGCATGTCGCGCGGGTTGGTGATCATGTGGTTGAGGCCGCCGAACTTCATGAAGACCAGCCCGTTCGCCGTCAACGCGAAGATGTGGTACAGCGGCAGCGCGGTGATGATGACTTCCTCGCCCATGCGCACGTTGGTGCCGATCCATGCAGCAGCCTGCTGCATGTTGGCCACCAGGTTGCGGTGGGTCAGCATTGCGCCCTTGGATACGCCCGTGGTGCCGCCGGTGTACTGGAGGAAGGCGATGTCGCCGGACTGGATGTCGATGGGCTGCAGGGTGTGCTTGCCGCCCAGCTCCAGTGCGTCCTTGAAGCGGATGGCGCCGGCGATGCGGTAGTCGGGCACCATCTTCTTGACGTGCTTGAGCACGAAATTGACGATTGCGCCCTTGGGGAAGCCCAGCATGTCGCCGAGGCCCGTGGTGATCACCTGCTTGACCTGCGTGTCGGCCAGGACCTCCTGGACGACCGCGCCGAAGTTGTCGAGCACCAGGATGGCGCTGGCACCCGAGTCGGCCAGCTGGTGGCGCAACTCGCGCGCGGTGTACATCGGGTTGGTGTTCACCACCGTCAGCCCGGCGCGCAGGATGCCGAACGTGGCGATCGGGTACTGCAGGCAGTTGGGCATCATGATCGCGACGCGATCGCCCTTCTTGAGCTTCAGCTCGCCCAGCAGGTAGGCGGCGAAGCGGGCGCTGAGCTCGTCGACCTCACCGTAGGTGAGCGTCCTGCCGAGGTTGGAGAAGGCGGGGCGGTCGCGGTAGTTGGCAATGGCGTTCTCGAGCACCGAGACGATGGACGGGTATTCGTCCACGTCGATCTGCGACGGTACTCCGGCCGGGTACTGGGCCAGCCACGGACGGTCATTGCTCATTGCGATCCCCTTGGATGTGTTTCCCGGTGCATGCCGGAATTCGTTTCGATTGCGGCCGGCCAGTGCCGACGCGGCGGCCCCGGATTCGCCTGCGTACGGAGCCGTTCGATTGGAGCATAGGCTCTAGGGGCTGGCAAGGCGCGCCAGCGCGCGTCCGTGGCAGGATTGCGCGGTGACCGGATCGGGGACGACAACGATGGAATCGGTGAAGCGGATGGCGGGCTTGGGGGCACATCAGGCGTGGCTGGCGCGGGCACTCCTGCTGGGCACCTTGCTGCTGGGCGCGTGTACGCGCACGCCACCCGAGCAGCGCCTGCGCGAGGCAATGGCTGGCATGCAGGCGGCCATCGAACAACGCGATGCGGCGGCATTGGCCGACCACCTGGCCGAGGACTTCGTCGGCCCCGAAGGCATGGACCGCGACGGGGCGCGGCGCATGGCACTGGTGATGCTGCGTCGCCATCGCAGTGTCGGCGTCACGCTGGGCCCGCCGGACATCGAGCTACAGGATGGCCACGCCACCGTGCGGTTTTCAGCCGTGCTGACGGGCGGCTCGGGTGTGTTGCCCGAGTCGGCCCGCGTGCAGGATGTGACCACCGGTTGGCGCGACGAGGGCGGGACATGGCGGTTGACCAGCGCGGACTGGGAGCGGCGCCTCTGAGTGCGCTTTGATGTGTCGGGGGGACAGACTCGGGGCGATAAGGAATGCCCATCCCGTCATCCCGGCGAAAGCCGGGATACAGTTTGATCCGCCGCGGATCGTCACTGTGCGGCCGCCCATCAACGTCGCCGGAATCATGCGTTCGCAGGAATGTCGGACCAGCCACATGCATGACCGCAGCACTGCCGCGTGTCGACCCAGCCCAAAGCTCAGTCAGGAGCGGTTGACTCCGCGACGTACAAAAAAGCCCGCTTCGCAGGGGGCTTTTCAGTGACGCCGGCAAGTTGCGCCGATCTCAGTTGTGCACGCCCTCGAGCGTGGTCAGCTGCGCGTCGCGCGAACCGAAGTACACGGCAAGGTCGGAGATCTGCTGGTCGGTGAGGCCGGCGGCCTGGCTCGACATCAGCGCGTGCTCGCGCTGGCCGTCGCGGTACTGCTCCAGCGCGTGGGCGAGGTAGTCGTAGTACTGGCCGCCCAGCTTGGGGTAGGTCGCATCGATCGGGGCGTTGCCGTCGGCGCCGTGGCAGTCGATGCACGACTGGCCGGTGGCCGCGCCCTTGGCGTTGGCCAGCTGCTCGCCGGCCGCGATGTTGCCCGCAGGCAGTCCGGCGGACGAGGAGGTCGGCGCTGCGGCGGCTTCGCCCTCGGGCGGCGTCTCCGGCGAGGAGCAGGCGGACAGGGCGAGCATCGCGGCCAGCACGATCATCGCGGCGCCCGTGGTGGTGCGGGGGGTCGTCTTGGACGTCATGGTCGGCTCGCTTACTTCAGGTTCGAAAGGAACGCGGCGATGTCGGCGATGTCCTGCTCCGAAAAGCTCTGCGCCTGCGCCTGCATGGTCGGGTGGTTGCGCGTGCCGTTCTTGTAGTCGGTCAGCGCGTTTCGCAGGTACTGCGCCGACTGGCCACCGATCTTGGGCACGTGGAAGTTCGGGTAGGCGTTCTTGTAGCCGTCGATGCCGTGGCAGCCCTGGCAGGTATAGGTCAGCATCCGGCCGTTCTCCGCATTGCCGGCAGCGCTCGCCGGATCGGCGGCGGGCTGGGCGGCCGGGGCGGCGGCGGGGGCGGTGTCCTGGGCCATCGCGGTGGGGGCAATGGCACCCAGGGCGAGGCAGGCGGCGATCGTGAGCGGTCGCATCATGTCGTTGTCCGCAATCTCTTTGGCTAGCGAAGGATAATGGCTGGCTGCGCGGTGGAGCACGGCGGTGTGCCGCTGCGCACAAGTCGCCCAGTATAGCCCGCACGGTCACTGCAACGAAGCGCCCCGGTTCCGCATCCCCAGTGTTGCGGGCGGGGTGCGTCGTGTCGCGCCGGCTCGGACCACGCGATCGCCGTCGTGCCCGGGTCCGGTGGCGGCGAAGGCAGCCAGCGACCGGGTGCGATGACGGCAGTCACCATGACCTTCGGCGGATGCCGTCCGCGTTACCGGTGATATACCTTCATACAACACCGACATACGCCTGTCCGCAGGCCCGTTCATGCAGCCCGCCGGCACGGCGAGGCGCGGAGCGGGGCCGGCGTCCAGGCCACTCAACAACGACACTTCAAATCGGGGCCCCCACCATGCGTCACTCCATCCTGTTCCGCGGCCGACCTGTCCTGGTTCGCGCCCTCGTCGTCGCGCTGGCCGGCGCGTTGGCGCTGTCCGCCTGCAAGGGCGGCGAAGGCGCCGCCGACGCCAAGACCACCGAGGAAACGCCGGCGGAGGAGGCCGTGCCGGTGGAGGTTGCCGCCGCCTCGCTGCGGGCGGTGGCCGCCAGCTACACGGGTACCGCGCCACTGGAGGCGCTGGGTGAGTCGCAGGTGGTGGCCAAGACCTCCGGCGTCGCGCTGCAGGTGATGGTGGAGGAGGGCGATGTCGTCCGCGCCGGCCAGACCCTGGTCAGGTTGGACGCCGACCGCGCACGCCTGCAGGCCGCGCAGACCGCCGCGCAGGTCGCCAAGCTCCAGAACAACTACCAGCGCTCCAGCCAGCTGGCCGAACAACAGCTGCTCAGCGCCAACGACAACGACCAGATCAAGTACGACCTGGCCAACGCGCGCGCGGCCAACCGCCTCGCCAACCTGGAGGTGTCGTACTCGGCCGTCACCGCGCCGATCTCCGGCGTGGTCGCCTCGCGGTCGATCAAGACCGGCAACTTCGTGCAGATCAACACGCCGATCTTCCGGATCGTGGATACCTCGCAGCTGGAGGCCGTGCTCAACGTGCCCGAGCGCGAACTGGCGACGCTCAAGGCCGGCCTGCCGGTCGAACTTTCGGTGGACTCGCTGCCGGGCCAGACCTTCACCGGGCGTGTCGATCGCGTCGCGCCGGTGGTGGATGCCGGCAGCGGTACGTTCCGCGTGATCTGCGCCTTCGAAGGCGGCGGCCTGCTGCAGCCGGGCATGTTCGGCCGCATCAGCATCGCCTACGACCAGCGCGCCAACGCACTGACGGTGCCCCGCATCGCCCTGCTTGACGGCGAGGGCGACCCGGCGGTGTTCGTGGTGCGCGAAGGCAAGTCCGCGCGCGTGCCGGTCAAGCTGGGCTACGTGGACGGGCAGTGGGTCGAAGTGCGCGAAGGCCTGAAGGCCGGCGACCAGGTGGTCGTGGCGGGCAAGGCCGCGCTGCGCGACGGCAGCCTGGTGCAGGTGGTCGGCCAGCCCAAGGCCACGCAGGTGGCCGCCGCGAAGCCGGCCGCCGCCAAGGCCGACGACACTCAAGGCAACCAGCAGTAATCCCGAGGACGACACGTGAGCGATTCCACGCACACCCCGCCGCCGCACGGGAAGGACGGGTTCGACCCCGCACTGCACCCGCCCGCACCGCCGTTCAACCTGGTCGAGTTCTCCACGCGCCGCCGCGTCACCGTGGCGATGTTCACCATCAGCTTCCTGCTGTTCGGCCTGATCGCGCTGGGCAACCTCAAGGTCAACCTGCTGCCGGACCTGAGCTACCCGACCCTGACGGTCCGCACCGAATACACGGGCGCGGCGCCGACGGAAATCGAGACGCTGATCAGTGAGCCGGTCGAAGAGGCTGTCGGCGTCGTCAAGGGCCTGCGCAAGCTCAAGTCGGTGTCGCGCACCGGTCAGAGCGACGTGGTGCTGGAGTTCGCCTGGGGCACCGACATGGACCAGGCCACGCTGGACGTGCGCGACAAGATGGAGTCGCTCAACCTGCCGCTGGAGGCCGCGCCGCCGGTGCTGCTCCGCTTCAATCCGTCGACCGAGCCGATCCTGCGCATCGCGCTGGCGGCCAAGGGCACGGCGGACGCCGGTGAAGGCGAGGTGATACGACAGCTGACCGAGCTGCGCCGCTACGCCGACGACGATCTCAAGAAGAAGCTCGAGCCCGTCGAGGGCGTGGCCGCGGTCAAGGTCGGCGGTGGCCTGGAAGACGAGATCCAGGTCGATATCGACCAGCAGCGCCTGGCGCAGCTCAACCTGCCGATCGACACCGTCATCCAGCGCCTGGGTCAGGAGAACGTCAACGTCTCCGGCGGCCGCCTGGAAGAGGGCTCGCAGCGCTACCTCGTGCGTACGGTGAACCAGTTCGCCAGCGTCGAGGAGATGCGCGACATGCTGGTTACCACGCAGGGCCCGGATGGCGGCGCGGCGCAGAGTGCGGCCGAGCAGATGGCCCGTGTCGCGGCCGCGACCGGTTCGGCCGATGCGATGGCCGCCGCCGCGTCCGTGCAGAGCACGTCGTCCGGTGGCAACGCCGTGGCCGGCGGCATGCCGATCCGCCTGCGCGATGTCGCCGAAGTCCGCCAGGGTTACAAGGAGCGCGAGGCCATCATCCGCCTGGGCGGCCGCGAGGCGGTCGAACTGGCCATCTACAAGGAAGGCGACGCCAACACCGTCGCCACCGCCGATGCCATCGAGGCGCGCCTGGCGCAGATCCGCGAGCAGGTGCCCGACGACATCGAACTGACGGTCATCGACGACCAGTCGCTGTTCATCCGCCACGCCATCAGCGACGTCAAGAAGGACGCGGTGATCGGCGGCATGCTGGCGATCCTGATCATCTTCCTGTTCCTGCGCGATGGCTGGAGCACGTTCGTGATCTCGCTGTCGCTGCCGGTCTCGATCATCACCACGTTCTTCTTCATGGGCCAGCTGGGCCTGAGCCTCAACGTCATGTCGCTGGGCGGGCTGGCACTGGCCACCGGCCTGGTGGTGGACGACTCGATCGTGGTGCTGGAATCGATCGCGAAAGCGCGCGAGCGCGGGCTGGGCGTGCTGGAAGCGGCCATCGTCGGCACCCGCGAAGTCAGCATGGCGGTCGTGGCGTCGACCCTGACGACGATTGCCGTGTTCCTGCCGCTGGTGTTCGTGGAAGGCATCGCCGGCGAGCTGTTCCGCGACCAGGCGTTGACGGTGGCGATCGCCATCGCGATCTCGCTGGTCGTGTCGATGACGCTGATCCCGATGCTCAGCGCGCTGAAGGGTCGCCCGCCGATGGCGTTCCCCGAGGAGCCCGCGCACCCGCGTTGGGAGCCGCGCTCCAAGCTGCAGAAGCCGCTGGCACTGGCCGGCCGTGGTGCGGGCGCGGGCGTGCGGGGCGTGTTCTTCGGGATCGCGTGGGCATTCGTCCGGGCATGGCGTGGCGTAGTGGCCCTCGTCAGCCCGGTGATGCGCAAGGCCAGCGACCTCGCGATGGCGCCTTACGGCCGGGCCGAGCGCGGCTACCTCAAGCTGCTGCCCGCTGCGATGGCGCGTCCGACGCTGGTGCTGGGCACGGCCGCTGGCGCATTCGTGCTGGCCATCCTGATGGTGCCGCTGCTGGGCACGGATCTGATTCCGCAACTGGCGCAGGACCGGTTCGAAATGACGGTCAAGCTCCCGCCGGGTACGCCGCTGCGCGATACCGACACGGTGGTGCGCGACCTGCAGCAGCGGCATGCCGACGAACCCGGCGTCCATGCGCTGTACGGCGTCAGCGGCGCCGGCACGCGGCTGGATGCCAACCCCACCGAGAGCGGCGAGAACATCGGCAAGCTCACGGTGGTGATGGCCGACGGCGGCAGCGAGGAAGTGGAGGCCGCCGTGACCGAGCGCCTGCGTGCCAGCATGGCCGACCAGGCCGGCGCACAGGTCGACTTCAGCCGCCCGCAGCTGTTCTCGTTCTCCACGCCGCTGGAGATCGAATTGCGCGGTGAGGACCTGGCGTCGCTGGAGCGCGCCGGACAGCAGATGGCGGCGATGCTGCGGGACAACCCGCACTACGCTGACGTCAGCTCCACGGTGGAGCAGGGCTTCCCGGAGATCCAGATCCGCTTCGACCAGGACCGTGCCGCGTCGCTGGGCCTGACCACGCGCCAGATTGCCGATGCGGTGGTCAAGAAGGTGCGCGGTGAAGTCGCCACCCGCTACAGCTTCCGCGATCGCAAGATCGACGTGCTGGTGCGGGCTCAGGAGGGCGACCGCGCGTCGGTGGAGGACATCCGCCAGCTGATCGTGAACCCGGGCAGCGCGCGCTCTGTGCGCCTGTCGTCGGTGGCCGACGTGGTCGCCACCACCGGCCCAAGCGAGATCCACCGCGCCGACCAGACGCGCGTGGCGATCGTCTCGGCCAACCTGCGCGACATCGACCTGGGCGCCGCGGTGCAGGAGGTCGAGCAGATGGTGGCCGCCAACCCGCTCACCGACGTGCAGATGCACATCGGCGGGCAGGGCGAGGAGCTGGCGCAGTCGCTGAACTCGCTGCTGTTCGCCTTCGGGCTGGCCATCTTCCTGGTCTACCTGGTGATGGCGTCGCAGTTCGAGTCGCTGCTGCACCCGTTCGTGATCCTGTTCACCATCCCGCTGGCGATGGTGGGCGCGGTGCTGGCGCTGCTGGTGACCGGCAACACGATCTCGGTGGTGGTCTTCATCGGCCTGATCCTGCTGGTGGGCCTGGTGACCAAGAACGCGATCATCCTGATCGACAAGGTCAACCAGCTGCGCGAGGCCGGCGTGGCCAAGCGCGAGGCGCTGGTGGAGGGCGCGCGCTCGCGCCTGCGTCCGATCATCATGACCACGCTGTGCACGCTGTTCGGCTTCCTGCCGCTGGCCGTTGCCATGGGCGAGGGCGCGGAGGTCCGCTCGCCGATGGCGATCACCGTGATCGGCGGCCTGCTGGTATCGACGCTGCTGACGCTGGTGGTGATCCCGGTGGTGTACGACCTGCTGGACCGCCGCGCCGACGAGCACTACCTGGCCCGCGCGCGTCGCGCCAAGCTGCAGGACGCGCCGTCGGGTGACACCGGGACCGCTTCGATTGGAGACCAGCCTGCATGAGCATCGCCGAGCTCAGCCTGAGACGTCCGGTCACGACGGTGATGCTGTTCGTGTCGATGTTCGTGGTCGGCCTGATCGCGGCGATCCGGCTTCCGCTGGAAGCCCTGCCGGACGTGTCGGCGCCGTTCCTGTTCGTGCAGATGCCGTACGCCGGTTCCACTCCGGAAGAGGTCGAGCGCGAGATCCTGCGCCCGACCGAGGAAGCGCTGGCGACGATGCCGGGCATCAAGCGTATGGAAGGGCGCGCGCGCTCGGACGGCGCCAGCCTGCCGATCGAGTTCTCGGACTGGGACAAGGACATCGCGATCACCGCCTCGGAGGCGCGTGAGCGCATCGACGCGATCCGCGACGAACTGCCCGAGGACTTCCAGCGCTACTTCGTCTTCAAGTTCTCCACCAGCGATGAAGCCGTCCTGCGTGTCCGGCTGGCAGCCGACACCGACCTGACCGGTGCCTACGACCTGATCGACCGCACCATGAAGCGGCGCATCGACCGCATTCCCGGCGTGGCGCGGGTGGAAATCAGTGGCGCGCCGCCGAACGAAGTCGAGATCGCCATCGATCCCGAGCGGCTGTCGGCGCACAACCTGGTGCTCAACGACCTGACGCAGCGCCTGCAGGCGGTCAACTTCTCGGTGTCGGCAGGGCAGATCGATGACGCCGGACGGCGCCTTCGCGTCCAGCCGGTCGGTGAGCTGGAAAACCTCGAGCAACTGCGCGACCTCGTGATCGCCGACAGCGGCCTGCGCCTGGGCGACATCGCCGAGGTGCGGCTCAAGCCCGCGCGCATGGACTACGGACGCCGCCTGGACGGGCGGGCCGCCGTGGGCCTGGACATCTTCAAGGAGCGCAACGCCAACCTGGTGGAGGTGTCCAACGCGGTCATGGCCGAGGTCGCCGAGATCCAGCAGGACCCGGAACTGCGCGGCATCGACTTCAAGGTGATCCAGAACCAGGGCGAAGAGGTGACCTCGTCGCTGCTGGAACTGGCCGAGGCGGGCGGCATCGGCCTGTTGCTGTCGATCGCGGTGCTGTTCTTCTTCCTGCGCCATTGGCCATCGACGCTGATGGTGACGCTGGCGATCCCGATCTGTTTCGTGATGACGCTGGGCTTCATGTACTTCGCCGGCGTCACGCTCAACATCCTGTCGCTGATGGGCCTGCTGCTGGCCGTCGGCATGCTGGTCGACAACGCCGTCGTGGTGGTGGAGAGCATCTACCAGGAACGCGAGCGCATGCCCGACCAGCCCGTGCAGGCCTCGATCATCGGCACGCGCAACGTGGCGATCGCGCTGTCGGCCGGCACCTTGTGCCACTGCATCGTGTTCGTGCCCAACCTGTTGGGCGAGACCAACAACATCAGCATCTTCATGTCGCAGATCGCGATCACCATCTCGGTGTCGCTGCTGGCGTCGTGGCTGGTGGCCGTCAGCCTGATCCCGATGCTGTCGGCGCGCATGAAGACGCCGCCGGCGGTCGCCGCCCAGGGCGGCGTGATCCGGCGCCTGCAGTCCCGCTATGCCGGCTTCCTGCGCTGGACGCTGGAGCACCGCGGCTGGAGCGTGATCGGCATCGTGCTGATCGTCGCATTGAGCTTGGTGCCGATGACGCAGACCAAGTTCGACATGTTCGGCGGTGGCGGCGGCAACGAGGCGTACCTGTTCTACCAGTGGAAGGGCAGCTACACAAAGGAGCAGATGTCCGACGAAGTGCTTCGTGTGGAGGACTTCCTGGACGAGAACCGCGAGCGGTTCGGCATCACGCAGGTGTACTCGTACTTCAGTGAGCAGGGCGATGCGGGCACGATGATCACCTTCGACGACGACGTGGGCGACACGAAGCCGTTGACGGACGAAATCAGCAAGGAACTGCCCAAGTCGGCCCGCACCGAGCTGGGGTTCCGGGGTGACGGCAACCAGGGCGGCGGACCGGGCCAGCTGGTGCAGGTGCAGCTGGTGGGCGATTCGACGCAGGTCCTCACCGAACTGGCCGACGACATCGTGCCGATCCTCTCGCGTCGATCCGAGCTGCGCGACGTGCGCGTGGATGCCGGCGACCAGAATACCGAGCTCAACGTCCGCGTCGACCGCGAGCGCGCGGCCTCGTTCGGCTTTACGTCGCAGCAGGTCGCCACCTTCGTCGGATTGGCCCTGCGCGGTGCGCAGCTGCGCGAGTTCAACCGTGGCGACACCGAGGTGCCGGTGTGGGTCCGCTTCTCCGGGGCCGACAACTACGGCATCGAGGACATCGGCGGCTTCATGGTGCGCTCGCCCGACGGCCGGACCGTGCCGCTACTGGCGATGGTGGACCTGGACGTGGCGCCGTCCGCGACACAGATCAGCCGCACGAACCGCCAGACCACCCTGACCATCCAGGCCAACCTCAATGGCGAAACCACCGTCCCGGATGCGCGCAAGGCGATGGAGGAGGCGCTGGGTGCGATTTCGTTCCCCGCCGGCTACGGCTACAGCTTCGACGGCAGCGCGTTCCAGAACGATCAGGAGGCCAGCCAGCAGATGATGTTCAACCTGCTGATCGCGCTGGTGATGATCTACGTGGTGATGGCCGCGGTGTTCGAGTCGCTGCTGTTCCCGTCGGCGATCATGAGCTGCGTGCTGTTCTCGGTGTTCGGCGTGTTCTGGCTGTTCTGGCTGACCGGCACCACGTTCTCGGTAATGGCCTTCATCGGCATCCTGGTGCTGATGGGCGTGGTGGTGAACAACGGCATCGTGATGGTGGAGCACATCAACAACCTGCGCCGCCGCGGCCTGTCGCGCACCGACGCGCTGGTTGAAGGCAGCCGCGAACGCCTGCGTCCGATCATGATGACCATGGGCACGGCAATCCTGGCGATGGTGCCGATCTCCTTCAGCGATACGGTGCTGCTGGGCGGCCTGACCTATTCGCCGATGGCACGTGCGGTGGCCGGTGGCCTGGCGTTCTCGACGGTGGTCAGCCTGCTGTTCCTGCCGACCATCTACGCCATCCTCGACGACCTCAGCAACGGCACGTCGCGCGTCATCCGGCGCGCACGTGCCCGGCGCGGGCGTGCACCCGCCGAAGGCGCCGTGGTCGCCATGAGCCCGGAGTAACGGAGAACCTGCAGGAGCGGCCTCAGCCGCGATTGCCGGTGGACGCGTAGGAGCGAGGAGAGTCGCGACCCGGACCTTCCGTGCCGCGGCATTCGCGACTCACGTCGCTCCTGCAGTGCAGGTCGCGCAAGGCGGGCATCAGCCCGCCGGCGCCTCAGCCGAACAGGGTGCCCAGCATCCGCAGGCCGCCGGTCCACACGCCAATGGCGGTGCCAAGGCTGGTCAGGAAGAAGTTGAGAAGCACGCGCGATACGCGGTTGCGCCACCAGCCCTTCACCGTCTGGACGTCATCGCGCAGCGCCATGAAGTCGGCGTAGGTCGGCTTGCGCAGCCACGCTTCGGTCAGCGCGCTCAAGGTGCCCGACGCCAGCGCCGGGTGGAGCGGGGTGATGGGCGAGGCCAGGAACGCGACCAGGATGCTCAGCGGGTGGCCGCCGGCGATGGCACAGCCGATCGCGCCGAGGATGCCGGTGGTCAGCGCCCACTGCAGCAGCAGGTCCGCACCCACGTCGATGCCGCCCTGCCAGAACCCCCAGGCAAAGCCGCCGAGCACGAAGGCCGCCAGGAACAGGGTGAACCACGGCACGTTGCTCTTGGGCGGCAGCGCTTCGAGTGACTCGCGCTCGGCCGTTGCACCGACAGTGTCTTCGCGCAGGTGGCGGGCCAGGCCCTGGAGGTGGCCGGCACCGACAACGGCCAGCACCTCCGTACCCGGCGCCAGCGGCTCGCCGCCAACGCCTTCGCCGACCTCGCGCAGTCGCGCGGCCATGTAGCGGTCCCGCTCGGCGATGACGCTTTCGTACAACGCCGGGCTGTCGCTGGCGAACTCGCTGAAGCTGGCCTCCAGGATGTCGCCCTGCTTGAGCTTCTCGATCTCGTCGTCGCCGACGGACTCCTCCGCCAGCAGCGAGGCCAGCAGCCCGCCCATCAGCTTGGCGCGGCCCCAGAAGCCCAGGCGCGCCGACGCACGGCGGAACGTCAGGCCCACATCGCGGTCGACCAGGTGCACCGGCAGGTCGCGGTGGCGCGCCTCGAGTACGGCGCGCTTGAGTTCGGCGCCCGGCTCGATGCCCAGTTGCTCGGCCAACCGCCGCTGGTACGCCGAAAGGGCGAGGTTCGCGGCAAACATCGCGGTGCGCTCGCTGCGGATGACCTCGACCAGGTCCAATCGCGCCAGTGTGTCCGGATCGGTCAGCGCCTTGAGCCGGTTCTCGTCCAGCTCCACCGCCACCACGTCGAACCCGCCGCCGGCGATTGCATCACGCACCGCCTCCACGCTGGCGCGCGAGACGTGCGCGGTGCCGAGCAGGGTGTAGCGCACGCCATCGCGTTCGACCACCTCGTGTGGCTGGGCTCGCCAGTCGGCGGGCAGGGCGGCTTCGGGGGCAACGGCGTCGGTCATGGGCACTTTTCGTAAGGGAGAGACGGGTACGGGCAGCTCAGTCGCGATAGCGGCGCAGCAGGTCGCCGTAGGCGTCGATGCGGCGGTCGCGCAGGAACGGCCAGATACGGCGTACGTGCTCGCTGCGCTGCAGGTCGACCTCGGCCATCAGGATCTGCGGCTCGCCGCCGGCCTCGGCCAGGAACTCGCCCTGCGGCCCCAGCACGTGGCTGCTGCCCCAGAAATCGATACCCGACGCGCCCATGGGGGACGCCTCGTGGCCGACGCGGTTGCACGACAGCACCGGCAGCCCGTTGGCCACCGCATGGCCGCGGTGGCTGAGGATCCACGCGTCGCGTTGACGGGACTTCTCGTCCTGCGCGTCATCCGGGTCCCAGCCGATCGCGGTGGGATAGAGCAGCAGTTCGGCGCCGGCCAGAGCCATCAGGCGTGCGCCTTCCGGGTACCACTGGTCCCAGCACACCAGCACGCCCAGGCGACCGACCGACGTATCGATCGGCTCGAAGCCCAGGTCGCCCGGGGTGAAGTAGAACTTCTCGTAGAAGCCCGGGTCGTCGGGAATGTGCATCTTGCGGTACTTGCCGGCGATCGAGCCGTCGGCTTCGAACACCACCGCGGTGTTGTGGTACAGGCCGGCCGCGCGGCGCTCGAACAGCGAGCTGACCAGCACCACGCCGTGGGCCTTGGCCAGTTTCGACAGGCGCTCGGTGCTGGGGCCGGGGATCGGTTCGGCCAGGTCGAACTCGTCGACGGACTCGTGCTGGCAGAAGTAGGCGCCGTTGTGCAGCTCCTGCAGCAGCACCAGGCGCGCGCCGCGGCGTGCGGCTTCGGCCACGCGGTCTTCGATCACCGAGAGGTTGGCGTCGGCGTCGCCGTGGTTGCGCTCCTGGATCAGCGCGACGGTCAGGGTGGTCTTGTTCATGGCGTTGTGGAACCGGTTGGAGACGGAAAGGCGCGATGCGGCGCCCGGATCAACACTTCGATGGCGCACGGCCTGCGGACGATGCAGCGCCGTGGGTCTTCGCATCGTACGCGTCAGGCCAAGGTGCCCACCGCACCTGCGGGAAGCTGCATCGTGACGCAGTGCAGGCTGCCGTTCTGCCAGATCAGCGGCCGGCAGGGTACCTGGACGATCTCGCGCCCGGGGAAGGCTTGCGACAGCACATCGGCTGCTGCCTGGTCGACGCGCCGGCCGGCCTCATACTGCCCGTAGGCGGGCATCAGCACGGCGCCATTGACGATCAGGAAATTGGCGTAGCTTGCCGCCAGGCGGCGGCCGTCATCGATGATCGGCGGCGCCCACGGCAGTTCGAACAGGCGGTACGGCGCCCCTTCCGCCGTTCGCAGCGCGGCCAGCTCCCGACCCATGGCCTGCAACTCGGCGTAATGCGAGTCCGAGGGGTCGTCGCAGCCCTGGTAGACGATGGCATCCACGGCGGCGAACCGCGCCAGCGTATCGACGTGGGCATCGGTGTCATCGCCCTCCAGGTAGCCATGGTCGAGCCACAGCACGCGGTCCTGCTGCAGCCAGCCGGCCAGGCGCGCGGTGAGTTCCTCGCGGCTGGCATCAGGATGGCGCTCGTGCAGGCACTGCCAGGTGGTCAGCAACGTGCCGCGGCCGTCGGTGTCGATGGCGCCGCCTTCCAGTGCGAAATCGATCGTGCTGCGTTCGGCGTCGCCGAACACGCCGTCGGCGTGCAGGTGCTCCACCAGCCGATCGTCCTGGCTGGCCTCGAACTTGCCGCCCCAGCCCGTGAAGCGGAAATCCAGCAGGCGGTGGCCGCCGGCGCCGTCGAGCGTGATCGGGCCGGAATCGCGCAACCACGTGTCGTCATAGGGCACTTCGATGAAGTGCACGCGCTCCATGTCGATCCGCGCCGATGCCAGGCGCGCACGGGCATAGGCCTGCACGTCGTCATCGGACACGCAGACGATCGCCGGCTGGAAGCGCGTGATCGCCTCCACCAGTGCGATGTAGGTCTCCTCGACCTGTTCGAGGCGGTCGCCCCAGTCGGTGCCGGCATGCGGCCACGCGATCAGGACCGCGGACTGGGGCTCCCACTCCGCGGGAAATCGGTAGTTATCGGTCATGGGGGTACTGGGTAGGTGGCCGCCCCGGTGGGGCGGCCCGGTGGGTGGAGCGCGCTCAGCGGATCGCCGGCTTCGGTCCGACTTCGGTGGGGTCGGCCTTGTTGAGCACGGCGTCGATCACCCGCTCTTTCTCGAAGTAAACGGTGAACTGCGGGTAGACCCAGCGATGGATGGTCGGCCATTGGCGCTTCTGGCCGCCACGCGGGTCCATGCGGTCGGCAGGCGCGCCGTGGCGGGCCTCGACCTCGGCCATGCTCAGCCCGCGGGCGGGCAGGGCAACGGCGCTCTCGTCCTGGACGCGCTGGATCAGCAGCGTCTCGGCGGATGCCGACAACGGGAGCGCCAGCAGCGCAACGCTGAGAAGAGCGGTGATGCGATGGTTCATGGTGTCGGCCTCGTCGTCGGCGCCATTCGCGCGGGGTCGATTCTAATCGCACCGGCTGGGGCCCGATGTGGCGTGCAGCCCCGAGCTGACGCGGCCAAGGCCGAGCAGGCGCCGAAAACAGAAAAGCCGCCTTCCGGCGGCCTTTCGTGCGATGCCCGGCAGTACCGGACCCCGGTGACTCAGCGCTGGCGCGCCTTGAAACGCGGGTTCGACTTGCAGATCACGAAGACCTTGCCACGGCGGCGAACGACCTTGCAGTCGCGGTGACGGGCCTTCGCCGACTTCAGGGAGGACAGGACCTTCATGACAGACCTCGGCAACGGATAGGAGAAATCAAGCCCGCAAGTATAGCGGTGCAATGATTGTCGAATCAAGCGCTTGGGTGATTTATTTCGCCGAGGCGTTCGCGCGGCGCATCTGGGCACCGTCAGTTTGGCGCGACGCATTCATAATAGCGCGATGACCAACGACCCCTCGAACCACTCCGCAGGCACTGCCGCCCGAGCTCCCGTGCTCACCATCGACGGCCCGTCGGGCTCCGGCAAGGGCACCATCAGCCGCCTCGTCGCCCGGGAGCTGGGCTGGCATTACCTCGACTCAGGCGCGCTGTACCGCGCCATTGGCGTCGCGGCAGGGTGGGGCGACATCGACCTGGCCGACCCGTCGTCTCTGGTGCGCTGCGCGTTCGATACCGACATCACCTTCCGTGAACAGGGCGACGACCTGCTGGTGCTGGTCAACGGTACCGACGCCACCGCCGAACTGCGCACGGAAACCGCGGGGGCCGCGGCCTCGGCCATCGCCGCCATCCCGGAGGTCCGGTCGGCGCTGAAGGACCGCCAGCGCGCGTTCCGGCAGCCGCCCGGGCTGGTCGCCGACGGACGGGACATGGGCACGGTGATCTTCCCGGACGCGGCCCATAAGGTCTTTCTCACCGCCAGCGCCGAGGAAAGGGCCGAAAGGCGCTATAAGCAGTTGAAAGACAAGGGGGTTCCGGTTACATTGGCGGGTCTGCTACGGGAGATCCTCGCCCGTGACGCCCGCGATGCGAATCGCGCGGTGGCCCCGTTGAAGCCTGCGCACGACGCGGTCTGCATCGATACCACCGGCATCGGCATCGACGAGGTGGTCCGGCGCGTCCTCGGGACGGTCCAGGCCAAGGCGCCGTAGCAGAGTGCAGGAGCAAGTCCCCGCCGGTAAGTCCCGGCGGGTCATCCACCACAACACTCACGGCCATACGCAATCCCGCGCAGGCCGACAACGGGTGGACCGGCCGCGGTGCCGGTCTGTGTCATCAACCGAGTAATTTTCCAATGACCGAATCATTTGCCGAACTGTTCGAACAGAGCCAGCAGTACCTGGCCAAGCTGAAGCCCGGCGCCATCGTCACCGGTACCGTCGTGGAAGTCCGCGGCGACGTCGTGGTGATCAACGCCGGACTGAAGTCCGAGGGCATCGTCCCGATCGAACAGTTCCGTAACGACGCCGGCGAGATCGACGTGGCCGAGGGCGACCAGGTCAAGGTCGCGCTGGACTCCATCGAGAACGGCTTCGGCGAGACCGTGCTGTCGCGCGAGAAGGCCAAGCGCGCCATGGTGTGGGACGAGCTCGAGGAAGCCCTCGAGAAGAACGAGACCATCACCGGCCGCATCAGCGGCAAGGTCAAGGGTGGTTTCACCGTCGACATCAAGGACGTCCGCGGCTTCCTGCCCGGTTCGCTGGTCGACGTGCGCCCGGTGCGCGACTCGACCTACCTGGAAGGCAAGGAGCTCGAGTTCAAGCTGATCAAGCTGGACCGCAAGCGTAACAACATCGTCGTCTCCCGCCGCGCGGTGGTCGAGAGCGAGCACTCCGAGGAGCGCGAGCAGCTCATGGAGAAGCTGGTCGAGGGCGCCGTGCTGAAGGGCGTGGTCAAGAACCTGACCGACTACGGCGCGTTCGTGGACCTGGGCGGCATCGACGGCCTGCTGCACATCACCGACATGGCCTGGAAGCGCGTGCGCCATCCGTCCGAGGTGGTGGAAGTCGGCCAGGAGCTGGACGTGCGCGTGCTCAAGTACGACCGCGAGCGCAACCGCGTCAGCCTGGGCCTCAAGCAGCTGGGCGAGGATCCGTGGGACAACATCGCCCGCCGCTACCCGTCGCAGACGCGCGTGTTCGGCAAGGTCTCCAACGTCACCGATTACGGTGCGTTCGTCGAGATCGAGCCGGGCGTCGAGGGCCTGGTCCACGTGTCCGAGATGGACTGGACCAACAAGAACGTCAATCCGTCCAAGATCGTGCAGGTCGGCGACGACGTGCAGGTCATGGTGCTGGACGTGGACGAGGAGCGTCGCCGCATCTCGCTGGGCATGAAGCAGGTCACCTCCAATCCGTGGGAGACCTTCTCCGTGCTGCACAAGAAGGGCGACAAGGTCGAGGGCCAGATCAAGTCGATCACCGACTTCGGCATTTTCATCGGCCTGGATGGCGGCATCGACGGCCTCATCCACCTGTCGGACATCAGCTGGAACACCACGGGCGAGGACATCGTCCGCAACTTCAAGAAGGGCGACACGCTTGAAGCCGTGGTGCTGGCGGTCGATCCGGAGCGCGAGCGCATCAGCCTGGGCGTCAAGCAGCTGGAGCAGGATCCGTTCGGCCAGTACATGGCCTCCAACTCGAAGGGTTCGATCGTCAACGGCAAGGTCAAGGAAGTCGACGCCAAGGGCGCGACGATCGAGCTGGCCGACGGTATCGAGGGCTACGTCGCCGCGCGCGACATCGCCAAGGAGCGCGTGGACGACGCCACCAAGTACCTGAAGGTGGGCGACGAGGTCGAGGCACGCTTCATCGGCATGGACCGCAAGGGCCGCACGATGCAGCTGTCGATCAAGGCGAAGGACGAGGCGGAGATGCAGGAGGCCGTGGCCGACTACAACCGCGCCCACGCCGACGCCGCCAGCGGCACCACCAAGCTGGGCGCGCTGCTGCGCGAGCAGCTGGGCAGCAAGTCGGAGTAATCCGGCATGCAGCATGGAGGCGGCCCTTCGCGGGGCCGCCTCCGGTATTTGGAAGTGATGCTGTACGTGCGTTGTGTTTCAGATACGCCGGCGCGCGGCTTGACGCGGATCGGCACGGAAGGGCGTCATCCGGCCGTGTTCATCCGCGTCAGTCCGTGTCTGGCACAGTGAAAGAGTCCGGCGGCCTGTCTGGTGGCGTGGCCGAGGCCGCAGGCAGGGGGAGTCGCCATACGCCATGACCAAGTCCGAGCTGATCGAAATCCTGTCCCAGCGCCAGCCCCATTTGAAGGGCGACGACGTGGACATGGCGGTCAAGGCGCTGCTGGACATGATGGGTGCATCGCTGTCGGACGGGCAGCGGATCGAGATCCGGGGCTTTGGCAGCTTCTCGCTGCATTACCGGCCGCCGCGCATGGGTCGTAACCCCAAGACCGGTGAATCCGTCGCCCTCCAGGGCAAGCATGTCCCGCACTTCAAACCGGGCAAGGAACTGCGCGAGCGTGTCAGCGCGGTCATGCCCCTGGACGATGACGCGGGCTGAAGGCGCAGGGTCACCCCGGCACGGTAAGGGTGGGCGAGTCGGCTAAGCTGTGCCCCGCATGACAGAAGGAGAACGTCCCCGCATGCGCCTGATACGCATCCTGGTTGCATTTGCCTGTCTCGCGACGGGTGCCATCGTCGGCGCGCTCAACCGCGACCTGGTCCAGATCGACTTCGGGATCCTCGTGATCTCGACCACGCTCGGTATCGCCCTGCTCGTCTCGCTGCTCATTGGCGTGCTGGTGGGCGGATTGGCGGTCAGCGCAGCCGTCGTGCTGCCGTTGCGACGCCGCCTGTCACGACTTGAGCGCGAGCGCGCCGTCGCGCCGCAGAATGCCAATGCCGGGCCTGCAAGCGTCCGCCCGGAGGCCTGATCGATGGCCTTCATCAGCGAGTGGTTCTGGTTCTTCCTGCTGCTGCCAATTGCTGCCGTAAGTGGATGGGTGATCGGCCGTCGTGGGGGTGAGCGACACAGCGACACGCAGGTCAGCCGGTTGTCGACCACCTATTTCCGCGGCCTGAACTACCTGCTCAACGAGCAGCCCGACAAGGCGATCGAACTGTTCCTGCATATCGCCGAGCTCGACAAGGACACCTTCGAGACCCAGGTCGCGCTGGGCCACCTGTTCCGCCGTCGGGGCGAAGTCGACCGAGCCATCCGCCTGCACCAGGCGCTGGTGCAGCGCCCGGGTCTGAGCGACCAGCAGAAGGTGCAGGCGTTGCTTGCACTGGGCGAGGACTACATGCGCTCCGGCCTGCTGGATCGTGCCGAGACCGTCTTCAGCGACCTTGTGGCATTGGACATGCGTGCCCCCTTGGCGCTGCGCCACCTGATCGGGATCTACCAGTCCGAGCGCGACTGGAACAAGGCCATCGAGAATGCCCAGCGCTTCGAGGCGGCCACTGGCGAGCCCATGGGAAGGCTGATCGCCCAGTTCGAATGCGAGCTGGCCGACCGCCACCGCGCGGCAGGGCAGGTCGACGAGGCACGACTGGCCGTCGCCCGCGCCTACGAGGCCGACGCAAACTCGGTGCGCGCTGGCATGATCGAAGGCCGCATCGAGGTAGAGGCTGGGCACCATCCGGCGGCCATTCGGGCGTTTGAACGCGTAGCGCGCAACGATCCCGACTACCTGCCGGAAGTGCTTCCGTCCCTGCTCTCCAGTTACGAGAAGACGGGCGATGTCACCGGTGCCCGGGCGTTCCTCGCCGAGATGTGCGAACACTATCGGGGCATCGCTCCGGTGCTGGCCCTGACCCGCATGGTGGAAGCAGGCGAGGGCGTCGCGGCGGCGCGGGCCTATCTTGCCCAGCAGCTCAAGGACCGCCCGTCGGTGCGTGGTGAGGCGGCGTTGATCGACCTTACGCTGGCCGAGGGTGCCGATGCGCTGGCGACCCTGCATGACCTCAAGCACATCACCGACCAGCTGCTGGTACGCAACCCGAGCTACCGCTGCAACCGGTGCGGGTTCGGTGCGCGCAGCCATCATTGGCAGTGCCCGAGTTGCAAGGAGTGGGGCACGGTGAAGCCGCTGCTGAACTATGCGGTGGTCTGACGCCTGATGATCGGCTGGTTGGCGGTGTTCTTCCTGATGGGCGCGGCAGGCACGTGGCTCGCCCGTCGCTATGCGCTGCAGCGCGATCTGGTCGACGAACCGGGAGATCGACGCAGCCATGCGGTGCGCACGCCGCGCGGCGGCGGCATCGCGCTCGTCGCCGTGCTGCTGGTCGCCTGCATCGCACTGGCCCTGCGTGAGCCGCTGCACGCCCCTTGGCTGGCTGCATTTGGCGCGGGCATCGCGCTGGTCGCAGGTGTCGGCTGGGTCGATGACCACCGGCCGCTGTCGCCCTGGCTGCGCCTGTCGGTGCACTGTCTGGCCGCGGTAGTGTTCCTTGCACCCGTATGGATGGCCACGGGCGACCTGCTGCTGGTCGTGCTGGGCTTTGCCCTGATCGTGACCCTCACGAACGTCTGGAACTTCATGGACGGGATCAACGGCCTGGCTGCCAGCCAGGCGGCATTGGTGTCCGCCGCGCTTGCGCTGGTGCTGGGCGGCCCCGCCGTGGCGCTGGGCTGGGCGCTGGTGGCCGGCTGCTTGGGGTTCCTGCCGTTCAATTTTCCCTCTGCACGCATCTTCCTGGGCGACGTGGGGAGCGGGACGTTGGGATACGGCGTCGGCGCGCTGATGGTCCTAGCCACGCTGCCACAACCGGATGCTGCCGCCTGGCTGCTCCTGCCTGTCGCGCCCTTTCTTGTCGACGCCGGGCTGACGCTGGGCCGGCGGGTCATTCGAGGCGAACGGTGGTGGACGCCCCACGTCCAGCATGCCTATCAAGTCTGGGCCAACAGCGCTGGACACCCGTGTGTCACGATTGCGTACGGCGCCGTCACGTTGGCCGGAGTCCTCGGAACCCTGGCCTTGGTCGGATCCGGACGCGGCCCTGCTTTCATGGCGGCTTTCGTGCTGGCGTGGTATACGTCCGCGGCTTTCGCGTGGCTATGGCTGCAGAAGCGCGCCCGTGGGGGCGTGATTGGGCGAGAAGAAAGGGATCGTTTCGAATGAATGCCTGGCGTGACCGATGGAGTGGTGCATTGCCCCGGTTGGCGGTAGTCGGCCACGACCTCGCCATGGTGTGGGTGGTGTGGCTGGGCCTGCATTGGCTGCGTTACAGCATCATCCCGAACCCGCCGGCGATTCCACTGTGGAGCACGGAAGTCGCGCTGGTGCTGGCCGCCCAGGGCATCGTGTTCTGGCAGGTAGGCCTCTACCGGGGCCTGTGGCGCTTCGCCAGCGTTCCCGACCTCTGGAACATCCTCAAGGCCAGCGCCCTCGGCATGGTGGCCATCGCCGTAGCGTTGTTCCTCTACAACCGCCTCGACATGGTCTCGAGGCTCGTGCTGGTCCTGTACCCGCTGGTCCTGATGGGCATGCTCGGTGCGCCGCGACTCATGTACCGCGCGTGGAAGGACAGCCGCAACGAACGCGGCCATGAGCGCTCGGTTCGCATCCTGATCCTGGGCGCGGGCCACGCGGGCGAAGCGCTGGTGCGTGACTTGCGCCGGCTCGGTACATACCAGCCGGTGGGCTTCCTCGATGATGCCGGTCGCCTGCGTGGAACCAAGGTCCAAGGCGTTCCGGTACTGGGCCGCGTTTCGGACGTTACCGAGGTGGCGCGCGAATCCGCCGCAGGCCTTCTCGTCATTGCAATGCCGTCGGCCAATGCCACCGCGTTGCAGCGTGTGGTGGTGGCCTGTGAGCGCACCGGGCTGCCGTTCCGCATGGTGCCGAGACTGGCGGACGTGCTGGAGGGCCGCTCTCTCCCGGGCGAGCTGAAGGAAGTCGCGATCGAGGACCTCCTGGGCCGCAAGCCCGTCCTACCGGACTGGAAGTCGATTCGCGATTGGTTGGGTGCGCGTTCGGTGCTGGTCACGGGCGCTGGCGGTTCCATTGGTTCCGAGCTCTGCCGCCAGTGCGCGCGGCATGGTGCTCGGCGCATTGCGCTGGTCGAAATCGACGAGCTGGCATTAACGACCACCGAGTCGCTGTTGCGACGCGACTTTCCCGATGTGGAGTTCATCCAGGTCTTGGGCGACTGCGGCGATCCTGCGGTCATCGGGCATGCGCTTTCGGAGTCGCAACCCGAGGCGGTGTTCCATGCCGCCGCCTATAAGCAGGTGCCGCTCCTGGAAGCGCAGTTGCGTGAGGCGGTGCGTAACAACGTGCTTTCGACCGAGACCGTCGCCCGTGCCTGCCTCGAGGCGGACGTCGGTACCTTCGTGCTGATCTCCACCGACAAGGCGGTCGATCCGGTCAACGTGCTGGGCGCGACCAAGCGGCTCGCCGAGATGGCGTGCCAGTCACTTGCCGAGCACAGTTCGACCCGGTTCGTGACCGTGCGCTTCGGCAATGTGCTCGACTCGGCCGGCAGTGTCGTACCGCTGTTCCGCGAACAGATCCGGAATGGTGGCCCGGTCACGGTGACCGACCCGGACGTCACCCGTTACTTCATGACGATTCCAGAGGCGTGCCAGCTGATCCTGCAGGCGTCGGCGATCGGCACCCACGAGGCGATCTACACCCTCGACATGGGCGAGGCCGTGCCGATCCGCATCCTGGCCGAACAGATGATCCGACTGGCCGGCAAGCAGCCGGGCCGCGACATTGCGGTTGTGTACACCGGCCTGCGCCCTGGGGAAAAGCTGCACGAAACGTTGTTCCATGCCGACGAGCGCTACCGCGCGACCGGACATCCCAAGATCCTCCAGGCCGAGCCGCGCCAGATCGCGGCCTCGGAGATCGAATCGGCGCTCGCGTTGATGCGAGACGCCTCTGCACGCTACGACCGCGCTACCCTTGCTAGCCTGTTGCGCTCGACGGTGCCGGATTTCAATCCGATGACCGAGCAGGTTGCCGTGGCACAGGATTCGACCACCGTCGTTGCATTCCCCGCCCGCAACGCCAGGAAGGTTTGATGTCATCGAGTTCAACGCAGTCGCACGCCCACCCCCGTATCCGCAAGGCAGTCTTTCCCGTCGCCGGCCTGGGTACGAGGTTCCTCCCCGCCACGAAGACTGTCCCGAAGGAAATGCTGCCGATCATCGACCGGCCGCTGATCCAGTATGCGGTCGACGAGGCTATCGAGGCGGGTTGCGACACGCTGATCTTCATCACCAACCGCTACAAGCACGCGGTGGCAGATTACTTCGACAAGGCCTACGAGCTCGAACAGAAGCTCGAGCGGGCGGGCAAGACCGAGCAACTGGAACTCGTCCGTAACGTGCTACCCGAAGGCGTGCGCGCCATCTTCGTTACGCAGGCCGAGGCTTTGGGACTTGGGCATGCGGTTCTGTGCGCCAAATCGGTGGTCGGCAACGAGCCGTTCGCGGTGATCCTGCCCGACGACGTGATCTGGAATCGCGGCGACGGGGCGCTGAAGCAGATGGCAGACGCGGCCGAGGCCAGCGGTTCCAGCGTGATCGCCGTGCAGGACGTTCCGCGTGAGAAGACAGGCAGCTACGGCATCGTAGCCACGGACGACTTCGCCAATCGCCGGGGCCGCATCACCGCTATGGTGGAGAAGCCGAAGCCCGAAGTGGCCCCCAGTACCCTGGCGGTCGTCGGCCGGTACGTTCTGAACCCACGCATCTTCGACTTCCTCGAGTCGACCCGGCCCGGCGCTGGTGGAGAAATCCAGCTTACCGATGCAATTTCCGCCCTGCTGAAGGAAGAGGCGGTCGATGCGTACCGGTTCCGGGGCACCCGGTTCGACTGCGGTACCCATATCGGGCTGATCGAGGCGACCATCCGGTATGCGCTGGACCACGAGAAGCTGAGTGACGCCGCCCAGCAGCTGATGCAGGACGCCCTGAAGGAACTGGGCGTCACCGAGCTGGAATAATCAGGCGCCGCGGCTTGCCGCGTCGAAAGGGGCGGGCCACCATGCGGGATCCCGTTTTGGTGGCGCCATGCGTTCCTACTATCTTGAAACCGCGTCCGACCATGCCGCCCAAGCGGCGCTGAGCGGTCCTGTCGATGCCCGCGTGTGTGTGATCGGCGGCGGGCTGGCTGGACTCAACACCGCGCTGGGCCTGCTCGAACGGGGCATGCGGGACATCGTCGTACTGGAAGCGGGCCGCGTCGGGCACGGTGCGTCGGGCCGCAACGGCGGCTTCGTCTTCGGCGGTTTTTCGCGCGGGGAAGATGCGCTGCTGCGTGAGCTCGGGCCCGACCGCGCGCGTGACTTGTACGGCGGCACGCTGCAGGCCGTCGAGCTGATTCGACGCCGCATCCATACCCATCGCATCGACTGCCAACCGGTGGAAGCCGGGGTGATCTGGGCGAACTGGTTTCAAGACGAGCGCGTCTTGCGCGAGCGGCAGCAACTGCTCGCAGACTCCTTCGGCGTCCAGTGGGACTGGATCGCGCGCGATGAACTGCGCGAGCAGTTGCGCACCGACCGCTACCACGGTGGCCTGATGGAGGGACGCGGATTCCATTTCCACCCGCTCCGTTACGTCCAAGGGTTGGCGGACCAGATAGCCGGGCAGGGCGGGCACGTGCACGAGTACTGCCCGGCGCTGTCGCTGAAGCGCGTGGGCTCCCGCTGGCAGGTGGATACGCCGGATGGATGCGTCGTGGCCGACGAGGTCGTGCTCGCCTGTGGCGGATACCTCGCGGGTTTGCGTCGGGTCGTGGACGCCGCGGTGATGCCGATTGCGACCTACGTGATGGTGACCGACCCCTTGGGCGCGCGCCTGGGGTCGGTGATGAACACGCGCGCGGCGGTCTACGACACCCGCTTCGCGTTCGACTACTACCGGCCGCTGCCCGACACCCGGTTGCTGTGGGGCGGGCGCATCTCGGTCTTGGACCGATCACCCGCGGACGTCGAGCGTCTGCTACGACGCGACCTGCTCAAGGTCTACCAGCAGCTGCACGACGTCGGCATCGAGTACGCGTGGTCAGGCCTGATGAGCTATGCCCGCCACCAGATGCCACAGATCGGCCGTATCGAAGACGGGTTGTGGCTGGCACAGGCCTTTGGCGGCCATGGCGTAGCGCCGACCACGTTCGCGGGTGAGCTGGTGGCCGCCGCGATCGCGGAGAACGACACGCGGTGGCGGGAATTTTCCGACTACGGCCTGGTGTCGGCTCTCAAGCCAGCCGGCTTCATCGGCGCGCAGTTGACGTACTGGTGGCACCAAGCGCGTGATGCTTGGAAAGCCGGACGGGAGCGCTCGGGTTAACGAGCGCCCGTATTTCGGCGGGCTTGCCAGTTGACAGCCCGGCGGCGCGAGTCCCTGTCTAGAGCGACTCGAAAATGCCCGCTGCGCCCATGCCGGTGCCTATGCACATGGTCACCATGCCGTACTTCTGCTGGCGGCGACGCAGGCCGTGGACGATCGTTGCCGTACGCACCGCGCCCGTGGCACCGAGCGGGTGGCCCAGCGCGATGGCGCCGCCCAGCGGATTCACCTTGGCCGGGTCGAGGTCCGAATCACGGATCACCGCCAGCGCCTGCGCGGCGAACGCCTCGTTGAGTTCGATCCAGTCCATCTGGTCCTTGGTCAGTCCGGCTTGCTTGAGCGCCTTCGGGATCGCGGCGATCGGGCCGATGCCCATGACTTCGGGCCGTACACCCGCCACCGAGAAGCTGACAAAGCGCGCCAGCGGCGTCAGCCCGTAGTCCTTGATGGCCTGTTCGGACGCCAGCAGCACCGCACCCGCACCGTCGCTCATCTGTGAGCTGTTGCCGGCGGTGACCGTGCCACCGAACTGGCCGTTGCGGAACACGGGACGGAGCTTGGCCAGCCCCTCAATCGAACTGTCCGGGCGCGGCCCCTCATCGGTGTCCACGATGCGCTGCCTGATCCGAACGGTGTTAGCGCCCAGGTCCGGCACGCCCGAAACGACCTCGTAGGGACTGATCTCGTCCTTGAAGTCGCCCGCCTCGATGGCGGCGATGGCCTTCTGGTGGGAGGCGAGGGCGAACGCATCCTGGTCTTCGCGCGAGACCTTCCACTCCTCGGCCACCTTCTCGGCGGTGATGCCCATGCCGTAGGCGATCGCGACGTGGTCGTCCTTGAACACGGACGGGGAGAGCGCGACCTTGTTGCCCATCATCGGCACCATCGACATCGACTCGGTGCCACCGGCCAGCATCAGGTCCGCATTTCCAAGGCGGATCTGGTCGGCCGCCAGCGCGACGGCCTGAAGGCCCGACGAGCAGAACCGGTTGATGGTCTGCGCGGCGACGGTGTCGGGCAGGCCTGCCAGCAGCACGCCGATGCGCGCAACGTTCATGCCTTGCTCGCCCTCGGGCATCGCGCAGCCGATGATCGCGTCGTCGATGCGGTTGACGTCGATGCCCGGCGCCTGGGCGACCACGGCCTTGAGCACGTGCGCCAGCATGTCGTCGGGACGGGTGTTGCGGAACAAGCCGCGAGGCGCCTTGCCTACCGGGGTGCGGGTGGCGGCGACGATGTAGGCGTCCTGGATCTGCTTCATGGTGTCTCTCCGGAGGCGGGGCCTGACAGTTGGGGGGCGGCCGATGGACCTTGGCTGGCCCGGTTCACTGTGACCCTGCGAAATTGGGGAAGTCTCGCTGCTGGGCGCCGTCGCTCAATTCCTGAGCGGCTTGCCCGTCTTGAGCATGTGGGCGATGCGCTCCTGCGTCTTCGGCATCTGCGCCAGCGCGACGAAGTGTTCGCGCTCCAGCCTCAGCAGCCACTCTTCGTCCACGAGCGCACCTCGATCGACTTCGCCGCCGCACATGACGGCGGCGATCCGGCTTGCGATCTCGTAGTCGTGCGGCGAAATGAAGCGGCCCTCGAGCATGTTGACCAGCAGCATCTTGAAGGTCGCAATACCCACGTCGCCGGCCACCTGGATGCGGCGCGCGGGCATGGGCGGGCGGTAGCCGCCTTCGGCGAGTGCGCGGGCCTCGGCCTTGGCGACATGCAGAAGCTCATGGGCATTGAACACGATGCGATCCGTGTCGCGCGCCAGCTTGAGGTTGCGGGCCTCCATCGCGGAGGTGGACACCTTGCCCATCGCGACGCTCTCGAACGCGACCTTCAGCTCCGCGAACACGTCCCCGTTCGGCCCCGCCTTTTCGGAGGCGCGGACGGCAAACTCCTTGAGGCCACCGCCGGCCGGCAGCAGGCCGACACCGGCTTCGACAAGCCCGACGTAGCTCTCCAGCCCGAACACGCTGCGCGCGGCATGCATCTGGAACTCGCAGCCACCGCCCAGGGCGAGGCCGCGGACCGCGGCGACCACCGGCACCAGCGCGTACTTGATGCGCTGGCTGGTCGCCTGGAAGTTGGCGACCATCGCCTCGAATCCGGCAACGTCGCCGGCCTGCAACAGGCCAAGGGCACCCGCCAGGTCCGCGCCCGCGGAGAACGGCTCCTTCTGCTGCCAGATCACCAGGCCGGCGAAATCACGCTCGGCAACGCCAATGGCCTCCTGCAGCCCGTCCAGAACATGGTTGTTGACCGTGTGCATCTTGGTCTTGAAGCCGACCACGGCGATGTCGTCGCCCTCGTCGGCCCACATCCGCACGCCGTCGTTCTCGAATACGGTGCGGCCTTCCGGGAACCGCTCGCCGAGCAGCGGGTCCGGGAACCGCTGGCGGCCGTACACGGGGTTTGCCGAGCGCGGCACCTTGGCCTCACGCGACGGGCTGTAGCTGCCCTCGGTCACGTGCACGCCCTCGCGCCCGTCGAACACCCAGTCGGGGAGGGCGGCGCTGCTCATGGCGTCACCCGACACGATGTCCTCGGCAATCCATTCGGCAACCTGCTTCCAGCCTGCGGCCTGCCAGGTCTCGAACGGACCCATCGACCAGCCATAGCCCCAGCGGATCGCCAGGTCCACGTCACGCGCGGTGTCGGCGATGCTTTCGAGGTGGTAGGCCGTGTAATGGAAGGTGTCGCGGAAGCAGGCCCAAAGGAACTTGGCCTGCGGGTGGTCACTGGCGCGAAGTGCCGCGAACTTCTTCGAAGGATCGCGCTCCTTCAACAGGGCGGCGACCTCGGGATCAAGATCCGATGCCACGGGCCGGTAGTCCTGGGCCTTCAGGTCCAGCACCAGGATGTCCTTGCCCTTCTTGGTGTAGAAGCCGGCGCCGGTCTTCTGCCCCAGCGCGCCTTTCTCGACCAGGGCAGCCAGCCACTTGGGCGCCTTGAAGTACTTGTGCCACGGGTCGTCGGGCAGCGTATCGGCCATGGTCTTGATGACGTGGGCCATCGTGTCCAGGCCCACGACGTCGGCCGTGCGGTAGGTGGCGGACTTGGGCCGACCGATGGCCGGGCCGGTGAGCGCGTCCACGGTATCGAAGCCAAGGCCCAGCTGCTCGGTGTGGTGCATCGCCGCCAGCATCGAGAAAACGCCAATGCGGTTGCCGATGAAGTTCGGTGTGTCCTTGGCGATCACCACGCCCTTGCCGAGCGTGGTGGTGAGGAACGCTTCGAGCTTCGCCAGCACGTCCGGATCGGTCGACTTCGCCGGAATCAGCTCAGCCAGGTGCATGTAGCGGGGCGGGTTGAAGAAGTGCACGCCCAGGAACCGGGCGCGCATGGTTTCGGGCAGCACGTCGGCCAGCGCGTTGATGCCCAGGCCCGACGTGTTGCTGGCAAGGACGGCGTGGTCGGCGACATGCGGCGCGATCTTGCGGTAAAGGTCCTGTTTCCAATCCATCCGCTCGGCGATGGCCTCGATCACCAGGTCGCAGCCCTCAAGCAACTCCAGCCCGGTCTCGTAGTTGGCCGGCACGATCCGCTCGGCGAGCACCTTGTCGGCCAGCGGGGCGGGGCTGAGCTTGGCCAGGTTGGCGATGGCCTTGTTGACGATGCCGTTGGGGTCGCCGTCCTTCGCGGGCAGGTCGAACAGCACCGTGTCCACGCCGGCATTGGTCAGGTGCGCTGCGATCTGCGCGCCCATGACGCCGGCGCCAAGCACCGCTGCACGCCGTACAAGCAATTTGTCAGCCATTTTATGCAACTCCTTGAAAACAAATAATATTGATCGCGGTTCTTTTGCGAATCAGCCCTGCTGATTCCGCGCCTACGCGCCTCCGCAGTGGCAAAGATCAGCTCTTGAAACCTGCCGCCGCGAAGCGGATCAGTTCACGTGCGGCCCGCTCACGGTGCGCCTTCTCGCTGACGCCCGTCGGTCGCTTGATCAAGCCGAAGTCCGCCATGGCGTAGGTAAGTGCACCGGCGAGGAAGTCCAGGCGCCAGTAGAGCTCCTCTTTGCTCAGCGACGGCACGCAGGTGGCGATCGCCTTGGCGAACTCGCGCAGCACGTGGCCGTAGTGGTCGGACAGGAACTTGCGCAGGCTGTCGTTCTTTTCGGCATAGGCCCGCGCCACGACGCGCACGAAGGCGCCACCACCGTGGCGGTCCTGCGCCAGCGCCAGGGCAGGCTCCACGAACGCGGCAAGGATCGGCTCCAGCTCGCCCGGAGACTGCTCGACGGCGGCCTTCAGCGCAGTCAGCCGGTCGGCGCTCATGCCGTCCATGCGCCGCCGGAACACCTCGTTGACGAGGTTCTCCTTGCTGCCGAAGTGGTAGTTGACGGCCGCGATGTTCACATCCGCGCGGCTGGTCACCTGACGCAGCGACGTGCCGGAAAAGCCGAACTGGGCGAACAGTTCCTCGGCGGCGCCAAGGATGCGGTCCTTTGTGGAGAAATGGGCAGAGGTGGCCATGGACGATCAGCGAGGGCGGGAAAGGGTGAATCAAACGCTTGTTTGATGCTACGGGGCGCGACTGCCAGCGTCAACGTTGAACCCCAACGTACGGGTCGCCATGTTTTCGCGGGCAACCGGTCGTCGGGCCTGCAAAAGCGCGTCGCAATCCGATAGCATTACCGTAGCCATATCGGCTAAACCCGCGTCCCGGCGCGGGTTTTTCTGTTATCCTCGGGCGCGAGACTCCTTTCAAGCAGGGTCCGCGGCCCGCCTACCTGGAGACATCCCATGGCGCTGGAGCGCACCCTTTCGATCATCAAGCCCGATGCCGTTGCCAAGAACGTGATCGGCGAGATCTACACCCGTTTCGAGAAGGCCGGCCTCAAGGTCGCGGCCTCGAAGATGAAGCACCTGTCCCGCAGCGAGGCGGAGGGCTTCTACGCCGTCCACCGCGAGCGTCCGTTCTTCGGCGCGCTGGTGGAGTTCATGATTTCCGGCCCGGTGATGATCCAGGTCCTGGAAGGCGAGGGCGCGGTGCTGAAGAACCGTGACCTGATGGGCGCGACCAATCCGAAGGATGCCGCCGCCGGCACCATCCGCGCGGATTTCGCCGACAGCATCGACGCCAATGCCGTGCACGGCTCGGACAGCCTGGAAAACGCGGCGATCGAGATCGCGTACTTCTTCCCGGCGACCGACGTCTACGCACGCTGATCGATTTCAAACACAAGCACTACAGGTTTCCATGAGCCCCTCAGACGCACGCATCGATATCACGCTCGCTCCGGACTCCGGCGCAAGCTCGGTGCCTGCGGGGCGCGCGGACACCAGCGGGTCGGGGTCGAAGCGCAACATCTTCGACCTCGACC
>Ga0208375_1000673_pt1 | contig 46240 bp, 35 predicted proteins | sample RifOxyD1_FD_184038 | JGI IMG/M metagenome (GOLD analysis project Ga0208375, IMG submission 184038) | Soil microbial communities from Rifle, Colorado - Rifle Oxygen_injection D1 (SPAdes) | ecosystem: Environmental > Terrestrial > Deep subsurface > Rock core/Sediment | place: Rifle, Colorado... | reverse complement strand
TGATAACTGCCTTTTCCTTCGGCTTTCAGCCGTAGAGTCTCCAAGAGACTCTTTTTTGTGAATTTCATAGGCTGATATAAATCAGCGTTGAGAACTAATTTTCGGATACCACAATTAATTTCTTATTACAAACGTTTATAAACGCACATTTTGATAGACAAACATGGGAAACTTTAAATCAAACAATCGGGGCGGATTTGGAAACAGATCCGGCGGCAGAAGTTTTGGCGGAAGCTCTCGGGGACGCGGCGGATTCGGCGGAGGATTCGGGGGCGGGAGAGATTTCGGAAGAAGAAATACTGAAATGCACGACGCTGTCTGTGCTAAATGCGGAAAGCAATGCCAAATTCCATTCAGGCCAACTGGAGACAAGCCTGTTTTTTGCAGCGATTGTTTCAGACAAAACGAAGGCTCGAGAAATAACTCTTCGCAATCAGGAGCTTCTTCAGAGCAGATGAAACAGATTAACGCAAAACTTGACAAGATACTTTTGATTTTACAAGATTTAGAACTTGATACGGATGATGATTTTGACGAAGAGGAAGAAGATTTGGATGAAGAGGATGAAGACGATTCTGAAGCGGATTTGTAATTCTGTTTGCTGAAATAGATTATGGGTTTTTATAATACTAAAATACGCGAAAAGCTTTTAATTGTAAATATTTAGGGTTGGGCATGGCAAAATTAAGTGATGTGATTTTTGGAAACCCTTATCTTAATATTACTACAAAAATTGTGATTATTTTATCTGCTGCGCTAGTTTTAACTATAATCGCAAAGATATTTTTTTTGAGACTTTCCAGGAAAGCGTCTAATGAAATTTCTGTAGAAGAAAAGAAGCTGAAGCAGACGCGAATTAATTTTTTGAGAGTGCTTATTATTTTTATGATTTATCTTTCTGCTGTTGTGTTTATTCTTTTTTTGATTCCGGGGTTCAAGGCGTTTTCGGTTTCTTTGCTGGCGGGGGCAGGAATATTGGCGATTGTCGTCGGACTTGCTGCGCAGAAAACTCTGACAAATATAATTTCCGGAATTTCAATTGCAGTTTCTGTTCCTTTTAGGATAGGGGACAAGGTAAAAATAGGGGAAGAATATGGAGATGTCGAGGAGCTTACTCTGACGCATACTGTTATGAAGACTTGGGATAACAGAAGAGTTATCATTCCGAATTCGCTGGTTTCTGACAAAGAGGTGATTAATTACAGCATTAAGGACGAAAAGCTGATGTGGACGATTAACATTGGAATTGGATACGATTCTGACATTGACAAGGCGAGGAAAATTATGCTGGACAAGGCGAAGAAACATCCTGATGTTATTGTTCCGGATGTTGTTGATGCGAAGGGAGAAATTGAAAAGGGCGAGCCGTACGTGACTGTTACAGAATGCGCAGATTATTCTGTTAAACTGAGATTATATTTTTGGGTTGCTGCGCCGAACAAAGCGTGGAAAACGAGTTTTGAATTGATAGAGCAGATTAAGAAAGAATTTGACAAGCAGGGAATTGAGTTTCCTTATTTGCAGAGAACGATTGTGAGGAAGAAGAGAATTAGGAGGGGGAAATAGTTTTTAGTTTATATAAAATATATTCGTTTCGGCACGCAATTGGACGCACAATTTTGTTCGGCTGTGCGTCTTATCTCTATGAAAATTTACTTCGTAAATTTTCTGCGTGCTGAAATCTATAATCGAGGACATAGGAAACTTTAAAAACCGAATTTTGCTGGAAATATTAACCCCTTGGAGTTAAAATGTTTTATCTGTTAAAAGTTGAAGAATATGTAAGAGTCGAGCCGAAGCACTTTGGTTTGCCGACGCACGAAGCTATAGAAAAGCAGCTGAATGAAGATTTTGTAGATAGCATCACGAAAGAATACGGCTACGTTATTTCAGTTATTTCCGTCGACAAAATTGAAGAGGGAGTGATTATTCCCGGAGACGGCTCCGCGTTTTATAATTCTATATTTAATCTGCTGGTTTGGAAACCTGAATTGCACGAGCTAGTTTACGGAACAATAACAGAGATTACTAATTTTGGAGCTTTTATTCAAATTGGGCCTGCGCAGGGAATGATTCATATTTCGCAAACAATGGAAGATTACGTTTCTCTTTCAAAGTCGGGAACGTTGTCTGGAAAGAGTTCAAAAAGAAATTTGGCTAAGGGAGATGACTGTGCTGCGAGAATTGTTGCGATTTCGTATAAAGCAGATACTCCGAAGATTGGATTGACAATGAGACAGCCGGGTTTGGGAAAATTGCAATGGCTGGACGAAGACAGGCAAAAGAAAGAATCTGCTTCGAAGAAATCTTCGAATAAAGAAGATAGGAAGGGGAAGAAGGGGGGGAAGAAATAATGGCAAAGGAAAAAGCGTGCAGGAATTGCAAGACGATTCACACATTAGCGAAATGCCCGCAATGCGGGAGCGAGGAATTTAGCGAGGGGTTCAAGGGAAAAGTTACGGTGTTTAATCCAGATGAATCAGAAATCGCGAAGAGGTTGAAGATAACGCAAAAAGGAGTTTACGCGATTAAATTATAATATGGAGATCTTAAATCAAACTCGGAATGAATTATTGAAGAGAAATGAAGTCAAGGGAATTGTTAGCTCTGTCGGGAATTTTGGTGTTGGAAATGCGATGAAAACAGTTGTTGAGCAAATGAAAGCTGCCGAGGAAAATGTTGTTATCAAGAATGTCAAGAGCAAATTCGGGAGAGACACTTTTTTGATTGAGGCGTTGATTTATGATTCTGTCGAGGACAAAATGAAGATTGAGCCGAAGGTTAAAGAGAAGAAAAAGGCGGGGGCGCAATAAAAATGGGAACACAAAAAGGCGGCTCTAAAACAGACAGCCAAGGCAAGAAGCCGCACAAGAACAAGCTGACTTCCAAGAAATATTCTCTTTATGTCGACGGGAAGAAGAAAAACAAAACCTGCCCGAGATGCGGACCGGGAAATTTTTTGGCTAATCACAAAAATAGGGTGTATTGCGGGAAGTGCCATTATACTGAATTTGTTAAGAAGTGATTGAAAGGATATATTTAATTCTAATAAAGAATAAATACTCTCAAACTATTTTTTGTTTATGGTTAAAACGATTGAAAGACTGCCGACGGAAAAAGAGGAAATGGCGAGAGTCGGGAGAGCGGTTAAAATAGCGAAAAGAGTTTGTAATGGGCGGGAAATTTATTCTCCTGAAGGCGGCACATGGCTTGCTATTCATAATAATTCTCACAGAGATGTAGGCATATATGTTTATCCTTTAGATCGACGTATTGAATACGAATGGGGTCATAAAGAAAAAGCCAAGTCTTTGGGAAGGGCTCTTGAAAAGAAAAGAGAAGGCGAATATAGAGTTTTGAGAAGATGATTAGAAATTAAATGTTTGAGAATTCTCCTTTTTTAGACTAAGCGTTGTCGAAGGAAAGACTTAAAATATCTGGTTTCTTGTATAAATCATGCGAAAAAGAGGCGCAATATTCCTAATTCTGTTATTTTCTCTAGCTCTGGTCAGCGCATCTGAAATTGACGAGCAGATTCAGAAGCTAACTTACTCTGCCGAAGAATATGAAACAGGCAATATAAATTATGTTCAGCTGCTGGTTTATATCTCTGCTGTTCGCGAAGGATTGAATGAAATGTTTGGAGCGAGCAGCAAAGAGATGGGTGGAATTATCAAAGAAGAGCAGCTAAAAAATGTTTTGGGCGAGCCTGCTGAACTCACTGGATGGGTGTGGGTTGAAGAAAGCCAGCATGAAAAAAAATTAGACGAGGATATTCCTGTTTGGAAAAAAATTGTTTTCGACGGGAAAAAAATTCAGATAAGACTTGCTGCATTTCCTTCTTTATACAAAAACGAAATAATTTACAGGCTGAATTTTGAGACAGAGTTCAAGAAACCAGAAGAGCAAATGGACGTCAAGGGAAGAATAGACGACATTAAAGCTTTGGCGGAGGAATTTAACGCGGATTCTTCTTCGGGGAATGCAGAAGAATTAGCAAAAGAATCTGTGAACGCTGAAAGAGCTTTTGAATCTTACTTCAGAATGAACGGGGGAAAGTGCGAGAATTTGATGGCTGAGCTTTTTGGCGCTGAAAATAAAAGAGAGGCGCAGCATATGCTTGTTTATGAAATTCAATTTTCAGAGGGAGATAATTTTGAAGCTATTTTGAGATTGGAGTTGTGCGACGAATGCGAATGGAATTGGGTAAATATGAATTTGAATCTTGAAAGCAGAGGAAGAATGCCTCGAGAAAAGGAAGGTTCTGGGGGAGCATCGAAAGAAGAATTTATGAGCATGGAGACGGGCGCATTTGAGTCTGAAACAAAAAGTTTGATCGAGAATATAAAGAGTTCCTTGGAGAAAGAAGATTTTGGAGCTGCCATGTCTTACTCTGAAGAATTAAATATGCTGACTCAGGCGTGGAATGAAAAATCCAACGACGTATGGAAACAAATAGATAAAGATTTTAGCAGGGAAAAAACTTTTTCGAGTCCGGAGGAAGAAAGGGAATTTAATGAAAATTACGGCTGGATTAAAGAAGAACAAGAAAGAAGAAGCAGGGAGAAAGAATTAAGGAATTTGAATTACCAGGAAAGAAAGGCATTTTATCTGGATTTGTTTGCGGATTACGAGAAAAAAGAATTTTATTTTGAGCAGACTGAATATCAGAAAAGATTAGTTGAAGAGTTCAAGGAGAGAGGAGAAGAAATTTGCGACAACGGAAAAGATGACAATGAAAATGGGCAGATAGATTGTGCTGACGCGCAATGCGGCGGGAAGATTTGCGGAAAGTCAACTCGCTCGGTTGTTTCCGAAGGAAATGGAAGTTCTTCTGAAGAAGTCGAGTTATACTGCATTTCAAATGAGTGCACTGAAAAAGAGTGGATTAAAGAAGCGGGTCTTTTGTCTGTCTGCGGGAATAATATTTGCGAAGAAGGAGAAAAAGAAGAAGGATTGAATTTTGACGGGAACGGAACATTGGGCGGTTGTCCGGGAGATTGCATCTTATGCGAGAGTTACGATTCAATAAATTGTTCGGGAAGAGTTATTTTCTCTGGGAAAAATGAGATGGGATGCCCGCTTGCTCCGGTTTGTGTTGAAGAGAATCTTTGCGAGAATGACGAGGACTGTGAATTTTTATGCGGCAAGGGAGTTTGCACTGAAGGAAAATGCGAAGTTGCTGAGCTGACAGAATGCGGCGAGTCAGAGTGCACTGAAGGGCAGGAAAAAGTTATGAAATGCGGGGAGCAGGAAATTGTCCAGGCAATTTGCAGCGGGGGCTTGTGGGAAAATCTTGAAATAGAATGCGGAGCTGGCGAAATGACTGAAGAGGTAACTGAGGAGATAGCTGTTGTCGGAGAAGAGTGTTCTGTTAAATCTGATTGCGGCGGAGAAGATGACGTTTGCAGTAACGGGAAATGCGTTACTCTTCCTGAAAATTCTGAAGAAGGAGAAGAGGGAGAAGTAGTTGCCGCTTCTTCTGAGGGTGGAGAGGAAGAAACTGAAGATGGCGAGGAAGAAACTGAAGATGGCGAAGAAGAAACTGAAGATAGCGAGGAAGGAGTTCAAGAAAGTCCGGCAGAGAGTGAATCTGATGGGGTTGAGGAACCTGAACAATCTGCTGAAGAATCTTCTGAACCTGAATCTGCGCCTGAAGTTTCTGAGCCAGAGAGTTCTGAGTCCAGCGAAGAATCTTCTGAGCCGGAGATAACAGGAAATGTTATTCTTGGTTTCTTTTTGACGCTCGGACAAAGATTGGGAATTACTGGATTCTCTGTTGAGGACGGAGGAGACACGAGCAGTGATAGTGATAGCAGTGATTCAAGCAGTGACAGCAGTGATTCAACTGGAGATGAAAGCGTGACAGTTGATAATTATGTTGCAGAAAGCGAGCCAGATTCAGAGGACGGCGAAGATTTTTCTGAAAGACAAGATGGCGAGTTTGTTGATGGCGGCGGTGAAATAATGATGGAAGGTTCAGGGGGAAATTATGAAGATGATAATCGGGAAGAATACAGAGATGACAGGCGCGAAGAAGATAACCAGCAAAGATGCGGGGAAGAATGCAAAAGAATTTGTTTTGAAAACGAGATAAGGCCTTGCGTTGAGAAATGCCTGAGAGAAGAATGCGGGAATGAGTTTGACTGCAATGTCGAAGAAGTGCAGAAAAGCTGCGAAGGAAGCTGCAAGGGAGACACTAGCGGATGCGAAGGCGACTGCGTGCCAAAATGCACGTCTGGAGGAGAGGACTGGTGGAAAGAATTTCAGAGAGAGCCTGAAGAAGAGCAATGGAAAGAAGAGAAGGGAGTTTTCCAAGCTGGCGGCGGATGCAGACAGGCGCAAGGAAAAACAGAGGGATTTATTTGGTTTGGGGGATGGGGAGAGCCGTTTGGAGAGATAGAGAAATTAAAACAAAAATATTACCGCGGAGGACATGCGGACTGGTGCAAATGGGAAATGGAAAATTTGGCAAGACAAAGAAAAGAATTTGAAGAAGGATTTAATCAGGAATTTGTGACGTGGTTCTTCGAGCAATACCTGGCGGATTCTGCTGAGGACTGGGAGAAACATGTTTCTGGAATTTTTGAACTTTACTGGAAAGATGTTGAAATGTCGAAGCAAATGGCTGAAAGAATGCAGTGCTTGGGAACTGATAAATTTCCGGAAACTAATTTAATCAATGTCAAGTACGAAACGGAATACGGAATGATAGAGTTTTGGGAAGAAAAGAAAACTGTGAAATTTGATGGAATGGAAAAAGAAGTTGAACTTGTTTCTCCTTATATGAAAGTTTGGATTTTCCCGTCGAAAGAAGTGTTTAAGACGGAAATGAAAAGTGCTATGAAAAAACATATCTTTCCGGGTTCAGAGGGAGGGCAGGGAAGCCCGAGTGCTGAAGAAAAAGAGGAGATGAAAAAAGACAAACAGTTCATGGAGTGGCTAGCGCAAATTTCTGAAAAATACGGCGGGAGTTTTGATGTTGCTCTTCAGTTCAAAGATTATGAAAAAGATGAAGTTGTGTTTAATTTGTACATAAAAATGGACGAGCAGAATTTGGTAGAGGTTGAGCCGATGCCTTACGACGAGGTTCCTGCTGAAGACGGGCGCGTTGAACTTGATTTCAATAAAATTTACGAGCTCGTAACGATAGGCGAGAAAGACATGCAGCAAATACGAACTGAAAGTCCGCCATGGGACAAGAGAAAATTTGAGCCTGTTAGGAAAATAAAAGAGGTTAGCGGCGGAGCTAGAATGTGGATGAAGCAAAGAGACTTGATTAATTCGGCAAAATATTATCCTGAATCTGGAGAGGAAGATATGAAAATGTTTACAAAAGAAATGCTCGGCGGAATGTTTGGCGGACCTCGCAGCGAGCCTTCTGAAGAGGAAAGAAAGGAAGGCGACGACAAAAGCGGAGAGATTTGGGAAGAAAAAGAATTTGTTACCGGGGAAATTATTTTAGAGCCGGATTAATTTTGTTAGGGAAAGACTTAAATTCAATTCTTGTTTGATTATGAGATGGTGCGCGGACAAAGAGAAAATATTCCTCTGCGGGAAGCTGAAAGACTTGCGGGAAGAATTCTTAAAGAAATAAAGAAACTGCCCGGAGTTGACAAAGCGCTTGCTGCGGGTTCTGTTCGACGGAGAATTAAATTAGTTAGAAATATTAATTTGGTTGTTGAAAGTTCTGATTCAAAAAGAATTATAGACGAATTTGTCAAGATGAAATTTGTCAAGACGGTTTTGTCGAGGGATAATTTCAGAGCGAGCATTCTTACGAATAAAGGAATTGAGGTAGACTTGAGTATTTTCGAGCATTCAAGCTTTGGTTCTGGGCTGTTGTATTTGACAGGAAGCAAAGAACATAATATTTGGATGAAAAAAATTGCTGCGCAAGACGGACTTTTACTGAATGAATTCGGATTGTTTCAAGGAAAGACGAAGATTGGGGGGAAAACTGAAAAAGGAATTTACGCTTTGCTGGGATTTAAATTTGTCAAGCCGGAAAATAGATTTGGCGAGGACGAATAATGGATTATCTGCAGATTTTTAGGGTTATTGTTGTTTTGGTGATTTTTGTATTTTCTGCGCTGCCTTTGCATAGGGCTGTTCGGATTTTCAAGCCGAAGACAACTTACTGGAAAACTTTTCTGGTTGTTTTAATTTCTGGTTTTTTTGTTTCGCTGATTAATTCCTTTTTTACATTTTGGGGAGGGTTTGTTGCGTTTGTTTTTTTGATTTTTGTTTACAGCAAAGCGTTTGGATTAAAGAAACGCAAGGCATTTTTAGTTTGGGTGCTGCAGTTGGTATTTGTCGTCGTATCTTCTTTGATTTTTGAACTGGCTGTTAGACTGATTTCTGATTTTTCTTTTTTTGGCGGTTAGGAAATTATAAAAAGGAAGAATTACTGGCAGTTGAATGAAATATAAAAAGGGGTTGAGTTTGTTGTTTTTTGTTTTTTTGGCTACGGCGATATTTGTAGTGATTCTTTTTTTATTTTATTTTAATGGAGAAAACGGCGGGGCGGAACCTGAAAGCGCAGTTACAGAAAAAAATGAAAGTACAGATGTTGGCGAGCCGGTTTCTTTGCCGACGCTAAACGAAACGCATTTGGCTTGTTCAAATAATTCCTGTGTCGCTGTTGACGGAGCCGGGAGTGATGAATGCAATGACTCTGCTGATTGCCAGCCTGTTGTGGCTTTTCCGGATTTGATAATTAAAAATATAACCATGGCGGTAACGAAGAGTTCCAAGAATTCGACAACAAATATAACTTGGCATACTGTGAAGGTTTCTGTAACTGTCAAAAATATTGGAACTGCGAGCGCGAATCAGTCTGTGACTCAAATAACTTTTGCTGGAGATTTATTGCCGATGAGTTCTGCGAAGGTTTTTACGTCTGTGCTAGAGCCGGATAAAGAGACAACTTTGGAGTCGAGTTATGAGGAACTGCTCAAAGGGGATTATGACGCGACAGCCAGCGTGGATATTTTGCGAAAGATTGAGGAGTTGGACGAGACGAATAATGGGTTTTCTGTGGCGAGATTGACTGTTAAGGATTAGAATTTGAAAAAGAAACAACCGTGCCTGATTTTAGACAGGATCTTGTTTCTTTTTGAGGAGTATAAGGAGAGAATCTAGTAGTAATTCGGATATACTTTACTGCCTTGTTAAAGGACTTTGTTGTAAAGTCTTGAAGAATTACTTTTCTTCTCTCTTTTCCGTAGGAATATACTCTTTCTATAATTTGTCTATAATTATAAACAAAATTTAACCCTTGAACTTCACTGCGTTCATTCAAGGCTTAAAATTCTTTCAGAATTTTAACCCTTGAAAATCCTACGCTCATTTCATTCGCTTCGTCAATTCAAGTGTTAAATTTTGGGTACAAAATTTAACCCTTGAACTTCACTGCGTTCATTCAAGGCTTAAAATTCTTTCAGAATTTTAACCCTTGAAGAGGAGGTTTAATCCAAGCTAAAATAGATGAACTAAACGTCCTCTCCCGGGCAAAAAGAGGTGATAGTATATCGATGTACTTTTGGTATTTAAACTTTTCGGTATGTTGTAACTTCTTAATGAGAACAGCAGTTAGTTGTAACTAAAAGTGGTTTGGAAAAGTGCGGGTTAAGTTAAAAGGATTGTGAAGGTAAGTTCTATAAATAAGAGATTCTTGGGGAAGAGATGGAAACCTTAAAAAATCGCTCTGTTTCACGACGCTCAAATCAAGAATTAAATTCGAGTACGAATTTAATTCTTGAAGGGGAAAACACTCATAAAATCGGGCAGGAGCAAGTTCACGGATTACTGTTCGGCGAGCAAGTCAGCTGGCAGGCAATTATTTACGATTTGATAAATTCTGAGCAGCTTGATCCGTGGGATGTTGACATTACTATTTTGAGCAACAAATATCTTGAGAGAGTTCGGGAGATAGAAGAGGCGGATTTTTTTGTCTCGTCAAAAGTTCTTTTGGCTGCTTCTCTTTTACTGAGAATCAAATCTGAAATTTTATTGAACAGGGACATTCCTTCATTAGATGATATTTTGTTTGGGCGAGAAGAAAAGAAAACTTACACGCAGGAAAGAATTGAGCTTGACGAGGAAATGCCTGATTTGATTCCTAGGACGCCGCTGGCGCGGGCGCGAAAAGTTAGTTTGCAGGAGCTGATGACTGCTTTAGGAAAGGCGATTCATACTGAAAACAGGAGAATCAAAAAAGTTGTGACTGCGCATCAGCAGGAAATCGAGACTGCGTTGTCTTTGCCGACGAGGAGATTCAATCTGAAAGATGAAATTACGAGAGTATACTCTAAGTTGAAAGAGCTTTTTTCAGGGGAGAAAGAAAAAATATCGTTTAATGAAATTTCGGGAAAAACGAAGGAAGAGAGAGTGGGGACTTTTGTTCCCCTATTACACTTGGATAATCAGCAGAAAGTTTTTCTGGAGCAAGAGGGGCATTTCCAGGAAATTTGGGTTTGGATGAAAAAAATTTATGAGGAGAAGAATGCGGCTTTATTGGAGATTTGGCGACGAGAAGCGGAAGAGGCAATGGCTGCTGAAGAATTAGAGGAGATGGAAGAGGATGAAGGAGAGGAGAGGAAAATTTTTAGGAAGGAATCTGTGGATGAGAATTATCTTGGTTTGAAGAAGTTGTTTGGGGAATAAATTTGTTTTATTTTCAGCGTTTTGAGGGAAGATTTATTAATTAAGATTTCTTTGGGATGTGATGGTGAAAAAAGGCGTGTTAATTCCTTTTGGACTTTTTATTTTTATTTTTTTAGGGGGAGGAGTTTCTGCCACTGAGCAGATGACAACAGCTTCGAGAACTAGCTGTGTTGCTCCGTGCGCTGTGTTTTTCGATGCCGTTGATACAACAACAATCCAAGTTTGGACTTCTGGAGTCGTGCAACCTGGCGACGGAGATTTTGCCTCTTTTTTTTATCAGTGGGATTTTGGAGACCCAAATTCTGGAAATTGGAAATATGGGAGGCAAAATTCAGATGGAAGTTATCCTTCTAAGAACAAAGCAACAGGATATGTCGCAGGTCATGTTTATGAGATGCCTGGAGATTATACAATAAAATTAAATGTAACTGATACGAACGGAGTTGTGCATGAGTATACCCAGAATATAACAGTTTCCGATTTTGATTTAGATAACACCTACTGCTTTTCTACAATAGGAGATTTTTCTGAATGTCCGTCTGGAACACCTGAACAAAATAAAATAAATACAAGTTCATTTAGCACAATCACGAGCTATGTTGCAACAGGCAGGAGATTGTTATTGAGAAGAGGAGACAGCTGGATAGTTGACAGACAATTTACTACCCTTGTCAATGGTCCGGTTATGATCGGAGAATTTGGATCAGGAGATAAACCGCAACTTACTGCTTCAGTTGGTTGGGGAGACAGCATGTTAAGAATTACAAAAAATGATTGGAGGTTTGTGAATCTTAAACTTGTACATAATTGGGATAGGGTGCAGAATAGCGCCAATGCTATTATACAAACACAAGGTTCGCTACATACTCTTATCTCTGGAGTGGATGCGACTCGTTGGGGAGCAACTGCTTACGGATTGTCCGCTGCAGATTATACGTTTTTATATGAGTCAAGTGCGACTGACGGAGTTTTGACGGGCGTGTATTCAGAATGGACTAAGCATATTGCAATTTTAGGCAGCTACATTCATGACACAACAGGAAATGGGGGAAATTTGCCGGGCTCCCATAATATGTATACAATCAGTAATTTTAAAGGGGTGTTTTCTCATAATCTCTTGGAAAACCCTGGAAATTTTAGGGTAAGCTTGAGGGTTAGTGGTACTACAACAACTGGTGACACATATTTATTTGGATCAGATTACGTCGTGATTAGTGATAACAATTTAAATATTGGTCCAACTGGAATGATGGGTTTTGATATTTCTCCTAATGCAGATACTGATCAAGAAATACATCACATTCTAATAGAGCGCAATCGCGTTTATGGCTTTGGTGGTTCTCATGCGATACATATAGGCGGACCAAAGACTTCCCACATTGCAGTTTTCAATAATATTATTGATTCTTCTCGTATTTGGATTAATAAAGATACTCCTCTGCCTGGAGACGGACCTAAAGATATAAAAATTTTCAATAATCTTTTCAGTTCTGAATTAAGCTATCCTCTAATAGATTTTACAGATCAATTTAATAATGTGGAAATAAGAAATAATATCTTTCATTCTACTCAAAGCGCTCCTATTGAAGGTTGGTGGGCTCGTGGAATCAAGTTCCCTACTTCCGCCGATGTTAATAGATCAGTTCTTAGCAATAATCTTTATTACCATACAATTTTTTCTCCCGGTTGGAATAGAACTATAAAAATAGGTAATGACGCAGACATAGGATACACGCTTGACAAATTTAAATCAGCGTATCCAAATCAAGAGATTGGCAGCATGGAGGATGATCCTAAATTTATTTCTCCTAGCGATTTTCATCTTGAATCAACTTCTTCTGCAATTAACAACGGAACACAGATTGCAGGTTTGTTTGAAGATTTCGACGGTAACTTGCGAACTGATGGGATGCCGGATATCGGAGCGTATGAATATATTTCTGAATCTCCTTCTGCGCAGTGCGAGATAAAGAAAGCTTATTGGAGAGTTGTGTAGAGATTAATGAAATTAATTATTTCCCGAGAAATTTAATCAATTGTTTTTCGCCCATTAATTTTTCCTCGCCGGAAGTCATATCTTTTAATTTGAACATTTTCTTTTCAATTTCTTCTGTGCCGACGAAAATGACATAAGGAATTTTCTGGGCATTTGCGTATTCCATTGCCTTGCTTGGCTTGTCAAATGAAGTCATGCAGGAAATTTCTTCTTTCCTCAGTTTTTTTGCCAGTGCAATTGTTGATTTTTCCTGAGAGATGGATATCAAAATTGTCTTCGGTATTTGCTCTAATTTTAACTGGGAAATTTCTTCTTCGCACAAACCCATTAATGCTTCAAGACTGAATGAAATTCCGACTGCGGGAATTTTCTTGTTGATATATTCTCCGACTGAATTGTCAAATCTTCCTCCGCCGACTAAAGAATTCTTTTTACTTAGCAAAGAAAATTCAAAAATATTTCCGGTGTAGTACCCCAGGCCCCGAACTAGAGTGGGATTTATTTTTACGTTGAGCCCGTAAAATGCGCAGGTTTCTTCCAACTCCTGGAGCTCTTCTGCTCCGGCGAAAGCATTTTTGATAAAGAATTTTATGTCTTTTTCGAGGAGCTTGAACAAAGTTATAATTTGATTTGCCGACGCGTATTTTCTTAAATTTGCCTTTACCATGTCTTCCCCGATTTTTTCCAGCTTGTCGAGTTCTCTCATTGTGTTTTTGATGTCTTCGATTTCAACGCTTTTTATCATTGCTTCGAGCAGGGCGCGATTATTTATTCTGATTTCAAAATCTTTAATTTTTAATTCGTCAAGAATGTCTGCGACGAGGGCGAGGCATTCGGCGTCTGCGTTTACTGATTCGTCTCCTACGATATCTGCGTCGCATTGAGTGAATTGTCTTGTTCTGCCTACTCTTAATGGCTCGTCTCTGAAAACTTCGCCGATTTGGTAGCGCTTGAATGGGAGTTTGATAGTTGGATTTTTTTTGAGAATTCTTGCTAATTGGAAAGTGAATTCGTATCTTAATCCTAGCTCTCTGTTTCCTTTGTCTTTTAATCTGAATCTGTCTGAGACGGCTTCGTCCTCGGTGTTGGACTGCATTAATTCGTCGAATTCTATGATTGGAGTTTCAACTGGGGAAAAACCGTAAAGCTTGAACCATTTCTCGACGATTTTTTTTATTGCTTCTCGTTTCAGGGATTCTGGGGGGAGGTAGTCCTGAAATCCTTTTACAGTGTCTATTTCTGTTTTCATGATTAAGAGAATTAGAGGAGGTATAAAAAGTTTTGGCATAAAAAGCAAAGAAGTGGAAGCCACATTTCGACTACGAAGAAGAAGGGAATCTTCGATTCGCTCTTGCTCGAGTACTCGCTACGGCGAGCAAAGAAGTGGAAGGTGGGAGTCGAACCCACTCCAACAGCGCCACAAGCTGTTATGCTACCGTTACACAACATCCACCATAGAGATAAAGAGAAAAATGGGTATAAAAGGGTTTCTTATTCGCGATTGTGACATGAGAATTTATTTAATATTCTGCAGAGATTTTTGATAAATAATTAAATTTTCAGTTATATAGATAACTAATTTTTTCAATTTTTTCGACAAAGCATTATTCACAGGCACGCTGTTGTATTTTTTCAGCGCGTCTTTTTTTGTATTTTATTCTTTGTCTTTTCTTTTTTTGTTTTCTTTCAAAGAGATATCCAATTAATTCTGTGCGGAGAATTGGGTTTGCTTCGAAACTTCTGCAGCCGCGCAAATATGGATGATTGTCGTCGGATAAGTGGACTTCGCTAATTCCATACGCACAATTGGCAAGTCCGGCTGAATTACGTTTGCAAACTTGGCTTTTGTATCCTTTATGCCCTCTATAAGTGCAGAAATTTTCTGACAATTCCATAGCGCTTGAAAAGAGCAAGGTTATTAAAATATTGTTGTCTTGTTTTATCTATATGGCTGGGAAATTTCAATTTTACGCGTTTAAACTCGCAGGGATTATAATCCTGATTTTTCTGGCTCAGCTTTTGATTCCAGGATTTACTGAATTGTTTTTATTAGATAAAGAAGTTTATTTTCAAATCTGGAGATTTTTCACTGCGATTTTTTTGCACGCTGACTTGACGCATTTGATTTTTAATTTGTTTGGATTGGTTTTGTTCGGGAGCATTTTGGAAAGTTTTATCGGCGGAAAGAGATTTCTTTTTGTATTTATATCGACGGGAATTTTGGCTAATGTCTTGTCAGTTAATTTTTATGCGAGTTCTTTGGGCGCGTCGGGCGCGATATTCGGAGTTATCGGCGCGCTGATATTTTTGAAGCCGATGTTGGTTGTTTGGACTTACGGTTTGCCGATGCCTCTTTTTATCGCCGGTGTTTTGTGGGCTGCTGCGGATATTCTGGGGGTTTTTGGTTTTGGACAAACTGGAATCGGGAACATAGCGCATTTGTCTGGCTTGGTTTTTGGTTTGCTGTTTGGATTTTATTTTAGGGGATTGATTGTTCGTGAGAAAAGAAGATTGAGATTTGATATTGACGAGAGAGCTGTTAGGAATTGGGAAGAGGAGTATATGCGGTAAGAAGATTTATCTGGCTGGATTTAATTAAATTCTTCTATACGGCTGTATCAGCGACATCGGCCTGCTGATTTGTCCTGGCATTGCTGGGGGAGGGCTTGGCCTGTTCATTTGCCCTGGCGGGGAAAACTTTGGCGGCGGACTTGGACGCGTTAGAACAGTTACATTTGGTTCAGAAGAACCTTTTTTTCTTAAAATTAAAAGAGCAATTATTGCGCCAATTAATATCACAACTAAAATTATAATTACTACTAGAATCATCATGGTTGAACTTGTCTCTGATTCGCAGTCTTGCATCAATGATTGTCTTCCTGCTGTTGTGCCGCAGTTCATCGTGTCTGTTGCTGTTCTCGTTTGCTTTCCGTTTTTAGGACATTCTTCCGGAGTCCATTCGCTGTAAGTCCAACTTGGCGTGCAAACTTGGGGCGCAACATAAGTGCAAGTTTGTGTTATTGCCTGTCTTCCTGTTGTTGTTCCGCAGCTTCTTGCGTCTGTGGCTGTTCTTGTTTGATGTCCTGTTGCATCACAAGCGCTCCAAGCGCCGTAGGTCCAAATTGGCGTGCAGTATGTTATTGCTGGAGCAGAACCAAGAAATTCTTTTACTCCTGAATGATCCAAGCCAGAAACTTTGAAATAGCTTCCTTCAATTTCGCAGTCTATATCTCCTTCGCTGCCAGGGCAACTAACGATTTCTTCAGAACCCTGATCGCAGTCGTTGGAAATATCATTTTCGCTGTCTGTGCTTTCGCTGTCTTCAACGCAGATTAGAGAGCTTGTGGAATTTTTTTTGTTGACGTAAATTGTTTTTTCCGCGTCTATTCCTTCGACTATCAAGTAGCCGTATTTTTTGGTAGAAGACTGCCTTTGGAATTTAATTTCGTAGAAGTTTAATGGCTCGTCTTCGAAATCCCATCCAAATTCTGTTATTAATTCGTCGTCGTAATAGATTTCTACTGTTTCTTCTTCGTAGTCATTTACCCAATCTTCTTCTTCGTCTCCGTCTATGAAGACTTCAAAATTTTCGCCGGCTTCGTCGAAATTTGATTCTTGGATTTTGTTTGGGGTTCCAATTCTTTTGTTGTTTCCATAATCGCAGTAACCTGTTACATTTACTGGTGTGAGAGAATTAAGTCCGCATTTGTTAGTGTCTTTGTAGTAGGTTGTGCTTTTTTCGGTTGTTGAATTGCAGGGGGTTTGATAGGCTGTCCAATTTGGAAGGCAGGTTATGTCTGTTACTTTTGTCTGGGTTCCGTTGTATGTGAAACTGTATGCTTCAATTGGTTCGTTTAGGGCGTTATAAACAACTATATTTATTGGAACAGCTGTTGGAAGGATTGACTCTTGAGGGATTCTAAAATAGTTTCCTTCGCCGTCGAAGACTGTGTTGAAATTTGTGTTTGGACCTGCTGTAATGCTTATCAGCGCTTCTCCGCCTGAAGTGTAATTAATGTCAGTCACATTGAAATTCACGCTGCCGATTCTGCAAGTGTTGCTTCCTGCGGCTTCTGTTAAACCACAGACCTGGGGGGCTCCGGGTGCGTTAGTTATTTCCTGAATACTTGTTATGTTCATTCCTCCGCTTACAAGAACTTGCGCTTTTAGAAGATAAGATTCTGAATTTGAAGAGTCGTTATAAGATGCAATAAAATATTTGTGATAATACTCTCCTGTTTTGTCTTTTTCTATAACTGTCAGGTTTTGGATTGCAGAAGTTGCTAATCTTTCACTTGGAGATTTTCCGATAATTGTGAATTGGTTTGTTGCGTCGTCGGCGTATAAGATGTTAAAATTTAAACTTTCGTCACCGATGGTTGCAACGGATTTTATGCTGAAATTTCCGTCTCTTGTGAAAATAAAATTGCTTTCTCCTGGGGCAAAGGCAATTTTTTTTTCTTGAATTGGGGATAATAAAAGCGCGAAAATCAAAATTGCCGCGATAAATAAAGTTATAAGCGCACTCTTTTTTATTTGAATTTTCATCGTCTCTTTTATGGTTTGTTTTAGTTGACGGATGTTATAAATATTTCTACTATTGGGGAAGAATGGGAATTTTTGATTTGCTCTTGCTAATTCTGTTTGATTTGCTCTTGCTGCGGGCATCCTCGTCTGGCTAACGCCGACTGCGGTGCTCCTCGCTGCGGCAAACAAACATGCTCCGACCGGGACCCGAAATACAAACTCTTTAGAAAAGAGTTTCTATGAGTTCAGAAACTATAATTGCTTTGCTTCGCAAAGTTGTTTGCCGTCGGCACAAAACGGTAGGATTGAAGCAGTCTTTCAGACTGCTAAATGCTCCGACCGGGATTCGAACCCGGGTTTCGGCCGCGAAAGGGCCGCGTCCTTGACCACTAGACTATAGGAGCGTTTATTTGTTAAGGAGATGAGAAAAAAATTGCTTTTAAAACTTGCTATCCCAGGAAATTCTTTAGAAGAATTAGTCAGTGCAATAATTAGCGCATTAGAGTCGAGAAATTAGCTGAAACTGGAGAATATAAAATCTACAAAGAATTTTAAGAATTAATTTAAAAAATAAAATAAATTTGAATTATCAGGACTTGATTAATTGAACTCCTGTGACTATGCCCCATATCCAAGCAATTGCCCAGAGGATGCAAAAGACTATCCATCCTGGAATGAATATCGCCGCTATTAACGCGAGCGCTATTAAGACGAGCTGATAAATTCCGGTTTTTATTCTGCCTGCAATTATGCTTCCGAGTCCGGGAAGGAGAATGTTTAACACTAAGGCGCTAATTGTCAAAACTAAATGCCAGAACTGAAATTTGTTTCGCAGATTTTTTTCCTGAGAGGATTTTCTCTTGATAGTTTTTCTTTTAGTTTTTCTTGCCATTTTACCTCCTTTTTGCAATTAATATAATTTAACATACTTTTTTCTTTATATAGGTTTTGGTTTTCAGGATTTTGTTGATAGATAAACAAATTGCGATTGCGCGCGAATTGGACGCCAATTGAAAAAATATAAAAAGGGTGAATGGGTGGTTTTTTCATGGAACAAAAAGAAAAAACTAAGAATTTTAAGAAGCAAATTGTGCCGGAAGGAAAAGTAAATGACTTGATTTTCAAGGAATTGATTAAGAGAGGATATTCTTTGAGGGGGAACACGAGAGTTTGGAATATCGCTGACTCTAAACTTTGGTATTTGACTCCGGCGCAGGCGCAGGCGTTTTTAGACTTGGAGAAGTCTACAGACTATCAGAAAGAGGTTATTCAAAAAGAAATTGATTTAATTAATAAAAATATGGGGGAAGTTGTAAAAAAAGTGGAGGGAGAAAATATTAATATTGTAGATATTGGCTGCGGCGACGGTAAAAAGGCGGTTTTATTTATTGAAAAGTTTGGCTTGGAGCACGTGAAAATTCGGTACTGCCCGATTGATATAAGCAACTATATGGTTACCAAGGCAATTAACAGAATAAAGAAATTGAATATCGAAGAGATAATTGAGTTTCAATGGAATATTTCTGATTTTGAGAATTTGGAAAATGTTGCGAATCTGATTAAATCTCAAAAATCTGGTAAGAATTTATTTTTGCTATTAGGAAACACTTTGGGAAATTTTGAAATTAATGAGCTGCTTTATGAAATAAGGAGCAGCATGGAATGCGGGGAAGTTTTGCTGATTGGAAATGGCTTGAATAATGCTAATGTCGAGGATATAGTAAAGTCCTATAACAGTTCTGACGTTTACAATTTTCTTATACATCTTTTGACGCAGTTAGGATTTGAAGCGGGCGATTTGGATTTTGGAGTAAGATTTGAAAATTCGCGGGTTGAATTATTTTATACTGTGAAAGACAATGTTAAAATAAGTTTTCTTGGCAAGAATGTTTATTTTAATAAAGGGGATCAGATAATTGTTTCTGTTTCTTACAAATATGACAAGGACGAATTCAAAAGCTTGCTAAACTTGTATTTTGACGACGTTGATGTTTTTACTTCTAAGGATGAGTCGTATGCGCTGGCGCTTTGCAAGAAATAACGATACTTTTGAAAATAATCCGTTTGGAAAAAATAATTAGCGTGGTAGAATCGAGAAATTAATCGAAGATTAATTTCCGAGTATTTGATGATTAATTGAAGTTGATATTTTTACGGTTTAGAGAAACGAAACTTTAAATAACTTACAAATTCTGTTATCTGTGAGATCCTGTAGCTCAGCCTGGTTTAGGTCCGCCTTGACTGGCGCCTTGGAAAACCACGCTGAGCAGTAGGAAGGAAACAGAAGATCCTGTAGCTCAGCCTGGTTTAGAGCACCGCTCTTATATGAGTTTGGTTCGTTAGAACTGAATTTTCTCGCTTGAGAAAGCTAAGAAAGGCGGGGGTCCTGGGTTCAAATCCCAGCAGGATCATTGGGGAAGGGAATCTTCGATTCGCTCTTGCTCGAGTACTCGCGTCGGCGAACGAAGAGGTTCAAATCCCAGCAGGATCATTTATTAAAAATGGAAATTACATACGACAAACAAGCAAATGCAATATACATTGAATTTCGCAAAGGTAGTTTTGCTAAGAATAAAAAGATAGATGATTTTACGATAATTGATTTTGATAACGAAGGAAATATTTTAGGAATTGAGCTGCTTGATTTTCGTAAAAAAGTTGTATAGGATTAATTTTATTAACTCTGGTTCTTGAAGATTAATATGCTAGTGGGATTAGTAGGCAGGCCGAATTCAGGGAAGAGCACGTTTTTCAAAGCAGCGACTCTCGCTGATATTTTAATTGCGGATTATCCTTTTGCGACGATAAAACCGAATCACGGGATGGGTTATGTCAAGATTGAAGATTTGGCTCCTGAGTTCGGGAAGATTTCAAATCCGCGGGAGGGTTTTGTGAAAGGCGAGAAAGGAAAGTGGAGATTTGTGCCGTTTGATTTGATGGATGTTGCGGGCTTGGTTGCGGGGGCTTCAGAGGGGAAGGGATTGGGAAATGAATTTCTCAGCGACTTGGCGGGGGCTGACGCGTTTATTCATGTTGTTGACATGTCGGGAGAATTTGACGGCGAGGGAAAACCAACTAAAAATTATTATCCTGGACAGGATATTAAGATTATCGAGAATGAGCTTGACTTGTGGTACGCTGGAATTTTGAAAAAAGTTTGGAAGACGTTTGCGAGGACTGTCGAGATGCAGAAGAAAAAAATTTCAGAGGAAGTTGCGCGGCAGTTTTCTGGACTGAAGGTTAAAGAGGAAGATGTTAAATATGTTATTCGCAAAATTGGATTAAATCCAGACAGGCCTGCGGTTTGGGGCGACGAAGATGTGATGAAATTTGCGCGAGAGCTGCGCCGCGCGAGCAAGCCGATGATTATTGCGGCAAATAAAATGGATAGGCCTGCTTCTGCTGAGAATTTTAAAAAAGTTAAATCTGAATTTGATTATCCGATTGTTCCGTGTTTTGCCGAGGGAGAATTGGCTTTGCGCGAGGCAGACAAGCACGGGCTTATTTCTTATATTCCTGGAGAGGATAGATTTGAAATAATTAAAGAGCTGAATGAGAAACAGAAGACAGCGCTTGAAGGAATCAAGAAAGAGATTAAAGATTTTGGCTCGACGGGAGTTCAGGAAGTTTTGAATAAAGTTGTTTTTGAGATTTTGAAAATGATTTGCGTTTTTCCGGCTGGGGACAAGATGACTGATTCGAAAGGAAATGTTCTGCCTGATTGCTATTTGATGCCTTTCGGAAGCACTGCTTTGGATTTTGCTTTTAGATTGCATTCTGATATTGGAAATAATTTTGTCAAGGCGATTTTGCTGAAGACGAAGAGGGCTGTTGGGAAGGATTATGAGTTGAAGCATAGGGACGGATTGGAAATTATGGTGAAGTAGCGAAAAGCTTTTATACAGAATCAGCATTTAATTAGGATAATCTTCCCCGCTGATCAATAAACCGAACAGCGGGTTTTATCTTCAAATGGAGAATGCAGTTATTCTTATTGATGGCGGATATTTCAATAGGATTCTAAAAAATAATTTTGGCGATTTAAATCTTGATTATCTTAAATTTTGTGAGTTAATCTGTGAAATGTTGAAAGTAAAAAGACTTCGAACTTATTATTATAATTGTCTCCCCTTTGTAAGGGTCGGAAATGAACTGGATAAAAAAAGATTGAGTAATGTACAAAAATTTTTAGGAAATCTTAAACGCCTCCCAAGATTTGAAGTGAAAATTGGAAAATTACAGTTTATTGGGGGAAAGTTCAGACAAAAAATGGTTGATGTTTTAATGTCGCTCGATATCGTTAAAAAATCTATTGGCAGCAGTGTTGGACATATTATATTGATTGCAGGCGACGCGGATTTTGTTCCCGCTATAAAGATAGCCAAAGATTCTAATATAATCGCTCATTTGTTTTATCATCCTTCTTCTGTCCATAATGAATTATTGGACGAGATAGATGAACTTCATGTTTTAGATAAAGATCTGATTGATAAATGCAGGATTTAATTGGAAATTATGGTGAAATAGAACGCTAAATTTTAAATATCTCTTTTGTTTTTATTTTTCATGGACATTCAAGTAAGAGTGAAGTTCGGAAGTTTCAAACAAGATGTTGAGAAATTTGCTGATAGAAGATATTTTGTGAGGATACTTTCCAAAGAGGAAGAACCTGATGCGATGGATGAATTAGTTGGGTTATTATCGAAGAAATTAGGAGTTCCTCTTGACGGAATTCAGCTGAAGCAGGATAAGGGACAGGATAAGGTTTTTGTTATTTGAATTCGTGTATATAAATTTTAATTGTTTTGTCGCGCATTTGGACGCCATTTTTTGTCGTCGGCGTCTTGTCTGAAAAATTTGCTCCGTAAATTTAGCGCGGCAAACTAAAAAATTAAAAATTTTTGTGCGGTTGTTTGAACGGAAAAAATAGCCACAATAAATTTGTACGGCGCGAAGCGCCGGACGTCGCCGATTTTTAGAGTTTTGTCGACGGAAAACGGCGGTTAATGTCGATTGTGCGAATGTGAAAATAATTTGAAGAGGGGAATAATTAATGAGAAGAAAATTAAATGGGGACGGGAGGATAGTTAATTGGAAGAAAAATTCTCGAGAGGCTGTGAGACTAATGAACTGATTGAGGAGATGACGAGTGAAAATTAAAGATGCGAAGAATATAAAAACTCTTTTTTGTTTATTCGAACAAGAGTGTGATAAAATGATAAAAGTAACTGCGCCTGTTCGCATTGATATTTCTGCCGGCTGGAGCGACGCTGATCCTTTTCGAGGGCAATTCGGCGGGGCTGTCTTGAATGCAGCGATTACTCTGCGAGTGAGCGGGATACTGGATAACAACAAATTGACGACGAGCTTAGAAAAAGTTCCGGCTGCTTCTGGGCTGGGAACTTCGGGGGCGCTGAGAACAGCTTATCTTGTGATTGCAAACCCTTCTTTGATTGAAAATAAAATGGAACTTGTGAAAAGAGTTAATACTTTTGAGAACGCTATCGTCGGGCAGAGAGCTGGATTTCAGGATCAGTGCGCTGCTATATTCGGAGGAGTTAATTATTGGGATTTTTACAAAGACGGTTCGATACGCAGAATTAGTATTCCTGAAAGCAAGGCAACGCATTTGTTTGACAGGTTGGTTTTAGTTTATACCGGCGACAGGCATCAATCTTCCGATGTTCATTCTGATGTTTTTGTAGGGAAGACTTACATGAAACATATTTTTGCGATTCAGAGAATGAAAGAAATCGCTAGGGAAATGAAGACGCATATTACTAATGAGAAAATGATGGCTGTTTTAATTAATGAAACTTGGGAGCTGCAAAAATCTTTGCATCTCGGGATGGAGACTTTTGCCATGAAAAAAATTCAGAAATTTGCCGAGGGAGATTATCTGGCGTGCAGAGCTACTGGGGCTGGCGGTGGAGGATGCATGATTTTTTATACTGACAAGAAACAAAAACTGATTAGCAAATTGAAGAAAGCAGACGGACAATTGCACAAAATGAGAGTTATTCCGTTTAAGTTTGATTACGGCGGGATAAGATTCGAGAAATAGTCTGCTTTTGAAATTACTCTCGCTTCGCTCGAATTTCTTTGCTCAATCGACTCCTTGCGTTCGCTGATTTCGCTAATTTAATAATTATTTGGAAGAATATTTATATACCAAGACTGCTATTTACATAATAACTTTGTCTTACAAAATGATAATTAAATTAAAAGTTATTCCGAATGCAAAAGAAGAGAGGATTGAAAAACTTTCAGTCGGCGAATATAAAATCAAAGTTAAGGAAAAGGCAGTTAGAGGAAAGGCGAATAGGCGAGTTGCAGAGATTTTAGCGAAATATTTTGACGTACCTGTGAGAAATATTAAAATCAAAGGATTAAAAACGCAGAAGAAAATTGTTGAGATTACAGGGTTTAATTTTTAGATTGCAGATAATTTTGAAACTAATTAGAAGGTAAATTTATTTTGTAATTCTCTTGCGCACCGAAATCAATTATATAAAATATATTTGTTTGTCGCGCAATTGGACTTGCCTATTTTTATCGCTGGCAAGTCTTATCTGTAAAATTCGCTTCGCGAATTTGGCGCGACAAAATTATCCAAATAATTAAAGCTACATAAGATAGATGTATCTCGGTGCGCAATTGGACGCACAATTTATTTTGCTGTGCGTCTTATCTATATGAAAATTCGCTTCGCGAATTTTCTGGCGCACCGAAATCAATATAAACTTTGACTTCGGTTTTTAGCGATGTTCAGAAAAAAAGGCGGCGGGAAATTAAAATACGAGGATGCTTTTGATTTGCAGGCGAGGATGGAGGAGATTATTCGGGTTTTGGGGATGAATCATATTGATACCACGAGAGTTAAATGCCTTCGGAGTTTTGGCTCGAGTTCATACCGTACGATTGCGCGATGTCATGCTTTGGGCAAGGTTATGCAGTTAGCTATGAGTTCTGGGGCGTGGTATGCGATTGAATTCTTGGAAAGGTTTGACAAGATGGACAGAAAAGAACAAGACAAAGTTATAATTCACGAACTTTTGCATATTCCGAAAACTTTTGGGGGCGGATTCAGGCACCATGATTTTGTCTGCGATGGAAATGTTGAACTATTGCATGAGAGGTTTGAAAATTTGAGAGGAGTTTTGTAGGAGAAGAAAAGTTTAAATAGCTTTTTAACAATAATGTTACATATGGAACAAAAAGATTACAAAATGGAAATTGTTCTTTGGCTTTTGAATAAAAGAGGGCATATAAGAGCGATTGCCGAAGAGATGGGCATTAATCATATGATGATTGTTCGAAAATTGAAAGAGCTTCAGAAAGAGAATGTTGTTGATTATGTTCAGGAGGGGAAAAATAAGACATATTTTCTTAAAAAAAATATTGAAGCCAAGAGCCATGTTTTTTCTGCAGAGGCATATAAATTGAAAAAGATTGTTGAAAAATATCCACAATTAAGAAATGTTATAGAAAAAATTCAGAACGATAGACGAATAAAGATAGCTCTGCTTTTTGGCTCATATGCGAAGAGAATTGCAAAACAAGACAGCGATATTGATGTTTATATTGAAACAGCCGATAAAAAAATTAAACAGGAAATTAGTTTAATTGATTCTAAGTTAAATATTAAAATAGGAAAGTATAATAATTCAAATCTTTTAATAAAAGAGATAGAAAAAAACCATGTAGTAATAAAAGGGATAGAGAACTATTATGAAAAAAATAAATTTTTTGAGTAAGTTAAGGCGGGAAGGAAAACTTGAAATTGTTGAACCAAGCGAAGAGATGAAGAAGTCTTATATTCTCAAATCCGAAAGCAATCTAACTTCTGCAAAAATTCTTTTGAATAACAACCGATTAGAGGAATCTGTTAGTTTGGCTTATTACAGTATGTATCATTTGCTTATTGCCTTGCTTTTTAAAATCGGAATAAAATCAGAAAATCATTCTGGCTCAATTAATCCTGTTGGTGTTGCAGTTGGCGCATTGTCTTGCCAGACCCAGATTACTCCGGCGGGAAATTGCGAGATAAAGAAAGCGTATTGGAGAATTATTTGAGGGAAATTATTATACAAAGACTTATTATAAAATAATACATTACTAATAGAAAGCTTTATATAGATGTTTAATATTACTGATGCCGATTAAATGGACATAAAAAGTATAATTAAAGAGCAAAGAGAAGAACTTGAAAAAATAGAAAAAGAAGAGAGAATTATAGCGAGAGAAAGGCTCAAGGAAGCTAAGACATATCTTGCTCATCCGAATATATTAGTTATAACGGGCATAAGAAGGTGCGGAAAATCAATTTTTTCTTATTTGCTGGAAAAGGAGAGCAAGTTTGCTTACATAAATTTTGATGACGAAAGACTTTCAGAATTGAAAGGCGAAGATCTTAACAAAGTGCTCGAATCTTTTTATGAACTATACGGAGATGTAGATTATATTATTCTTGATGAAATACAGAATATTCCGAAATGGGAACTTTTTGCGAATAGGCTAAGAAGAACAAAAAAAGTAATTTTAACCGGAAGCAATTCTAATTTATTATCTGGGGAATTAGCAACTCATCTTACTGGAAGATATATCGACATAAAACTTTTTCCGTTTTCATTTAAGGAATTTTTATCTTACAAGGGAGTTGACATTTCAAATGCATATACTACAAGAGAAAAAGCAAGAATTTTTAATTATCTTAATGAATATCTTGTAAATGGGGGCATTCCTGAATCTTACAAATTTGGGAAATCTATAATAACAAGGATTTATGAAAATATTCTTACAAAAGATATTATTTTGAGATACAAAATAAAGAAGATTGAAGACATAAAAAAATTAGCTAAATATCTCATAACGAATTCTTCAGAAGAGATTACATATAGTAAATTATCAAAACTTCTTGGAGTAAAACATGTGTCTACCATTTCAAATTGGGTTTCTTACTTAGAAAATTCTTTTTTGATTTTTAAGATAGGAAGATTTGACTTTAAGCTCAAACAACAGTTTATTGCTCCAAAAAAAGTTTATTGCATTGATCCGGGGATTGTGGACTCGATTGGTTTTAAGTTTTCAGAGAACAAAGGAAAAATTATTGAGAATGTTGTTGCTATTGAATTGCAAAGGAGAAAAGAACTGGAAGATAATCTTGAGGTTTATTATTGGAAAGACTATCAGCAAAATGAAGTGGATTTCGTTGTTAAGAACAGAAACAAAATTAGAGAATTAATTCAAGTAACTTTTGCGAACAGCAAGGAAGAAATAAAAGAAAGAGAATTAAAATCTTTGATTAAGGCAAGCAGAGAATTAAAATGCGTTGATTTAAAGATAATTACTTGGGATTATGAAGTTGAGAGCAAATTTGGCGGCAATAAAGTTAAATTTATTCCGTTGTGGAAATGGCTTCTTGGGTAAGGGAAGATTTAATAATATCGGAGAGTTGAGGAAGAGATGAGAAAAGAGGCGAGAATTGATAAAAAGATATTGGTGATTTTTGGGATTTTTATTTTTTTGATTGGGGGAATTGTTTTGATTTGTTTGGGTGGGGGAGTTTCTGCTGAATGTATTGGCGGAGTTACCGTCGAAAATAATATTTCACAATATGGAATAACTTGGTTTTTTGACAAGCCGTATCAATGCGGAACTTTTGTGAATGGGGATTTTTGGGTGAAGACGGATGATTCGACGGGGGTTGTCAATGTGATAAGGATGACGCCGGATATGGAGTATGATATTTTAGTAACTACTGATGCTTGTACTTATACTACTGCCACGACAGATTGTGCTGCTCACAATAATGAAAAATATCATTTTGATTTAACAAATGATTATATGAGTTCGTGTGTTCTTTATCAAGGGCATAATGGATATTGCACCTATAAGAAAGTAAAGCACGGGTTTATGGTGAATCCCAGCAATCCAAGTCAACAAGGGTTTGATGCTAGAGTATCTTCGTCATCATTTAATGAGAGTGTTATCCCTAATATTCCTTATATTGCCAATGGAAATGATTCTATTATAAAAGTAATTTCATTTATACCTTGGCAAAGACCCAGATTAAAATCTGCGGCGGTGTTGACAGTGTTAGATAAAATTCCCACAGACAATGGATCTACAATATTTAGACCACCTTATTTTGGAAATGACAAAAAATTATATTCTTTTAATGATGTAGGTTTTAATAATTTGCCTTCGTATGAACCAGTTATTGTGCCACCACCACTTTCTTATTTTTATAATCCGGGTATAGAGCATAAGTTCACGGGTGTTCAGATAGATTACTTTAATGGGGCAGAGATAGACTATATTCACCCGCATGATAACATGCCAAATGACGGGGGGGCTTTAGCATTCAGAAACGCAAACATCGCTTTACGCTTGATGCTGAATGATACTTTTGATGATAAGAGAGAACTTGCGATAAACTATATTCAGCATGGAATTGATTTGTACTATGCGGGAATCGGCGGGACAAAATGGCATCCTGATGGTCAGATATTCCTCGGAAGAAAATTGCCTATAACATTTGCTGCAGTGATGTTGAATGATTCTTCAATGAAAGAATTTGTTAGGACAGCAGATGATATGCAGTTTCAGGAAAATGGCGTGTTTCATTATACTAAAGAATCAAATAATGTTTTATGGTCATTGAACAAGAGCACATATTGGAATTATTGGAGATATTGGTCCGAGCTTGTTAATCTTCCAGACAGCGGGGGGAAAGTCGGTCCTGACCCGCATAACTATATTGATGGCAGCAGTATCCCTGGTATAACTTATCTTGATGGAGGCAATGCAATGCAGGCAAAGTATACAGCGCTCGCGATTTATCTTATGCTCCCACTGCGTGATGTTTGGAACGATGAAGAATTACTAATATTTGCAGATAGGTGGACGTATCATGGAGTTATAACGCAGCCAGATCCGTGCGCTCCGCCGACGGGAATTTGCAAAGCAGGAACGAATAGGGCTGGACAAACCTGTACTCTTGCTAATTCATATCGTTGCAATCTCGATTCTCCACCTAGCACGTATGATTATTCTGTTCTTTCATTATGCGATTATCCTTCTTTGTATGCTTTAGATTATGGTGTCAAGTATGGACTAAATAGCACAACTAACGAGTGTATTCATGATACAGATACTTCCGATGGTATAGGCAGGCTTCCGTGGGTTGACGGAATGCGTACGAATAGCGGTGTTAGCAGTAATAGTTGGAAAGAGAGTTTATGGGATACATACCGCAACTGTACAAATGAAATAAAAGATGGAACAGAAACAGGAGTTGATTGCGGAGGGATTTGTCCTGATGCGTGCGCTTCGATTGGGAATTGCGAGATAAAGAAAGCGTATTGGAGAATTGTGTAAAAATAAAAAAGAAAAGTTTAAATATATAATTAAACAATGTTTAAACATGGAGAGCATTATAAGAAATGTCGGCAAATGGGGAAACAGCGCCGGAGTTTTATTGCCAAAAGAATGGGCTGGAAACCAGGTAAATATAATTTTAATAGAGAGAACAGAAGAAATAAAAAAAGAAGTTTTTGATATCCTCGCCGATAAACTTGAGGAAATTATGGGAATATATCTTGTTGGGAGCTATGCCCGCGCTGAAATGCGGGAGGATTCTGATATAGACATTGTAGCTATTTCCAGCAATCTTAGAGAAGAAATTGTTTCTGGCAAATATCACATTTCAGTTATTCCGATAGACATTGCCAGGCGGAATATTAAAAAAAATCCTCTGATGCTCCTGCCGAGGCTGATAGAAGCAAAAGTTTTGCTAAACAGACATTTACTGAGCGAGCTTAAGAAAATAAAGTTTGAAAAAGGATTTATTAAAAGATATATAGACGAGACGAAGGACATAATGAAGATTAATTCAGGATTATTGGAGCTAAACAAAATTGAGAAATATACAGATAATGAAATTTTATATTCTTTGGTTTTGAGAATAAGAGGAATTTTTATTTTGAACTGCCTATTGAACAAGAAATCTTATTCTAATAAACTATTCTTTAAAAATTTGGAGAAGGGTGTTGGAAAAAACGAATCTAAAGAGATTTATAGAATCTATAAATCTTACAGGGCAGACAAAAAAATTGACCGAAAAATTAAACTTGAAACTGGAAGGAAACTTTTGGAAATTCTAAGAAAAGATATTACGGCTGCAAGATGGTAAAGCGAATAAAGAGACTGAAAAAAGGGATTGAATCTTTGGAAAAACAAATAAAATTCCATGAAGAAAAATTAGATAAGGCGATTGAAGAGAAAGATATTGATTTGGAAGGATATTATAGAAAAGAAATTGCAGGACTTAGAAAAAGCAAGTCGCGGAAAGAGAGATTTTTGCCGTAGTTTTGCGAAGATTTATTAATTTGTTTTTATTTGTGATGGGATGAAAAAAAAGGCGATTTTGATTTTTGGGGTTTTGATTTTTTTAATTGGCAATGTGCGCGCAGATTGCGTCGAAGGAATTACTGCTGGAAATAATATTTCACAATATGGAATAACTTGGTTTTTTGACAAGCCGTATCAATGCGGAACTTTTGTTAATGGAGATTATTGGGTGAAGACTGATGATTCGACTGGGGTAGTGAATGTTATTAGAATAACTCCTGATTTTCAACAGTTTAATTTTAATAGCTATTTAAAATGGATAAATGGTTGGGAAGTGAATCCAACTTATAGTAATAAACACGGATTTGATGAGAGAGCACAACTTTATGATGCTATTCTTGTTCCGAGCCTACCATATAATGCTCATGCTGATGAGTCTTTGATTAAAGCTGATAGTTGGGAAGAAGCAGGATTTACTACAGGTTATAGAAGATGCGAGGGAGGTGATACGCCAACTTGTTTATATGCTGTATCTGTCCTTACTGTTGTTGGAGCAATTCCTGAAAATAATGGTGAAACTGTTTTTAGACCTTCGTATTTCGGAGCAAACAAAGTTTATTATTCTTCAAATAATTTAAGAACTGACTTATTGCCTTCATTGAATCCTGTGACAAATGCTCCGACTTTGCAGTGGGCTGTCAATAGATTTAAACCAGTCCAGTTAGATTACATTGCAGTTGCTGACCTTGCGGATTATCTTCATCCTAGAATGAGTTGGCCAAATTACTATCCTGCATCAATGGCAAGAGATGTTGGGAACGGTGTACTAAGATTAATGTTGAATGATAGTGTCAGTGCTAAAATGCCAGCAGTAATTGCTATGACTCAAGCAGGAATTGATTATTATGGTATTTTTAAAGGAGGAATATCGTGGAGTCCTGGAGCTGGAGAAGCAATTGGAAGAAAGATGCCTATAATATTTGCTTCTGTAATGCTTGATAATGCAGAAATGAAAAATGCAGTAAGGCCATCAAGAAGCGGCATTCTGGACGATAAGGGATTAGGATTTACTGCCTTTGGTGAAGACCAACCTTATCAAGGAAAGAATACAGTGTTATGGGGAGATCCTTTAGGTTCTGCCAAATATTGCCCAGATGAAGATTTTTATTGGGAAGATATTATTGCTGATTCAACTAGAACATGCAGAGATCCATATGGGTATATAGACGGAGGTAGAATACCGGGCGGAGGATATCAGTTGTGCTGTACCTCAGATGCATGGCTTGGGGAAACCTTGGCATTATGTTTGATGCCTTCATTGAGAGACCCCTGGAATGTGACTTATTATCAATATTTACTAGATTATACTGCAAGATGGAAAGATTCTGGAGCATATACTCAGCCTGATCCGTGTGCTCCTGTAGAGGGTGTGTGTGTTGGAGGAACAAGAAATGGACAGAAATGCACTACTGCTTGGTTTGTCTCAGCCGAGTGGGCAGGAACAACAGATACATTCTGCACTGGGGGAGGAATATGTCAATTATCATTAGATAAGTTTAAGGTCACATATGGACCAGATCCAAACAAACCTGGAGACTGTATAATGGATAATGACACAAGTGATGGTATTGGAAGATTTCCATTATTGCATGAAAAAAATCAAGGTATATGGACAGGATATTCAAGTGAGTTTGCCCATTCAATGTGGGCCAAGTATAAGAATTGCTCAAACGGAGTAATGGACGGAACAGAAACAGGAAAGGATTGCGGGGGGATTTGTCCGGAGGAATGTGTTACGCCAGTGCAAGGGAATTGCGAGATAAAGAAAGCGTATTGGAGAATTTTGTAAAGATTTTTTGTAGGAGAAAAGGGATTTTCTCTTTATGGCTGAAAAAAAGGGCGCGTTTTGTTGAAAAATTTAGACAATTAGGAAAATAGCAGCGGGAAGAGAATTAAAAACAAAAAATTTCAGAAAAAGTGCGTAGGAGAAATACTTATATAGTATAAATTTCTAATTTGGATGTTAGAAAAGAGGGTTATCCTACATTGGTTCATCAGAAATATACTTATAAGAATGGCAAGACGTATGGGCCTTATTTATACGAGAATAAACGCATCGATGGCAGGGTTGTTACGCGCTATCTTGGGCAGAAAGAAAAGCCGAATATCACGACGACAAATGCGATTTATATCCTTCTGATATCACTGATTGCGATTGGCGCGATTGTTTTGATGTATCATTTCTTTTCTCCTACAGCAAATGTTGCGTTTGAAGTTGATTTTGTCTACAAACCCGGCGAGCCGTTAGAGGGTTTAATGAGATTTAGAATTAAGGAGGGAGAATTAGTTCCTAAAGATTCTATTATCAGAATTAATTATGGTTCGCAGTCAAAAAATTTTGCTTTGTCTGAATTAATCAGCGATCCAACTATTTCCGGGGAGTTTTATGCCGAAGGAAAAAGCCTTTCAGGGAGCGGAGAAGGATATGGTGTTGAAGGTTCCCGAATTGTTTATCCAACTATTGATTTTGATTTGTTGATTTCTTCTAAGGAGAAATCTGAAGAAGAATCTGACAGCGATGAAGGGAGTGAAATAGTTGTCGAGGAAGCGACTGAAGGGAGTGAAATAGTTATCGAAGAAGCTACTGATGCAGGAATTGCTACTGATGAAGAAACTGCCGGCGAAGAAACGGCGGAGGAAGGCGCTGTTGAAGAAAGTTCTGAGACAAGCAGCGAATCGACAAGCGAGACGAGCAGCGAGAGCAGTTCAGAAAGTTCTGACTCTGGTTCTTCTGATTCCGGAGATTCAAGCTCGTCGGATTCCGGAGAGAGCAGCGACGCAGGAATAACTGGAGCGGCGATTCTTGAGAGCGAATCTATTATCAGCGGGCAAGTCAGCGAGGATGAAGAATTCACTTATATTCTCGAGAAAGGACAGAAAGCGAGAATTGCTCCAGGAAGCGTGAAAGTTGATGGAGAAGAAATAAGCGAGAGCAGTATTTCCCTAAAGGTTTTTGGCGACGAAGCTGAAGTAACAACAGATTATTTTATTAATGAAAGAGGATTTGGCGAGGATTTTCTCGGTGATTTTGGGCTGACTTTGTATGTCGACGTCAAGGAATTGGATTTAATTGCAGAACCGGGATTGATAACTGTTGAATTAGTTTCTGGAGACGACGTGATTGCCGTGCACGAGGAAGACATTACTGTTTTTGGCAAGGCGGAAAACAAGACAGAGGAGGAAACAAAAGAAAAGAATAAGACAAAAGAGGAGAAAGAGGGCGGCTTGAGTTTTGCCGGCGAGATTGAAACGATTATAATTCCTAAAGACGGTTCTGCTGTTGTTGATTTGAGCGAGTATTTTTCCGGAGCTGAAAGTTATGATTTTGACGCTGCAAACATTACTGCTTTATTCGACGGGGATTTAATGACTTTGAATGCTGAGCCAGGATTTAGCGGTTCTCGCAGCGGAAAAGTTACAGGTTATTTTGACGACGAGAATGTTGAAAGCAACTTGTTTAATATTTTAGTATCGTCGGGCGCGGTGAGAATGACGACTTCAAGAGAGAGAATAAAGGTTGGAGAAAAAGTCAGGTGGGTAAAAAATATCAGCTTTGATACTGCAGAAAACACGACTGTCGAGATTCCCGCAATTGCCGAAAACGTGAACATCAAACAAAATGTTGAAGGGGAGATTGTCAGCGTCGAGCCTAGTTTGCTGACGGGGGAAGTTATAATTGAAATGGACCTGGAGAAACAGCCGAGAATTATTCAATGGATTAAAAAGTTAATAAGAATGATAACCGGACGAATAACTGGACGCGCTGTGACTGACTTGAACGACACGGGTGTTGAAGTTGTTTTGGAAAATTCTGACAATTACGTGATAGAATATGAAACCTCTGCGCCGACTGCTGTCGAGTCGGAGATTTCCGGCGGGAAAAAAATTGTTATTTCAGGACCGGATGAAGTTGAATATACCGACGTTATCGCGTTTACTGAATTAAATAATTCTGTTTCTGTCTTGGATTCGGGGCAGATAAAAATTTACTGGCATAATTACGACGCTGCGCCTGAAGAAGTCAAGAGAGTTAGCGAAGTCGAGGAGAAAGATGTTGTCGAGGATATTATTATCGACGAGAATGGGGAAGTAAGCGATGCTAGCGAAGAGAATTTGAATTTGATTAGCGGAAATGTGATTCAAAATAGTTATGAAGAAAATAAAAAGAAAGAGGCTTTTGATGTGGCCTCAAAGGTACAGCATATCTCGACGGACTATAATAATTATGACGACTATAACTATATAAATATTTCTGTTTACAATGATTCGGCGGAGAAAGCCCCAGTGGCTCAACGGTTACAGCACCGAACTGATACTTCGGGTCCTGACGGACTTCCGGGTTCGACTCCCGGCTGGGGCGACTCCGCTTTTAATTCCGGCGCAGCAATTACTGGAAATGCTGTTTCAGAAATTCCGACGGAGAATTATGCCAGGCAATTAATTCCTTTCGATGCTTATGACTTGGATGACGACGGGAATGTTGATTATATTGAGTGGGTTGTACCTCATCTTTCTAATCAAACATTTGAGATAATTATTGAAATTTCGAAGGCAGAGCATTTGGATGCAAACAGGACTTTTGTCGAGGATGTTTATGATTCAGTCAAGGCGAGAGACGGGAACTGGACGACGATTCCCGACGGAGATTATCTCCGCGTGACTTTTGAGGAGAATTTGACTTCTGAGAAAGATATTACGATTTATGCTAGAGCGGGATGCAATGAAACTATTTTGATTAATGGCGTTGAAGTTCCGTGCGAGATTTTTGAGAAGAAGACGAGGATTGACGAGATAAGGGGGGAATTGGGATGATGAACCGAGAAGAAAATAAAACGGGAGAAAAATTTAGAATGAAAAGAAAAGAGTTTGACTATTATATTTTTATCGACTACTCTGAAAGTTTGATAGGATATACTATTATTGAAAAGTCGAAAATTAGAGATTTGCTTCCGAAAATTTCTAAATTAGCCCACTATAAAGAAATAGTGCATAAAAAACCGTATCTTGCCGCAATAAGAAAGAGATTTGAAAGAGAGGAAATTACAAAATTTTTAATGAAGTGGAAAATAAGGAATATGAAGGAGAATATTGAGATTTTCTCGGATGTTTTGGAGTTTGTAAAACGCAACGATAATTGTGCAATTTTTGTTTCAGTTGATAATAATCAGTATAAATCTTTTTTGAAATTGTTTGAAGTATTTCCCCATAAGGAGAACGTTGAAGTTTCTCAGGAAAGTTGTTTGAGGAAAGGTTCAATTGAGTGCAGATTGAGTTATATTATTGATAATCTATTAAATATAAAGAGGACGAAAAATGCTTAAGCAAAAATCAAAGATTTTGTATAATTTATTTTCAGAGAAAAAATATAGAGTAGTAGACCCCTCAATCCTACTAATCGGACAAGCCGAGGTTCGTCAGGGTCTGTTCCTCTACGAATTAGATATATGTTCAAAGTATATAAAATTTTCGGTTGAAGATGGCAAAAGGAGATTAAAATGAAGAATAAAAAAAGAGTGGATAAAAAAAGAAGATTGATTTGGGTAGTTTTATCAGTTGTTATTTTAATTGGTTTTGGTTTTGCGGAGCAAAATCAATCTTTAGAAGATGAATTAAATAACTTGACTGCAGAATTATCTTCTTCGGGATATTCCTGGTTAGTTGATTATTCTGTGAGTTATCCGTCGGTAGAAGTTTACGAGAAAGACGGGAGCGAGAAGATTGCTGATTTTGGAGAGATTAGCGAAGACGGGAAATATAAGATTTATTTGACTTCATTAGTTGGAGAGCAGGATACATTTGATTTGAAGATTCTTGGAGCGAGTGTGGATTTTGATTATGTTGTGGACCCGTTCGCAGATAATGGTTCGCTGATTCAGACTATTGCTGACTGCGGCGATTTAATCACGGAAAATGCAACTTATGTTTTGAATCAGAGTGTCAACACGACAAATACTTGCTTCAATATAATGGCAAATAATGTTACGCTGGACTGCCAGGGCTTTGATATTAATTACTCTCAGTCGGGGTTTGGCTACGGGGTAAATATTACAGGATATAATTACTCGACGATTAAGGAATGCAATATTTATGAGGGAAGCACAGCGAGTTCAGCAAAGCATGGGATTTATTTGAACAATGCGAAAAATAATACTATTGAGAATAATAATGTGACAGTGATAGATTCTTACGGGGGTCTTTCTGCGGTTTATTTAGCTGGGTCTTCAGACCAGAATTTATTGAAAGGAAACACACTTTTTGCTTCGGGCGCTGCTGTATCTGGAATTTATCTGTCCAATATGCCGAGATATAACTCAATAGATAATAATACGATAGTCACAAAAGGATTAGAAGATGGCTGCGGCATTAGACTTCATATAGCTCCTCTGAATAATCTTACAAATAACAAAATTAATACGAGCAGGGAGAGGGCATTTATTATTTACTTTCTTACTTATGCGAATAGCAATCTATCTATAGACTCTTCTAACTTAGCAGAAGGCAAGCCTGTGAATTATACCTTTGACGCAGAGAATCTTGTTTTTGACGGAGTTGATTTCACACAATACGGCTCTGTGATTTTTGTTTACTCGAACAATATAACAATAAGAAACTCTAATTTTTCCGACGATTCGCTTTATCTTTTAGAAACGCATAACAGCACAATAGAAAATAATCTTTTTAACACGACAAATAGTTATGGGCTAGCCAATTCTTATTCAAACAACAATTTAATAAATAACAATACAATTATTTCCTATTCGAATCCTGGATTTTATGGCTATTATTACGCTTATAACTCCAATATTACCAATAACACAATAGAAACATATAACAGCTCATCTTCTGGTTTGTGGTTTTTTTATGTAAATTCAACAAATGTAAAAAACAACAAGATAATAACGAGTGGCGGAAATTCATACGCGGTATATTTGAACTCTTATTCATCTTTGAACTATTTTTCAGGCAATGTAATTAATACATCAACAGGCACAAATACCATTGGGATTTATTTACAGAGCGGCTCAAATAGTAATGTTTTTGTGAATAACAGCATTAATACAAATTCCTCTTCAGGTTATGGAATTTATTTCTATATTGGCACGGATAATAACACTTTTTCAAGAATGAATATAAATACAACAGCGCATAGCATCTATGTTGCAGACATAAACCAAAATTTCACAATTACTGATTCTATTGTCAAAACTTCTTCAGCAACGAATTTTGGATTTTATATTTACAACCGCGTTAATGGTGGTATGTGGAATTTCACGAATGTAACTCAGGCAGGCGGAGTGCCGATAAATATTTCCTGGGTCGCTGGCGGGAATGGGACTTTGAACATGCATTGGTATTTGGATGTGAATGTTACTGATAATTCAACTGGCGGAGCTCTTGTGTCGGCGAATGTTTTGAGCTGGAATTCTTCTGGCGGGCTTAACGGGAATTCTACTACTGGCGCTTCTGGATTAACTCGACAGACTTTATTGGAGTACACTCGAAATGCTTCGACGACAACTTACTTTTCGCCTTACATGGTTAATGTTTCTCTCAACGGGTATTCTAACTTTACAAATGATTCGTTGAATTTGTCGGGGAATGTTTGGTGGGATGCTAAGTTGAGAGATATTACTCTTCCGAATATTACTTCTATTTCTCCGACGAATGAGACGTTTACTTCTAACCAGACAATTAACTTTACTGCTAATTTAACTGATGTGGGAAGTGGATTGAGTAATGCTACTTTGTATATTTACAACCAAAGCGGATTGTATAACTCTACTTTCTATAATATTGTTGGCGCGCCTTTGACTGCTTCTGTCGGGATTGTTGTTTATATGATTGAAGGAGTTTATACTTGGTTCTGGGAAGTGTTTGACGTCGCTGCTAATTTCATTACTTCACAGAATGAGACGACTGGCGTCGGAGGGAATTATACTCTTACCGTCGATATTTCTACTCCGAATATTTCGTTTGTTGCTCCGACTCCTTCGGATGGTTCGACAACTGCGGGGAATTCGATTTATGTGAATGTTTCTGCTGACGGGAGCGCTGGGCTTGGTACTAACATATCGACGTTCGTTGATTTTGATAATTCTTTGGTTGGTTGGTGGAGGATGGATGATTTGAATTCTTCTGGGGATGTGGTGGATTATATGGGGTGCTATGATAATGAGACGGAGATTTTGACTGAAGAGGGATGGAAGTATTTTGCTGAACTGAATGATGATGAAAGAGTTATGACGCTAAATCAGGAAACAGGAGAGAAAGAATTACAATTGCCGACGGAGAGACAGATTTATGATAATACCAATGGAGAGATGTATAGAATTGAGACAGAAGAAGGAGAATTAGTTGTAAGTGGGGAGCATAAAGTTTACGCTTCTTCAGAAGAAAGAGGGGAAATTTCAAATCTATCTTCGTATAGTGTAATTAAATTGCCTTCGAAATCTTCTGGCTTTGTTTCATTAACTAATTTAAGGAAAGCTTGTTTTGAAGATTCTATTCTGCGCTGTGAAATTCTTAACCAAACAATTGAGAATATTGTTTCCTCGTTATATGATAATCTATCTGTAAAATCAGAGTCATTGGTTACGAATATTCTTTTTTCTGATTTAGAGAACTCTGATAACTTGCCGTTAGAGAGTTGTTTAGATTTGCGAATGATGTCTAATCCTTGCTGTTTAAGAAATATTTCTAATCTTCTGTCTACGTTTTCGTCAAAAAGAAATTTAGGCTTTGACAGCTGTTCTGAATCTGGCATTATTTTCACCTCTTGTCAACTCAGTTGCATATTGCAAAGCTGCTCCGATATGAGCTTTAGTCAAGGATGGGAAAGCTTCAATTATTTCTTGGAGGGGAGCTCCGTCTCTAAGCATTTCCAAAACTTGCCAGACCATAATTCTGGTGCCCTTGAAAGTAGGCTTGCCATGACAAATCTCACTGTCGGCAACAATGTAATCGTTGATTTCAATTCTCATGAAAATAAAAATATTAATGAAGTATATAAAGATTATGGATTAGAGTTAATTACAGACGTTTATTCTGATTATTTGAATGGGGAGGAGATTTATTTCTTAGATTCTGAGGGGAGAGAAGTTAAAGTGAATTCGATAACTAAGATTGATAATTATTTCGGGAAGATTTATGATGTTGATGTTGAGAATGATGTTGTTTTGGTTCGACGATGGAGCAGTCCGGAAGAGAGAGAAAGATATTATAATTATTTGGAAGAAAATAATTTGATTGATAATGAACTCAATGAAGAAAATAAAAAAGATGCTACAAATATAGCATCAATGGCAACGCATATCTTAGCAGATTATGATAATTTTAATTACAACAGATATATAAACTTTTCTGTTGATAACAACTCTGCAGAGGATGCCTCAGTAGCATCAATGGTAATGCACCAGTCTCAAAAACTGGGTCTTAGCAGACTTCCGGGTTCAAATCCCTCTTCGAGTCCTGACTTCTTGATTAATAGCGAAGATACTAAAGTCAAAACTCTCAGCTGGGGCGCCTCTGCATTAAATTCTGATAATTTAGAAATACCTGTGCCTCCGACGGCGTTTTGGTCAGGGAATTCGAATAATGGTTCTGTCGTCGGTGCGACGCAGGTTAGTAATGGGAAGATGGGGAAGGGGATGGGGTTTGATGGGGATGGGGATTATATTAAAACAGCATCTACAACAGATTTTAGTTTAGCAAACATTACAGTTTCAGTGTGGGTTTATGCGAATGAAGTAGGGTATGGTGGAACACACGAATCTGATACAGTTGTTCAACGTTACAGCGCCTTTCCAAAATATGGTTGGAAAATAGGTATAGATAATAACGGGAAACCAGTTTGGGTTTATTATAATAGTAGTAGTTGCACTTCAGATGTAATAACAAGCTCAGGAGCCTCAGTTGTTGGTGGTTGGCATCATTTAGTTGGCGCAAGGAATTCCACTAATTTGACATTATACGTGGATGGAGTCCAAAGAGGAATGATTAAAACAACCTGCGCAGACCAAACTATAAGTGAAACACTTTTGATTGGTAAATGGAAAGTTGGACAACTTGAAGGAGACGTCAATGGCACAATCGACGACGTAATGATATTTAATCGTTCGTTGTCTGCGACGGAGATACAAGCGCTTTACGCTAATACTTCAATCAAATATTTGGAGAAAAACTTTACTTCTTTAGCAGAAGGCGCGCACACGATGAAAGCGTATGTTCAGGATTTGGCGGGGAATGTGAATACGACGGAGTTGAGGACAGTCGCGGTTGACTTCACGCCGATGAATAATTGGAATTGTACTGGGACTGCGATAAAAGATTGGACGAATACTTCGTGCTGGAGTCGGGGAGTTGTGCCTGTGTTGAATGATTCTGTTGTTTTCAATGCTACTGGAGTTGCGCCTTGCAACATTACAAATAATTCTGTTGTTCAGGATTTGAATTCGTTTACCGTCGAATCGGGTTATACTGGTTCGATTCATTTCGGTCCGATGTTCGCTGTTGGTTCGTGGGGAGCTAATGCTGTTGGGACGCAAGAGTGGAATGTAACTAATGACATAAATATTTCCGGCGGGACGATGTATATTTATGGGGATTATCTTCTTCCTGTTAATGCTACTAATCTGATTTATGGATTGTACAATTTGACTGATGAAGGACATGGACAAATTTGGCATTCGTTGAATGGGAATATTACTGTCGGAAGTTCGGGGAAATTGGATGGGGTGGGTCTGGGCTTTCCGAAAACTGTCGGTCCAGGTTATTCTTTTGGTGGTAGCTATGGTGCTTCATATGGAGGATTAGGCGGGAATACTGTTTCAAATTATATTTATGGAAATGCAACTGCTCCTGTAAGTTTAGGTTCTGGAGGTTTTGTTGATAATGCGGGTTCTGGAATCAAGCTGAAATCAGATTATCTTGCTATCTATGGAGTAATTAATGTTAGCGGGCTAGGTGCCTCTGCGGGGAATAACGGTGCTTCTGGGGGGAGTATTTGGCTAGACGCATTAAATGTTTATATTTCTGGCTCCATATCTGCAGATGGCGGGCCTGGCGGAAGTACAACTTATAGTGGTGGCGGTGGCGGAAGAATAAGATTAAGTTATTCAATTTTGAATTATACTGGAATCATCAGCATTTCGGGCGGGAGATATTCGGGTCGGGACGGAACTTTAACATTTACAAATAATACTTGGCCAGCTGATTGGAATTTAACTGGAAATATTGGATTACTTGGAGGGGATTTCGGGGAGGGAGAAGTTGTGAATGTCTTAGGTAATTTTAATACTAATGGATATAACCTTAGTATTTATGGAGACTGTTTTGGTAATGGGGGAGGGTATAAGGCATTTGTATGCTATAACACTACTCCAGATGGCAAGGGAGTGTGGATTAATGCTTCTGGAAATATCACTGTTAGTTCTAGCTCTATTATTGATGGCTCTGGATTAGGATTCGATGTTCAAACTGGTCCTGGCTATTACGACTCTTCTTATGGCACTTCATATGGAGGACTTGGAGAAGGATCTAATTCAAATTATATTTATGGAAACGAAACTTCTCCTGAATCATTAGGCAGCGGAGGTTATACTTTGGATGATTATGGTGGCTCTGCTATTAGATTAGAGTCATCGGGATTTATTTTATTAGACGGAGTGATTAATGTTAGCGGGCTAGGTGCCTCTACTGGGAATATCGGTGCTTCAGGAGGAAGTATAAATCTTATTGCAGAGGAAATATTTGGGCAAGGCCAATTACTTGCAGATGGCGGGCCTGGCGGAAGTACAACTTATGGCGGCGGCGGCGGCGGAAGAATAGCATTAGTTTCACATTCCTCTACTTACTTTAATGGAACTATCTTAAATAAAGGGGGCTTATATCAAGCTTCCGGTGGCACTATCTATATCAACGCAACGAACTCAATAACTTTAACTGGCGCAAACATTTCTGTCGTCGGATTTAATGGAACAGCTACTGGTTCAAGCGAGGATTGGGGACAGAGAATAAATATTACTGCACCTTTGCTGACGTTATCTGGAATAATAAATGCCTCCGCGATAAATCAATCTGCTGCTGGAACATCGAATGGAACAATCACATTTAATTTCACGAATTGCGATTCTTCATTTGTTGGGATGACAACTAATCCAAATGCGATTTTCTTGACGCAATGCACTCCGAATGTTACAATTATTTCTCCACTTAATGATACATTTACAGGAAATGCGACGGTAAACTTCACTGCGAACGTGACTTCTGTCAGCGGAATTAGGAATGTTACTTTGAGCATTTACAATACGACGGGATTGTATAACCAGACGACTTGGGATTATGCGCAGGGTGTTTTCAGTACTGTCGTCGGTATTCCGGTTTTAATGGTGGAGGGAGTTTATACTTGGTTCTTCGAGGTTTGGGATTGGGCGAATCAATTCGTAAGGACAGATACTTCTACTGGGGAGGGGAATTATACTTTGACTGTTGACGTTAGTACTCCTAATATTTCGTTTGTTGCTCCGACGCCTTCAGATGGTTCGACGACTGCAGGGAATTCGATTTATGTGAATGTTTCTGCTGACGGGAGCGCTGGGATTAGTACTAATATTTCTACTTTCGTCGATTGGGATGGTTCTTTGGTTAGTTGGTGGAGAATGGATGATTTGAATTCGAGTGGGGATGTGGTGGATTATATTGGGTGCTATGATAATGAGACGGAGATTTTGACTGAAGAGGGATGGAAGTATTTTGCTGAACTTGAGGACGGAGAGAAAGTTGCTACATTAAATCAAGAGAGCGGGGAGATAGAATACCAGTTGCCGACGGAGAGACAGATTTATGATAATACAAACGGGGAAATGTATAAGATTGAGATAGAAGAAAGAAATTATGATTCTTTGAGTGACGAGACTAAATCGAACAATTGTTTAGTGGAGAATATTTCTATTTTAGATTGTTCTTTGAACTCTTTTTCATCTGACCAGATTGGCATATTGAATGAAAGCGCCAAAGCAAAATATGGCACATCTTTTTCATGCGGGGAGATTTTATCGGCTTCAGCAATGAATTCTTCGTATTCTTCTTCTGAAATTAATTCTATTTCTTTTTCAATAACAGAAAAAGTAACTTCGAATTCTCCATGTGAAATATTAGCAGATTTAATTATCTTCTCTTTATCTGACCTTAACTCTTCTAAAATAAAATGCGGGGAGAATAATTTACAACCCTTGTTCAATAATTCTTTAGTCAAATGTCTTCTTACTGATTCTTTCTTGAAGAACGAGAACAATATACTTGCATCAACTATTAGTTCTTTTGGTAAGGATGACATTTCTAGTTATAGTCCGTGTCTTTTAGCAACTCTTTTCTTTAGACCATCGGATAATTCTTTGATTTGTTCTTCTGTTAATTCTGATTCAGACATTATGTCGTCTAACATAGCAAATCTTACTTCTCTTGCTAATTGTTTAAGTGCTTTAGCTAATGCTAATTCAAACACGGTTTTCAATTCTGCCGGGACATCAAGTTTGATTTCTATTTCTGCCATGAAAGATTTACTTTCTTCAGATTATATAAATCTTATGGAAAATGCTGGAAAATCGGGAGAGTTAGTGGTTAGTTCTGAACATAAAATTTATGCTAAAATAAACGAGGAGGAGTTTAGATTGATGCCTGTTGCTGAAGCTTATCAGCTATTAGAAGAAGGAAAGAAATTGTATTTCCTTGATGAAAATAATAATAGAATAAAAATTAAGTCGATAACGAAAATACCTTACGATAATAAGATTTATGATGTTGATGTTGAGAATGATATTGTTCTTGTGCGTCGTGGTGGTTTGGGAGCGACGGCGTTTTGGTCAGGGAATTCGAATAATGGTTCTGTCGTCGGTGATGCTGTCCAGGTTAGTAATGGGAGATTTGGGAAGGGATTTGGGTTTGATGGGGGTGGAGACTATGTTAGAGTTTCAAATCCAAATATTAATTTCACTGAAGGGGCGATTAGCACTTGGGTAAAAATCTTGGCTTCTCCTGCAAGTGGTGCGGGAATTGCTTATACAGGTTATGGTTATTTAGAATCTGAATATTTTGGAGTACTAACACTAGATGGAAATATACGGGCTGACTTTGATGACGGAGATAATGGATGCACTAGGCAAGCAGTGACAACATTCGGTACGAATTATGCAGATTCATCATGGCACTATATAGTTGTTTCATTTAATTCACAAGATACTGGAAGAATGTATATAGACGGTAATGAAATAGGCAACGGAGTTTCTTTATCAGAATGTGAATCTGAAATTAACCCCTCTGCAAATTGGATACTTGGAGAAGCAAATGCTGGTTATTTCAACGGAACAATCGACGACGTAATGATATTCAACCGTTCGCTGTCTGCTGAAGAGATATGGGCGTTGTACGCAAATACTTCAATCAAATATCTTGGGCAGAACTTTACTTCTTTGGCAGAAGGAACGCATACGATGAAAGCTTATGTTCAGGATATGGCGGGGAATGTTAATACGACGGAGTTGAGGACAGTCGCGGTTGATTTCACGCCGATGAATAATTGGAACTGTACTGGGACTGCGATAAAAGATTGGACGAATACTTCGTGCTGGAGTAGGGGAGTTGTGCCTGTGTTGAATGATTCTGTTGTTTTCAATGCTACTGGAGTTGCTCCGTGCAACATAACAAATAATTCTGTTGTTCAGGATTTGAATTCGTTTACCGTCGAGAGCGGATACACTGGTTCAATTCATTTCGGTCCGATGTTTGCTGTTGGTTCGTGGGGGACGAATGCTGTCGGGACGCAGGAGTGGAATGTAACTAACGACATAAATATTTCTGGGGGAACGATGTATGTTTATGGGGATTATCTTCTTCCTGTCAACGCAACTAATCTCACTTACGGATTGTACAATTTGACTGATGAAGGGCATGGACAGATTTGGCATTCTGTAAATGGGAATATTACCGTCGGTGCGAGTGGGGTGGTGGATGGGGTGGGGAGGGGGTTCGTTGCAAAGAAAGGAAAAGGATATGCTTTGTTTACTCCTTCTTCCCATGGAGGTTTTGGGTTATACGTTACTAATAGGTATGACACTTATGGAAATGCAACTGCCCCTACAAGTTTAGGCAGTGGTGGAGATTATTCAGGAGCCCACGGAGGTTCAGCAATAAAATTAGACGCAAATGTCTTGAGCGTTAATGGAATAATTAATATGAGTGGAATTATAGATGTTCATTACCCTCCTTCTGGCGGAAGCATCTGGCTTAAGGGAAATAATATTACTGGAACAGGAATACTTAACGCAATAGGGGGCGGAACTCCGGCAAAATTGGGCGGTGGCGGAGGAGGAAGAATTAGATTAGAATATGGCTCTGGACTTTCGTATACGGGAAGAATTTCTTTGGATGGAGGAACAGGAAGTAATTATGATTATGGTAGTGCTGGAACTTTAACATTTACAAATAATACGTGGCCTGGAGATTGGAATGTGAATGGGAATATCGGATTGTTAGGAGGAAATTATGGCGAGGGAGACGTGGTTAATGTAAGAGGTAATTTTAATTCATCTGGATATAACATCACAATTTATGGAGATTGCTTCTATAACAAAACTAATCCTGTAACCTGTTATAACACGACAGCAGATGGAAAAGGAGTTGTGTTAAATGTATCTGGAAATATAAGCGTGGCAAGCGGGAGTATAATTGGCGGAATGATGATTAATAGTCCGAAGTTATCTTTCGGTTTTCCTGCGAGAGTGGGTCCTGGAAGTTATTGCGGTGGTTCTAGGACAGAAACAACTTCTCATGGTGGAAAGTGTTTGCAAGGGACTAAAGCAACTTATGGAAATGAAACAGCTCCCATAAGTTTAGGAAGTAATTGGGGCGGGGCTGCTGTTAAGTTAATTTCTAATGATAATTTTGTTCGTATTGATGGTATTGTTGAAATGAGGGGAACGATTATACCTAGCACAGTATCGTCTGGAGGTTCTGGAGGAAGTATTTGGGTAGTTGCGCCAAATATTCTTGGAAATGGGATGATAAGTGTTATTGGCGGGAATTCTTCTAGTATGAACTATAGCAGTGGCGGCGGAAGAATTGCTTTAACAGCGTCTAACACAATTAATTTCTCTGGTTTAATTTACGGAAATGCAATAAATGTTGTAAACTCTAGTTCGGGCGGAACTGTCTACATCAACGCAACGAACTCAATAACTTTAACTGGTGCAAATATTTCTGTCTTCGGATACAACGGAACAGCTCCGGGCTCGACGGAGGATTGGGGACAGAGAATAAATATTACTGCGCCACTTTTGACTTTGAGTGGAGTGATTAACGCGTCTGCAGTAAACCAATCTGTCGCTGGTGTGTCGAACGGAACAATCACATTTAATTTCACGAATTGCGATTCTTCATTTGTTGGAATGACAACTAATCCAAATGCGATTTTCTTGACGCAATGCACTCCGAATGTTACGATTATTTCTCCTTTGAATGATACATTTACAGGAAATGCGACGGTAAACTTCACTGCGAACGTGACTTCTGTCAGCGGAATTAGGAATGTTACTTTGAGCATTTACAATACGACGGGATTGTATAACCAGACGACTTGGGATT
>Ga0208375_1000672_pt1 | contig 46331 bp, 51 predicted proteins | sample RifOxyD1_FD_184038 | JGI IMG/M metagenome (GOLD analysis project Ga0208375, IMG submission 184038) | Soil microbial communities from Rifle, Colorado - Rifle Oxygen_injection D1 (SPAdes) | ecosystem: Environmental > Terrestrial > Deep subsurface > Rock core/Sediment | place: Rifle, Colorado... | reverse complement strand
TCTAAAATTATAGACCCTATACAGAGTCGTTGTGCCATCTTTAGATTTAAACCCTTAGAAAAAGAACCAATATCTAATTTAATTAACAAAATAGCAAAAGAAGAAAAAATAAAAGTAGACCCTAAAGCGATTGAAGCAATCTATCAAATCTCTGAAGGGGATGTGAGAAGAGTTATCAATATAATGCAAAGCTGTGCATCCGTCAGTAAAACCATTACAGAATCCTTAGTTTATGAATTATCCTCGGCTGCAGAACCCAAAGAGTTAAAGCAGGTTTTGGAACTAGCCTTATCTAAAAATTTCTTAAAAGCAAAAGACCAATTATTGGACATTATGCTCAAACATGGCTTGTCAGGTCTGGATATTATCAAGCAAATACAAAAAGAAGTTTGGAATCTAAAAATAGAAGATGAAAAGAAATTAAAAATCATAGAAAAATGCGGTGAAATAGAATTTAGGATGGTGGAAGGCTCAGACGAATATTTGCAATTGCAAAGTCTATTAGCCAGCTTCTTATAATGCTAACTCATAAATACTCCCCAAAATCTTTGAAAGAAATTTACGGACAAAATTTAGCTTTAGAGAAATTAAAATATAATGTCCAGCATAAGATTCCAACTATTTTGCATGGTTCAACAGGAACTGGAAAAACTTCTTCTGTTTATGCTTTGGCTAATGAATTAAATTTTGAAGTTATGGAGTTAAACGCATCTAATTTTAGAAATAAAGACCAAATAGAATCTATAGTAGGAGCCGCTTCTCAGCAGCAAAGTTTATTCAAAAAAGGAAAAATAATACTTTTAGATGAATTAGATGGAATCTCAGGAACGAAAGATCGTGGGGGCTTGCAGGCTTTAATAAAATTGCTCCCAAAAATAAGAACTTCTCTAGTTTTAGTTTCAAATGATATCTGGGACAATAAATTTTCAACTTTAAGAAAGAAATTTGATTTAATTGAGTTTAATACACCTACTCATGAAATAATTTTTAACTTTTTAAAAGATATCTCAGATAAAGAGAATATAAAATATTTAGAAGATGACCTAAAAAAATTAGCAAGATCCTCAAACGGAGATTTCAGAGCTGCCTTGACAGATTTACAAATATCTTTAGAAAATAATGGTCTAAAAGTAGATTTATTGTCAGAAAGAAATAAAACAACAGAAATATTTAATTCTTTAAAATTAATCTTTAAAACTTTGGACCCAAAAATCGCTTTATCTTCTTTAGATAATTTAAAAGAAAATTTAGACGAAGTAGCTTTATGGTTGGAGGAAAATTTACCTAAAGAATATCATGGACAAGATTTATCAAAAGCTTTGGATTCTTTATCAAAAGCAGATGTATTCAAAGGCAGGATAATAAGGCAGCAATATTATCGCTTTATGGTTTATCAAATCGCTTTTTTAACAGCGGGAGTTGCTTTGTCTAAAAAAGAAAAAAATCCTGGATTTGTAAATTACTCTCGACCTTCAAGAATACTAAAAATGTATATAGCTAAAATGAGAAACTCTAAAAAATTAGCAATCTCAAAAACTTTAGCAGAAAAAACCCACACATCAACAAAAAGAGTAATGCAGAATTTTGGTTACTATAAAAGATTTTTATTAAATAAAGACATAATTTCAGAATTAGAGTTAAATGAAGATGAAATTAAGTTCTTGAGAAGCTAATACCATCATTCACAAGAAATTTCTTCTTCTGCTGTTTCATCCGGTAAAACTTCAAAAGTTTCTGGGTCATAATAAATCCTGCCATAAATTTCAAAAGGTTTTCCAAATACACCTTCTTCTCCTTCTATACCCGCTAAATTAAAATCTTTATCCTCGAAACCAACTAAATCCCAAATATCATAATAAGAAAGATAATATCCTTTCTCATCTTGACCTTTAGAAACTTTATATTGTCCCATGATAAATGATCCACCAATTCCTCCATTTGCATCGATCAAAAAATCCTGGCTAATAACATATTCTTTTCCATCATTAAAAAATGGAAGGAAACCTTCTATACTAAATACCGTTTTCTTTTCAAAATCTTCTATACTATAATAATATTTATCTTCTCTAGAAAGGCTAGGCTTGTAATCAGAGATTGTAAAAGTGTTTGATGTTTGTGGAAGTCCAAGATAAAATCGCCAAGCATCTTCGCGACCGTTATTAGCTAATTCTCTTCTATGCCAAATAATATTTGGAATAAATTCCTTCAATTTATCATATGGATAATAATTAAGTGGTAAAATACCCCTATACAATAATTCACTTATCCCAGATATATAAGCTTCTCTTTGCTCACTGGTTATACCATCACATTTTAATTCTCTTTTTGCACGTGCCTTCATCTCAGAAAAAGATTCAAGAGTATTCGTCTCGGATAAAGATTGAGGAGTAGATATCTGAGTATTATCTGTTAAATCATCTTCCACCACATTTCCTAATGAATCTATCTCACTTATAACATCTTTTAATAAATCCACCATTTCTTCTTTTCTATCTACACTTCTAACTATTTCTTTCATATTATAAAACGAATACGCATCATCCAGAAGTTCATAATCTCCCTCTAACCCCTTAATTACTCTTTCTAATTGCTCTCTATGATTTCTTACGATCATAAATGCACTAGCAAACAATTCATTTGGAGAGTCCCATGGATGCCCTCCGATATAATTATCAAAATCCAAAGAACATAAAACCTTATATTGACAATCTTGCAATATTCTAACGGTAGAATCGGCTGAAAGTAAATTATTTAATGGTCTATATATTCCTTCTGAACGTTCTCTATCGATTGAGTCCCAATCAAATTCATTATTAAAACTTAAATATATTTCATAAAAAATTTCCCATCTTTCTAAAAACAAATTATTTTTGGATAATTTATCAAATATAGAATGTCCAATCTCATGGTCTATGAGAGATAATATCTCTTCTTCGGAAAATGTAAAACATTCCATAGCCATGACAATATTATTATGCTCACCATAAAATGCATTACATTCAAAAATTTCTACACCCCCAGAAACCTCCAATCTTATAACTTTTTCATTTGGCATAATATTATTTAATTCATTTATCCTATAAGCAATTAATTCAATAATTCCCATTGTAGGTAAAATCGCCATCTCATCATCAAGAATGACATCTAATTTACCACATTTATAACCATCATCATTCTTAATGCACTCAACTCCGTTTCCATTCAATCTTCTCATTTCTTTCCTTATCTCTTCTTTAAAATCTTTCCACTTGGGATCTACATTTTCAGGCTGCCATCTATTTAGACTATCTAATGCTACAGATAAAACTTCGTCTCCTTCATATAATTGAGAATAAGTCTGCAAGATATTTCTAGCTACAATGGGAACATTTTCATCTGAAGGAAGCAGACAGGAATCTGGAACTGCTTGAGCTAAACTACTTTGTAAAAATATAATAAATACTAATAAAAACAATAATCCCCTTTTTAACATATAAAAATAACTATCTTTAATTTATATAAAACTAATCTTTTAAATTCTTAAGAAGCTAAATCTTTAAATCTTTCTAAACCTATATATACAAAATGGAATCAGATAAGGCTTTAGTCGTCTTTCAGGGAAAACAAATAAGAAGGAAATGGTTTAATGATGAATGGTGGTTTTCAGTAGTTGACATTATTGAGGTCTTGACAGAAAGTAAAAGACCAAGAAAATACTGGTCGGATCTTAAAAAGAACCTAACGGAAGAAGGATTTGAGCTGTCCGAAAAAATCGGACAACTGAAGTTGGTCTCTTCTGATGGAAAATCCTACCTTACGGACTGTGTAAACACAAAAAACGCATTTCGAATAATACAATCAATTCCATCTCCAAAAGCAGAGCCATTCAAACAATGGTTAGCCCAAGTAGGCTACGATAGAGTTCAAGAGATAGAAAACCCGGAATTAGCCCAAAAAAGAATGAAGGAAATTTACAAAGCAAAAGGCTATTCGGAAGATTGGATTGAAAAGAGAGTAAGAGGAATAGCAGTCAGGGATGAATTAACAGATGAATGGAAAAAAAGAGAGGTTAAAACAGACACAGAATTTTCGATTTTAACTGCTGAAATCTCTAAAGCAACATTTGATATGACTCCAAACGAATATAAAGAATTTAAAGGATTAAAAAATGAAAATCTAAGAGACCACATGAACGACTTAGAATTGATTTTTACAATGCTTGGAGAGGCTTCAACTACAAAAATTGCAAGAAAAAAAGATGCACAGGGATTTATTGAGAATAAAGATGCTGCAATAAAAGGAGGAAGAGTTGCAGGTATTGCCAGAAAAGAATTAGAAAAAGAAACTAAAGAGGGGGTAAGTACATCCCAAAATTATTTAGATTTAAGAAACAGGAAAAAATTAAAGCATTCTGATAATCAATAACATAAAAATTTATAAAGGATTACAAAAGTTAAAAACTAAAATGACATTAATTTCAGAAATACAAGCAAGACAAGGAAATATAGACCTAGATGAATGTAAAATAACCCAAAAAGACAAACCAAGAGAATTTGAAAAATTCGGAAAAAAAGGAAAAGTTTGCAATTGCACAATAGAAAATGAATCCGGAGAAATTAAATTAACCCTTTGGAATGAGGATGTAGACAAATTTGACGTTGGAGATAAAATTAAAATAACAAATGGGTACTGCAATGAATTTCAGGGAGAGAAACAATTAACCGCAGGTAAATTTGGAAAAGTAGAAAAAATAGAAGATTAACCAGGGAAATATTTCTTTCCTACAACTTCTACAAAAGCATCTACCAAATCTTCTCTAGCAATTAAACCTCTGCCATTTTGAATTGTTTTACAAATTTTTAAAGCGTTTAATCTTGTTCTACTCTGGGCCATTAAAGTTGTGAAAAATACAGCCAAATGAATGGGTTCATTGTAAATTGTTGGAACCTCGAATATATTATCTGTAGTTAAGCCTTCTCTTTTCACAGTAGCAGCATGTTCAGCAAGTCTTTTTCTAACCGCATCATTTATATCATAAACATCGTGAGTCCTCATACCATTCCCAATAAATATAGAAGATAATTTTTCACCATCTATTGTTCTAACTTCCCTGCCATCTCTTCTAGTTAATCTATGTTTTACAGCTTCAACATCCCCCTCTTCTAACCCGTCTACGAATTTCCATTCAGGTCTTAAAATTTGTTCAGCTAGAACTAAATCTCTAAATGGCCAAAGCTTTTTGTAAGCCATAGTTTCAGGTTCTAATTTTCTTCTAAGTCCAACTTCTCCAATATTATTCAAAAATGAAGGTTTGACTGCAGGTCTCGGTATTATTCCAGCAACCATACAAATAGCAGCAGCCAAATTAGTTACATCTAATGCTCTTTCATAAGTATCAGGTCCGCTATAAGATAAATAAACATTAGCAACAGGGTCTTCTACAAGCAGAGGATCTATCAAATTTCTATGTATCTCTTCGTTCAGTTTTCTAGAACTAAGATATCTTCCTAATCTTTTGTGGGCCTCAGTATATCTACCAAACTCCGCTTCAGATTCCGCTAATTCTCCTACTAATACCTTAACCCTTTCATCTATGGATCTAGCTATATTTAATTGACCTTCTCTTAATTTTTGAACTAGAGAAGACATGCTTTCAACAATTTTGACATCACGTCCAAAATCTTTTATCATATCTCTTCCTCTTTGTTCGGTAGTCCCAAAATCATAAACTTCTATAGGATCCCTTCTTTGCTTACCTTCCACTCTTAAAACATTAGGATGTCCACTAGTGTCTCTAAGAATATTTGCAGATGTATCTAATAAAGTATATCCCACTCCCGCAGCCAAGCCATCTGGAAATCTCACAGGCTCAGCTAAAACCATTCCTGGCTCTAATTGATACAGGGGTACTTTCACAGTTTCAGGATATTTATCTAGGTCTATCATTTTACTATTAGAAAGTAGTTTAATCGTTTAAAAAATTATCTATTTAAAAAAAGCATTATTTTCTCTTTCTTCTTTTACAGTTGTGCAGGGGCCATGTCCCGGAAAAATAAATAAATCTTCATCTAAATTTAAAATTCTTTTAGCACTTTCTAACAATTTTTCATAAGAATAGCTTCCGCCGCCTAAACTACCTGCAAAAATTAAGTCTCCAACAAACAAAAATTTACCAATCCGATAAGTTAAAGATTCTTTGCTGTGTCCAGGAGTCTTAAAAACTTTAATATCTCTAAAATTTTCTATATCTCCCACTTCAATATCGAACTCTTCTTCAATCTTCTCAATCCCTCCAACATGGTCGTAATGTTCATGAGTTTTCAAGACAGCTTTAACATTTAATTTTTCTTTCTTAACAAATCCAATTATTTTTTCAGCAGCTTGAGCTGTGTCGATAATAGCACAATTCTTATCTTCATCAATTATAATATAAGCATTAACCTCCCCATCCATAAAAGGAGATGAAATCTTAACAACCCTCAATCCATTATAAGTTTTAGAATAATCAAATTTCTTAGGTTTATATTTTCCTTCTTTGATATTTTTTAAGGCTTTAAAATTTAAACTCAATTCTTTAGCAGCTCCTTCGATATCACTAGAATTAATTTTCTTATTCAACCCTCTAGAAGCTTTACCGATAATATCTTCATAATTATCTTCCAGCATTTTAAAAGTTTAAAGCTCTTAATCTCTTGCACCTTTCTTTATAATCTGGATGTGTTGAAAATAAATTAACAAATGCTCTTCCAGCACCTCTGAACGGACTAATAATCATCAAATGGTTTGTTGCATCAGTCCCAAACATCAAAGGATGGCTTTTATTACCTTCATGTAGCTTCTCCAAAGCTTTAGCCAAACTTTCTCCATTCATTACTAATTTAGCACCTGTTGAGTCAGCGATATATTCTCTTGATCTTGAAATCGCTAATTGAATTACTGTAGCAGCTATCGGAGCTAATATACCTAAAGCGATTAAACCGATTATATTATTTCCATGATTCTCTCTATTCCCTCCACCGCCAAACATAGCTCCCCATCTAGCCATAAATGCAACATAAGAAATAACAGCGGCAATAGTAGCAGCTATTGAAGAAATCAACATATCTCTGTTTTTAATATGCGCAACTTCATGTGCTATAACCCCCTTTAATTCATCTTTGCTTAATAATTTTAAAATTCCTTGGGTAACAGCAACAACAGACCTTTTATAACTTGGTCCAGTAGCGAAGGCATTTGGATTCTCGCTTGGAACTATGTAAACTTTAGGTTTTGGAATATTTGCTGCATAAGCTACTTCCTCAACAATATTATGTAATTCAGCATAATCTTCTTTTTTAGCCTCTTTAGCCCTATACATTAATAAAACTAATTTATGGGAAAAGAATAAGCTTCCAATGTTCATTAAAATTGCAAAAATAAAAGCAACAGTCAAACCAGATCTTCCACCAATTAAGCTTCCTATAACTAATAAAATGCCTGTTAAAGCTCCTAACAATAGAACTGTTTTAATTTGATTTCCAATCATACATTATTATAAGAAAAATATGTTTAAAAACCTAACGATAGTTTTATATAACAGTTTAAAATATATAATTAAGAGGTGATTAAAGGGTGGTATCTGCTTGGATGATAAATTTTGCTGGTATAATCTTCGCGGCAATTGCAGTTCTGATAATTATTATAAAGATATTTCCTAGAATCGGAGGATTAGCTGATTCTATTTTTAATGATGATGGGGTCGTCGGAAACTTAATGTCATTGCTTGTAATCTTAGTTTATATCTTATTTGCCTTTACAGTAATAGGTTTAATAAAAAATGTTGATAACAAATATTTAAATTATGTTTCATTATTAGATCCCGGGCTTGAAATATTTAATTCGATGATGCCTTATATCAAATGGGTTATCTTTGCTCTATTGATTGCAGCTGCATTGAAACAGTTTAGGAAATAATTCTTATGGTTTACAATGTAATAGTAGGAAGGGATAAGGAAGACAGAGAGAAATACGGAGAAAGAGGTTTAATTTTATTAGGGAAAACTTATGTTAAAATGGGAAGAAATGTTTCTTTGTCTAATCCATTATTTTTAGATATTGCAAAAAGTCATGTTATCCTTGTAACTGGCAAAAGAGGTTCAGGAAAGAGTCACAGTCTCGGAGTTATAGCAGAATCAATAGCGAATCTACCTGAAGAAACAAAACAAAAAGTTTCAGTTATAATTTTAGATACAATGGGAATCTTTTGGTCTATGAAATTCCCAAACGAAAGGGATGCTAAATTATTGAAACAATGGAACCTAGAACCAAAAGCTTTAGAAGATGTTCAAATTTATACTCCCGAAGGTTATTTTAATGATCATAAACAGCAGGGAATTCCTGTAGATTTTCCTTTTTCAATAAGGCCAAATACATTAACAGCTTCAGATTGGGTAACAACTTTTAATTTAGATGTTCATTCTCAGGCTTCAATTTTAATTACTAGAGTTTTAAAAAAATTAATGGGAAATTATTCTTTGCACGACATAATAATGGAAGTTGAATCTGATCAAAAAGCAACTATAGAAACAAAAAATTTAGTTGAAAGTCTATTTGAAGCGACAATGGCTTGGGGTTTATTTTCAGAAGAAGGGGAATTATTTGAAAACTTGGCCAAACCAGGAAAAATTTCTATAATTGATATTAGCTGCTATTCCTCAGTTTCAGGAAGCTGGAGCATTAAAAGTTTAGTAGCTGGATTAGTTGCTCAAAAATTATTGCAGCAGAGAATGATGGAAAGAAAAAAAGAAGAACTAAAAGAAATTAAACAGGGATTTTCACCATTTAAAAAAATAAAAAATATTTCTAAATTACCTCAGACTTGGTTAATTATAGACGAATGTCACCAAATGCTCCCCAAGGATAAAATTACGCCAGCAACTAACGCTTTAATTTCTTTATTAAGAGAAGGAAGACAGCCTGGAATTTCAATGATATTAGCAACCCAGCAGCCTGGAAAAATTCACGATGATGTTATAACCCAATCAGATATAGTTTTATCCCATCGCTTAACAGCAAAACAAGATATAGATGCATTAAATGAAATGATGCAGAGCTATATGCAACAAGGATTGACTGATGAAATAAATCAACTGCCTAGAGAAACAGGAGCAGGAATTATATTGGATGATACTTCTGAAAGAATCTATCCTTTAAGAGTCAGACCGAAATTATCCTGGCACGCTGGTTCTTCTCCATCTGCAGTTGAAGAGATAAAGAAAGAAATAGAAATTTAACCTCTCCATCCTCTTCTTGGTTTTAATGAATCTGGTAAATGTTCATATTTATCAGTTATATCTTTTTTTAATTTTCTGATAGAACTTTTTAATTCTTCTAATTTAGCATCTTCTTCCCTAGTATCCTCATCTTTTAAATCTCCATGAGAATTAATACCTATTATCCCATCAATAACCGCAATAGCATTTTTCTTATATTCTTTTATATCCTCTTCATTATCCCGGTTCATAGCATCTTCTAATAAAAATATCGCATTCCTTAAAAAAATAATAAATTTAACTTTCCTTTCTGATTCTTGTTTTTTATTACTCATTTTTCCCTATTAAGTCCGCAGCACTCGCTCCAATTATAGCGGGTATTGAAACTGCTGCAACCTGTTTGTATATTTCTGTTATTGTAGCATGCTCTGTTAAGCCGAATATGAACAGTACAAAATAAACTACTGCTAAACTGACAAAGTATATAACTGTTATTCTTGCAGGAATAAATCCAAATAATTTAATATTCTTGACTTTTCTGAATCCTGCAACATAAATAAATATCATTCCTAAAACATAAGCAGTAACTAACAAAATAGTCGCTCTCATAATGCTTAGCCCTTCAGATAAATGTGCTCCCTCTAAAAATGCAAAATGACTTACAACTCCAATAAAAGCTCCAATTAATGATTTACCAAAATCTCTGTAAGTTATTTTCTTTAAAGGATGGCTTCCAACATTTTTTTCTAAATGCTCCTGCAGTTCATCAATATTTTTCTCAAATTCATCATCCTGTTTTATCTGTCTCTTGCCTAATCTTTCTAGGATATCATCGCTTTTATTCTGCTCTTTTTCATATTTTAAAATTTTATCCAGCTTATCATCAATTTTATTTAAATTAGGTTTAGAAACATTCCTCTTATTAGTCTTTTTTTGAGTCGTTTTTTTCTTTGGCATTATTTAATTTTAAACTAAATTTATATTTAAATCTTTACATAGAAACATTTATAAATAGATTTATCACTATCAAATAGTAAAATGAATAGACTAGCAACTTTAGCAGGAATCATTGCAGCTTCAATATTATCTCCTAAGGAAGCTGAAGCAAAAAGCTGGGAAACTCCAAGATTATCCTCCAAGAATAGGGATTAATCTTCCTGTTCAACAATATGGTGAAAATTTTACACCCGGATTTGCATTTGCTGTAGACTACAAAGCATCTCAGCCAAGAGCATCTTTTGATTTAGGTTTTTCTGGTTATCAATCACAAGGAGATAATTTTAATTCTAGAGAGAGAGTATGGGGAAGAACCGTAATAGATTCTTATAATGAAAGTATATGGGAATTAGCAGTGCATGGGGGTCCAACTTTTCATATAAGACCTTCAAATGATTCCTCTTCAATTTTCTTCGGAGGAGGATTAAGGCAAAATTTTGTTTTTAAAAGCGAAACTGGTCAAGATTCAGATTATAGGGGAACTTCAAGAAGCACAGAAAGAGATGCTATAGCATCAGAAACAGGATCTTACGGAATAGTCGGAATAGATTTCCCTTTAAAAGATGGAACCTTAGTTTATCTTAGAATAGAGCCTAGATTTACCTTTAACGATGGCTATAGGGGGTTATCCGCATTTGTAGGGGTTGATATCCCATTAAAATCAAATAGATAAATCTAAACAAATTCTAAATTTTCCAGGACCAAAACTTCCGCATTTAACTTTTTTATTTATCTTAAAATTATCTTAAATCAATGACCAAACATGGTTAGGAGTACAAACCTCAATTTTCTTGCCAATTATCTTAACTTTTTTACCTTCAAGTCTCTTTAAGTGATATCTAATTGTACTACGATGCTTCTTTGTATCTTTTGATATTTCATTTATAGTTTTAGGATTATTTTTTAAAGAAGAAAATATTTCTTTTTTAGTTTTGTCTCCATCAAATGCATCTCTTGTAAAAGAACTTAATGCTTCTTCTAATTTTATTCTTTTTCTTTTAATAATAAATCCTATATATTTATTATATAGGTTAAGATCTTTCCTACTTATAATTCTCAATAAGAACATTCCGGTAGATTTATCTCTGCCATATTGTTTAATACACGAATTAATACCAATTCTACCTAATAAACTTTTCAAAGTTAAGACACTTCTCCCATACATCCTTAAATCGATCCTTTTTTTATTCCACTTCTTATCATATACCATACAACCTTCAGAATCGAAAATACCTTTCAAAAAAGAAACAATAATCTCCTTTCTGTTAGATTTTAAAATTCTATTAGGAACATTCCAGGAATAAGTTCTTGTATCAATCTTATTTGCTAAAAACTCTACTATTTGTACCGAACCAAGTCTTACAACATATTGATCTTTTTTAGTTTCAATCCAGTTATCATATTTAGATTTGTGTTTGTAGCCATTAACTTTTCTTACATTCATTGTAGGATTTAAACCAGACCATTTCTTTAAAACATTAGAAAAGTTTAAAGCAAAGTCTTTATCCGAAACATTAATTCCTATCCTACCTCCTTTCTTATCAATATGTCCATCCCCTATTAATACACCATAAATATAAGCTAACTCTTTAGACAATTTTTTTGATTTCTCAGGAAGCTTTCTTTGTCTATTTTTCATTGAGACATAATAGGGTTTAACATTTGTATTTGCCCAATACCAAATACTAGTAGGATTAACACCTGTTATCTCTGATATCTTATTTTGACTTAATCCTTTCTTTTTCAATTCCAACACTTTGTTATAATCTTCCATAGTATATACTTTCTTAATCATTTTATATCATATAAGATATCTATAAGTATCTCAATTATATAAATATTTCTATAATCTATCATATAGATAACTCTTAAGAAACACAAGTAATATAAATATGTTAAACTTATTTTCTAGTATGAAAAGACTTTTAGTTAGTATTCCAGATGGATCTTGGAGAATCATCGAAAAGAAATTAAAAGGTAGACTTGGAGATAAAGATTCGGAAGTTGTTAGAAATATAGTTCTATCTTATCTATCGGAAAAAGGTTATATCAAAGATGAATCCTAATTAACTAAAATATCTAATCTAATTTTCCATATTCTAGGACCATAAGGTAATACTTTTCTTTTATCTATAATTTTAATCTTTTTATTTGATTTTCTTGCCTCTTCTCTTACTATTTTTACCGCTTCTGAAAATAAATCAGATTCATTAGCCCAATAATAAAAATAAATCATTCCTTTCTTTTTAGTCTTATTTAACGCCAAATCCAAATAGGAATATCCTTTTTTTGGCAAAGGCATAATAATTCTATCAAATTTATTTTTTATTTTTGGTAATATTTCTTTTACATCACCACTATATAATTTTATTTTTTTAGTTTTATTCAATTTTAAATTTTCTTCAGCATATTCATGGGCTTTCGGATTTATCTCAACACAACAAATTCTTTTCACATCAGGTTGTTTTTTTTCAATTGCTATACCAAATGGGCAGATACCACTAAACATAATTAATATATCCTCATCCGAATTTACTTTAGTAGCTATCCTTTGTCTTTCAGTTGCTTCTCTAGGAGAAAAATAAGTATATCTCGGATTTAATTTTAATAAGAAACCATGTTCTCTATGAATTACCTCCGTATTTTTAATTCCTGCCACAAATTTATATTCTCTATTTCGATATTTACCCTTTCTCTCAGAAGTCTTTTTTAAAACAGTCTTAATATTTGGATGTTTTTTTAGTATTTCTCTAGCAAAATTTTTCTCTTCATTAGAATTACTTTCTTCTATTATAGCTACAGACTTATCTTTATTTCCAATAGTATCAAAACTAGTCATGAAGAAATAAAAAGAGAAAGAAGTTTAAAAAGTTTTAGAAATCTCTAACATTTAAACCAGCACTAACAGTTAAATTCTTTAAAGTGCCGTCATAGCCATTGCCGTTAAATTCTCTAAGCCATCTTCCCGGCCCGGTTATTCCAACTCTACCTGTTAAATAAACAGGGCCGCTAATTTGGTAGTCTGAAACAACTGAAGCATTCAGAGGAAATCTAGTTTCGTTTACACCACTTCCTTCTAAATGTTCTCTAGTTACTCCTACTTCTCCGCCAAGCAGCCAGTAATCATCTACTCTTCCTAATAATCTTAAATTAGCACTAGTAACAGAATTTCTAATATTCCCATAGGCACCATAATCAAAATTATCATCAGCAAAAGGAATAGGATTAAAAGATAAGCCAGCATACCAATCCTTATCAAGACTAGTTTCTAAAGAATATTCTGGAAATGAAAGATTTGAGGAAGGAACATAAGTTGTTCTAACACCTGCTCCATTTACATTATCCCTTACTCTGCCTAAAAATCCTCCATCGGCATTTGCGGAACCAGCTAAACCCACAATTACAGCTAAAGGTAATAAAATCTTTCCTAATGATTTCATTAGAATCTTACTCCTATTCCGACTCTTGCTTCGCCATAATCTCTTGTAGCATCATTACCATTGCCATTTTCCATAACTTGTCTTCTCCATTCCCCAACATCCCAGATATCAGCACCAACTTCTCCATAAACTCTGTCAGTTGCAAAATGAGGCACTTGGAATTGGAAATATGGTCCGCCAGTAATAGACTTCTTACCATCTACATAAGTATGTCCTAAACCAACACCTGCTCTGAAGTCATCATTACCATAAGATAATCTTCCTAATAATCTCAAATTATCATTTGATCTGCCAGCTTCAGCACCTAATCCGAAACCATTGTCGAATAATCGATCATAGCTTGCTCCACCATCAAAACTTCCAGTAGATAACTTATAAGCGGATAATAGGTTTCTTCTAGGAGTTGCTTCTTTATCTTTTGCAGATAATGCTTTCCAAGATTCATAAGTACTTATAAAACTGTCATTAAATCCATCTTCTCTGTCTTGGCTAATCTTGCCAGCTTCGCCAAATTTATCTACAAACCCAAAATAGTCTAAGATTCCAACAGGGTCACTGTCCTTGTCAAAATCATTTACATTAGCATCAGGGTCTTGAGAATATCTATCTAAAAATAGATTAAAGTCAGCATAGTCAAGCACATTGTCTCCATTTAAGTCCATAGTTGTTAATTCTCTTATTGGAACTACAGTAGGAGTAGCATCAGCCTCAACTTTTTGTTCTAATTTTCGACCATAAACTGCATCTTGAATAGCATTACTAAAGTAAACTGCATCTCCAGGTCTTAATTGTTCAGGTCTTATAGAAACTTCTCTTCCGTTTCTGAAAATCATAACATCATCAACTAAATCAGTGATTTGAGCAGAAGTTAATCTAGTATTAGCATTTCTTGCTAAAGCCTCAATTCCACCATGAATAGTATTCCCTCTTTGAACTTTGAAAAAGTCTACTCTACCATCTCTTAAACCATCTATTTCATCAAATGAATAATTAGGATTATAAGTCCAGGTGACTTTAGGTGATTGATTAACTATAGCAGGAGCTGTAACAACTGTTTCCGGAACGATTGGCTTTTCCTCAGCCGTTGGTTCGCTTACTAAAGAGAAGGGTTCCATTGGAATTTCTCCAAACACTGAAATAGGTTCTTCTTCTAAATTAGGAAGATCAATTCCTGGTAAGGAGCTTTCTAATTCTGGCAAGTATGAGTTTCTTGGACCAACTACTCCACTTCCTGATTCTTCTCTTTCTTTTCTTAAAATTTCTTCATCTGAATTACCGCCGCAACTAGCACTGCCTAAAGCAGCAATTGCAGCTAACGGCAAAATTAATTTTCTGTATAAACTTCTCATTTTTATTTACCTCATAAATATTATTTTTATCATTCTATAGTAACAAAAACCCTTTATAAATCTTTCGTTTTGTTTTTCCTAATAATTAAACTAATCTTAGAAAACATTTATATAGAAAAACTATCTATTTCTATTAAATAAAGAGGTTATATGAATGAATAAAAAGCTTTTCTCTGTAGTTTTAATTATATCATCATTATTTTTAATCCCTTTAGTTCAAGCGGGTCCGATTTTTGATCTTTTTAGCCGGGTAATACAGACAAACACAATATCTAATTTATATAATAATTATCAAGAATTTATAGAATTCTTTATTTATATGGTTATTTTTATTTCTTTAATTATTGGCGTATTCAAAGATAGGTTCGAAAAAAAACAAACAAAAGCAATAGCAATTGCATTGGGGACTGCATTATCTATATCTTTAGTTAATTTTATGCCCGGACTTATTGGAAAATTAGGTCCGATAGCTTTCTTTATTTTTGTAGCCTTATTTTGGTTCTTAATCTTTGCTTCTCTCAAAAAAGGATTGGAAAGCAGTTTGTTGTCAATGGCATTGGCATACATCTTTGCTTTCTTAACTTTTGTTTTTCTAGATCATGATAAAAAGGTGCAAAATTTTCTGAAAAGAACAGAAGTTGGAGAATTTCTTTTAGGTTCATCAACAGAATTATTTATTCTAGCATTGTTCATAGCATTAATCGCTCTTTTTTGGTGGTTAATTAAAAAGTTTGGTGGATGGACCCCTTCAAGTGGAGGAGCACCATCAGGAGGAGGGACGCCAACAAGGATATCTACTCCCACAACAACAGTTTCAACAGGCGGAGGAAGTGGCGGAGGAAGTCCATCATTCTGGAAAGATAGAAAATGGTGGGGTGGAAAAAAATCCTCGCATCCAAGTAAAGTTTCAAAAAATTTAAAGAACGCTTTAAAAGCTGATGAACTGGAAGTCAACCAAATAGAAGATGCTATTGGTTTATTAAAAGATTTAAAGAAAGCGGAAGACAGACTTTCTGAGGAAGAAAAATCCGCAGTATTATCAAAAATTAATGATTATCTAACAAGAATTATACAAGCTGATCCAACAGAAAGCATAGAAAATTTAGTCAATGAAAGATTGCAGGAAATAGACCAGCTTAGAAAATTCTTAAATCCAACTACCCCAAGAATAAACGACATTCCACTTTCAAAAGTAGTTTCAAGTCTGGATAGTAATAGATATATATCTGAAAGCACAAAAAATGAGTTAAAAACATTAATTGCTGAAATGGATGGCAAGGATAGAAAATTATCCAATTATGCAAGGACATTATCCACTTTTAAAAGAGTTTATGATACAAGAGGTCAGCAATTCCGCAGGTTGGCAGAACAAATAATGGTCAATATTAATACCGGCCAGACACAGGGTTTACCTAAAGATTTAGGAAATCTATTGGCACTTAAAAAACATTTAGCAGAAACAGATGAAAGGATTAGTAGGGTGCTAGAAGATCCAGAATTTGTTTATGCAATTGAAGATGTAAAAAATATTTATGGGCCGCCAGAAGGAATCGAAGACCGCACACAAGAGCATATTAATATTCACAATATTATAAGAAGTGCATTAGGAGAGAGCTACGTAAATAAATTTAATACCTATCTTCATGGATTTATGGAAAGTTTTGAAGGAGAAAAAACTTATCAAAATTTTTTGAGATGGTTGGCTAGTAAAAATATTAAGGAAGTTGAACCTTTCTTTGGTATCCCATTAGAAGATTTTGAAAACATGTTTAATGCTAGAATTAGTGGAAATAGGAGTGAACCACAAGAAGGCCAACGATTCCCACCAGCAGAACATGATACTCAAAGAATTGAAAGAAGAGATCCTAAAGAGTTATTTAGAAAAGCAAAAGAATATGGGAATAAAATAGGTAAGGCTTGGGGCATTGAAAAATTGAGATATAGAGATTTTATTTTTAATTTAACCCAAGAAATGGGTATAAATTCCTATGAAGACTTGTTAAGAATTTATCAAATAGATGATGAATCTTTGAAAAGAATCTTTGAAAGAGCAACAGGTGTTGTTCCAGAAGAATTTGAAGAGTTAGGAGGAAATAGAAGCAGAGTAGGTGAAGCAGAAAGAAGAAAACTAGAAGAATCTCTCATAGAATTATTAGATGCCTTAAAAAGAAATGAACCAAATAGACAATCCACCATTAATTTATTAAGGGCCATAAAGAATTCTGCAGATTCTATATATGGTTTAATAGATGACAGAAACAGAGGGGATTATGAAAGGTTTGTACAATTAATTAAGAAATCAGAAAAAAGTCTAATGTCAGGAACACAGGAATGGGAAGAAGCTGTACTAAGGGACGCGGAGGAGGCAGAATCTCTTGCTAATAAGATTTTTGCGTCATTAAATTTACATTCAAGAGAACAAGAAGAACCAAAAGATGAAAATTTAGAAGACAAACAAATAGGACTAGAAAAAAGACTCGAAAGTTTAAGGCATTACTTAAATGAAATATCAGATAAAATTCCCGCTTCGGAAAGAGGAAATCGTTCTTATCTACTTAAATTAATGAGAGACATAAGTCCGGTATTATCAATAAAAAGCTCAAAGAATCTAAGAGAAGCAGAAAGTATGATTCAAGAAGCAGAATCAATAATTGAAAGATGGATTGAAAAATACAGTAATTAATAAATAATTTATTACTTTCAAGTAACTACAAATCGTAAGATTTATAAAGGGTAATTTTCTATTTCTAAGTATGAAAAGTTATGATTTGGAAAGGAGTATCGGAAGAGATTTAACTATTTTAGCAACAGCAGGATTATATTCTTTAAGTGCCATTGGGTGCGGGAATGGTCCTGAAGAAAGAGGAGATTTATGGTTTGATGAATCTATCGATGGGGTAAGAGTTGCATATTTTAATGATCCTGATAGGATGGAAATATATGGACCAAAAGGAGACTTAGTTGAAATCATAGAAGATGATGGCAACGACGAAGTTGGTGACGATTCAGATGATAGATACACCATTTTCTTAAAAGATGGCAGGTCAAGGACATATGCAGAAAATTATTTTATTGACGAAAGAGGCATTGAATTTAAAGAAGGAGAAGATGCTATCGCAAACAATCTAGTACAATATTCAAGAGGCGTACTTAAAACAGTAACAGGAAAATATAGAGGATTAAAATCAAAAATATCTAGTATATTAACAAGAAAGTGCACCACTAAATAAATTCTCCCAAACCTTTCTGACCTTTATTTTTATCTTTTTTCTTTAATTTATCTAAAATTTATTCTAACAGCCATTTCCAAAGAGGAATAAACTTAATATTTTTATTCTCAACTTTTTCTTCTTTTTCATAATTTTCATTTAGAACAATTAGATTATTACATCTTAATTCTTTACTACATTTCAATAAGGCTTTCAACTCTCTTTCTTTAGTTTTAATATCCTCCAAATTATAACAAACTTGAATTAGTTGCTTTACCTTTAAACCTTCTTTCAAAACAAAATCAACTTCCTCATGCTTAATATTTTTCCAATAATACATTTCAATATTAGCATTTTCCATTATCTCTTTCTTTAATTCAATTGCAACAATATTTTCATACAGATTTCCAATATTAGAGCTGAATTTAAATCCAATAGCATTAGACAAACCAGTATCAATAGAATAAACTTTCCTTGGTGATTTTTCTTGTTCCTTAATTTTAAAAGAAAAAGATTTTATAAAAAAGAGTAGATTATTTTTTTCAAAATAAGAAGAAAATTTTTCTATTGTATCTGTACTCAATTCTAGATATTTTTTCAAAGAGTTAAAAGTAATAAGATTGGAAATATTTGTTAAATAGAATTTAGCCAAAGCTCTTAGTTTTTCTCCTTCTCTAATCTTATATCTTTTTTCTATATCTTCTGTTAAAATATCATCAAAATAAGTTAACAGTAAAATTTTTTTTTCTTCGTTTAAAACAATTTCAGGAAATCCTCCAAATTCTAAATATTCTTTTAATAATTTTTTAATTTCTAATTTTTTTGACACTAAATCTAATTTATTTTTTATTTCTAATCCTTTAAAACAAATAAATTCTTTAAAACTTAATGGAAACACGTTTATATCTAAGTGTCTGCCGGTTAAGACAGTAGCTAATTCTCCAGACATTAATTCAGAAGAAGATCCAGACACAATTATTTTTGCTTTATTTAATTCATGCATGGTCCTTGCCCACTTTTCCCATTTAGGTATTTTATGGATTTCATCTAAAAAAATATAAGGTTTGTCCTTAGGATTTAAATTTTCCACATAAGTTTCATAAATCTTATCTAAGAGATCTAAATTAAATTTGGTAAATCTTCCATCTTCAAAGTTTATTATTAAAATACTGTTTTTTTCTATCTTTCCAGCTATTAATTTTTTTGCTAATTGTCTCATTAAATAAGATTTTCCAGATCTTCTAACGCCTATGAAAGAAAGGATAACATTGGGCTTAAGAAATTTCAAAGCCGATTTAAGATATTCTTCTCTTTCATAACCAGACTTTAATTCTTTTCTCCAGAGATTCCAATCTTCCAAAATTTCCAGTATTTGATTTTTGTCTATCATATTAGATAAAATTTACTATTTTTATAGAGTATATTAGATATATAAACTTATCTATTTAATAAATTCTCCCAAACCTTTCTGACCTTTATTTTTATCTTTTTTCTTTAATTTATCTAAAATATTCTGAACTCTTTCCTCTCCAAACTCATGTCTTTCAACTAAGATCTCTTTTACTTTACCTTCATCAACATCGCTCCATTTTAATTGGTATTCTTTCATTACAGGCATCGACTTAAAAATAGCATAAACTTTCTTCCAGTTGAATTCAGCTTTAACTTCTTTAAATAAAGTATCAAAATTATTAAATTGTTTAACTAAATTCAAAGCTTTCTTAGGACCAATTCCAACAACACCCTTAGGATTATAATCAGTTCCAGTTAAAATTCCCATCACAATTAACTTATCCCTGTCAACTCCTAAATGATTTAAAACATCATGCAGCTCAATTATCTGAGGCTGGATATACACATAACCTTTCCCGGCTTTTCTAGTCTGAGATAAAGTTAAATTAGGTATTAATCTCGGACAGCCATGCAATAAACAATCCATGTCTGAACTAGCTGCAAAATCTACATCTCCCTTCTCACATAAGAAACTAATTTGTGCATCACTTTCTTGTGGGGCCTGTATAACTGGAATTCCCATAGCTTTCAATAGTTCTTTAGTTTCTTTAGTCATATCATTATTCAAATAAGTAACCTGTTTAGAATATTTACCCATAGATTCTTCATCATCCTCTTCTTTGGCAATTTCATATTTTTCATATGCTTTTTCCTTTCTCTCTCTCCTCTTTCTCTGAGTTTCATATTTTAATGAAGGCGGTTTGCCATCAAAACACACACACGGAAGTATTCCTTTCTGCATTAAGTTTGATATCCTATAGAATGTACCTGAAAGATGCGAAGTTACATTTCCATTAGAATCCATCAAAGGGGTCCCATCACGTTGGCGAATAGAGCTAAGGAATTGGTACAACATATTAGATGCATCTATTGCAATCCTTTTTCCTTTTAAATCTTCCCAAGAAATAATCTTTACGGGAAGTATACCTGGTAATTTAACACCCATCCTTAGTCGGTTGGTAATTTTATTTTTACTGATTTGTCAGTATAAACTATAAAAAAACCATTTCCCTCCTTCACAAATAATGTATCATTTTCTTTTATATTTAGGTTTTTTCTAATCTCTTCAGGGATAGTTATCCTTCCACGTTCATCAGCTTTTATAGTAGTTAGTGACATATCTATATTCTAATATGGAAAAGTTTATATACCTTTTTATCCCTTAAAAGGGTATAATGGGTAAGATTAAATTAAATAAAAGGTCGAGTTTAACATTTAAGAAATTAAATAAGTTATATCAAAAAGTAAAACAAGAGACTAACAACTTTAAGGAATTTAAACAAGAATTAATAATAAAAAACCCAGAGTCTGTAAGACTATTTAGAATAATGATTGGAAAGGGGTTGGTAGAATTTTCTAGACTTCTTAATAAGTCAGCTTCCACAATTCAATCTTTAGAAGAAAAAAGATGGAATATAAGAATACAAACAGCTAAAAAATATATTGATATTATAAAAAATTTAAATAAAAAATATATTTTTTCAAGTATTCCCTATGAAACAATTAAATATAACTATGAAAATTTTTATACAAGCAGATTTTTTTCTCGTATTTCAAAGAGAGTTCCCTATGAAAAACGTGTAAGAAAAGGAAAAATTGGAGGGAAAGCGACTTTAAAGAAGTACGGAAGAAATTATTTTGTTAATTTAGCAAAAAAGGGTGCTAGCCTAGGTGGAATTGCAGTTAGCAAAAAATATCCACATGAGCACTATCAAAAAATAGGGAAGATGACAGGAGAAATTCATGGTAGAGAAAAATTAAGTGAATGGGGCAAAAGAGGAGGAATAACAACAGCATCTAAACAAAAATTAACTGAGCAAGAAGAATTAATCAAAAAAAGATTAGATAAAAACAAAATCAAAAATATAACCCATCATAAAGTAGAAGGACATAATAAATATTACGTTGTGGATTTTCTGGTTAAACACAATAATTTAGATATTTATATAGAAGCTACAGCAGTACATGGAAAAAAATCTAGCTCATATCCTTATTCAAAATCTCTTGATTTAATAAAGAGAATCCAATCAATCAGATTAAAAAATAATAAATGCAAATTCCTATGTATAATTAGTTCAAAATTTTCAGTAGAAGGCATGATAAAACTTTCCCAATATGCAGATTGTGTTTTATTAGATAATCATCTTAATAAACTACCATTCATAATTAATAAAATAAATCACAAAACTTATTTAAAGAATATTACAAAAATTGGACTTAATAGTATATTAAAAAGAAAAATAATGTTCAAAAATGGAGGAATAGCTACTAAAGATTTGAATATAAATAAAAGTGAAACTAAAGTAATAAACTTTCTAAATAGAAACAAAATCAAATTTTCAACTCAATCTATTTTAGAAAGTAAATTCGGCACCATTTCTATTGTAGATTTTATCTTAACTTCTACTAGAGATCTAAAATTAATTATAGAAGTAACTAGCATAAATGGAAAAAGTAAAAAAGCACTTCCCAGAACAATTAATAAAATGGAATCAAGATTATCCATGTTAAAAGAGTTTTATATTAAAGAAGCAAATCTTGTAGGCCTAATAGATAATGTTAGTCAAAAAGAAATTAATAAATATAACCCAAAGTTTAAACTAATTAGTATGAACAATTTCATATCAAACATTAAAAATATTTATTCAAATTAAATGATACAAAAAATACTAACTTTAGACGGATCTAGTAAATTTTTAGAGGTTTTAGGAGATTCTCCAAGAAATAGAATTCTAGATTTTTTATTAGGGGAAATTAACTATGATTTCACATTAAAAGAAATTGCAAATAAAAGTAATGTAGGTTATGCAACGATAAAAAGAACTTGGCATTATTTTATTGGAGCAGAATTAGTTAAGAAGACTAGAAAGGTTGGGAAAGCCGTATTTTACACTTATAATACTGAAAGTAGAGAAGGAAAAGCACTAAGAAAATTTTACTTAGAAATTATTTTTAATGAAGTAGAAAAGGAAATTCCGCAAAAAATTACAGCTTAATTACCGATATCTTTATATTAAACATTAAATTTTTCTAAACTCAAGATGGTGATAAGAACTTTCTCATTTGACCACAAAGGCGGCTTTTATCAATATAGAGTTCATACCGTAAAATTAAATAACTTTTGTAAAGGAATATTATTTCCATTAAAGAATTATCTAGAGTCCATCTTTAACTCCTGTCCTAATGATTATTTTCAAAAAGGACCTAGGTCTTCATCTTTAAAATTTAATCTATCCAATATAAACCTGCAAAATGCTCCAAAACATGAATTATGTTTATTAACACATTATGGTTTAGAACAAAATAGTAATAGATATTCATCCGCACATTCTAAAGTTCAGGTATTTATGTTAGAGCATGATAAAACTTCAATCGCCTGCGAAACTCCAATATGGCTGTTGCCCGAGGAGTTAGAATTATATAAAGAGGTTTTCAATTCTAAAGAAGTATTAACAGGACATATTGATATATTAAGAATACAGGATAATAAGATTTGGATTTTAGATTACAAACCCAATGCGTCAAAAGAAAAATACGCATCAACTCAAGTTTATTTTTATGCTTTAATGTTAAGCAAAAGAACAGGAATTCCTTTGGAATATTTTAGATGTGGTTATTTTGATAATTTAAACTGTTATTTATTTAAACCTGAAGATTGTTCTTTGCCTCAATTAAAATCAATACAGGAATTTATTTAGAAAAACTATTCAGATCTACTTGGGTACTGCCTTCTAACAATTCATCTAAAGTAATATTAAAGAAAATTAAAACAGCATTAGCAATAGGTTTTATCTGCTTGTCAATATAATGTTTATAATCTAATTTATGTTTCTGATTTTGAATAGGTTCAGGTCCGTCTTCAGTTATAACATACTCAATAACACTACCTTTGAAATTTTTAAGTTTTTTTGCCGCCTTAACATGTTGAGCATTCATAGCATAATCTTCTAAATTCTTTCTTATTTGTTTTCTATAAACTAAATCTTTGTCATGTCTTCCATCTTTTACTTCTTCAATTAATTTTTTAATATAACTCTTAACTTCTTTTTTATGGAATAATCTATCTAATAATTCCATCTGGAATTTTTTTGCTAATTCAGTCCAGTCCCCCCTAATAGCTTCCATCCCAGTTATTTCAATTTTACCTTTAGAATTCAACCCTGCATATCTTTTTTTTGCACCAGTCTCGCTTCCTCTTACTCTAGGCATTAAAAACCTGACAAAGCATTTTTCATATTCTAATTCTAGATGATTATTTCTATTATACTCTTTCTTAACATAACTCTCAAAGAATTTATTTAATTTAATATTTAATTCATTTCCAATTTTCTCCGCCTCTTCTAAATTTTCAGCTTTGCTTAAAACAAAAACCGAATCAGTATTGTGAAGTAGAATATTACCACAAGCATCCACAAACGTCTTGTTTTTATCCACAGATAAGTCGTATAAATAATCTTCATAATGGATTTCTTCTATATTAGTTTTTATTCTCGAATTATTTTTATTTGAAGTTGTAATTGTATAATTACTCTTTTCTTTCCTATATCTGATACTATAATTAAATCTAAGCTGGGTTAATAATGTAGATAAATCCGAAGTTAAACCTAGTGAATTTGTGCAATAAGAAAAATGCTTTAATTTATATTGTTCAGAATATCTCTTATCCTTTGATTTTCTACTTCCATCTCCTTCAATCATTGTATCTAATAAAATTTTTTTATACTTTTCATCTACATGGAACATAAAATAAGGAACTCTTTTTCCATTACTATTTTGTCCAGCCAGTGATTTAAAGAAAACAGCAGAAAGAATATTCATTAGTTGTAGTTTTTGTGTTTTATCAACATAACTAATATTTTTCTCTGTTTCACCATTAAAATATTTTAATTCTCTAATTTTTTTAGTAGAAACTATGATAGACACATCCACATTATCAAATAATTTATAATAATCTTCCTTTAGAGATTTTAACCAATTTACATTAGAAGAAGAAATTGAAGCACCCAATCTAGATTTTGTTGTTTCCGGAGTTGAAGAAGACCCTTCTGCAATGTATGCTCCAACCAATCTGCATAAAGACTCAAATTCTTTTGATTTAATATCAATAAATCTTTTTACCCTTACAGATTTTTTTCTATTTGTCCATCCGAACCACACCCATTTATCATCACAATGAGCCTTCGCAGTTTTTATCCTTCCTTTATAAGTAACTTTATAACTATAATTTTTTAAATATTCATAAATATCAATTTTAACTATTTTAGGTAAGTCTGGGATCTTAACAATTTTGAATAAGGGTCTTTTTTCAATCTCCAAGGGCCTTACTTCTTTTAATTTATTATCTTCAAAAATAATTAATGAATGATCTTCTGAGCAGATTGTTTCTCCATATTTTTGATTTACTCTAAAAACTTTCTTATTTGTCTTATGTCTTATGATTTCATTAAGTTTAGAAAATTCAGGCTCAAGAGTTTCTTTATTTACTGTTAGAGCAAGAACATTCTCTTTTCTTAAGTCTATTCTTTCTTTTTTACCAATTATAACCTTCTTTGATATAAATTTTTTAAATAACTCTTCCATACTAATTATCAACAATTTTCCATTAACTATCAATGTTGTGAACCGATCTTTGGTTATACTATCTGAATAAATAACTTCATAACCCTCCTCTTCAACTTTTTCAGCTGTTAATTTTATCATCTTCTGACCAAAATGAGTAATTGCATTAGCAACGTCTAAAGAAAAAAATCTGCAATTAGCATTAGCCAAAACACCAAAAAAACTATTTAATAAAATTTTAATTGCATGTCTTTGTAATTCATTTTTCTCTTTTTTAGCCTTGTCTCTTGATTTTAATAATCTTTCAACTAAAACACCCATTACTCCATTTTGATTCTTAAAACAGGCTCCATTAGGTGCTTTAATTAAATTCTTACCATTGCAATTTTCAACATAACTAAGTGGATCAATATTAAATGTTCTCATCAAACTAGGATAAAGGCTTTTGAAATCTAAAACTAATAAATAATCATAAATCCCAGGTTTAGATTCCATAACATAACCGCCCTTAATTCTCTCCTCTTTTGGAGTATAGTGACCGGAATTAGCAACATAACCTCTCTTATTCAATTCCCTTAAATACAAAGAATCTAAAGAAGCAATGGAAGCATTTACCCTGTCTAATGGCATCCCTGTTAAGATGCTTCTTTCAATAGTCATCTCAATTATCTTAGTTTTTTTTAATATCTCTGTAACTAACCTTGCATCATTCAAATTATATTTAGCTAATTTTTTCTTATCTTCTCTAAACAGCCTATCAATTTCTTCACCTTTGCCTTCTATATAAGAAATTAATTTACCTTCTTTTAAAATAGATTGAGCAGCATCTTCCAATTTATAACTATCCAAGTCGACAAAACTCATTCTTAATAACTGAATTCCATCCAAAACAACTCTTCCAGGAAAATCAGCTTTAGAATCCCTAAAAAAATCTTTCTCAATTCTAATTTTACATGTTTCGTTTGTTCTTCCCAAAACAAAAGAGATTCTATGTTCTTTAAATTTATTTTTCAAATATTCTAAATCAAAATCAATTAAATTCCATCCTGTTATAATATCTGGATCCTCTTCTAAAATTATCTTTTTGAATTCTTCCAACATCTCTTCTTCATCCATATCAATTAAAACTTTCTCAAATCCTTCAGAATAAATTGCAATGCTGTATAATTTTTTACCGTTTGAACTCGTTTCAATATCTACTGAAAATATTTTTAGATTATTAGGAAAATACTCTATTGGTTTTATCTCAGCGTCCCTGTAAATTCTGTTAATAAAATCACTTGTTTCATAGTCACCATCTATTTCAACACCCATCATTATTTCTTTATCCATTAAATACCGATAAGCAAATCTAATATCTGCTTCATAGCATTCAATTCCGTCTTCCTCAAAACTTCTTCTTAAACCAGGAACATCTTTCGGAGTTTCTAGAATAACTCTTGATAATTTTTCATCATTGAAACTTTTGAAATCACTATTTTCAATCTTAAAATCCCCATTACCAGCTTTTTTAACATCTTTAGTTTTAATATAAAAATAAGGTTCATAGAAATTCATAACTAAAAAACTCTCTCCATTCTCTAATTTTCCAAACAAAAAAACATAACTTTTCCCATCTATTATCTTATAGCTTGGGTAAAGTATAAAACCTTTCATATATTCTAGTTTAGATAAATACTTTTAAATATCTTATTCTTTAATTTAAGACTATGACTTATGAAAAAGCGGGAAAAATAGCCGCAGAAACCCTGCAATTTGGCAGAAAACTGGTCCAGGAAGGCGTTTTATTATCAGATGTAACTAGGCAGGTAGAGGATAAAATAAAGGCTTTAAATGCAAAACCCGCTTTCCCGCCTCAGATCTCAATAAATAATATAGCAGCTCATTATTATCCGGATGAGGATGATGAATTAAAGTTTGAAAGGGGAGATCTAGTTAAGTTAGATTTAGGAGTTCATATTGATGGTTATATCGCGGATAATGCAGTTACAATTAATTTAGGCGGTGATGAAAATTTAAGTTTAATAAAAGCCAGCAAAGATGCATTAAGGGAAATTTTGCCAATGTTTAAACCAGGCACAACTTTAGGGGAAATAGGCAGAGTAGTTGAAGAAATTATCAATGGTTATGGGTTTAGTCCGATTAAAAATTTATCTGGACATGAAATAAAACCCTATCAATTACATGCCGGTTTAACAGTTCCGAATTTCGATAATGGAGACAAAACAGAATTGCAGGATGGGCAGGTTTTTGCAGTCGAGCCTTTTGCAACAACCGGAAATGGTTATGTCAAAGATGGGAGACCTTCAGGAATTTATAGATTAGTTGATTCAAGAAATGTTCGTTCTGGCAGAGAAGTCTTACAGTTTATTATGGATGAATATCAAACCCTGCCTTTCCACAGAAGATGGGTCTTAAGAAAATTTGGAGAATTTAAGACGAATTTTGCTTTAAGAATTTTAGAACATGAAGAACTCCTTCACTCATACGCTCAATTAATGGAAAGGTCAAATGGTATAGTTTCCCAGGCAGAGCATACAGTAATAGTTAAAGATAAACCTATAATAACAACTAAGATTTAACCAAAATAGTTCGGTGCCTCCTTCTTAATCGCGGCGCCTCTAGAAGTTTTCAAATATTCTTCTTCAATTTTTTTATAAGTTTCTAAATCGTTTTCACTAACACTGGGTTTTACTTTTTTCATAGCTTCTTCAAAATGCCTCATTGTAACTTTATCTGCTTTGATACTCTCTCTCAACGCTAAAATAGCAGCTTCCCTGCATAAGTTTTCAATATCAGCACCTGTAAAATCTTTTAATTCTTTGGCAATGTGATATAAGAATTTATCTTTATCATTCAATTCTCTAAATTTATCTTTATTCTTTTTTAACTCTTTAGGATTTATTGATTCATCTCCCACCATTTTTGAGAGGGTTTTATTATCTTCGTAAATACTGCCATCACTATATTTTTTTTCTAATTCTTTTATTGTTTCCTTGTTAATTTCTAATGGCATATCTTTAGTATGAATCTTTAAAATATTCAATCTGGCTTTTTCATCAGGAACATTAATCATTATAGTCCTGTCAAACCTTCCAGGTCTTAATAAAGCCGGGTCAATCATATCAGGTCTGTTTGTAGCTGCAATAACAACAACATCATTTAACTCTTCAAGTCCATCAATTTCACCTAACATAGTATTAACAATTCTCTCGGTTACTTTATTGCTGTCAGTTCCCCTTCTAGGAGCAATAGAATCTACCTCATCAAAGAAAACAATAGTAGGAGCCGTTTGTCTCGCTTTCTCAAATATTTTTCTTACCCCTTTCTCTGACTCTCCAACATATTTATTCAATAATTCAGGACCTTTAACTAAGATAAAATTACTTTGACTTTCATTAGCAACAGCTTTAGCTAATAATGTCTTCCCGGTACCTGGAGGACCATATAATAAAATTCCTCTAGGGGGTTTAATCCCTAATCTTTTAAATGCATTAGGATGTTTTAAAGGCCATTCAACACTTTCTTTCAAATCTCTTTTAGTATCATCTAATCCACCTACATCTTCCCATCTAATATTCGGAATTTCAACTAAGATTTCCCTCATAGCACTTGGTCTTACAATTTTTAAAGATGCTTGAAAATCTTTAGCAGTAATAATTAATTTTTCTAATAATTCCTCAGGAATAGGATCTTTTTCTCTTAATTTAAAATCCGGCAGCAATCTCCTTAAAACATTCATAGCAGCTTCTTTAGCCAAAGCATTCAAATCTGCACCGACAAAACCATAAGTAATATCTGCAATATCTTTTAATTTAACATCATCAGTTAACGGCATATTTCTTGTATGAATCTTTAAAATATTCAACCTTCCTTTTTTGTCTGGAACACCAAAACTAATCTCCCTGTCAAATCTTCCAGGTCTTCTTAAAGCGGGATCAATAGCATTTGGTCTGTTAGTTGCAGCAATAACAACAACCCTTCCTCTATTCTTCAATCCATCCATCAAAGCTAATAATTGTGCAACAACTCTTCTTTCCAATTCACCATGAACTTCTTCCCTTTGCGGGGCAATAGCATCGATTTCATCAATGAAGATAATACTAGGAGAATTTTTATCAGCTTCTTCAAATACATCGCGAAGCCTTTTTTCCGACTCGCCGTAAAATTTATTCATAATTTCAGGACCATTAATCAAAATAAAATTAGCTTCACTTTCATTCGCAACAGCTTTAGCTAACAATGTCTTCCCAGTACCAGGCGGACCATGTAATAAAACTCCAGCCGGAGGTTCAATTCCCAATCTCTTAAATATTTCAGGATGTCTTAATGGCAATTCAACCATTTCTCTTATCTTGACAACTTCTTCATCCAATCCGCCAATATCCTCATAACTAACATCTGGAAAAGATTCTTCAACAACATCTACAGCTTTAGGACTAACTTTAATTTCAGTACTATCCGTAATAATAACAGCCTCTTTTGGATTGCTGTCTGTAATAATAAATTTCAAAGAACTTAAACCAAAGTTCCCCATAAAATCTTCCCCGAATACATTAAAAATATCATCAAATAAAGGACTTTCACTCATAGTCCTTCTCCTTCTCCTTGTCCCGCCTAAAGCAACTATATCTCCCTTAACAACAGCCCTTCCTAGTAATCCTCTTTTGAAAACCTCAGGATGAGCTTGAATCATAACTCCCTTTTGCGCAGGAGCAATATTAACACTTTTAGCTTCTTTAATCTCTGCAGCTCTAACTTTAACTGTCTCCCCTATTCCGGTTTTAGCATTCCTTCTTACAATTCCATCCATTCTAATAACTGCCTGACCGACATCACTAGGATAAGCCCTGTCAACAATAGCCACAGTCTTTCTGCTTCCCTCTATCTCAACAATATCTCCCGGTCTAGCTCCGATATGACTCATCGTCCCAGAATCTATTCTGACTATGCCTTTATACGCTTCTTCCTGCAAGGCTTCCATAACTTTTAGTTGAGCTTCCCCAGTTTGCATTTTATTTTACTCCTTAATTAGTATTATTTTAATCTTCCTATTAGCCCAACTCTTAGGAACACTCACTCTAGTGCAAGTTGGATAAGACTTAACTTCTCTTTCTATCATCTCAATAGCTTCTTCAATTATTATTCTCATAATACCTAAAATAGGTATAATAAAGGTATTTAAAATTTACGGTTTTTTAAAAATAAATAAAAGAAACAATTAGAATTAACTAGTCCTTGATTTAGTCTGCCCAGTTTTCTCAGTTATTACTTCCTCTTGTTTCCTATGAGCATGTTTTTTCTCTTCTATACCGCTCTCTTTTACTCTTTCTTTCTTTTCAGGGATATTAGTTATAGCTTTCTTAGTATCTTCTTTTCCTTCATCTTTAATCTCTTCAGCTATTTTTCCTATATCCACTTTAGGTTTTTTGATTTCTTCTTTCTCAACTTTTTTAACTTCTCTTGGAGCATCAATCAATTCAGCAATTACAAAATCTTTTCCATCTTCAACTCTAACCTTTATTTTTCCAGGAGGATGTTTTCTACCATCTTTCCACAATTCTAAATTTAAATATTTTCCAATCTTAACTTCTTTTTTCGTATGTTTTTCTAAAAATTTTCTTAAGACAACAACAGCCTTTCTAGTTCTATCATAATTAGGAGCTTTCAAAAATCCTTTTCTTAAAGGAACCGTGTATATTCTTTCATCTGCCATTTTACGCTTTAATATTGCTGCTTCTCCATCTTCTTTTTACTGTAGTATGCCTGCCAGGATGTACTCTCTTCCCAACACCATATTTTTTAGGCACTGTCCAGAAAGGAGCCCATCTAGTTTGAGTTCCAGCTTTAATCAGCCTTACTTTTTTCCCCCTCGGCTTCCTACTCGCCATCTTCAGCCTCCATGATTGTGTCACTCAAATCTTCAGAAACACCATGAAAAAGTCTTCCATAATTAGTGCTAACATAATCATAAGCCAAAACAAAAGGCATATACAAAACTCCTAAACCACTAACAGCAGTTAATATATCCTTTAAATTTAAATCTGTCATTTTCTTAATTATTCTTTTTTAAAGAAGGCTCCTTAATAACTTCAACTCTTTTAACTTCTTTTTTTATCTCCCCGCCAAGATTTTTAGCAGCCTGATTTAGTAATTTTTCTCCTTTGCCTGTAACTATCCTTCCTTTATGAACTCCCTTTTCAACATATTTTAATAACTCCGCTTTTTCTAATTGTTGTAATATTTTTCTTAGAATATTTCCACTGCCAACATACACTCTTTCAGGTTTATGCCCCCTGTTTTTCTTAGCACTATATTTCTTTCTTAATTTACTTACCCCAATAGGTCCGCTTAAGTAAACTTTCCTCATAACACTAGCAGCTCTTGTATGCCACCAGTCTTTCTCTACAGGAGGTCTCTCTTTTCCAGCACCAGTTTTAGCAAATTTAGCCCATTCAGGAGCTACAATATTCTCTATCTTTTTCAATTCTTCAGCTAATTTTTCAATTAACTTCCCAGGATCAACATCATATGGAGTAACCATTTTTTTATCCTCACGGATTATAACCTGTTATTAAATAACATTAACAATTTTAACAAAATTAGTCTCTTTTAAAGCTTTCTATATCCTGTTTTTCAACTAAGATTAAGTTTCTTTTTCCATTAACGCCAAACGTCCCAGTATTCATATTTTTATTTTTATGTATCTGATCACCTTTAACATACATCACTTCTATATCTTTTTTACAATTTTTCCATTCTTTGCTAAATGCAGCAGTAACTAAAGCAGTAAATTGGATTAATTTTTCATCTCCTCCCTTAATTAGAAAAAAGGGACTGCCTCTAGCTTCTGTATGAAATACTAAGTCTTCTTTATCTAAATAGTTTTTTAATAAATCCTCATTAGAACTTCTGCTTTTCCCTCCAACAATTAATGTATCTTCTTTAATAAAATACCTAAAATTCTCAAACCATTTTTTATTAGTTATTTTTTTCTTTATAAAATTAAAAATAGTCTCTTTTTGTTTTTCATTCTCAACTTCTAATTTCAGAAAATCATATTTTTCTCTTGGTAATTTCTCTAATTGTTCTAAATGCCAGCTCCCAGTATATTTTATAACGTGTTCATAATGTCTTCTAAATTTTTTCTTAGCCATACCACCAGCATTTGTTTTTTTCACAACTCTCTCTTTATTTAGAATTAATTTCCTTTTTCCTTTAATAACCTCAACAGCCTTTAATCTTCTAGTATCTGCTTTGATATATAGTAAACTATCATAATCTTCTATTTCTTCTTTAGAAAATTCTTTATGTTTCATTTAATAAACTAAAATAAAAAGAATATATAAAATTAAGTAATTATCGTATTTGAATAGCTATTGCTTCAGAAGTATAAGATATATCTGGATTTGGAGTTGTATCAACAACATCAATTCTAACAATACCTCCTTCAGTACAATCCTTGGTTAATATTCCTCCACCAATTTCTGTAGTTCCACCACCAGGAATAACAATACCAGTAGCTATTTTTTCACTAGTTGCAGGAACACCAGTTATACAATTTGCAGGAGTACCACCTATTATTGTTGCAGTAGCATCAAGTGTTATTGGTGTAGTGCCAGTATTTCTTAAGTTAACCCTATACCTCTTAGCATCATCACTTTCCATTATCATTACAGCAGGAGTACCTATCTTTCCTGTAAAACCAACTTCACCAAAAATTGTTTCAGCATTCTCTAAAGCCGCTTCAGTAATTGTCCCAACTTGTGTAAATGTACCTCTAACCCAAGTTAAACCTAAAGCTAGAACAGCAACACCTATAATAATAACCATGATAGTAGTCATAGAAAATTCAATTGCACCTTTCTTATCCATCATATCACCTTTTATTTTACTAATCTTATCTTCTTTATAAAAGTTTCTATAGATTTAAAACTTGGGACGGGGGGGATTTGAACCCCCGACATCACGAGCTTCAGTCGTGCACTCTCCCGAGCTGAGTTACCATCCCGTAATTAAAAATAAACCTTTGGAGCATTTAAATATATTTCTATCTCCTCCATTATCGGAATCCTTATATAAATAAGTTACATAAAAAACAACATGGACTGTAAAATTATTTTCTTAGGAACCGCTGGAAATAACTCAACGTATCAGCAGTTAAAACCAGCAGGAGGCATAATATTTAAATTCAATGACAAGCAATTCCATATAGATCCTGGCCCCGGAGCTTTAATCTCAGCAAAAGAAGCTAATGTTAACCCAAAAGAAACAAATGTTTTGATAGCAACCCATAATCATCTTAATCATTTTAATGATGTTAATGCAATAATAAATGCAATGACTTCCAAAGGTATGGATAAAATAGGAACTTTAATCTTTCCGGAGTCTTTATCTGAAGAAAAATTTCAAAAAGATTTTTTAAAAGAATCTTTTTCTTTAGAAGCAAACAAAACAAAGCCTTTTGATGATATAATCCTAAAAACACTGCCAACAAAACATAATGATATTCATGGGTTCGGTTTAAAATTTACTGCCCCAAATTTAACAGTTACATACACTTCAGATACGGGTTATTCAAAAGGAGTTGTTGAGAACTACAAAAATTCAGATATATTAATATTAAATAACGTCTACCCTTTAAATCACAAAAAATCAGAACATAATTTATCCTCCGAAGATTCAATAAAAATAATTAAAAAAATACAGCCCGCATTAGCTATAATAACCCATTTCTCAACAAAAATGTTAGAAGCCAATCCAATATACGAAGCCAGAGAAATTCAAAAACAAACAGAAGTTCAGACCATAGCAGCAAAAGATGGCTTAATGATTAACCCCCTATCTATGTCTATTTCATTGAGGCAAAAAAGCTTAAATCAATACTAATATTTATAAAAGATACCTTCTACTTTTTAATAAATGTTAAACCCAAAAATTTTGGAAAAAAACTGGGGTAAAGAACTGGAAAAACCCATATACGAAGAGTGGAAAAGTAAGAAAATATACAAATTTAAAAAATCAAAGAAAAAAGTCTTTTCAATAGATACACCTCCGCCATATGTTAATACTCCGGTCCATATCGGTCAGGCAACTACTTATGTTCTAATGGATATGTTTGCAAGGTTTAAACGTATGACCGGATATGAAGTTTTATTTCCTTTGGGTTTAGACAGAAATGGTCTCCCAATAGAGATAGCCGTAGAAAAAAAATTCAATATAAAATTAACTGAAACTCCAAGAGAAAAGTTCATAGAATACTGCAATAAAGTTTTAGATGAATCTTCTCTAGCATCAACAGAATCTTTTCTTAGGTTAGGAATAGGGTTTAATTCCTGGGATATAGGAGATGGAGTAGGAGATGTCTACCAAACAGACTCAGAAGAATACAGGACATTAACCCAAGAAACTTTTATAGATTTATACAATAAAGGACTAATATATGAAGGAGAGCAGATAACAAATTATTGTCCCGGATGTCAAACAACTATAGCGGATGCGGAAATTGAATATGAAGATATTCCAACTTTTTTTAATGATATTATCTTTAAAGTAAAGGAAACAGGTGAAAAAATTATAATTGGTACTACAAGACCTGAATTAATATCTACTTGTGGTATGATAATTTTTAATCCAGATGATAAGCGTTACAAACATTTAGATGGCAAAACAGCAGTAACTCCACTATATAATAAAGAAGTTCCAATTAAAACGCATCCAATGGCTGATATAAACAAAGGAACCGGATTAGCGATGATGTGTTCTGCAGGAGACTTGTCAGATATTAGGTTTTTTAGGGATATGGATTTGGATGCAAAAATCGCTATTAATAAAGATGGAAAAATGAATGAAATCTCTGGTTTCCTAAAAAGTTTAAAAGTTAAGGAAGCGAGGGAAAAAATAATAGAAACACTAAAAGAAAATAAATTATTAGTTAAACAAGTAAAGATTAATCACCACATCCCAATATGTGAAAGGTCAAAAGATCATATTGAATTTATAAAAACAAAAGAATTCTACTTAAAACAGATTGATTATAAAGATAAAATGAAAGAACTGGCAGAAAAACTTAATTTTTATTCTCCAAAATCAAGACAAATTTTACTGAATTGGATAGATTCTGTTTCTATTGATTGGCCTATATCAAGACAAAGATACTATGCAACAGAAATCCCCGTTTGGAATTGCAAAAAATGTAAAGAAATAATAGTCCCTGAAAAAGGGAGATATTACCAACCATGGAAGGAGTCTTGCCCAATAAAACAATGCCCAAAATGTAAATCAAAAGAATTCCTTGGCGAAACTAGGGTTTTCGATACATGGTTTGATTCATCAATCTCGCCTTTATACATCTTAAAATATTCAAGAGATGAAGATTTCTTTAAAAAAAATTTTCCATGCACATTAAGACCACAAGGAAAAGAGATTGTTAGAACATGGCTGTATTATACGGTCCTAAAATGTTACTTGCTTACAAATAAATTAATTTTCAGAGATGCATGGATAAATTACCATATAATAGATGAAAAAGGGTATAAAATGTCCAAAAGTAAAGGTAATATTATTGATCCAAAAGATGTTTTAAATAAATATGGAGCGGAACCTTTTAGACTTTGGGCAGCTGTAGAAGGAAATCTAGATAAAACAGATTTTAGATGCAGTTTTGAAAGAATTGAAGGGGCGACTAAAACCTTAACAAAACTATGGAATGTTTCAAAATTTATTTCTATGTTCCCCCAAACAAAATCAAGCAACCTTTCAGATTCGGACAAATGGATTTTAAATGAATTAAATGAATTAATAGAATACTCTAAAAAAAAATATGAAAAATATGACTTTCACAATCCCTCAATTAAAATAAGACACTTTATTTGGGAAACACTAGCCTCTCATTATTTGGAATTAGTTAAAAGCAGAGCTTATAATTCTGAAAAACAATTTACAAAAGAAGAACAAGACTCTGCATGTTATACATTACATTATTGCTTAGATAATTTATTAAAATTATTAGCACCAATAAACCCAATGTTCACTTATAAAATTTACAAAGATCTAAGAAATAAAGACATCCATTTTGAATTATTTCCTGAAATAGGTAATAAATATAAACTTAAATTCTCTACAAAAGATCTAGAAGAATTGAATAGCAATGTATGGAAGGCTAAAAAAGACAAAGGTCTTTCATTAAAAGAGGAAATCAAAATTTTAACAGTGCCAAACAATTTAAAAAGCATAGAAAAAGATTTAGTTAAGATTCATAACGTAAAAGAAATCAAATACTCTACAAAGTTTAATGTAGAATTCTAAAGCAAAAAGTTTATAAAATATAGCGTACTATAATAGTACGATTATAATGATTATTAAAAAAGTAGAAATTGAACGCAAAACGAAGTTTAAAATATATAACAAACATGGAATAAAATTTAATGAAGTTGAGCAGGCTTTAAACTCAAAAAATAAATTTGTCAAGAAAACCAAAGACGAGAAATATGTGGCGTTCACAAAAACCAGCAGGCATTTAACCATAGTGTTTTCAATAACTAAAGGAATTGCAACTATCATAGCAGCATATCCATCGTCAAGATGGCAAATTGATTTATTAAAAAGGAGGACCCAAAAATGAAAATAGATTATGAAAATTTAAAACCTGAAGATTTGGAAAACGAAGAAGTAGAGTTAGAAATAGATAAGGATGCTTTTAAAGGACCATTAATATGTAAAACCTGTAACAAGAAAATGCAAAATACAGTAATAGATTTTGATTTGCCAGGAAAAGAGGTAACATTGCACCTAGAAGCATTTAAATGCACTAAATGCAATAAGGAATCTTTATCAGGAGATCAAGCAGAAAAATTTGATAAGATGCTGGTATTAATTGATGCTCTTAAGCAAAAAACAAAATTCAAGTTTGAAAGGGCTGCCAATTATGACGGGAAAACATGGTTTGTTAGATTCCCAAATGATTTGACAAAAACTTGGGATAAAACTATGATTACAGATATTATCCCTATTACAAATAAAGATTTTTTTATTCATATAAAAAATAAAAAAGATTAATATGGAAGAACTAGACACTAAAAAGAAGTATAAACTGAAGCATTTTATTAATCATCTAAAGAGCATTAGGGGGAGGCATACTGAATTAGTCTCAGTTTATGTGCCGCAGGGAACAGAATTAATAAAAACAATCCAGCAGTTAGAGCAGGAACAGGGAACCGCTTCTAATATCAAAGATAAAAAAACGAAAACTCATGTAATAGACTCTTTAGAAAAATTAATCCGGCATTTACGATTGTATAAACAAACTCCGGAAAATGGCTTAGCTGCCTTTGCAGGAGATACTTCTCAGACAGAAAACAAATCAAATGTAGAAGCTTTTTCAATCGAGCCGCCATTGCCGATTAAAACAAGAATCTACCGATGCGATCAAACTTTTTTATTAGATATTTTAGAAGAACAGTTAGAGCACTCAGATTCATTTGGTTTAATTGCTATGGATAAAAGGGAAGCAACAGTAGGATTGTTAAGAGGAAGCAATGTCAAAGTATTATCAAATATGACTTCAGGAGTGCCGGGAAAATATAAAACTGGTGGTCAATGCCTTTCTCCAGACACATTAGTTGAAATTAATAAAAGTCAAACAAAAATTAAAAATATAAAAAAAGGAGACTTGTTAAAATCTTATGATTCTAAAAATAGAAAATTTATTTTCTCAGAATGTGTAGATGTTTGGAAAGTAAAAAAGAGTAAAGTTTACAAAATTACTACAAAGAATGGTTTTACAAATGAATGCTCCAAAGACCACATATTCTTCATCACCAATAACAAAGAAAAACCAGCAGAAACTCTAACTACGGATGACTATTTATTAACGTATGAGAATTCAGAGATTATTTCATCTAAAATTTTAAAAATAGGAATTACAAACAAACCGGCAGAGATGATAGATATCTCGGTTAAGAACAAAAATTTTATAGCAAATGGGATAATAGTCCATAATTCAGCCATGCGCTTTGCCCGTCTGAGAGAAGAAGCAGCCCATGATTTTTACAAAAGGATAGCAGAGGTTGCAAATAAAGAATTCTTAGGAAAAAAAGAATTAAAAGGAATATTAGTAGGAGGGCCAGGACCGACAAAAAATGAATTTGTTGACGGAGATTGGTTAAACAACGAAGTAAAAACAAAAGTCCTTGGTATTGCGGATATAACTTATACAGATGAATTCGGCTTGCAGGATTTAATTGAAAAATCAAAAGAATTTATTTCAGAACAGGCAATTACAAAAGAAAGAGAAATTTTAACAAAATTTTTAGAAACTTTAGGTAAGGAACCGGGAAAAGCAGTATATGGAGAAAAAGAAACAGTGAAAGCTTTAGATAACGGAGTGGTTGATGTTTTAATTATCTCAGAAAAAATAGATGATAAGTTAGCTGAAGAGTTAGAAGAAAAAGCAACCAAATATGGGGCGAGAACAGAAATAGTTTCTATAGATACTCCCGAAGGTCAGCAGTTTAAATATCTAAGCGGGATAGGAGCAATATTAAGATACTCTATAAAATAACCTAAATCTTTAAAAACAACTTAATATTACATTAAAATATGTCATTACCATTAGCAGCTATGGAAAGATTATTGAAAAAAGCAGGTGTAGAAAGAGTTAGTGAAGAAGCAAAGATTACTTTAAAAGAAATTCTGGAGTCCCACGCCAATAATGTAAGTCAAAAAGCATGGGAAATGGCAAAACATGCCAAAAGAAAAACATTAAAATCAGACGACCTAAAATTAGCAAGTAAGTAACATTTAAAAATAACCTTTCTTTCTCAAAGAATATGGAGTTAGAACAATATAAAAAACAGATAGAAGCAGTACTTTTCACAGTAGGCAGACCTTTAACAACTAAGGAAATTGCAGAATTGCTTAATCTAGGCTCTGAAGGCATGGTAAAGAAAGCAGTTTCTCAATTATTTGATGAGTACAAAATAAAAGATTCAGCTTTGGAAATCTTACAGGATGGAGAGAAATACAGGATGAATATTAAAGGCGAACATCTGCATCTAGTCCAAAACCTAATGCCCATAACAGAATTAGACAGACCAACTATGGAAACATTAGCAATAATAGCTTGGAAACAGCCGATTTTACAGTCAGATGTTGTAAGGATAAGGGGAAATAAAACTTATGAACATATGAAAGTCTTAGAAGAAAGTGAATTTGTATCAACAACCCCAACAGGATTGTCTAAAACAATAAAATTAACTCCCAAATTTTACCAATATTTTGATACCAACAAAGACCAAATTCAGAAACAATTGGAGGAGGAAGCAGCTAAAAACCTGCCAGATTTGCCAGATGAATCTCCATCAATTGTTCCGTCTGATGAGATGCCTCAAATGCCAGGCCAGGGAATCAGTTCTGGTGAAATGCAATTAAAGGAAAAGAAGAAAAAATAATACAATGTTTAGCTTCTTAAAAGACAAAATAAAGAAAGCAGTTGATAGTGTTAGTGAGAAATTTAAGAAAGAAGAAGAAATCCCAGTAGTAGAAGAAATCAAAGAAAAACCTAAAAAAAAATTAAAAGAAGAATTAAAAAAGAAAATAGAGGAAAAGAAGAAAGAAATTCAGGAAGAAATAAAGAGAGAAAACTTACAGGATGAAATTCAGGAAAAAGGATTTTTAAAAAAACTTTCTGAAAAAATAACTACAAGAAAAATCTCGGAAGAAAAATTTGAATCTTTATTTTCAGAATTAGAAATGGCCTTATTGGAGAATAACGTAGCTTTAGAGGTAATAGACAAAATTAAGGAAGACATGAAAATAGATTTAGTTGACACCCCGCTTTCAAGAGGCAATATTGAAGATCAAATTAAAAACTCGCTAAAAAATTCCATCTCAGATTTATTTGAGAAAAGCTTTGATATTTTAGACAAGATGAATAAAAAACCATATGTTATTTGTTTTGTTGGAATTAATGGTTCAGGAAAAACAACAAATTTAGCCAAGGTAGCAAACTATCTCCAAAAAAATAAAAAAACCTGCATATTTTCCGCTTCAGATACTTTTAGGGCAGCAGCAATACAACAATTAGAAATTCATGGTAAGAAATTAGGGGTTAAAGTAATAAAACATAACTATGGCTCTGATCCTGCTGCAGTTGCCTATGATGCAATTGAATATGCAAAAAAACATAAGATAGATGCAGTATTGATTGACACATCTGGAAGGTTGCATTCTAATGAGAATTTAATGGCTGAATTAAAGAAGATAATAAGAATATCTAATCCGGATTTAACAATATTTGTTGGAGAAGCGATAACAGGAAATGATGCAGTGGAGCAGGCCAAAACATTTAATGAACAAATAGGTTTAGACGGCATTATTTTATCTAAACAGGATATTGATGAAAAAGGTGGAACTGCAATTTCTATAGGTTACATAACTAAACTTCCCATCTTATTCATTGGTTGCGGTCAGGGTATAGATGATTTAGAAGCATTTAATAAAGATAAAATCTTACAACAACTTGGGTTAGAGTAGAAAGAATATGGTGATAAAAATGCAAGAAGAAATACTACCTTACAAATGCAGTTGCAATGGCACATTAAAAAAGAGCCATACACAAGTAGAATTTTATGGAATAGATTTTGGTGTTAAAGAGTGTGAAGTATGCACAAAGTGCGGTTCTGAATTTCTAAGTGATAAAACATTAGAGGAAATAGAGCGTGAAGTCAAAAAGAAAGGATTATTTGGATTAGAAAAACAAGCACATATTACTAAGTCCGGGAATTCACTTGTTGTTCGCATCCCCCAGAGATAGTTAAATTTTCTGGAATACAATATAAAGATCTTGTTAAAATATACCCAACAGCAAAAAATAAGATAGAGTTAGACCTAAAAAACTAGAATTTAATTAACCCCTTTATAGTAATTACAAAATAGAAAAGTTTATAAACATTTAATTTCTATTAATTTAAAGATTAAAATGACAACTCAACATAGAATAATTAAAGCAAGAACAGACCTTCCAATAACAGATTTACTTGTAGTTCCTCATAGGGGAGGAGATTTAACTTTAAGATATCCTGCTTTTGGCAGAGATAGTTATTTAGGCAACGTAAGAAGCATGCAAAATGAATTTTATCATTCAGATGAACTTCAAAGAGTAGCATTCAGACCGGCAACAACTTCTGAATCAGTTTCAGCAGTAGCTTATAAGTTTAGAGAATTAACTAAACCGGAGATATTGGATCCATCTTGGTTGCAGCTCGGTTTGATAGTAAGGACTTCAGAAGGGGTATTTGCCAATCCTCCAAAAAATGCAGAAGGAAATCCAATAACAGATGAAGCTGAGTTAAAAGCATATTTAGACAGCTGTAGAAGAGTTAATGGAATTTATTTAGGAGATAATGATTTTGGGTTTGCACCTTATGAAACATTCGAAAGAGGAGTTCAGGAAAGTAGAACCTTTGCAGAAGGGGGTTTGGCAAAATTATTAGAGCATTCAGATGAAAGAACTGCACCTAAGCTTGGAGAAATATCATCTTCAGAAAATTATCCAAGAGGGGTAAATGTTTTTTGGTTTGACCCCGTTGAAGAACCTGTTCTTAAAGTTTCCGTTTTGGATTCCGGCGGGGACTTTGGTCGTGGGTTGGGTGTTGTTGGCTTCATTCATGGTGACGACAGGGATGGTTATGCTTTCGGGGTACAAAAAACTGGCGAAGCCAGTCGCACCGAAAACTAATATTTATTAATTATTTCTTATTCTTATTTTTGTCTTAGCTTAGGCTAGGGCTACAAGCTCATTGATAGTACTTTAATATTGGGTCATAAAAATTCAATCATAACATTTAGTAAGTTCAAACTGAAAAATGAAGTGATGGTGATTTACTTTTAATTAATGAGCTACATAGCCTTCCGCTTTGTATTCCTACTGGGACTTTGATCATAGGTTGAACGTTAATGGCAACAACCATGACAACAACAGGAATGGTTATGCTTTTGGAATAGCCCTAGATTCTAAGACATATAATCATGAAAACCTACAAAATTTCTACAATAAAATTGTCTCAGTTGATAATTTATACTTGGCATATAAGAAAGCAAGAAAGGGAAAAACAAAAAAGAATTATGTTAAAGAATTTAGCGAAGATTTAATAAATAATTTAATTAAATTAAATTTAGAATTAATTTCTTTTAAATACAAACCAAAGCCATTAGAAATCTTCATAATCAGGGATCCTAAGACAAGAAAAATAAGTAAATCCGATTTTAAAGATAGAATCATACATCATGCTCTTTGCAATATTATAGAACCAATATTTGATAAAACATTTATTAATGATTCTTATGCAAACAGAAAAGGCAAAGGAACATTAGCAGCATTGAACAGATTTGATAAATTTAAAAGAAAAGTTTCAAGAAATGGAAAAATAAATGGCTGGTTTAATAATAATCAAGTAAAAGGATATTGCCTAAAAGCGGACATTAAGCATTATTTTGAAGAAATAAATCATAATGTTTTATTAAAAATAATTGAGAGAAGAATAAAAGATAACAATATAATTTGGTTAATTAAGAAAATATTGTCAAATTACGAAGGGGGGGGGGCGAACAGCAGAAAGGCATGCCAATTGGCAATCTAACTTCCCAGTTTTTTGCCAATGTTTATCTAAATGAACTGGATTATTTCATTAAACATAAATTAAAAGCAAAATACTACATAAGATACGTAGATGATTTTGTGATATTGCATTCAAATAAAAAAATCTTAGAAATCTACAAGGATAAAATCAACAAATACCTAAATTATCTAAAATTAGAACTGCATCCAAATAAATCAAAAATAATATCTTTAACCAGACCAATAAATTTTGTTGGATTTAGGATATTCTACCATTACAAATTATTAAAAAAGTTTAACAGAAAAAATATTCAAAGAAAACTAAATAAATTTAACACACTATTCAAAAAGGATAAAATAAACTATGACAATATATATGAATCAATTCAAGGTTCTTTTGCTTATATGAGCCACGCTAATACTTATCATCTTAAAAATAAGCTAGTCAAGCAAATTGAGAAGAATTTCCCAAATGAAATCTCAAGCATAGAAATAAACAGGTATTTAAAAAACCCATAGATTTTATAAATATAAAGAATTTACATTAAACTATGGTACTAGAAAATCTTTCAACGAAATTAAAGGATTCTCTGAAGAAAATAACCAAAGCACTTTTCGTAGATAAAAGAGCAATAGAGGATTTAGTAAAAGACTTGCAAAGATCTTTATTAGCAGCAGATGTAGATGTTAAATTAGTGTTTGAACTGACAAATAAGATTAAAGAAAGAGCTTTAGATGAAAAGCCTCCAAAAACAATATCTCAAAAAGAATACATAATAAAAATAGTTTACGAAGAATTAGTTGACTTATTAGGAAAAGAGAGTTCTACAATAAAAATAGAAAGAAAAAAACCATTCAAGATAATGATGGTTGGTTTATTTGGTTCAGGGAAAACTACAACCATTGCTAAATTAGCTAAGTATTATCAAAAAAGAAATTATAAAATTGCAACTTTGGGGTTGGATGTTCATAGGCCTGCTGCACCAGAGCAATTAAAACAATTATCGGATAAAATAAAAGTTCAATGTTTCATAAACACAGAAGAAAAAAATCCAATTAAAATTTACAAGCAGTTTGAGAAAGAATATAAGAATTACGATATCTTAATTGTAGATACAGCAGGTAGAGATGCTTTGTCTGAAGATTTAATTGAAGAAATAAAACTTCTAAAAAAAGAAATTCAGCCTGATGAGTCTGTTTTAGTAATATCCGCAGATATAGGGCAGACAGCTAAAAATCAAGCCTTAGCTTTCAAAGAGTCTTGTAATGTTTCTTCTATCATAGTTTCAAAAATGGACGGAACTGCAAAAGCAGGAGGAGCATTGACATCAGCCTCTTCAACAGGAGCGAAAGTTAAGTTTTTAGCAGTAGGTGAAAAACCGGAAGATTTAGAGGTTTACATCCCAGAAAGGTTTGTTTCCAGACTTTTAGGTATGGGAGATTTAGAAACATTATTAGAAAAAGCTAAAGAAGCAATCTCAGAGGAAGAAGCTAAAGACTTAGGGAAAAAATTTCTAAAGGGAGAATTCAACCTAATAGACCTTTATGAACAGATGGAAGCTATGAAAAAAATGGGCCCTATTTCTAAAGTTATGGAAATGATTCCAGGAATGTCCCAGTTAAAATTGCCGAAAGATGCTTTACAAGTACAAGAAGGTAAATTAAAAAAATGGAGGTATGCTCTAGATTCTTTTACCAAAGAAGAATTAGAAGAACCTGATGAAATTATGAGCACAGAAAGAATAGAAAGAGTCGCAAAAGGAGCTGGGATTACATCCGGAGAAGTAAGAGATTTATTAAAGCAGTACAAAACAGTTAAAAAGATGATGAAAATGATGAAAGGAAAAACTCCTGATAAAATGATGAAAAAACTTAAACTACCGGGAATGTAAAATGAAAATAGCTGTAGTTGCATTAGTAGAACACGAAGGTAAGATTTTACTAGGTAAAAAAAGACGAGATTCTGAAGGATATTTTGCAGGTAAATGGCATATCCCTGGAGAGACTATGGAAGATGATGAAACTGATGAAGAAGCATTAATACGAGGAATGAGAGAAGAAGCTGGAATTGAGATTAGAGTTGGAAGATATTTAGCACAACACATTTCTCCAAAAGGTACATTAGTTAGATGGTATGAATGTATCCCTCAGACTTATGATATATCTAATGGTAGTGATCTCGAAGCGATAGCATGGACTCCTAAAAAAGAAGTTCCTAGTATATGTAAAACTTCTCATCTTTGGCCAGATGAAATAAAAAGATATTTTAGAATGTAAAACTAATGCCAGTCTCTCACAATTAAACAGGCATCTTCTGTTCCGGCACTAAAAACTGTTACAAATAATCCGCCAACATATTTCTCATAGCCATATTCCATTGTTCTCCTAGCGCCATTAACTTTTATTAGGACAACATTATCGCTAATACTTATTAATTCTATTGGGATTTTCTCTTTAAAAAGAGTTTTCTGATCTAAATAAACAACTGTCCCGCCAACTTTACTGCATTGTGAGTTATCTCTATTAGAAAAATATTTATCTTTTCCAATATAAATTTTAGAAACACTTTCCTTTCCAGGAGCTAAATAAGCATTGCCTGTTAAATTTTCAGAAACAGCAGTTACTAGACTAAAAGTAATAACCACTAAAATAACAGTTAATTTTAAGTCAATTTTTCTTGATAAGAAACCGCCATCTCTTTCCATATTAAATTTAAACTAAAAGTAGTATAAATAATTATCTAATTCTTATAATCGCAGTTTTTGATACAGGATTAGCAGCTACATTAGTTACATAATGACCATTAATATATATTTCATCTCCAGCTTTAATCATCCTTTGTTCATTTCTATAATCAGTAACAACACTAGCTATTATACTTCCATCTGCTACAACCCTCTGCAAAACTATTGCATTGCCTTTGTATATTTGACTTGAGCCCTCATACAAATTGAACTCGTTGTCGCCAAGCTGTTGTACAATCTTGACTCTTCCAGCATTACCTGTAAGATTACCGGAGAATAACGAACCGATTAAGAAAACCGCAAATAAGCCTAATAATATCTTCTTATCATCTATATTAACAATCTTGTTATTCACTTCTTTTTTAACTTCCACCATAGCTGTTAAAAGTATATTCCCATTTATATACTTTTTGGAAACTAGGATGGAATAATCATTAACAAATATAGACAACAAAAGATTATGCGAACTTTTACTTTATATCCACTAATCAGGTTATACTCAATCCTCTAGCCAAGAAGAACTTATTCAACTATTTTATTTTTAATATTCAATATAATCTTCTCTTTTCTTAGGACAAACCTTTAAAAACGCCCCAAAACCCTAAAATTCCATGAAAATAGCCCATATTAGCATGTTCTATCTTCCTACATTTGGGGGTGTAGAAAAGGTTATAC
>Ga0208375_1000671_pt1 | contig 46364 bp, 42 predicted proteins | sample RifOxyD1_FD_184038 | JGI IMG/M metagenome (GOLD analysis project Ga0208375, IMG submission 184038) | Soil microbial communities from Rifle, Colorado - Rifle Oxygen_injection D1 (SPAdes) | ecosystem: Environmental > Terrestrial > Deep subsurface > Rock core/Sediment | place: Rifle, Colorado... | reverse complement strand
GCCGGGAAATTTGGGCGGCTGAGCCGGTCCTGAGGTTGGTTCTGGTTTATCGGGCTGGTCGTCTGACATGATCAAGGTGTCTCTGACGCAAGAGCGATGCCAGGGGGCGTAAAGAAATCGGGGAAAAAAATGCCGACTATTTTTCGCGGTTTCTGACTGTAAAACCGAGTAATCTCCGCTTTCGGTTCATTGGGCTTCAGCGTACACTCGAGGTAAGATTTTTGAGTAATGCAACGCGTTTGACAAAATGTCGAGAACCGTTGAGATGTCCCCGTGGGGCGGAGATGGTTGCTTCATTATGTGACAAAATGTCAAGTTCAGGGATGACGACAATTTTACGTTAAATCAAGGAGTGGATATGAATTCTGCAGGCCAGAACAGCTTTTTGAAATCCCTGTTTTTCGGTCAGATCAGGGAGGATCTCGTTTTTCCATATCCGAAAATGAACGATGAGGTTTCAGAATCCGTTCGCATGATTATCGACTCGATTGATAAGTTTGGAAAAGATGCGATTCGCTCGGCTGAATGGGATCAGAACGGCGCGATGCCGCGCGAGGTGCTGACTCAATTAGCGGAACTCGGCATGATGGGTATTTCGGTGCCGGAAGAGTTTGGAGGGCTCGGGTTCTCGCAATCCGCTTACGCGAGAATTATGCAGCAGGTTTCATCTCACGATGGGGCTCTCGCGGTCACGCTCGGGGCTCACCAGAGTATCGGGTACAAAGCCCTGCTTCTTTTCGGAACCGAGGAACAGAAGCGCAAGTTTCTACCGCGACTCGCGTCGGGTGAGCTGGTCGCGTGTTATGGCCTGACGGAACCGGGGAGCGGTTCGGACGCGGCCTCGATACAGACGAAGGCTGTTCTCAGCCCGGATGGGCGTTATTACACCGTGAATGGCGGCAAAATGTGGATCACGAACGCCGGTGTAGCGACTTTCATGACGCTGTTCGCGAAAACCGAAGTTCCAGAGCTGAACGAAAACGGCGAAAAGAAACAGAAGGTGACCTGTTTTATTCTGGAGCTTCCGGCTGAGGGAGTGACGATCGGATCAGGTGATCACAAAATGGGGATCCGGTCATCCTGGACAAATCCGATTCACTTCGATTCGGTCAAAGTTCCCGCCGAGAATGTCATCGGAGGACTGGGGCAGGGATTCAAAGTGGCGATGGGGGTTTTGAACCACGGCCGGCTCGGTCTCGCGGCCGGTTGTGTCGGTTCCGCGCGTACAGCTGTAAAAGCCTCGATCGAGCATGCGAACGAGCGCGTTCAGTTTCAGAAAAAAATCGGCGAATTCGAGATGATCAAGGAAAAAATCGCCCGAATGGCCGTTAATACGTATGCCGCTGAAAGCATGGTCTACATGACGACGGCATTGATCGACCGCAAAGACGTGGACTACTCGCTCGAAAGTGCGTGCGCGAAAGTCTTCACTTCCGAGGTGCTTTGGGAAGTAACGGACGAAAATGTTCAGATCTGGGGTGGAAACGGATATATGAAAGAGTATCCGTATGAGCGCTGGTTGCGCGATGCCAGAATTAACCGCATTTTCGAGGGAACGAACGAGATCTTGCGCGCTTTCATCGCGCTTTCCGGGATGCAGGGGCCCGGTCAGGAACTCGCGGGCCTGGCAGAGGCGATCAAGCATCCTTTGAAAGGGCTGGGACCGGTCAGCGATTTCGCCATCCGCAAAGTGAAACAGAACATTGTCGGTGAGACGATCACTCACTCACATCCGGCGCTGAAAAAGATGGCTGCCCTTTTGGAAGAATACGCCGTCGAATTCGCCGGCCAGGTGGAAATGTTGCTCAGGCGCCATGGGAAAAAGATTCACCTGCGGCAGCTCGCTCAACGGCGGATCGCCGACATCGCGATTGATCTCTATGCGATGACTTGTATCCTCTCGCGCGTGACCCGTGCGATCGGCGACAAAGGCGGGGTTGAGAATTGCGAACTCGAATTCGCCATGGCGGACGCGTTCTTTACGAAAGCGAACCGCAGAATTCGCGGAAACCTGAAATCAATCAGTCGCAACAACGCGGATAAGGCCATCAATCTGATCGCTGAGAGACTTTACGCGGCAGGGGATTACCCTTTCGACGTTATTAAAGGTTGAAACAGTCAGCGCTGTTTAGTCTTTTGACACCTGTTCTGCCAGTCTCGTCCCTTGGTTTGCGTGGGGACAGATCGGGCAAAGTGGCCCCAAAGACCAGGATCGTTTAGCGCGTGATCGCTCGGCATTCCGCTTGCTTTGGTGCTGCCTGATTTTGATCCTTGAGACGGCAACCGCCTCAAGGGGACTTGGGCTCGAACAGGGCTCGAGCGAAAAAATCGTGAAGTTCCAGGACGTTAGAAGAGGTGAGATCTACAAATGAAATTGACTTGAATCAGGTAGTTGTGATAAGGTCTGGCGGGTTAAAATTCTGCCCTTTCTCGGATTTCTGGGAAACGCCCAAAAAATTCGAAGGCCCAGCAGTAAATAAGGCACCCGGTACCTCACCCTCGGATTCGAACTGAGGTGCCAGCAGCAGTTGGAGGTTTTTGCATGTTCAAAGTAGGCGACAATGCGGTTTATCCCGCCCACGGTGTTGCTGTGATTAAGCGAATAGAAGAAAAAGACGTCGGAGGCAAGAAGAAAAAATTCTATGTTCTTCAAGTCGTCGACAACATGATGACCATCATGGTCCCTACCGACAATGTCGCCTCTGTCGGACTGAGGGAAATCATCTCCAATAAGGATGTGAAGACCGTCTACGACATTCTTAAAGAGAGGAATGTCAAAATCGATCAGACGACCTGGAATCGCCGGTACCGGGAGTACATGGAAAAAATCAAAACCGGTTCGATTTTTGAAATCGCGGAAGTCCTTCGTAATTTGTTTTTGTTGCGCCACAGCAAGGATCTGTCTTTCGGCGAAAGAAAGATGCTGGATCAGGCTAAACATCTCCTTGTGAAGGAGATCTCTCTCGCCAAGAAAGCCAGAGAGGACGATATTGAGCAGGAGATCCAGACGATCTTCGCATCCTAATAATTCTCAGAAATCTTCCCGAGTTTGCGCTACTATCGGCCGGGTATGAGACCGATTCAGCTCACGAATACGCTTTCAGGTAAAAAAGAAACTCTCGTCACGCTTACTCCCGGCAGGTTAACGATGTATTCCTGCGGACCAACCGTTTACAACCTGATTCATATCGGGAATCTCCGTGGTGGCCTGGTCGCGGACATGTTCTACCGTTACTTTAAACGTGTCGGCTATGATGTTGTTTATGTTCGTAATTATACCGATGTCGACGACAAGATCATCAACCGGAGTCACGAAGAAAAGACGACTGCGGAAGCGATCGCGCGAAAGTACACCGACGAGGTCGAAAAGGATTTCAACGCTGCCGGAATGCTTGAACCGACCCACAAGACAACCGTCACGTCTCATATGCCGGAAATCATCTCCCTGATCTCGAAAATTATCGAGAACGGCCGCGCCTACGTGGTCGACGGAGAGGTACTTTTCGCGATCGAGGCTTTTCCAGGCTACGGGAAGTTATCTCATAAGCAACCCGAGGATCTGGTCGCGGGGATTCGGGTCGGCATTAATGACAAAAAGAAGAATCCGCTCGATTTCGCACTCTGGAAGCCAGCGAAACCGGGGGAACCGTTTTGGGACAGTCCATGGGGAAAAGGCAGGCCTGGGTGGCACATCGAGTGTTCAGCGATGTCGAGCAAGTGGCTCGGTGATCAGATCGATGTTCATCATGGAGGGGAGGATCTGGTCTTTCCGCATCATGAGAACGAGATTGCACAGAGCGAAGGTGCATCTGGAAAATCACCTTTTGTCCGGTACTGGCTCCATCACGCCTTTCTGACTCTCTCGAAAGAAAAAATGTCCAAGAGCCTCGGGAACGTGTTCACGGCGCGCGAATTCCTGACGCAGTTTTTTGGTGAGTTCGCCCGTTACCTGCTGCTTTCAGTGCACTACCGTTCCTTGATTGATTTTTCGGACGATACCATTGAGCAGACCCTCGTCTCTCTTCAAAGAATCTATGAAGCCAAGGCCAGGGCCCTCGAAATTTCCGAAAACACATCCTGCGCGGAGCAGGCGCCGAATGATCCGGAGTGGTTGAGATTTCTCGAAGGCTGCGAACAGGCCCGGAAAACGATAGACGATTGTTTCGCGAACGACTTCAACTCGGCGGGGGGGTTGGCGGCTTTGTTTTCGCTGATTCGCGAGTTCAACAGGATTCAGGCGCAGACGAAGCAAGAACCTGTTTCCATGTCTTCGAAGAAGGGCGCTGGCGAACTGATCCGGCTCATGGAGCAGGATATCGGGGGCATTCTCGGCGTCGCTCTCGGGGAACCGCGGCTGGTCATCCGTGAACTCGAGCGGATTCGCGCGTCCCGGCCGGTTGCCGGCGGAGGCGCGCGGCCGTCCGAAGAGGAGATACTGGGACTGATCGGCGCGCGGCTCGATGCGCGCAAACGCAAGGATTTCGCTGCAGCCGACCTGATCCGCGAGGACTTAGATGCGCGCGGCGTAGCGCTCAAGGATGGGCCGTCGGGGACAACCTGGTCGTATAAATAGGTTCTCCGTATTTTGCATCTGTTTCAGGCATGCCCCGTCCGAAAATTCATGAACTCGAAGAAGCCTATTTTGAGCGAGAAAATCGCGAACTCATCGAAAGAAGGCGCCGCGAAATCGAAAGCAGGCAGCGTCGCGAGATCAGGCCGCCCAACTGGATGAGGTGTCCCAAGTGCGGTTACGAGATGCAGACGGTCGACTTCAGCGGGATCAGCGTCGAGCGTTGTCCGAGCTGCCTGGGCATTTATCTCGATCATAATGAACTGGAAGGCATCCTGAGGAGCAAGCGGTCCAACGGTTTCTTCCAGAGGATCTTAAAAAAGCTCTTCAAGCCTGATGATTCATACACGAACTGGCGGCCTTAAATCAGTTTCGCCCCCATCAGTTTCCCCTGAGCAAGTTTTCCCCCCCATCAAGTTTCGATGAAAGATGTGTTAGACTGGGACCGGCATGGCGATTTTTTCCAAACGGAAATTCGAATTGAACACGCCTTTCAGGCCGACCGGGGATCAGCCGGCCGCCATCGAGCGGCTTGTCGCGAGTATCGAGGCGAAGAAGCGAATGCAAGTTCTGCTCGGAGTGACCGGCTCAGGCAAGACTTTCACGATGGCGAACGTCATCGCCCAGATCAACATGCCCACTCTCGTCCTGAGTCACAACAAGACGCTCGCCGCGCAGTTGTTTTCTGAGTTTCGCGAGTTCTTCCCTAATAATGCCGTGGAATATTTCGTGAGCTATTACGATTATTACCAGCCGGAAGCCTATATCCCGCAGACCGACACCTATATCGAAAAAGACGCGCAAATCAACGATGAAATTGACAAGCTCAGGCATTCCGCCACCCGGTCACTTCTCGAGCGCAGTGACGTGATCATCGTTTCCTCGATTTCATGCATTTACGGATTGGGCTCGCCCGAGGCTTACGAGGGTATGCTTCTCTACCTCGAGACGGGCCGCGAGATGAAACGGCAGGACATGCTCAAGAAGCTGGTCGAAATCCAGTATCGCCGGAACGACGTCGATTTTCATCGCGGGACGTTCAGGGTCAGGGGGGATGTCGTCGAGATATTCCCGGCTTATGAGGAAGAGCGGGCAATACGGGTGGAGTTTTTCGGCGATGAGATCGAGTCGATATCGGAAGTCGATCCGCTTCGAGGAGTTCGCATCCAGAAGATCCCGCGCGTGACGATCTATCCGGGAAGCCATTATGTGACCACGGCTGAGAACCGCAAACGGGCGATTGAATCGATTCGCGCGGAACTTCAAGTGAGGCTCCAGGAGCTGCAATCGCTGGGCAAGCTGGTGGAGGCTCAGCGCCTCTCGCAACGCACTTTGTTTGATTTGGAAATGATGGAGGAACTCGGGTTCTGTCAGGGTATCGAGAATTACTCCCGCCATTTGACTGGCCGGTCGGCCGGGGAGGCTCCGCCGACTCTTATGGACTATTTTCCAAAAGAGTGGCTTCTTATCGTCGACGAAAGCCATGTGACCGTTCCTCAGATCGGGGGAATGTACCGGGGCGATCGCGCCCGAAAAGGGACTCTGGTCGATTTCGGGTTCAGGCTGCCTTCAGCGCTCGACAATCGCCCGTTGAATTTTCAGGAATGGGAAAAACGTGTCGACCACGTGCTTTTTGTTTCGGCAACGCCCGGAGATTACGAACTCAAGCTGACCGAGGGGGAATTCGTGGAACAGGTGATTCGGCCCACCGGCCTGCTTGATCCCAAGGTCGAGACGCGGCGTGCGTCGACTCAGGTGGACGATCTTCTTTCAGAAATCCGGAAACGCGCGGAGCGCAATGAACGCGTTCTCGTAACGACGCTGACGAAGCGGCTTGCGGAGGATCTGACACGCTACTATCAGGAGCAGGGAGTGCGGGTGAAATATCTGCATTCCGATATCGACACCCTCGAGCGTATCGAGATCCTTCGGGACCTGCGGCTCGGGAGCTTCGACGTCCTGATCGGGATCAATCTGCTGAGAGAGGGACTGGACCTTCCCGAAGTTTCGCTTGTCGCCATACTGGATGCCGACAAGGAGGGGTTCCTGCGAAGTCATCGCTCGTTGATCCAGACGATTGGTCGCGCCGCTAGAAATGCCGAGGGATGCGTCATTCTTTATGCGGAAAAAATGACCGATGCGATGCAGAAGGCGATCAGCGAAACCGCCAGACGGCGGGCGCTTCAGGAAGAGTACAACCGAGAACACGGGATCACACCCAAGACGATTCAAAAAGCGATCGCGGCTCCGATGGTTGCGCGTGACGGCGCGTACGAGGATGAACGAGACGGTCGCGACAAGTCAGTGCTGGCCAAACGAGCGCTGCGCACGGGCGCTGGCTCCGGTCATGGAAAGAGTCTCTGGAGCGCCGCGGAACCCGAAGTGGCCATCGCGCAGCTTGACCTGGTGGATGCGTCGGAACGCGTCGCTCAGGTTCGAGACGCCGCAGGCGAGTATTTCGTCTCCCTCGAGACGATTCCTCAGACCATCAAGAAAATGGACGCTGACATGCGTCAGGCCGCCAAGGAGATGCATTTTGAAGAGGCTGCCGCAATTCGGGATCGGATCAGGCGTTTAAAAATCCTCGCACTCGGCCTTTAAAGCCGGGTTGTTCACTTCTTGAGCGCGCGCGTGTTCGCACGCACCGGACTTGCAGCGTCCTTCGCATGAATCGACTGGCCAAGGAAACGAGTCCATACCTCCAGCAACACAAAGATAATCCCGTCGACTGGTATCCCTGGTCTGACGAGGCGTTTCGGCGGGCTACAGACGAACGAAAGCCGGTTTTGCTCAGTATCGGGTACTCAGCTTGCCATTGGTGCCATGTGATGCAGCATGAGAGCTTCGAGGACGCGGAAATCGCCGCGATCATGAATGAAAAATTCATAAACGTCAAAGTCGACCGGGAAGAGCGTCCGGACCTGGATCAGCTGTATCAACCGGTCGCGCAGGCCATGACGCGCTCTGGAGGCTGGCCGCTGACGGTTTTTCTGACTCCGGATCGCAAGCCGTTCTTCGGCGGGACTTACTTTCCGCCTCATGACCGGTATGGAAGACCTGGGTTCGCGCGGATTCTGAATGCGTTGTCCGAAGCGTATCGTGACGATCCGGCCGGGGTGGAGCAGAGTGAATCGAGATTGACCGGTATGATCAGATCTCTCCAGGACCTTGATCTCAATCAATCCATGTCCATGGAGCCCTTATCCCAGTCCACCATGGTTTCCCTGAATGAAGCTGCGGAAGCGGTTCTCGGCTACGTTGATTTTGAAAAGGGTGGTGTTGACGGAGCGCCGAAATTCCCCAACACCCCGATATTTTCATTTCTGTGGAGATTCGGGCTCGCGGCCGACTCCGAGCCTTCGCGAGAAGCGACACGGGTCCTGCTTCGCAACATAGCGGATTCCGGGCTCTACGACCAGCTCGGAGGAGGCTTTCACCGTTACTCCGTGGACGAGAGCTGGAATGTTCCCCATTTTGAAAAAATGCTCTACGACAGCGCTCTTTTGATCCGATTGTATTCGGAGGTCCTGCTTACCCCGAATGTCGGATCCGACGATCGATTGCGGTTTCGAGAGGTTCTGGAAGAGACGGTTCGATACCTGCTTCGCGAAATGCGCGACCCTGACGGCGGTTTTTACAGCGCTCAGGACGCGGATGCAGCCGGAGAATCAAATCTCTACGTTTGGCGCAAAGACGAACTTTCCGAGCTCGTGAAAGCCGGAGCTTTGACGGAACTGCAGTTCAGGGTTTTCTGTTCGCGTTATGGAATCACGGAGCAGGGAAATTTCGAAGGCGGCAATGTGCTGCGGGTTTCACGTTCTTTGGATCAGGTCGCGCGTGAATTGGCACCCGAGTTCAGTATCGACGAAGTCCAAATGAGGGAGCTGGTATCAGGCGCTCGGGCGCGTCTGCTGGAGTCCCGTGAGAAGCGCGCGCGCCCCGGTACCGATCGAAAGATTCTGGCCGCCTGGAATGGACTGGCTATTTCGGGTCTGGTCTGGGCCTCGAAAGCGCTTGCTTTCGAAAGGCGCGATGAAGCGGCGGCCGAGGCGCTTCTTGCGGCTCAGAGCGCGTTCCGTTTTATCTCGGAAAGGCTCGTCCATGGTGAGGACCGGCTTTATAGCTCCTACCAAGGGGGCGTCCCGAAGCTGAACGCCTATCTTGATGATTATGCCTTTATGGCCATGGCAGCTTTGGATCTGTCCAGGAGTGACGTTCCGGAATCGGATGCGACCGGATATTTGAATTGGTCCGGCCGGTGGCTATCGACGATCACTCGGCATTTCCGCGGTGAAGGTGGCGAAACCCCCGGTACGTTCTATTTCACGAGTGACGATCACGAAACGCTCTTTGAACGTCCAAAGATGCTCTTTGACCATGCCACGCCGTCGGGAACGGCGGTCGCGCTTACCGCCATGCGGGCACTCAGTGAGTTTGATTCGGTGCGATTCCCTTTCGAAAACGAGGTTCGAACCCGACTGTCGGTTCTATTTCCGTTTGCGGCGCTCAATCCGCTGAGTGCCTCCGAAGTTCTTTCCTGTTCGCTTCTCGAGGTGCTGGGGCCGGTACTCGTGAGCGGCAGGAATGCCGCTGAACTTTGCCGCCACCCGCACGTATTTCGAAAGCCCGTTCAGCCGATGTTCTCTGAGGCGGACCTCTCGAAATATGTCGTCTGTCATCGTCAGGTCTGTGGTGTACCCGTAACGGAGACGGCGACGGCGGCGAGGGAAATCGCGACGAAACTAAAGGCGGTAGCACGGGCCAACGCTGCTTAGCCCGCCACGCCCTCGAATTGGGCGCTCAATCTTCCGTAGTGCGGATTACCGCCGAAATCCCGGGGAATGAAATCGGTGAAAACAATCACTTTCGGGACCTGCTCGGGGTAGAGGTTTTTGGCGCAGGATTCGATAATCTGTTTTTCATTCAGCGAACCGCCAGTCGCTTTGACGACGGCTCCGGCTATCACGAAATCACCTTTAACCCGTTTGACTACAAAAGCGGCGGCATCTTCGACGCCGTGAACACGTTTGAGCGCGTCTGTGACTTCGTCCATCGAGATGTATTCGTTTCCGGCCTGGAGAAGATCGTCTTTTCTTCCAATGATAGTGATCTTGAGCTCCTCACCGTCACCCTCGAGCCGTGCGACATCACCGGTGTAAAGCCATGTTCCGCGGATTTTGCTCTTTGTCTCCTTCTCAATGCCTTTTTCGGAACTCTGATAACCGGACATCACCGTCGGACCCATGACGGCGAGATACCCGGTGCGGAGGTCGTTCCCCTCAATGAGGTCGCCGTTGGCGTCGAGGACTTTGTATTTCATGCCCGGCAGGGGCTTCTGAGCACCGTAGTCGTCGTCAAGTGTCACGACTTGTTCTTTCCCCTTTTGGTGAGTGGGCTCCTCGCGTGCGGTGTCCTGCATCGAGATGGTCCACAGATTCTCGGTCTGGCCGTAGCAGTGCGTGACCGCGCATCTCATCCGTTCGTAAATTCTCGCTTCTTCGCGCGGTAACAGACCGCCCGCGACCGTGATGGATTTTATCCCCGTCAGCAGGCGGTTCTCGTTGCGGCAGGTGACCAGGAGTTTGTGAAAAAAAAGCGGGTTACCGAGGAGACGATTGACCCTCGATTCTATGAAGAATTGAAGAAGTGCGGTGGTGTCGAGACCGTGGTCGATCACGCAGGTCGCCCCCGACATGAGGGGGAAAAGCATCCCGTGTAAAAATGCGAACGGGTGCGCCCAATTGAGCTTGGTCATGAACCGATCCGACAGGTTCACGTGGTAAAGACTACGCAAGCAGGTCGTCGCATGATTGAGTTGCTTGTGGGTGAAGGCCGCAAGATGTGGCTTTCCCGTTAAACCAGCTGTTCTGAGTAGAAGAACGGTATCCGTTTCGAGCGGCTGGTGTTCGGTTGAGGCGGTGAACGAAGTGTCGTACTCGCCTCCGTGTTTCTTCTCGATTTCGACGATCGGGAGCGACATGCGCGCGGAGAGAAGGATCTCCCGGGTCTGGTTGATCAGATCGTTGGTCACCGCGACGTGGGTTGCTTTCGAATCCTTCAGCCAAGCGATGATTTCTTCCGGCGACCGGTCCGGATCAATCGGGATAATCACGGATCGGGTATTTGTCAGCGCGAAAAAGGTGATGATCGTGGCAGGAGAGTTACGGGTGATGAAAGCAACTCTGCCATTCTGGCCGATTTCGTTTTGATAAAGGTAACTGAGCCGGGCAATCGCGGTGCGCAGCTCGCCGTAGTTCATCTCTTTACCAAGGTAGCGAATCGCCGGGCGGATGAGATTTTTATTGGCTATTGACGCAAGTTGTTGAGTGATCAGCATGAATACTAATCATTATACTGATCAAAGAACTTACGGAAAGCGTCGTTTGCGAGATTTTCGAGAAAGCGCAGTTTCGGGGGAAGATGGGCGGCGCCTGTTCGCGCCTCGGCTGTGACTTCATGGCTTTCTTCCGCGACGCCGGTGCGTGGATCGGGATCGATGTCTTTTCCGACACCGCTGAATTCGAGTTGGACCCGAACATTCCCGGTCATGGCTTTTACTTTGTATAATCGGACAAGTTTGTTGTCCTTTTCGCCGCGTTCGGCTTCCAATTGCGAATCTTCGACTTCCTCGCTTGAATAGCCCTCTCGTGTTTTCGCTTCAAAGGTGAGTACCTTTGCCCTGAGTGCGAAGTCGGCGTTTACGCGCCTGGCTAGCCCCTTCCAATCGGTTGGGTCATGAGAAGCTTCAGCGCGCGCGGCTTCAACTTCTTCCTTGGGAACAAGAAAAAAAGTCCCCCGCTGAACAAGCTGATTGACGAGGGCGACTTCGACGATCTTGCGTGCGGTTGGTTCACCTTCCAAATCGACGAGGGCGATTTTCTTGCCCTCGAGTTTTGAAAGTTCAGGAGTCGTCCTTTTAGGGGAACTCGAGCAACCAGCCGTGCCGGCCGCCAAAAAAAAGGCCAAGGCCGCTAGGGATATTCGTCTTTTCCAAGAGGGCCGAAGACTCAAGCAGTACCGCCGTGAATCAGGACCTTGATGTCGGTTTGAAAAATGACCTCGAGTTTGTTGGGGTAAATCAGTTTTCCTACTATGCCTTCGCCGAAAGTCGGATGTTTCAGGCGGTCGCCGAGGCCGAATTGACCTTTCATGCTGTACGCCTTGATGGGGGTGTCCTTATGAGCGGTCATCAGCTTTTGCCATTCCGCTTCAACCGAGGTGGCCGGGGATTCTGCCTCTTTTTTCTTGCTCTTTTTGACGGGCGGGGTGGTTACACCTTTCGGCGCCCGGTAAACGTGCTCTTTTTTGCAGGTCAGACACTGCACTTTGGCAATGCGGTCGCCTTTCATGGCCACAATAACGTGGTTCAGGTCCATTTTGCAGCTGGTGCAGTAGGACAAGGCTTCTTGAGCGACTTCGGTCGAGGCAGTTGATGTATTTTTTGGACGAGCCATGGAAAAATTCTCCTTAGTTGTGGTTATAGTGGAATAGGATGGAAAATCAAGCATCTAAACCGGCTGATCACGTTCATCGCGGGGCGCTCCCGAACCGAGCGGTCCTGCTTGAGCAGGCCCGAGCGACCAAGGTCTCCCCAGGAGTCTACCTGATGAAGGACGAAACGGGCGCTATTCTTTACGTGGGAAAAGCCAAAGTTCTTCCTAACCGCCTGGCAAGCTACTTTCAAACAGGACCTCATGAGATCCCCCGTACGGAAATGCTGGTGAATCGGATTCACCATTTCGACGTCATTTTGACCGAAACCGAAGCCGAAGCCCTGATTCTTGAATGTACTCTGATCAAAAAGCATAAGCCGAAATTCAACGTCAGACTGAAGGACGATAAGGCGTATCCTTACCTTAAGATTCAATTGGCGGATCGCTTTCCGAGAATTGAGTGGACCAGGCGAGTCTACCGTGACGGTGCCAAGTATTTCGGGCCGTTCCCGTCCGCAGCTTCGGCGCGCCAAGTCATGTATCTCTTGAATGAAACCTTCCGGCTTCGGGACTGTTCGGACAATGCCTTTCGGCATCGCAGCCGGCCTTGCATTCTTTACCAGATGGGGAAGTGTTCCGGAGCTTGTATTCAGGGTTTTGACGAACGTCATTATCGTGAGTCGATTGCTCAGGCGATCGCGGTTCTCGAGGGAAAGACGGATCGGTTGGAGCAAACCCTTCGCAAAGGAATGGAGGATGCCGCAAGTCGTGAAGAGTATGAGACCGCGGCCGAGTACCGGGATCAGCTCAGGAACCTTGAACTTGTGACGGAGACTCAGGTGGCCGTCGAGGCCGGTTCGCAGCGCGATCGCGACGTGATTCATGTCGCTCGGAAAGAGAGCGAGGCACACGGTACGCTGCTTCGGATTCGCGGGGGTCGCCTGATTTCCATTCAGCACTATCACTTGCAAAATGTTGATCCTTCGCTTTCAGATTCCGAGCTCATCTACGAATTTATCGCGCAATATTACATCAACAGGGAAGAGCGGGAAGGGGAGCCTCCGGCGCAGGAGATTCTCCTGCCGTTGCCTCCGCGCGATCGGGAGCTTCTGGAGCAAACCCTTGGGGTTACGGTACGGGTTTTTGATCCGGGAGCAGCCGGTCCGGAAGAGAAGATTCAGGAGCAGCTCCTGAATGTTGCCTATGCGAACGCCGCGTATGCCCTTGAACAGACGATGAAGCGTACTGCTGGCCATGGATTGGGAGCGCTCGAAGAAGTGCAGGAAAAACTGCACCTCGTCAAACTGCCGTATCGGATCGAGTGCTATGATATTTCAAATATCCAGGGCCAGGACGCGGTTGCTTCTCGGGTCGTATTCGTCAACGGTGCTCCGGAAAAGGGTCTCTATCGCCGTTATAAAATTCGCACGGTCGAAGGGGCAAATGACTTTGCCATGATGAAAGAGGTACTGGGCCGGAGGTTTTCACATCGTGATGAAGATCTGCCTGATCTCGTTCTCGTGGACGGGGGCAAGGGGCAGCTCGCACAGGCTGAAGCGATTCTCGAGGAGCTTTCGGTTCAGGGGGTCTGTCTCGCCGGACTCGCAAAGGCTCGAGTGGAGAGGGATTTTCAGGCCAAAGAGGTTAAGTCGTCTCTTGAGCGGGTTTTTATACCCAATCGCAAGAACCCGATTTCGCTCATCCCCCATACGGATGCATATAAGCTTCTGACGCATGTTCGTGACGAAGCACATCGGTTTGCTATTAGCTATCATCGGCTGCTTCGGGGTAAGCGCGCTTTGAAAACGGATTCTGGTACATAGCCAAGCGCTTGCTGCAAATATTTCCCTGACATTCCAAATGGCGGCACTCATAAGCTCTTGTTTTCTTATGACAATAGCAATATTTGAATAATTGACTCAGGTAATTTACTAGAGTATCATAACATTATAAAGGTTTCTTTCCTAAGCGAGGTTGTACGTATGATGAAAAAACTTAGGTTCCAGTCGCTAGGTCAATGTGCGCTGCTTCTGGTCATCGGGAGCGTCGTAACCGGGTGTAATCCTCTCGCGGGAGGGGTGATCGACATCGCAGTCGAGGACGAACTCGTCACGACTGATCCCAAGAACGCTGACGAGGATGCAGCCGACCACCTTGTTTTGGTCGCTGGCGATCAACAGACCGCCGTAGTCGGAGACGCCGTCGCGATCGCACCGAAGATTCAACTGCTCAGCAAGAAAAATAAACCTATTCCCGGTGCGCTCATTCAATTTACGGTTGCGGGTGGTGGCGGCAGCGTCAGCCCGGCCGCCACATTGACCGATGATGAAGGATTTGCAAACACCTCATGGACGCTTGGAACCCTGGCCGGCGTGAATGCCTTGGTCGCCACTTCCGCGAGAGCATTGGCGGGTTCGCCGGCCTACATCGCGTTCACGGCAACGGGCGTAGCGGGAGCCGTGAGCCTTGCCGAATCGACGGTCGCGATTTCGTCGGCAAGCATTGTTTCAGGTGAAACGGCAACCGTGACGATCACGCTCAAGGATTCCTTTGGAAATCAGATCCTGGACGGTAATCAGGCCGCGAATCTGAGCCTTACGATGCTTGCGACCGGAACGAGTTCCGGTAACTTCGGCGTGATATCTGCCGTGGCTGGCAGCCCTGGGGTTTACCAATCGACCTTTACGGCTTCGTCCGTTGGGACAGTGAACACATTCAGGACAGCTTTCGCCGGAATCGGTAATCTTCCCGACACTTCAGTGACTGTCACGGCCGGTAGTCCGGCTCGGCTCGTCCTTTCCGGGGCAAACAGCGCGAGCGCGGGCGTCTGTTCAGCGGCGATCACGGTGGCTACGCAGGATTCGAACGGAAATTCGGCTCCCGTCGCTGCGCCTCTGGCAGTCACGTTGGCTGGAAATGGAGCCGGCGCTTTTTATACGGATTCGGGTTGTACGCAGGCAGCGGGAGGAAGTGTCACGATTTCCTTGGGCGCTGCTTCGAAAGATTTCTTCTTCAAAGGAAATACGGCTCAGTCGCTCACTTTTACCGCCAATTCGGGAACCCTTGTGGAGGGGACGCGTGCCTTCACGGTTTCGGTCGGCCCCGCTGACCACCTGGTCATCATTGATGGTGACGCTCAGTCAGGTTCTGTCGGAAGTTCGCTCAGTACCGCTTTTCAGGTTAAAGTCGTCGATCTGGCCGGAAACGTGGTGAGTGGCGTTCCTCTGACCTTTACCCGGCTCCTTTCGAATGGGTCGGTCTTGCCCGCATCTGTCAACACTGACGCCAATGGCCTCGCTTCCGCGACTTTGACCTTGGGAACAACGGCCGGGACAAACACGGTTCGAGTGGAACGGGCAGTGACACCGCTCCCCGATCTTGCCACCTCGGGCTTTGCGACTTATACATTCACCGCTACTGGCAATCCGGGTGCGGCTGATCATCTTGTTCTCATTGATGGAGACGCGCAAACGGCGCAGGTGAATACCGCTCTTGCGATTCCTCCCAAAGTTCAGGCGGTGGATATCTACGGTAACGCCGTGAGTGGCGTCGATTTGACCTTTTTGAATGTTCAAGGCTCAGGAACGGCCCAGTCAACCAAAGTGACGACGAATGCTTCCGGCTATGCTCAAACCACTTTTTGGGTGGGGGCGGCCGGTAGACGCGATCGGATTCAGGTGACACGACTCGGGACTGTTCTCCCCGACGCCGCAGCGAGTGGAAACGCGAGACTCTACTTTAATGAAAGCTCGAGTACGCTGGCCAGTACCAGTTTTGCGGCGAGGGCCGATATCGCGGGCACCAGCGCGAGAATTGCTTTGGCTCCGATTGCTGTTAATGGTGCGAATCCGGATTACCTCTCCATGGCTATTGGAAGTTCTACGGGTGATGTCCGTATCATGCGTGGCATGGGCGATGGGACATTTCAGGGTATTGGAAGTTGGGCAATTCAGGCGCCAACAGATGTTGTTGTCGGCGATTTCAACGGTGATTCGAAACCAGACATCGCTGCGAGTTCAGCTAGCCAGTATATCCGGGTATGGTTCGGCGATGGAAGCGGCGTCTTTGGCGCTGGTACCGATTACGCCACCTTGGATTATCCGATTGCCTTGATCACAGCCGATTTAAACCGGGATGGAATTCTCGATCTTGTCACGACCGAGTATAATTCCGCGAAAGTCGGTATTTTCCTCGGATTGGGTAATGGGACCTTTGGTGCGAGAACGGATATCGTGGTGGGGGCGAATCCCTACGGCGTGGTTGCCGGAGACCTGAATGGTGACCAGAAGCTTGACCTCGTTGTCGCGAACAAGGCGCCGTATACTATCAGTGTTTTGATCGGAAACGGCGACGGCACTTTCGCCGCTGCTGTCGATTACGCAACCCTTGCATGGCCTATGTGGTTGGCTCTGGGTGATCTCAACAACGATGGACGGCTCGATGTCGTCGTTTCAGAATCGGGCGCAGCCAAAGTTGGAGTATTCCTCGGTGCTGGTGACGGCACGCTGGGAGCCCGTGCGGATTACTTTGTCAGTACCTCCCCAAACCAGGTGAAGCTCGCGGATTTTAACGGTGACGGGAAACTGGATATATTCACCGCGGCCCGAGGTGCCGGGACGATGAGCCGCTTGCTCGGCGTGGGCGACGGTACCTTCGGCGCGTCAACGAACGTGGCTACGTCCGCCTTTCCGGAAGGAATCGCGGTGGGCGATATCAATAGGGATGGACGAGTGGACGTCATTGTCGGTGCATCGAGCGCCAATATCTTCAAGGGTGCGCCGTAAGCCGGGTTTCTACTTGATCAGAGCACCCAAAAAGGGCTTCAAAAGCTCCATCGGAAGCGGAATGACCGTGTGAGTCGTGTGCTCATTCGACATCTCCCGGAGTGTTTGCAAATAACGCAGCTGAAGTGAAATCGGATTGGCCGCCATGATGGCCGCGGCTTCTCCGAGCTTTTGCGAAGCCTGAAGTTCACCCTCGGCGGCGATAATCTTCGCCCGTCGTTCCCGCTCTGCTTCGGCTTGCCGAGCCATTGCCCGCTGCATTTCAACCGGGAGGTCGATCTGCTTGACTTCGACGTTGGAGACCTTCACGCCCCATGGTTCCGTCTGTGCGTCCAAAATGGTTTGGAGGCGATGATTAATGGACTCACGCGAAGCAAGGAGTTCGTCGAGCTCAACCTGGCCGAGCACCGAACGGAGAGTGGTCTGCGCGAGTTTCGAGGTTGCGAACAGATAATTCTCGACCTCGACGACCGCGCGGTTCGGGTCCACTACTCTGAAGTAGACGACAGCATTGACTTTGATCGTCACGTTATCTCGGCTGATCACGTCTTGAGGAGGGACATCGAGAGTGACGGTTCGGAGGTCAACCCGGAGCATGTGGTCGATCACCGGAATCAGGATAATCAGCCCGGGACCTTTGGCACCGATAATCCGGCCCAGTCTGAAGACGACGCCACGTTCGTATTCATTCAGGACCTTGATGCTCATCCCGAGGAAAACGATGACCAGAGCCAATAGAAAAAGAAAACCGCCGGAGAATTCCATGTTCGACCTCCTAAAGTGGAGCCCAGTAAATCACGATTCGCTTTTTTGTGTAACTATTTTCAACCCGAGCTCTTTCACCACGAGTTGGAGATCCATCCAGGCTTCTCTTTTTGACGCCGGGTTCCGAAGGAGGTCGGCGGGGTGAAAGGTCGGCATCAGCTTCGCTCCGCGATAACCATGGAAGCGTCCGCGAAGTTCCGAAATTCCTTCTTTGGTTTGAAGGAGAGTTTGGGCGGCGCATTTGCCGAGCGCGACAATGACTTCGGGTCGAATCAGTTCCAGCTGACGACAGAGAAAAGGACTGCACGCTTTGATTTCGTCGGGTTCCGGCGTGCGGTCTTCGGGAGGGCGGCACTTCACGACGTTTGTGATGAAAACGTCCTCACGTTTGAGACCGATCGCCTCGATCATTCGCTCGAGCAGTTGGCCCGCTTTGCCAAGAAAGGGCCGTCCCTGCAAATCTTCCTGCTCCCCCGGAGCTTCACCGATGAACATCAGGCGGGCGTTTGGCATCCCTTCGCCTTCAACGACGGAGTTTCGGGTTTCGCAGAGTTTGCAATGGGAGCAGGTCTTCAATTCAGCCTCGAGGCTTGAAATGGAAGGAGGGGCGCTTGGCCTGCCGACGGCCTTGTCCCTTCGAAACATCACGATCGCATTTCGCGGCAAAAATCCGGTCCAAGCTCGTTTGGAGTCCATAGGTGTTTTCACGGAGGCTGTAACTTACGCAGGGACGCCGGGAATGTAAATAGGATCGCTCGTGATGCGGCGCATTAAAGCGCCAGGCGGTAGCGGCCAGCCCTTATTGGAGACGGTGGAGGACCTGATGAACCTTAAAGCCACATTCCGGGCACCTTGCCGTTTCCTGCGTCAGGTTCGTCGCGAAGTTCGTGACATGGCTGAAATGGAGGTTGGCACCGCAAACAGCGCAATGCGAATATCTCGCGATGACGTCTTTTGCGGTGCCGAAGAAGTGAGAAAAGGCTTCTTCCACAGTCGTTTGCGTTTCGTCCGTGGTCAGTTGAGTCTTCTCTTCCATGATCGCCTCCGTTCGCGGACCTCAATGTGGTTGTGGCCGCAGCAGGTTTGTGACCTGCTTTCAAGAAACGTGTCGGTGGAATTCCAAACCCTCTAAACGGGAAAATTTTTCGTACCTCTTGTCGGGAGGTTTTTGCCTAGTCATAATGGTAGGACGCATGAAGCGATCTATTTGGAGAAGGATTCTCCAGCCTTGTTGGCTAACTCCCGCGACCGTTTTCGTTATCGCATTCCTGGGCTATCCAGCGCTTGCCGTTCCGAGTCGGCCCGCTTCGCCGGCTTCCATCATCGGTGCGCCTTTTAAGTCATCGCGTCCCTCTGATTCGGCGGCCCCTTCGCCCGTTCGCGTTCGAGTGCGTCTGAACGAAGCTGATTCAAGGGTCCGGATTCGTGGTTTCGATCTTCATATCTACGATGAGAGTCGTGAAGCGCGTGATCGAAAGAAGCTTGTTACCGTGATGAATCGTCAGACGGAGTGGGAATTTCGATGCCAGGACGGAAGAATTCGCGCCACGCGGCTTGATTCCGTTCAGTCACTCGACCTGAAAGAGCCCGTTTCAATCACCACCCCAACGGGTTTTTTGAATTACGCCGGACGCCCCTATCGCGAGGAAATCAGAATCTATTCCGCCGGGTCTTTTTGCGAAATCGTGAATCACGTTGAGATCGAGAAATACCTCGAAGGACTCGTGAATGCCGAATTTTCATCGCGATGGAATGAAGAGGCGATTGTCGCTCAAGTCGTTGCGGCTCGCACCTATGCTTATTATCAGATCTTACAGGCACGGCTCGATTCGGCCGGTACGCCGCGGGAAGCGCTTCGCGTGATCTCAAAGAATGAGGCTATCCAAGCTTTGCGTTCGGAAAGCCGTTCTCATTTCGACCTTGACGCAACCGTCTGGGATCAGGTCTACGACGGGTCAATCCGGGAGGATTTCAGGGCAACGAAGGCGGTGGCCAAAAGTCGGGGCCTGGTGCTCACGGTTCCGGGAAAGGCAGCCGTTCCCGTCAAGGCATTTTATCATTCGACGTGTGGAGGCATTACAGAACTTCCCGAAAACGTGTGGGGCCGGGCTTACCCTGGCTTTAAACGCTCGGTACGCTGCCCGTTTTGCGTGAGTTCGCCGCAATATCGTTGGCAAAGCGATTTCTCGATTTCAGAGCTGGCCAGGGTCTTCCGCATCGGCGCCAAAGCGGACGGACGGATTCCCGGCTGGCCGAAAAACGGTTTGGCGATCGTCCGCCGAGGTGCGCTGCTTGATCTTCAGGTGCTGAGGCGCGACTTTCAGGGGAGAGTCCTGGAAATGGCGAGCATCTGGTCGGACGGCAAGAAAACCGTCGGGCTCAAATTGTCGGGAGCTCGTTTTCGCGCTTGGGTCGGCGCCGCGAAAATCAAGAGCACCGCCTTTCATGTTGCCGGTCGGGAGCAAGGGTTCAGGATCGTCGGCCGGGGCTTCGGACACGGCGTCGGAATGTGCCAGTGGGGAGCCAAGATCATGGGCGACCGGGGCTACGCGACGGCGGCAATTCTGAAACATTACTACCCCGACGCCATTCTTCGAAAATTGTGGTAGTGGCCTGTTCATGGATCCCAATCCGGACCTGAATTCCCTGGCCGCGTACGATTATGAGTTGCCCGAGCGCTTGATCGCGCAGGAGCCCGCCATGCCGAGGGATTCATCCCGTCTGCTTGTCGTGGATCGCGCGCGCGGGGTCTGGGAGCACCGAAGCTTTCGTGACTTCCCGTCGTATTTTGATTCAAACGATCTTCTTGTCGCCAATAATACGAAAGTCATGAAAGCCCGTCTCCTGGGTAGGCGGCTGAAGCAGGATCCCGGACACCTTTATCCGGTAAAAGGTGGAAAAGTTGAATTTGTACTTCTCGAAAAGATAGCCGGACATGGCCCGCATGTCTGGGAAGGACTGTTTCGCGCTTCGGCGAGATATAACCCGGGGCTTCGGTTTGAGATCATCACTCCGGACGGGCAGTGCCTTCGAGGCGTGTTGGTTCGTGGTTCGTCCGAGTCACCGCATGGGACCGTTTGGGCGGAATTTGACCGCGATCCCGTTGAAAGCGGGGCAGGGGAGATTCCGCTTCCCCATTACATCTCGCGGGGGAGCACGAAGACAGACGAGGCCGGGTACCAGACCGTCTATGCGAAACACATCGGATCGGCGGCCGCCCCGACTGCCGGGCTTCATTTCACGAATGAGATCATGCGGGCTCTCGCTGAACGGAGCGTTTCCTGGGCCGAGGTCACTCTGCATGTGGGGCTCGGAACGTTTCGGCCTGTGAAGTCGAACGACATTCGCGACCATGTCATGCACGAAGAAAGATACGAAATTTCGTCCGAAGTCGCCGGGAGTGTCCGTCGCGCGAAGGCTGACGGAAAACGTGTCGTCGCGATCGGGACGACCTCGGTTCGCACGCTCGAGAGTGCCTGGAAACCGAGGGGGCTTGAGCCTGGAGTTGGTAGGACTTCGCTCTTCATCTGGCCAGGGCGTCCCGGAGGCCACCCGTTTCATGTAGTCGATCGGATGCTGACCAACTTTCACCTGCCGCGGTCGACGCTGCTGATGCTGGTTTGCGCATTTGCAGGTCGAGATCTGATTCTCGCCGCATATCGGGAAGCAGTCGCCCAGGAATATCGATTCTTCAGTTATGGCGATGCCATGCTGATACTTTAAATACGGGTTAAATATTCCGAACGTAAAGTTTGGACCGGTTTCGGATTTGAAGTGAATTCTTGCGGGGATCTGAAGGGTTACACAGGTCAAATACTTTGACCTCGAAAAACCAGCCTGTTAAAATGTACGTAACGTGTCATTCTCTTGTGAGCAGTACGTTGGAGTAGGATTTATTTTTTTCAAATAGTGGTTCTCGAGGGTTCTTTCTCGTGGGTTCTGATGTTGCTAGGAGGGCATATGGGATTTCCGAATGCGGAATTCAGGATCGTTCTGGGCGCGGTTCTGGTTTTTTACGCCACCGGGTGCGGGAACAAGGTAATTGTTAATCCCGTTGTGAACAGTGGTGATGAAGCTGTCGCTGATCCGACAGACGTTCTGACCGGCAAAGAATATTACAACGCGACCGGAAGCAAGCTGATAGGCACGATGCCGTCGGGAGCGAATGTGACCGGGGCAAACGGCGCGAAGCTCATCACCCTCGATTCGGGCTATTACGATGGAACGAAATCGCTCACGGTAAGCGATACAAACCTCGTCGCGAACAAGATCAAATCGGGGATATCGATCTTTGGAGTCGTAGGTAGCGCGAATCTCGAGATCCATCCGGCTTGTACCGCGAACGGACAGTCGGGATGTCTCGCCAACGCATCCTATGTTGCGGGTGTTCCGCGGGCGAGTTTTGCCGGTGCGAACGCGGCCAAGCAAGTGGCGATCCCGCAGGGCTATTATGACGGCTCCAGGAATGCAACGGTCTCGGACACGAATCTTGTCGCGTTGAATATCCTGAAAGACGTTTCTCTTTTCGGGGTGACCGGGACAGGTGGTCCGATCTCCGAGGCGGGACTCGTTCCCGGGCAAGAAGCTTCGGCAAGTCACATTCTGAAGGACAAACAGGGGTGGGATAAAACCGGCGCCCTGATCACCGGGACAATGGAGGATCGCGGGACTCTGAACGCGAGTGTCGCTTTCGCGGGGGCTGGTTATTATAGCGCGATTTCGAATGCGCCTTCAGCCGGGAACATTTGTTCGGGTGCCAGTTTCAACGGAGTTGCCGGGACAGCGGTATGCAACGTGCTTTTCAGTTCGAATATGCCCCGCGACAAGTCTGTTCCCGCGATTCTGCCTCTCCTCGAGGAACAAAATACCTTGGCCGCGCCCGCCGGCTATCGGGATGTTCCGATCGTCGCTTCTGACGACGAAGGATATGGAGGCGGTGCTTTGACCACGGCCGGAGTCTCCGTCGTGAGGCGAACTTCGGCAGGGGCGGAATGGGAAGCGGGAGTCGCTCGAAACGTTTGCGGAAAGAATGCCACGACGGTTTACTCGAAACTGGCGGATTGCGATAGCCAGCACGCCGCAAAGCCGGCCTGGGATGATCAGGCCGCTGATGGGAAACTTTCCTGGAATGGTGAGGAGTCGGCGAATCTGGGGCAAGGCTCCTGGACACTCGTGACCGTTTATTCGTCCTCACTCGCGAACGGCGCGGTATGCGATGCGAGCTGTTATGAGGTGTGGCGGGATGATCGGACCGGCTTGCTCTGGAGCTCCAAAATCGCGCGGCTCTCGGATCATGCTCCCGTCGGTGAGAATTGGTGCCGCGCTTCGGGCAATGCGGAGGCGGACGACGCGACGATTTGTGGCAGCACCACGTATCAGCCCCAGTTCCCGACTGCCGAAAGCGTTTGTGCCGAAGGGCCCGGGCTGAACCCGGTTTTAGGCTGGTGCGCAAAAGCTGATTTCACCTATCCGGCTTTCACCAACGAAACCGACTGCACGAACGCCGGGGGAGTCTGGACCGTCAACACTGAAAATTATGGCACCGGGATTTACCACCCCGCCAAAGGCGGAATGGGAGCGAATTCGGTTCCGGCCGTTCAGTGGCGCTTACCGACCCGGGATGATTTCCTCATTGCTGAGGTGAATGGAATCCGAATGGTTCTGCCGGGAACTCTTGATATCGGTAACGCGCAGAAGGCCCATTATGAATGGACCGCGACTGTATACGCCGCGGATCGGACGCAGGCACGCAGCTTTATGATGACGTCGGGCGGTACTCCGAATATTCACCGAACCACGAGTTATTATTTAGGTGCCGGCGGACTGCGAATGACGGTTCGCTGCGTTGGACGCTGAAAGGCCACGGGAGGCTCGTTATGCTGAATAGAACAAAAAAGATCTCTTGGAGCGTTTTTACGATTTTGACCGTAATGGGAATGTGCCAGCTCGCGGCTGCCGCGGGACCCGCCGTTAACGGTGACGTTCTGAGCGGAAAAGCGTTTTACACTTCAACTGGCGCAAAGGAAACGGGGACGATGCCTGCCGGTTCCAATGTTACGGGAACTGACGGTTCCCTGGTGGTCACGATTCCCGCGGGTTACTATGACGGGACAAAGACGGCGACGGCGGCGGATTCGGATCTTCTTCCCGAAAATATTCTCACCGGAACAACGATCTTCGGAGTCGAGGGTACGGGCACGCTCGAAAGTGGTCACGTCGCTTGCAATGCCAGCGGGCAGACAGATTGCGTCTCGAGTGCAGGGTTTTTGCCGGGAACGCCGCGAACGAGCGTGACCGGGGGGAATGGCGCGACCCAAATCACGATTCCTCAAGGCTACTATGACGGGACTTCGACGGCCACGGCCGCTGACTCGAATCTTACGGCTTCAAAGATTAAAAAAGATGTGGCCATTTTTGGCGTGACCGGGACCGCGGTGCTTGCCGGAACGGGTTACTCGGTCGGGCAGGGTGCGGCAGCAGGGGATATTCTGAAGGATAAGCAGGCCTGGGATAAGGACGGTACGCTTTTGACTGGAAGTCTCGTCAATCGCGGCGTTTTCGAAGCTACGGCGGCTTTTCCGGGCGTTGGCTATTACAGCGGCATGACGAAATCTTTGATTCCGCCGCTGATCTGTTCCGGGACAGACGTTGGCGGGTACGCGGGAACAGCGCTATGCACGGGCGGCACCATGATGTCTTGGAATATCTTTCACGATCGAGATGCCACGGTCTATCCTCAGACCGCTGAAGCTTCCCTGTTCGCGGGTTCTTACCTGAATACCCCGTTGCCCGCGGATCATCGCGTTGTTCCGGTCATTTCAAAGGACGATGACGGGTACGTGTCCGCTGGAGTGTTCAGCCCGCAGGTAAGACCGGTCACGCGTTCCGCGGACGGTACTGAATGGGAAGCGGGGGTGCCTCGCCGGGTCTGCGGAAAAGACGCGACCACGATTAACGACAAGATTGCGGATTGTGAAACTCAGCATTCGATTAAGCCGTCTTGGAATATCTTCCCGGGAACTTTCGAGTGGAGCGGGTTGGTGAATTCGAACAGTGGCCAGGGTTCCTGGACGCTCGTGACGGTCCGTTCTCTTGCTCTGGCGAACGGGGCGGTCTGCGATACTGATTGTCGCGAAGTCTGGCGCGATGATCGTACGGGGCTGCTCTGGAGTTCCGTTCTCGGCAGCGATAATTGGTGCCGAGCCGCGGGGAACGCGGAAGCGGGGGACGCCGCTTACTGTGGTAGTGTGGTTTATCAGCCCGATTTTCCGATCGCTCAAAGCTGGTGCGCCGAAGTTGGTCCGACTCAGATGGAAGAGACAGCCGCCTCGAACGAAACCTGGGCCTCCCAGAGCTACCATAGGGGTAAAGGCGGCATGGGTATGAGTACGACCCCCTCCGTCCGGTGGCGCTTGCCGACGCAAGGGGATTATTGGTTAGCCGACGCCAATGGATCAAGATACGTTCTCACCAATAATGTCAATGCCGTGGAATGGATCGCGACCATCCGCGGGGCGGATCGGACTTATGCACGGGCTTTTAATTCCTATCAGGGTGGTATGACGAACTACCTGCGTTCAACGAATTACGGGGTCCGCTGCGTAGGCCGCTGAAAAGACTTCGTTCAGTACACCGTCCCCATCGGTCTTCGTCCGACTCGTTTGAGAACGGTCGTGCGGAAGCGTAGCCACGGGATTTCCGCAGCGCGCTCGGTCTGCTGCCCGAGTTCCGGCGGGATCGGCAGTTGTTTTACCCAACGTTTGGCCTGAGCTACGGCTTCTTCGACCAGGACGGAGGCGGTGTCCGTTCCCGGGCCGGGAATACGCGAGTTCAAATCGATCGGGCTCTCCACGAACGCGCGATAGTGGGGATAGGCCCAAAGGTGAAATTCCAGAACGGCCGGAAGTTTGAAACCGTGAACCGCTGATTCAAGCTCAGCGTAGGCCGATCCCGAAACGCCCACACCGCGGACCGACGTCTGGGAGAATAACGAAGAATCGATTTGAGAGCGCGCCTGCGGGGAGTCCCCGGCCTGCTCCAGAATTTCGAACAGCACGTCTTCGCCGTAAAGCGCGGCGAGACGCTGCAGGGTTTGGGCATGGGCTTCGAGAAGGCAGATCAGAAAATCAACGAGTCTCACAGGAAGAGAATAGCTCAGGTAGGGGGCGGGGAAAAGAGAAGCCTCCATTTTGGTTGGAGATCTTTGCCGACGTAGTGCCCGGGCCAGGAGCTGAAGTCGAGCTGGAGCTGGAACGGTTTCTTGAAGGAGGGATGCAGAAGTACGGTCCATCGGCCAAACCACAGGCTCGGATCACCGGTTCGAGGCTTCTGTTCTGCCGGGACGGCCTCCGCGAAGAGCGGGATCCCTTTGGCCCAAAGGTCTTCCTTGAGGCGCGCATGCCATTTTTCAACCATCGGAAGCCGGATACAGGCCGAAAGCCGCCAAAGACGCCAGCCTTCAGTGATTCCCTCGGCCGCGAGGGCCGCCTCCCATAATCGATCCTGGCGAGTGAACTTCTCCTTCGGAATGCAGGCGAACACCGCGTTGGGAAGAACTCGGAGGCTCTTCTCGGGTGTCTGACGTCCCTCGAGCAGATCACTGAGTCCCGCGTTCAGCGGAGCGCGATCCCTGAGATCATCGATCCGGTTCTCCAATGCGATGAGTGATTGCAGGTCTTTGGAATTTCCGTCGGCGAGACGCTGGGATTTCAGCGCGTGAAGGTCTCGTGAAAGGTCCCGGAGAATCGAAAGCCGAAGCAAGGTCGGCGCCGGGGCGGCCTCCTGCCGATTCCAGTGTTCCGTGAAATTTTTGAGCAGCTGAGCGGTGCTCATCGCAGGATGGTTTGACAAACGCCGGGAGGCCTCTTGAGGAATGGAGAAGGTTTTGGTTTTGCTGCAATCATGGGTGGGCTGATGGCCTCGAACGGTTCGGGGGCCGCTATGGATGTTTGCTCGGGCGGGGGCGCGGCTTCGGGAACAGGAGGTGGACTCTTCACGGTCACGGGTTGTGTCCCGGTTTGTTCATGGAATTTCAGAAGCGCCTTGATAATCGACCCGTCCTCGAGAGCAGCCCGATATTCCTGGTGTGAAGTTGAATAGCTAACGGGCACGGCAGGCGTGATCGGAGTTTGAGCGCGCACTGGAGCAGGTTCCGGTCTCTCAATCAGCAGGCTTTTTCTCGTGACTTCCTCGAGTGTGCCCATTTGCTTTAGGGCTTCCAGGGGATCGCATTGCTGAGCAACGCTTTCGAATTTCTTGGATCTGGTCATGAGACGCTGCGCAAGTTCCGCCAAGGCTGCTTCTAATGAACGATCCATAGCGGAACTCCTTTCATGTGCTTCGAGAGAAGGTCATCCGTGAAATCTCCGAAATCCCTTCGGGAAATCCCGATTTTTTTCAGCTTCAATGAGCTCAGATTTTTTTGAAGGACTTTCCATGTTTCGGCGGGTACTTTTGTGCGCTGTCCAGGAGCACTGGACTCGCCAGCTCCGGCCAGAATCAGATGATAGATGATGCCGTTTCGTGTAATCGGGATGTAAGCACATTGCCCGGCTGCCCCCGTGATCGCGCCTTCCCTGAGATAGTCCGAGATGACGCCCTGGAATCTCCAATCCAAGAGCCCAGCCAACCCGGCAAGAGGGCGCTCGTTTTCAAAAAAGGTGACCGCAAGCCCTTGAACTTCGCCGGTGAAGAGCGCGCGATCGGCGTCCACATCAAGGCTGTGAATACGACTATCGACGGATTTTTCGGATGGTGAATCGGCTTTGTAAGTCCCCATGTGCTCTCGATCAAGTTTAACCGGGTTTGGCGAACGTACGCAAGGGGGCCCGTCCTCACTAGAGGATAGGCAAGATTTGCCGATTCAAATCCGGTTTCGCATAACGGCGTCAAGAATACCGTTTACAAAGCCCGGTGTCTCTTCGGTCCCGAACTGTTTCGCGAGTTCGATTGCCTCATCGATGACAATGGACGCGGCGGTGTCGGGAAAGTGAGTCATTTCATAAATAGCCATTCGGAGCAGACTTCGGTCCACGATAGGCATGCGATTCAGCTTCCAATTGGCTGCATGTTTTTCGATCGCGGCGTCCAGGGCGGAAACTTCGGTTACGGTCCCGACCACGAGTTGCGCGACAAACTCACGGAGCTCCTGGGGGACTTCAAAATGCTCGAAATGATGGGTCAGATCAGAGATGAACTTCTGGGTCTCGGCTTCAGCCGGTCCGGTTCGCCCTTGTCCTTCCATGTCGTATTGATAAAGAATTTGTAACGCTATCTCGCGCGCGTGGTGCCGGGATTTCATTGAGTTTGGCTCGTGTTGGTGGAAGTTGGAGAAGCAACGGTGTTGGAATCCGGTCCACTCGCAAATGGAAAGGCCAGACTTTGGGAGTCATCATGCGGCATCGGGGGACCCTTCAGTTCAGCGACAAATTCCTCGACATCGCGGAATTCGCGGTAAACTGAAGAGAACCGTACGTAAGCCACTTTGTCCAGCCGGTGAAGTTCGAGCATGACCATCTCGCCGATGGTTCGTGAGGGCACTTCCTTCAGTCCGAAACTTTGTATCCGCTTTTCGATCGAGTTTACGAGTTCGTCAATTTTTTGAGTGGGTACGGATCTTTTTTGACAGGCTTTTTGAATTCCGTCCCAGACCTTGTTTCGCGCATAAGGCTCTCGCCGGCCGTCTTTCTTGATCACGACGGGCATGACTTCTTCGACGCGTTCGTACGTGGTGAAGCGTCCCTCGCAACGCGGGCACTCACGCCGCCGCCGGGTGATATCACTCGTCTGGTTGATACGCGAATCGATGACTTTGGTGTCCAAGGTGGAACAATACGGGCACTTCACGAATAGAGATCTCCAAAGGTCTTGTACCCGATTTGGTGCCGCGCTTCAAGGAAGGATAAGGGGCCCGCTCAACTCAGGCTTAATTCACGTAGAGCGGGAATTGTCTACAAAGATCGCGGACTTCAGCACGAATTCGGTTGAGCTTCGTGGCATCCCCCTTCGACTCGAGCGCCTGATGGATCCAACGGGCGATCTGTTGCATTTCGGAATCATTCATTCCGCGGGTCGTAATCGCGGGGACGCCAATCCGGATGCCGCTCGTAACAAAGGGGCTCCTTTTCTCGTTGGGCACCGTATTTTTGTTTACCGTGATTCCAGCCAGGTCGAGCCAAGCCTCGGCGTCTTTCCCGGTGGTCGCCCCGTCGCCACTCGTCGTCAGGTCAACGAGCATGAGGTGATTGTCGGTTCCCTGGGTAACGAGACTGAAGCCGCACGCCATGAGTTCATTCGCGAGCACCTTCGCATTTCGAAGAACCTGCTTTTGGTACTCGACAAAAGACGGAGAAAGGGCCTCGCCAAAGGCGACGGCTTTCGCCGCGATGACATGCATCAGCGGACCACCCTGAATTCCTGGAAAAATCATCGAGTTCACGGCCTTGATCCTATCCGCACGAGCCAGGATGAGGCCTCCTCGCGGGCCCCGGAGCGTCTTGTGCGTCGTCGACGTCGTGTAGGTCGCGTGTGGAATCGGTGAAGGATGCAGGCCACTCGCGACGAGACCCGCGATGTGTGCCATGTCGACGACGAGATGGGCGCCTGATTCAGCGGCTATCTTGCCGAAGGCTTCGAAATCGATGATGCGAGGATAGGCGCTCGCTCCCGCGACGATCACCTTCGGACGTTCTTTCAGCGCCAGGTCACGAACCATGTCATAGTCAAGGCGGTTGGTTTCCGGGCTGAGACCGTATGAGATCGCGCGAAAAATTTTGCCGCTGAAATTGGCAGGACTTCCATGCGTGAGGTGACCTCCATGGGCGAGGCTCATCCCGAGAACCGTATCCCCGGGCGACATCAGCGAAAGATAGGCCGCCATGTTCGCTTGTGAGCCGGAATGCGGCTGGACGTTTGCAGCTTCAGCTTTGAAAAGGGCGCAGGCGCGCTGAATGGCCGCGGATTCAATTTCGTCGACATACTCGCAACCGCCGTAATAGCGTTTTGCGGGATAGCCCTCAGCATACTTATTCGTCAGAATGGACCCCTGTGCTTCGAGAACGGCGCGGCTGACGTAATTTTCAGAAGCGATGAGTTCGATTCCTTCCTCTTCGCGAACGTGTTCTTTTTGGATCATCGCATCCAGGACGGCATCTGTATCCTTGAGCTGGGTACCCGGGTTTCTGGATTTGTTCATTTGGCTGCACCTTTCTCGGTCTTTTTTGAGCGCCGGACCGGCTTTCCCGGGGCGCTGACCTTCTTCTCGAGAGCGTGGATTTTTTTGATGCGGTTCCGGTGTCTCGCGTCGTCGCTGAATCCTGCCTCAAGCCAGGCGCGGGCGATCTCGGCCCCGTAAGCGGGCGCTAAAAACCGGGAACCGAGGCAAAGCACATTCGCATCGTTGTGTTGCCGGGACAGGCGGGCCGCGCTCGGATTTTCGACGACGGCGGCGCGGATGCCGGGAATCTTGTTCGCCGCGATGCTCATGCCGATACCACTTCCGCAGATCAGAATTCCGCGTTCTACCTGACCGGCGGTGACGGTTTTCCCGAGTTTTGCCGCAAAATCTGGATAATCGACCCGATCGTCATTCAGAGGTCCCAAATCACGCCACTTCCAATCTTTGAGCGTTTTCTGGATCGCGGCCTTCATTTCAAAGCCGGCATGATCGGATGCAATGGCGATCAGCTTTTTCTTTTTCATTTTGATTCCCAGGTGGTTCTCAGGCGGATATCTAAACCCGGCCGAAGATCAGGCTCGCGTTTGTTCCTCCGAACCCGAAGCTGTTTGAAAGTGCATAGTCCATCCGCTTTTCGACAGCTCGTTGCGCCGTGAAATCGAGTCCAAGCTCAGCACATCCCGGATCGAGATTTTCGAGGTTCATCGTCGGCGGAATCTTGTTTTCCCTGATCGCCAGAATCGAAAAGATGGATTCAATCGCCCCGGCGGCTCCAAGGAGATGTCCCGTCATCGACTTCGTCGAGCTGATATGGAGGTGCTTCGGGCCATTCGGAAAGAGCTTCGCGATCGCGCGAGCCTCTTCAACATCCCCGGTAGGTGTCGAGGTCCCGTGCGCGTTAATATAACCGATCTGATCGGGCTGGAGGCAGGCGCTTTTCAGGGCTGATTCCATCGAACGATAGCCGCCCTCGCCGCCCGGAGCCGGAGCCGTCATGTGATAGGCGTCGCCTGAGAGTCCATATCCGACGAGTTCAGCGTAAATCTTCGCTCCGCGCCTTTTTGCGAACTCGTATTCTTCGAGAACCAGAACGGCCGCGCCTTCACCCATGACAAAACCGTCACGGTCCCGGTCAAAGGGGCGAGAGGCGCCTTCAGGATCGTCATTTCGGGCCGAAAGCGCCCGCATCGCTGCGAAGCCGGCAATCCCCAGCTTGCAAATCACCGACTCGGCTCCGCCGGCTATCATGATGTCAGCATCCCCGCGCTGAATCAGCCGAAATGACTCGCCGATAGCGTGCGAACTCGAGGAACATGCGGTGACGCTACAGACATTCGGACCCTGAAGGTTCAATAGAATGCTGAGCTGTCCCGAGGCCATATTGGGAATGACCTGCGGAATGAAAAACGGCGTTACCCTGCGGTAGCCTTTGGCGAGAAAATCGTTATGGACGTCCTCGATTTCAGGAAGTCCACCCATGCCGGCTCCGATATTCACTCCGATGCGTCCGGGGGAGACTCTCGAGCGAATCGCGTCCAAACCGGAGTCGCCGTAAGCTTCCAGGCCGGCAGCCAGGCCGTAATGGACGTAACGGCCTACGCGGCGTGCGTCTTTCGCGTTCGCCGCTTGGGTAACGGTGCCTTCAGTCGTGTCGAGCCCTTGAGGATGGAATGGGCCCACCGCACGTGTCACATCGAAACCTTTGACTTCAGCCGCGATCGTGATCGGGCAGTCGGTCAGGTCAAACCGCGTGATTTTCGCGACTCCAGAACGCCCTTCCAGGGCATTTCGCCAGGATTCAGCGGCAGAAAGACCTAACGGGCTGACCGCGCCAATACCGGTAATGACGACTCGACGGACGCCACCATCGCTGGCTGAGGAGGTGAGTGCAGTGGGCACCGGCGATTCCTCTCAGTGAGACGCTTTGGAAACGACGTATTTGATCACGTCGCCGACCGTTTTGATCTTTTCAGCGTCTTCATCCGGAATATCCAGGTCGAACTCTTCTTCCATGGTCATGACGAGCTCGACGATATCCAGACTGTCGGCGCCGAGGTCATCGATGAACGAAGCGGTGGGGGTGACCTTTTCCGGCTCAACGGCAAGCTGATCACAGATGATATTGCGAACTCTTTCTTCAACAGATGCTGACATCTACTTTTCTCCTATCAGGTTAATGCGATTCAGGGTCGCTGAAGGACCGGATCACATGTACATCCCGCCGTTTACTCCGATGACCTGGCCCGTGATATAGCGGCTGGCCCCCGAAGCCAAAAAAGCCACCAGAGATGAAACATCATCAGCGGCTCCAAGGTATCCGAGCGGGATGGTCTGCAGAATCGCCTCTTTTTGGGATTCAGTCAAGGCCCCTGTCATATCCGTCTCAATGAAACCCGGAGTTACGACATTGACGCGAACCTGTCTGCTTCCCAATTCTTTTGCAATACTTTTGCTGAATCCAATCAGTCCGGCTTTGGCGGCGGCATATCCGCTCTGGCCGGCATTGCCGGACTCGCCGATCACGGACGAAATCTGAATAATGCTTCCCTGTCGCGCGCGCATCATCTGCTTTGCCGCGGCACGGGTGCAGTAAATAGCGCCTTCAAGATCGACCGCGAGTGTTCTGCGGAGGTCGTCGTCTTTCAGCCGGAGGAGCAGGGAATCGATCGTGATACCGGCATTATTGACCAGAACCGAGAGCGGGCCGAAGGACTTATGAATCCAATCGAGCTTTTCATCGACTTGCGCGGAATTGGAAACGTCAAAATGGCAAAGTTCGGCCGTACCTCCGGCACTCACGATCGCATCGCGGATTTGGGCGGCTTTGGCCTCGTTTGAAGCATAATTGATGAATACGTGATGCCCGTCTTTGGCGAGGCGCTTCGCGATCGCCGCGCCGATTCCCCGCGAAGCCCCGGTGACCAAAGCAAAAGATTTTGCCGCTGTATTCATGTCGAATTCTCCTTATTACCTGTGCCGCGCGAATCGGCCTCACTGAGCACGGCAAGCGCTTTGATTCCGGCGAGATCGGGAACGTTCTGGAGGCGGCACGTTTTTCCAAGAGGCTGGGCAATTCTTTTGATGAGTCCTGTCAGGACCTTGCCAGGACCGAATTCGATCGCGGTGTATTCGGGAGTTCCCGACGATAGCGGAAGTTCCAAAAGAGCCGTGATCGATTGTCTCCATAAAACGGGGCTGTTGACCTGTTCCACCAGGAGTTCGAATACGAGGCCGCTTTCGTGCGTGGGTCGGGCGGTCCGATTTGGAACATACGGGATGTTCGATAGCTTCGGATGCTCAGCTTTGGAAGCGTTCGAAAACAGCTCCGCCATTCGTGCTCGGGCCGGCGCCATGAGGCGACAGTGAAAAGGAGCGCTCACTTGCAAGGGCACTGCTTTGCCCCCGCCGAAATCGCCGCCCGCCTTAACCAGAGCGATGGCTTCCTGAACAGCGTCCGTCGAGCCGGCGATCACGACTTGGCCCGGAGCATTGAAGTTCGCGGGTTCCGCGATCGGGTCCACGGTCAGATCCGGAAAAGCGCCTTTCTGGCGTTGCTCCTGCGCGTTCGAAGTCGCGTGCGAGCAGAGCTTCGTGATGGCTTCGTCGCCGAGTCCCATAATCGCGGCCATGGTGCCCTGTCCGCTCGGAACAGCGAGCTGCATCGCCTTGCCGCGTTCGCGCACCCATTTCGCGGTCGAACTCAGGGGGAGAGCACCGATCGCCACGAGCGCCGAGTATTCACCAAGCGAGTGGCCGGCCACCGCTGAGGGCGTGAAGCCGGTCTCGGCGTGCGCCACGCGATAGGCCGCGACGGAGCACGTGAGCAGCGATGGTTGCGTGTACTCGGTGAGAGTGAGTTCGCTTTCGGGGCCCTCGAAGCAGATTTTTTTGAGGTTGAGGTGCGTGGAGTCCGAAGCCTCCTCGAAAACCTCGCGAGCGATTCTGAAATTTTCACAGAGTTCTTTTCCCATGCCCACATGCTGGGCACCTTGTCCGGGAAATACCGCAATTTTCATATTAGTACCTCATTAGGACCGAGGCGAAGGTGAGTCCTGCACCGAAAACATCCAGCAGAAGAACCTGACCCGGTTTGATCCGGCCATCCCGCACGGCTTCGTCCATCATCGTGGGAACAGAAGCCGAAGAAGTATTGCCGTAGCGGTCAAGATTGATGAGGACCTTCTCCATCGGGAAATCGAGCCGTTTAGCGACGGCCTCGATAATCCTGAGGTTCGCCTGATGTGGAATGAACCAGTCGACGTCTTCGATTTTCATTCCGTTCGCCTGAAGCGCGGTGTTGGCGTAATCGGCCAGTGTCTTGACCGCGATCTTGAAAATTTCTTTGCCCTTCATCTGCATTTTATCGAGCTTCTGGGCGTGGCGTTCGGGCGTGACTTCCATATTGGATCCGCCGGCCGGGAGCTGGAACAGTTCCCAGAGATTCCCATCAGCGCCCAGATGGCTGGAAAGGATGCGGCGTGGATTGTCAGGTTCCGTTCTTTCGACGATGACCGCGCCCGCGGCGTCACCGAACAGGATCGCGGTTGAGCGGTCCTCCCAATTGGTGATCGCGCTGAGTACCTCGGCTCCAACGACGAGAGAGGTCTTGATCTGGCCGGAGCGGATATACTGGTCAGCGGTCGCGAGGCAATTGAGGAAACCGGAGCAGGCGGCGTTGACATCGAGAGCGGAGGACCGACTTGCGCCGAGCTTGTACTGAAGCCAACAGGAAGTCGGCGGGACCAGGGTGTCGGGGCTTACGGTCGCGTAAATGATCTGATCAATGTCGTCTGGAGCTTTTCCAGCCATCTCGAGGGCGTTGCGCGCGGCGATGAGCGCGAGCGAGGAGTTTTGCTCTGCGGGATCGCCAACCTTGCTGATTCGGCGTTCGCGAATACCGGTGCGTTCGCGGATCCATTCGTCACTGGTGTCGAGTGTTTTCGAAAGATCATTGTTGGTGACAATCCGTTTCGGGAAGGCCGAGCCGGTTCCCGTGATTCTTGCTGCAAATGGGCTCGGATGGTTGTTCTGGGTCATAACCGTTCAGATTCTCCTCTATCAGGTTGCGTGTTCCAGAGCCGCTTCGAGACGTTCGATCAGTTGCCCACGAAGCGCTGTCTGGGCTCGCAACAGCGCGTTCTTGATCGCTTTCGGATTACTCCGACCATGACAGATAAACGCATATCCCGCCACTCCTAAAAGCGGAGCGGCGCCGTACTCCGCGTAGTCGAGTTTGCGCTTCAACCTCCGGAAAACGGAGGCGGCGAGCAGAAATCCGAGTGGCGCGAAAATACTTCTTCTAGCATCTTTTCTGGCGACCGTCATCACGGCGGATCCAAGTCCCTCGATTGACTTGAGGACGACATTTCCGACGAAACCATCGGTGACAACCACGTCCACGGCTCCTTTGAAGATCTCCTTCCCTTCAACGTAGCCGATGAATTCGCCGATCGCGTTTGACGAGCCGGTTTTAAAAACTGAAACGTTCTCGATCAGCGTGGCGCTTGCACGGGTGAGTTCATTTCCTTTTTTTCGTTCTTCACCGTTCGAGAGAATGCCGACGCGAGGAAGGTGAGGTGAACTGCGTTCGACTTGTGAAAACAGCGTGCCCATCAGCGCGAAATCCCGCAGATGCTCCGGCTTGCAATCGACGTTCGCGCCGACATCGATCAGAACGCAGCCGTCGGGGCTCAGCGTCGGAAGTTTTACCGCGATCGCCGGGCGCTCGACGCGCGCGAGCCGGCCCATTGTCAGAAGGGCGGCGGTCATGATCGCGCCCGAGTGCCCCGCGCTTACGAAAGCGGCGGCCGCGGATTCTTTATATGCCCGGCTGGCAAGGTCGCAACCCACGTTGATCGAGGCGTTCGGTTTTTTTCGAATCGCGCGAATGGAATCATCCATTTCAATCGTCTGAGAGGCGTGGATGAGGCTGAGTTTGCATCGTGGCCAGCGCGAGGAGCCGGCGAGAGCTTCGGCGAGCGCCCGATAGCGGCGCTTCGCGAGCACAGGCTTCAGAATCTCGGTATCTCCGATCAGGACGAGTTCGCCTTCGAGTTCGGGCAAGGCGCGAATAGCCCCCTCTAAAACGGCGTGGGGCGCATGATCACCCCCCATCGTATCGAGAATCAGTTTTGGCATTCGACTAACAGGCCGTTCGAATGGATTTCAAATCGAGACTGGGGTCCAGTCAGGTGGAAGCGGTTTTCGACTGCGTGACCTGCTTGCCTTTATAAAAGCCGCAGGCGCAGACGCGATGCGGGCGTGTCGGCTCGTTGCAGCTCGGGCAGGTTTTGGTCGTCGGCTTGTCGAGTTTGTTCCCTGCGGCAAAACGGCGCATATTTCTACGGCTTCGGGATACTTTTTTCTTTGGGGTTGCCATCTGATTCTCCTTTATTTTCTCTCTTTTTAAAAAGGCTCTTCTACTACGGAATCTTGATATTTCCGAGCGCCGAAAAAGGTTTGGATCGCGGAATTTTTGCGCAAGCACATCTACCAAGGTTTAAATCCGTTCCGCAAGTGACGCAAATTCCTTTACAGTCCTCACGACATAGCGGCTGAAACGGAATTTGAAAATGAATTTGTTCGGTGAGGACTGCCGCGAGATCGAGGCTGTCTTCAGCTAAATAAGTGATATCGAGGTCTTTGCCGGTGGAATTCTCATCAATTTCATCGAAGTCGTGCGCGTGACGCGCATACCCCTGATTCTGACCGACGGGCTTGCCGGCTCCTTCCAGGTGAGCGACTCCTGCGGTGTCCGGATCGGAACAGTACAAGGCTGAGAACACCGTTTTGCACGCAAATGGGAATATGTTCGCGCATCGGCTGCAGATCAGCTCAACTGAGGTATCGATGTTTCCAGAGACCACAACGACTTCATCGACTTTGCGGAGATTGAAATGGACGTTTACCGGGCGGGACTTGAGGGGGGCTGGGGCTTCGGCTTCCTCGTCGTTCTCGTCTAGGCGTGCAACCGCCTGAAGGACCCACAACTCATCTTGTGTAAAGTCCAGGTCGGTGTCCTGGTCGGTAATCTCATGTAAACGGAGCTTCATTGTTTTATCCCTGAGGCGCAGTACTCTAGCCGGAAAAATCGTCTGAAGTCAACGAGTTTTCTAAGCTCGAAGGGGGCTTACGCGGACACCCTTTTTAGTCACATTCCAGACTACCTGTCGGGTTTTTCGGATCGTTTTAACCTGGGAAGGTCTCACACCGAGGTATTTGAGAGGGGTGGTCGTTACGCAGGGAAGCGCTTCCTTCATCAACGAGCGAAGTGGGCGGCGAAGACGCCGTGACTCTGATTCCAACCATCGGCAGAAGGCGGTTGAGAGAACCTCTCCCCCTCCTGCCAGGCTCCCGTCTTTAAGACGGCAGGCACCACCTTCCGCGTGAACTCGGAGAGGACCGAAAGGAACAGATTGCTCCTCGGGACAACCGGCCGCCGGGGCCGCATCTGAGATGAAACAGATGCGGTCGGGGGGATGAAGTCGCAGCAGCCAACGGATCAGAGTCGGTGACACGTGGACCTGGTCGATGATCGTTTCGATGAAGACTTCGGGTGATCCTACGGCAGCCCCGAGTGGTCCCGGTGATCGATGATGGAACGGCAAGGCATTCCAGGCGTGGGTCAGGCCACGAAAGCCGGCCTTGAAAGCGTGGTGGGCTTCCGCTTCGGTCGCCCGAGAATGTCCAAGCGAAAGCCTTATCTGATGCGAACGGGCCCAGGAAACAATGGACGTGAGACCATCAGCAGAACCCTTGTTGGCGATGAGGTTTTCGGGGGCGATCGTGATCACTTTAATCGTGCGCTGGCTTGCTTCCCAAAGATCCGAAAGTTCAGCAATCCGAACCGGCCGAATGGCGCCCGATGGATGCGCTCCGCGAAAATCCGCGTTGATAAACGGGCCTTCGAGATGAATGCCGAGAGGAAGTGCACCTGGAGCGGCCTCCGATCTGATCCAGCGGCCAATCTTCGTGAGGGCCTCCTGAAGCTCGTCTCTATCCGCTGAAACTGTTGTTGGACAGAATCCCGCAACTCCGTCATCCCAGAGCAACTTTGAAAGCTCCTGGAGTTCTCCCGGAGAGGCATGCATCAGATCAATTCCGCAGGCGCCGTGAAAGTGAATGTCGATCAAACCGAGGGACTTTATCGATCTTATTGACCGGTGTTCTTGAACGTGTTTATCCTTGACGGCGGTATCGCGGCGTGGCACCCAACGAAGGTAACACGATCCCGGTTCCGCGGTCTAGCGTTCAGGCGAGCAGCAGCTTAAGGCTCCCCACCGGTCCCAAAATGAGGTAAAAGATTTTCATGGGAATTCGTAAAGAAAAAAAGTCGGCGAAAGCAGTGCCTTCCAAGCCTACCCACGTTTCCAAAGGAAAGGTGGCGAGCGGCGCAGCGAAGCAGAAGAAGAGCGGTTCCAAGCTTGGCTCCATTCTGAAGCAGGCGTTCCTTGGTAAAGCCCTTGGAAAAACAAAGAAGAAAGCCGTTCAACCAGCTCCGAAAAAGGCGGCCAAGAAAGCTGCTTCTCGACCGGTAGCGGTCGCGAAGAAGGTCGACGCAAAGAAAAATCTCGCCTCGGCGGGTCCCGGGGCAGCTCGTGCGGGTTCGGCGGAAGTCGCCCCAAAATCCTTGAAAAATTCGAAAGCTCCTGCGGGGCGCGACGTAAAGACCGGGGTCGCACCTCAGGCCGCCAAAGGCAAAGCTGCGGTTTACTCCATAAAAGGTCGGACTGAATCGGCCGGCATTCGCGCACTGGATAACGGCGATGTTTGTCGCGAAGTTGCATGCGAAGGGCTCGCGACGGCTGCTGGATACTGCAGGCTTCACTACATCAAGAATTGGAAAAAGGTAAAACGCAAGGAACTGATTCTCAAAGAGAAGAAGCTCAACCAGTACATCGAAGAACTCGTTGCAAAATACCCCGACAAGTACATCGAAGCGATTCGGCAGGATCTCGCGAACGACAAGGATTTCGCCAAGGTCATTTACGATTTGGATCTCGATGAGTCGGTTGATGATTTTGACGTTGAGGGCGAGAATGTCGATTCTCTGATCGACAACATCAAGCGGGATTTTGAAGACGAAGGCGAAAGCTTCTAGCCTTTCCTCTTCGGCCCGGTTACAAAAAGCTCTTTGGCCGCTTCCTCTTCCAGTTTTCGGTTTTTCTTGAATTCCGGGTCGTGCTTGGCGAGCCAGTCGTCCGTCAGGCGCTCCAGGTCCAGGTTTGCGCGGTCAAGCTTGATGTAGACCTGGCGCCGTTCCACTTCCAATGCCGTCCACTCGAATGGAACGTTTTCGAGAGCTGAAAGCGGTTCTTCGAGGAGCGGCTTCAGGCGATCCTCGAGCAGAAGCTGGCTAAAGACGGTTCCGATCGCGTCCACGCATCCGCTGAGCAATTCTTCAACCGTCGGCGAACTCGCTTTTGGGTCAAAATCGACGCTGGCATAGACCGTTGTCGCCGCGAGATGCCCTTTGATGCTCAAGGAAACGGCGAGAACGATTTCTTGAGAAAAAATTTCGCCATGTCCGGAAAATGCGGGCATGGCGCCTGCCAATTTCTTGAGCTTCTTGAGTGGCGAATCGAAATTCGCGGTAAACACCTCTGATACCATTCGGAGGTAATCGACCGGCAGGGGGCTGGACTTGAGTAAATCGGGTCTGCGTCGTTCCATCAGATGATTCCTTGAGGAAGGTTTTCGAGCCGTGGGAGCTCCTGCAATTTCACGGTGACTTGCAGGGTTCTGTGGCCGCGGCGAATTGAAAGTTTTGTCGTGTCCGTCGGGCGGCGTTTTACCAAGGCACGCTCGACTTCGTGCGGGTCCTCTGTCGCGGTGCCGTCAATCGACAGGATGATATCGCCCTGGCGGAGTTCGGCGTCATCGGCCGGTCCTCCTTCGACAATGTTGTAAATCAGCACACCTCGGTCGATCGGCAGTTGATAATAGACTTGATGTTGGGGCGTCATGCGCTCGGCCATGATTCCGAGCCAGGGTCGGGGAACTCGTCCGTATTTCTTCAGATCGGGAAGCAGTTGTTTCGCTTCATTGACGGGAATGGCGAATCCGAGGCCACCGCTTTGCCCTGAGCGGGAGAAAATAACCGTGTTGATTCCGACCACCTCGCCTTTTGAGTTGAACAGAGGGCCGCCGCTGTTGCCCGGGTTGATGGACGCGTCGGTTTGAAGAAAATTGTCAAAAGGACCCTGTCCGATGGTCCGGTTTTTCGCGCTGATGATTCCAACGGTGACGGTGTGCTGGAGGCCGAAGGGATTTCCAACGGCAAAGACGGTTTCAGCGATTCGGACCGTCTCCGAATTACCGAGCGCTACCGGAACGAGGTTGTCCGGAATACGGCGTTCCTTGTCCCTGATCTGAAGTAAAGCCAGATCCATTTTCTGGTCTTTACCCACGATTTTGGCTTTGAACTGACGCTTGTCGTAGAGCGTGACCATCACTTCGGCCGCTTGCTCGACGACGTGGTTATTGGTCAGAACGAAGCCCTCCTTGTCGATCAGGAAACCGCTCCCGAGAGAGGTTTGTTTCCGCTCGCGCGGGATACCCCAGAAGAGGAGAAAATCCTCCATTCCGTGAACGCGATAATTGATGACCGTTGTCGAACTAACGTTGACGACCCCTGTGAGCGTTTTTTCGACAAGAGAAGGAAAATCCGGTGGAGGAATTGGCGCTGACGAAGCGGTCTGATGGGTGAGGCCGAGCGCCAAGGCTGTTGCAAGTCCAAGTTGGATGAGTTTTGACGGTTTTCTAAGCATAAAGTGAATTCATAATCGGAATTATGGCGACTTACAAGAGGTAGCGGGCTCGTATCGCTACTGGGTGTGCGAATTCGCTTCGCCGTATTGGAATTTTGAAGCAAGTACGACGGGTGCAATGGTTGAGCCATCGGGCTGGGCGATCTTCCAGGCGCCCTGATCCTTTTTCAAGCGAAAGGTGACCCGGTGTTCGCGATGAGCGGGGGGCATGACCGTCCCGTGCGCATCGCCGATGCCAGATAGGAGGTACCGGACTTCCACCAGAGCCTCGTTATCCTTTTCTTTCGCGGGAAGGACTTCATAGTTTTGCGCGATGAAGAACGAATCATGCTGAGGAAGTTCCTTCCACAACGTGAACGCGCGGCGTTCGACGTCAAGGAGGCCCGACCAGACAAATCCGGAAGCATCCCGGCCGCAATAATATTTGATCACTTCTTCGGGGTTCTTAAAAGTATTTCTGAAGCGGAGGCGTTCGTGCTCTGTTGGCGCACCGCTTTGCGCGATCTGTGCTTCCTCGCTGAGGACGAACAGAAACGCTGAGCTGACGCTCGCAATGGCAAGTATTCCGAGAGCGATCGCTCTGCAGGATCTAAAAACTGTTCGGAGGAAGGCCGTCTTCATGGCGAAGCTCCTCCGCGATACTTGCAGGCCGCATTGTCGGTTGCTTTGAGCCTCAGATCGACGAAACCGGGACGAACCAGCCTGACCGCCAGCTGTGGCGGATCGAACGAAAGCGGAACCTCCCGCGTCTGGAGCGCGCCCTGGCTGTTGGCCTCGAGCACCTTGGCGACCATGGTTTCGGGGTTGTATTCCCTTACGATAAAGACTCTGCCTTCCGGATGGGCCGGAACGCGATAGACCAAAAGGTCTCCCGCCTTTGGTCGCTCTCCGAGGTACAGGTCAACGGGGACGAAACCGTCGGCGAATTTCTCGATTAACTCAGCCCGACCCTTACCCCATTTCGGCGGAACGGGAAGGCGTCCGGTCCGCGCTTTGTACCAGATCGATTTCAGGTCGAGCGTCGTGAATTGCCATTTTCGTGATTCAGCTGAAAGCGCGGAGGCCACGAATTTGGCGCAATCAAGGGCTTGCTTCTGTTCACGGCCGCTGTCATTTCTCAGAACGGCGAGTTTCTTCGAGCGTCCATCCGGCAGCTTGAGCGTGTGCCGGTCTTTTAATCGCAGTTTCGAAAAAACCTTGGCCCGGAGATCTTCGGGAAGACCGGCGAGCATCAGGAGCCGATCCGCGAGTGAATCCGAAGCGGTTGCCCCGCTTCCGTTGGAAAACAGTTCTTCCAGGTCTTTGGTTTGGGCGAGCGGGTTCGATCCGTCGGCAGAGCCAGCACCGCCCCCTTGAGCTTCGCCGAGATTCAGCAGTTCTTTCGCGATCCGTGCCTTATCCCGGGCATTCAGGATAGCGTTGCGGTACTGGGTCTGGTCGGCCAGGCTGATCTCCTGTCCTTGGCCACCCTGAGTGAAGGCCTGAAAATCCCCAGCCATCCGGTCGAGTTCCTGTTGCGCGCGTTGAAAGCGGTTGCCAAGCTCCTGTTTTGGAATTCTGCGATAGGTATCCTGGAGAGTTTGATAATCGTGCCGAATGTCGGCGCTCGCGGCGCTTCTTTGTGCCGTTGCGGTTCCGGAGAGTTCGTTGCCATGGGCGTTCTGCGCAAGATTGGCAGCTTCCTGAATTGCTCCGATGTTGTTCGCCGGCATGACGCGTGTCGGGGCCCCGTTCCCGAAAATTGCGCCCGTTGACCGGGGTTCCTGGGCGGGATTCGTTAAGACGGGAGAGTTTTCAAAACCCGGCAATCCCGAGGATCCGCTTCCGGCTGAAGGCGTCGTGTCCCCGGTCGCGGGGCTTCCGCTCGGTTGAGGTGCCGGTACTTGCGTACCGGGACCGGGCGGGCCGCCGGGGTGATTCGTTCTCAAGCAGTCTGCCTTTTCACCGGTGCCGGTCCCCGTAGGGCCGCTGGATGCGCCGCTATAACTCTGCTCGATTTCGGCGCTGATTTTTTCACGTTCCTGGTCGCTGGTGAACGGGACCAGCCGGCTTCGGGACGCCGTGAATTGCAGGTCGGGATTCATGGCCGATCGCACGCGGACTTCGCCTTCGGTCGAGGATTCCGGGAAGCAGACCTCCGAATTGTAGGGGAGTGTCGCGGCTTCCGTGAACGAGCCGAGGTTGTGCGTCGTGAGCGCGGATCTCTCGCCGGGGTTGCATGCGGCTTTGCCGACGGATGGCTGAAGTGCCGCGAAACTCACGGACACGATCAGCGGCAGGAGGTGGAAAGGTCGGTTCATTCGAAACACCGGGAATCAGTCTCCCCCCGCGGCATCGGAATAGGAATCCGCCTCGTCAGCCAATTGCGCGCCGGAATCGTTTTGTGAAGCTTCGGAGCCGCCCCGAATATTTTTGTCGCTATTCAATGCGCTGTTGTCGATTCCAGCGGCTGGGCACATCTGCTCGAAACTCTTTTCACATTCCGCGACGGTTTCAATATATCCGATCGAGAAGCAACCGAGCCGGCTCTTCACTTTTCTTTCCTTGTCGGGGTCGTCGCACACGCCCTTGCAGGCATCGAGTGCGACCTTTTTCCCCACCGCAAATTCGTCTTTGCATTCCATCACCTTTGGCTGGTCATTTCCGGCCTTCTTGAGCGACTCTTGCAGGAAATCAGCGCCGGCCTCGAAACCACGAAGGCAACAGTAGTAGTTGGCTTCTGCTTGGGTAAGTAATCTCGACATGCCCTGGTCTTTTGAAAGAACCGTGGGAACGACTTTTGCGGTGATCGTGCTCAGGGCGAAGCGCTTCGGCCGGTACGGCTTGTTGGGAGGAAAGGCGTTTTTGAGCCTCTCATCTTCCGACGTGAAAATTTGCGAGAGCTTGGCATCCGTGTTTGCCGCATCCTCGAATACCCAGCGGGCTTCCGCGATCGAATTCTCGACATCCGTTGCAATGTTGTATTGGGTGATGTAGCTCGACAGGGAATCGTAAAGACTGTCGTTCCGGGAATAGGATCGGCCATATTCACCGCATGCGCGCTTTTTGTATTGTTTTGCATTCAGGACGGCATGGGTTTGCAGGAAGTGCTGGCCTGTGATCGCCTGATTCGCGCCCTGAAGAAAGGCGCCCGCGGCATCTCCGGCCTCTGATTTCATCCTGTTGCAGCCGGAACGAACGAGACGTTCCGAACCCTCGCTCGAGTAACGTTTGTGTTGCCGTGTCGTGAAGTTCTGCCAACTGGTTTCGAAGAAATCTTTGGGGGAATCTTTGGGTTCGGAGCCGGGTGGAGCGGAGAGTTCAGAAGAAGAGTTGGCGTAGGCCACGAGCAGTGTCAAGCTCACCAAGAGTCCCCAAGCCCCGGATCGCAACGTACAACTAAGCTTCATGGTAAAGTCCCCGTATAAGTTCTCCGTTTAGTTCCGAAATTTACCTAAAAATTGCGAAAAAACGTGATCTTTCCGTCTCTATCCATTGTACGGGGGATCAAACCGGCTTTCAACTGTTTGAAATCGCTCTCTCTTGCACGCCCTCTTGCATGCATGTGTCGGGGGAGACCCGCCCGACGAAATGGATCGGCAACTACTCGTGAATTCCCCGTGCGAGACGACGAACGGCGTTCTTTCTGGTATTCTGTATTTAGGAATCCTGGACTGAAACTTATCAGACAACTCGAGGGCACCTTGATTCTGACGATCCTTCTTTTGCTTGCGCAGCTTGGTTCATCGCATTCTTTCGCTTCAGGACGGATTTGCACCGGGGAGTGCCGGGACCCGGGTTCGAACGCGGGACTGGTGAAAAATGCGGGGCAGTTCCTGCCCGCACTCTCGCGGCTAGCCGCGGGCGCGAATGCCTCAAGGGAATACGGGTCCGAAGAGGAGGCATGGAGAGACACCGGGCTTACTTTCGAGTCCCTTCGAAAAGTCATTTCAAACAAGGAGTGCAATACTGATCCAAATGCATCTCAGGCGTGCCTTTGGGCGATGAACGCGATTCTGAGCTACCGGGACACGTTGGCGGTCTGGGTTCCACGCGACTACTATGAACGTCATCGAACCGATTTTCAGGGTGTCACGGTCGAGGTTTCGCCTTTCGTCCTTTCGAAGTGGTCTCCCGTGAAGGAGCGTGACCTACTTCGAAGTGAAAAGGCTTATCGAAAGTATCAGAAGTCCCTTTTTGAAGCGCTTTCAAAACAACGTGAGCTTCTGGGACCGAAGGCCGATTTTGAATCGATCTTGAAACATTCCGAACATTTCGTGATGAGGAGCGCGCCGTCCCGGGAAGCTGAAATCACGGCCGCGGCATGGAACGCCTACTTCGGAATTCTGTTAGACCCGCATGTCTATGTTGCGCTTTCACCCAAGGTTCAAATTAGGAGCCCTTCATTTGCAGGAATCGGGGTTATCCTAAAGGATTCGCCACAAGGTATCTCGATTAAACCGGATGGAAATTCACAGGCGGCCCAAGCGGGAATCCAGGATGGCGACGAATTAGTTCAAGTGGATGGAGAGCCGATTCGGGGGCTCACTGTTGACGCGGTACGGTCTAAGATTATCGGCCCGGAAGATTCGTCGGTAAAGGTGACCATCCTCAGGGCTGGACAAGAGCATTCTTTCGATATTCAGCGAAAGAAGATGGTGCAACGTTTATCCGCCGACAAGACTATGACGATAGACGGAGTTCGGGTCGGCTACGTTTCCCTTCAGCAATTCGCGAGCGAAAGTTGTTCTGTCGTGCGGCAAGCTCTCCAGAACGTCCTCCGGTCGAACCCGAAAGGCATCGTTCTTGATCTCAGGGGAAATCGTGGAGGACGTACTTCGCAAGCGGTTTGCATCGCGTCGCTTTTCCTGGATCCGGGAAAGGAAATTGTCCGCCTCCAAACCAAAGAGGCGACCGCAGGAGAGCCTTTGACCCGGCTGCCGCTCGTTGTGCTGATGAACTCTTCTTCGGCGAGTGCTTCGGAGATTCTTGCTGGAGCCCTTCAGGAACACGAGAGAGCGCTGATTCTGGGTGAAAGATCGTACGGGAAAGGCTCGTTTCAGTTTCAAGGTCAATTTAAAGGCTATCCCATGTTGATGATGGCTGTAACAGAAGGAGTGTACACGCTTCCGAGCGGTCGCTCGCCGCAGCTCGTCGGTATTCTTCCTGATATCGAAGCCTATTCAGACCCGGCGATCACGAAAGAGGAGGATTCCCCCGCTTTGCGTGAAGAGGATCTTTACATGAACCCTTTGCCGCCGGTCGAATCGAACGACCCGCCATTCAATATTTACCAGGCGCGGAAAGCCCGGGAGTGTCTGGCGAAGCATTCCGGCGCGCGGGAACAATACGAAAAGGACCGTAAAGCCGGGAAATCCGCCGATTACCAACTGCTGTTAGCGGCCGAGATCGTCGGGAAATGCTGGACCGAGAAAGACTCGGCCATGGACACGATCACGGAACTTCGTCGCCTGGATGATTGCGTTATGATCGGACAAATCATGCTTGAATTCGGAGAGCGCGCTGAAAGTACCGCCGAGGAGTTTAAGAAAGCCGCCAGTGCCCTGCACGAGAAAACCAGAACGGTGAAAGCGTACAGGACTACCCCCGCGTATAAACGGGAGTACCGCGCTTTGCAGGACCTTGACGATACCTTCAGGGAAGCCCGTCTTTATTTCAATGTCCTTCGGGAGTCCTCGCGCAAACAGAACTGTCAGCGATAGGGCCAGGAGTCGAGAAGTTCAAGCAACTTGTCGCGATACGTTCCGTTATGCAACGTCATCGCGTCGATATGGTTCCCGTCCTTGATCTCCCAGAACCATTTGGGCGGGTTCGCGAGTTCGTAGATCTTTTTGCCGCAGGAGAAGGGCACGGCGCCGTCATGCTCGC
>Ga0208375_1000670_pt1 | contig 46559 bp, 45 predicted proteins | sample RifOxyD1_FD_184038 | JGI IMG/M metagenome (GOLD analysis project Ga0208375, IMG submission 184038) | Soil microbial communities from Rifle, Colorado - Rifle Oxygen_injection D1 (SPAdes) | ecosystem: Environmental > Terrestrial > Deep subsurface > Rock core/Sediment | place: Rifle, Colorado... | reverse complement strand
GAATACGAGAAGCAATGTTGTTGCTGCTCATGATGGTCTGATACTTGATCCCGAATCATATTCTGCCGATGGACCACAGAGTATGCTTTCTGAGTTTTTAGCTTCTGTTAAGGATAAACCGATAGAATAGGGAAAAGATTTAAATATCGTTTCATAACTCTTTTTATTTTAAAATGGCAGATAATTACGACCCAAAGGTTTCGGAGCCAAAGTGGAAGAAATATTGGCAGGAAAAAGAAATATTTAAGTTTAATGAGAAGGACTTAAAAAGTGAAGTTTTCTCAATTGACACTCCCCCACCTACGATTTCGGGAAGAATTCATATTGGTCATTCTTTTAGTTATTCACAGCAGGATTTCATTGTTCGTTATCAAAGAATGAAGGGTAAAAATATTTTCTATCCCTTTGGTACAGATAATAATGGTGTTGCGACTGAAAGGCTAATAGAAAAAATGAAAGGTATACGTGCCAAAGATATGGATAGAGATAAGTTTGTTAAAATCTGTTTAGAAACTGTGCAGAAAGAATTAATGCCCCAATATGTCGATGATATGAAAACATTAGGTTTAAGCTGTGATTTTACAATATTTTATGACACGATAGACAAGCATTCCATGAAAATCTCGCAGAAATCTTTCATTGATCTATACCATAAAAAAAGAGAATATAGAAAAGATGCACCTACCATGTGGTGCCCAACATGCGAAACAGGAATTTCACAGGTCGAATGCGAAGATAAAGAAATGGATTCTTTCTTTAATGACATTGTTTTCAAAGTTGACGGCAAGAATTTATTAATTGCTACAACTAGACCTGAATTATTACCTGCTTGTGTAGCAATATTCTATCATCCGGATGATGAAAGATATAAAAAATATAAGGGCAAGAAAGCAAAAGTACCATTGTTTAATTTTGAAGTTCCAATATTAGCTGATGAAAGAGCCGACCCTGAAAAAGGAACGGGCATTGTTATGTGCTGCACTTTTGGTGACCAGACAGATATGGAATGGCAGAAGGCGCATAATTTACCGATAAAGATGGCAATTTCAACAGCAGGAAAAATGACTGAGCTTGCTGGCAAGTATCAAGGGATGGCGATAAAAGAAGCTAGGAAAGCAATTATTGAAGATATGCGTGAGCAAGGATTATTATTAAATCAGAAACCAATAAGACATGCAGTTAATGTGCATGAAAGATGCGGTACGGAAGTTGAATTTATTAAATCTAAACAATGGTTCATAAAATACTTAGATTTGAAAAATGATATGTTGAAATGGGCTGAAGCATTAAACTGGTATCCTAAACATATGAAAGTAAGATATGACAATTGGGTTAAAGGTTTGCAATGGGATTGGTTGATATCTAGACAAAGATTCTTTGGCGTGCCTTTTCCTGTGTGGTATTGCAAGAAATGTGATGAAGTGATTTTAGCAGATGAAAAGGATTTACCTGTTGATCCTCTGAAAGACAAAGCCCCAGTAAAAGAATGCCCTAAATGTAAATGCAAAGAGCTTATTCCTGAGCGAGATGTTATGGATACATGGGCGACGTCTTCTTTGACTCCGAGATTATCTACTGAATTGGTAAAAAATGAAAAGATGAGAAAAAGACTTTATCCTATGTCTTTGAGACCGCAAGCGCACGATATAATAACGTTTTGGTTATTTAATACGGTTGTGAAATCAAGACTCCATGATGATATTAATCCATGGAAAGATGTTGCGATATCAGGCCATATACAAGACCCACATGGAAAGAAAATGTCTAAAAGCAAAGGAAATGTGATTGCTCCTTTAGAAATCATGAATAAATACTCGGCGGATGCTTTGAGATTCTTGGCTGGAACTTCTAAACTAGGAGATGACATGCCCTTCCAGGAAAAAGAGCTTGTGACTGCGACAAAAACAATGACCAAGATGTGGAATGCTTCCAAATTTGTTTTTATGCATTTAGAAGGTTATAATGGAGCTAAGCCTAAAAAATTCACTTTAGTTGACAGATGGCTATTGTCCAAAATGCAGAAAACTGTGAAAGAATCAACCGAATCGTTTGAAGTCTACGAATATTCTAAGGCTAAATCTGCTGTTGATTTGTTCTTTTGGAGAAATTTCTGTGACAATTATCTTGAGATAGTAAAAGACAGGCTATATAATTCAGCCAAATATTCTGAAGACGAAGTCCTTTCAGCCAAATATACATTATACCATGCCTTACTCAATGTGATAAAAATATTTGCTCCCGTAATGGTATTTATAACTGAAGATCTTTATCAAACTTATTTTAAGAAATTAGAGAAGAAAGAAAGTATCCATGTGACTGAGTGGCCTATGTATGATTCTAAGCAAGTTGATGAAGATGCTGAAAAATTAGGAGATACTTTAGTCGAAATAGCTTCTATTGCAAGAAAATTTAAATCTCAGAATGGCAAATCTTTGAAAGAGGAAGTAAAAATAGAACTTGATACTAAGGGCTTTGATATTGAAGCGATAATTGAAGATTTGAGGGCTGTGGCCAAGGCTAAAGATGTTCTATTCGTTGAAGGCTTAGAAGCTGAAAAAGTTCCAGGTACTGAGATACAAGTTAAAGTAAGTTTCTAGGCATAAGTTTTATATATCCTTAATTTATCATTTTATTGATTAAAATGGCAGTAGACAATACGAAACTGAAAAGGTTCATAAGGAAGTTGGAAAGCGCCAGAGGAAGGCACACAGAGTTAGTTAGTGTCTACATTCCTGCAGGGTATGACCTGAACAGAATAATCACCAGCTTATCTCAAGAACAGGGCACTGCTGCCAATATCAAAGATAAGAATACAAGACAAAATGTTATTGATTCTTTAGAAAGAATGATTAGACATTTGAGACTCTTTGGTAAAACTCCCGAAAATGGGCTTGCTGTTTTTTCCGGAAATGCTTCTGAAAGAGAGGACAAAGTGGATATTCAAGTATGGTCTATTGAACCCCCTATACCCCTTAAAATAAGAATGTACCGATGCGATCAGACTTATGTAACGGAACCATTAAAAGAAATGATGGAAACAAAGGAATGCTATGGTTTGGTAACTGTTGAGAGGCAAGAGGCATCGATAGGATTATTGAAAGGATCATACATTCAAGTTTTAACGGTTATGACTTCTGGAATTCCGGGAAAAACCCGTGCGGGTGGTCAGAGTGCACCCAGATTTGCAAGAATAAGAGAAGGGATGACAATAGAATTCTTTAAAAGAATTGCAGATGCAATGAACCAAGAATTTCTGCCTTTAGGAAATAATTTGAGAGGAATTATTGTTGGGGGTCCAGGGCCCACAAAAGAGAATATGGTTAATGGAAATTACATCAATCAGCAATTAAAAGATAAAATAATTGGGATAAAAGATTTGTGCTATTCTGGCGAGGAAGGATTAAGGGAGATGGTTGATAGAAGTGAGGATTTATTAGCACAGGAGATTATAACTAAGGAAAAAAATCTGATGAGAAAATTCCTTGAAATACTTTCTACAAATCCTGGAAGAGTGGCTTATGGGGTTGTTAATGTTGAAAATTCTCTAAACATGGGGGCAGTTGATACTTTATTGATATCGGAAGATTTGAATGATGCTGAAGCTGAAAGATTAGAAGATTTGGGAATAAGATTCGGGGCTAAAGTCGAAACCATATCGATAGGGACAATGGAAGGAATGCAATTAAGAGATTTGGGAAAGATTGCCGCCATTTTGAGGTTTTCGATAACTTAAACGATTTGAACAAAGATTTAAATATTTCTCTGATTTAATTACCCTGATGAGAGCATTTATTGCAATAGATGTGCCTGAAGATCTGATGAGCTTTGCAAGAGATTTTGAAGAGCCCGGCGTAAAGATACTTGACAATTATCATATGACTTTAAAATTCTTTGGAGAAATTTCTGAAAGGGAAATTGAAGGATTAATTGTTAAATTAAAAAAAATTAAGGTGCCTGAGTTTCATCTGCACATAGCCGATTTAGGTGTTTTTCCTTCTGAGGAGGTTATTAATGTGGCATGGGTTGGTTTGGTTGATTCCGGCTTTTTATGCGAGCTGATAAAACAAGTTGGTTTGATATGCGGAGATGAAAAAAATTTTAAACCGCATGTTACATTTGCACGAGTTAAATCTTTGAAGAATAAAAAATCTTTCCTGGAAAAAATAAAGAAAACTCAAGTTTCTGGGACTTTTGAAGTAAAAAGCTTTAGGCTTTATGAAAGCGTTTTGAAGCTTGGAAAAGCGGAACATAAGCTTATAAAGGAATTCCAACTGGCATAGAAATATTTAAAAAGGCAATTTCTTATTTATAGCCTCTATGCAAGATAGAAAGAATCAGGTTGAGGCAATACTTTTTACAACCGGTAGGTTTATGACTTTGGAAGAGATTGGTCAAGTTTGCGGAATGGGCTCTCCAGGTTTTGTAAAAGAAGTTATAAGTGAACTGAAAAAAGATTATTCTATTAGAGAATCATCATTGGAACTTCAAGAGCATGAAGGAAAATGGAAACTTGCATTAAGAAGAAATTATGTTTATGTAACTTCAAAACTATTAGATGATTCTGAATTAGACCGGCCGACACAGGAATCATTGGCTGTAATTGCATATAAGAATCCGATACTACAATGTGATTTAATTAAAATCAGAGGAAATAAGGCCTATGATCATATACATTATTTAATCGAAAATGGGTTTGTGATATCAGAAAAATACGGCCGAACAAGGATACTTAAATTAACGCAGAAATTTTTTGATTATTTTGATGTTGCTGAAAGTGAATTAACTAAACAGTTTGGAAAAGTTGTTGAAGATGTTGTTGATAAGTTTAAAAAAGCCAAGAAAGGTGAATTAAAAAAAGAGGATTTTGAAAAAACCTTGGAAACTGAGAATATTGTTGATGAACCTAATATTGAGACTCAAATAGTTAAAGAAGTTAAAGCTGAAATAAAGCTAAATGCGGTTGATGAAGTTAAAATCGAAGAAGAGAGCACGGCTACTAAGCAGGATATTAAAATTTCGCAAAATGATGATTTTTGAAGAATGGCCCTTATAAAGCATATTTCAGTTGGAGTTGTTTTTTTGATTGTATCACTTGTTATGATATTTTTTTCTCTACAATCTGATTATTTTTCGGATGATCAATCATATTATAATATTAGAGCGACAGAAAACGTTCTCAATACATACAATCCAATGTTCCATGATGAATTAAGTTTTGGGGGAAGGGATTATTATTTCCCCCCTCTTTTTCATTATTTCCTAGCTATACTTGCAAGTATCTTTCCTGCAATGTTTGTTTACAAGATATTAATCTCAATGCTTTCAGCCAGCATTGTCCTAGTAGTATATTTCATTTCACTGAAAATAACACACAATATAAAAGCGGCATTTTTTGCTGCGTTGATTGCTGGTTTTATTCCTTTGAATTATTCCATGTTTTTGAATAAAGTATCTGTATATCCTCTAGTTATGTCCACAATGTTTATGCTAATGTATTTTTTTATGACTTTGAAAAAACATCAATGGCTTTTTATATCCCTCTCTTTTGTGCTTGTGCTGCTGCATCCGATTGCTTTGCTACTTGCAATGACTTTTTTGGTATATATTTTGATATCCTATGTGGAAAATTATCCCTCTGATGACATTAACAAAGAAGCAATTATGTTTTATGTTTTTTTAACACTTCTTTTTACAATAATCTTTTTTAAAGGCCCTCTTCTGAATCTTGGAACAGGCATTTTTTGGCAGAACATCCCTGCTGAATTGTTATCCTTTAGCTTCATAAAAATACAAATAAAAGATCTTTTCTTAAGTTTCGGATTGGTCCCTCTCCTTTTAGGAATATTAGGCATTGTAATTGGCCTTAAATCGGAAAATAGGGGGAGTGTTTATTTGATTGGCTCTTTGATAATAAGCGTTTCATTATTGCTCTTTGGAAGATTCATTGATTTTTTTGTTGGTTTAATGTTTATGGGTGTTTCTTTTGCAATAATGTCTTCAATAGGGTTTATGTATATAATAGATTATATTGAAAAAACCAAATTTGCAAAATATAGGAATATATTTTATTTTACCTTTTTTATCTTTATATTCTTGAATCTGGTAATGCCATCAATTAGCACAGCAAAAGAAGTTATGAATAATGTGCCTAGCGAAAATGATATGAAATTATTTAAATGGGTCAAGGATCAAACAGGTGAAGGAGTTATAGTCCTTACTTCACTGGAAGAAGGACATATATTAACAGGTGTCTCGAAAAGGAAAAATTATATGGACACAAACTATCTTTTTTTTCCAGATGTTGAAATAAGATATAGGGACCTAAATACAATATATCAGACATCAGTCGAAAGCACAGCAATCGAACTACTTAATAATTATAAAATTTCATATATCTTATGGACTGAGAAAACTCAAAAACTTTTTAGAATGAAGGAGATTAAATATGTCGATGATAAAGAATGCTTTGATGAAGCTGCAAAATTTGGCGAAGCAAGGGCCTATAAAGTTCGTTGCAGATGAAAGATTAGCGTATATATTTTTGTTTTTTGCGCTGATACTATTTGCCCTGCCCTTAATACTGAGGGGGGGAATTTTTGTAGGTCAAGAATCATTTATTAATCACAGGTATGCAGAGATGATGCTTAACCGGTACTTTTACGATAGCCTTAGTTTTGGTGGCCGAGAGCTGTTTCAATTTAATATGTGGGCTATGTTAATTGGCCTTATATCATCAGTTACTCAATTGAGCATAAATTTCATTGCGATAGTTTTTACTTACTTTATTGCAATATTCAGTTTTATTTTGATTTTTATGATATTAAAAAGACTCAAATTTGAAAAGATGCAAATAAATATCACTCTTTTTATATTACTTATATCTCCCTTGATGCTGTTTATGGTTTCCAGATTTTCTGAGCTGATAATTTCATTTCTTTTGATGCTACTTGCAATTTTACTATTTTTAGAATATAAATATAAATGGTCCCTGCTAACTACCGTAGCAATAGCTCTCTTTAATATTCATATATCTGCACTGTTTCTTATTATCACTTTTGTATATTTTTACTATTACAATAGAAGATTTATTGGCGAATGGTTTATTGCATTTTTCGGATCTATTGCTGTTTTTTTAATTTTGAATTTCAATGCAATAAAAATTTTCGGATTAGTTGAAACAATTAAAATATTTGCCATGCAGAATACATATTTTGTGAGGCTAATTTCAGATTTTGGCGGCAGACTTGGGGCGCCTATTTTTGTGCTGATAATTGTTTTGGTTTCTTTCGGGTTTTACTATAAACGATTTTTTCAATCATTAGACTTATTAATGATTACAGTCTTTCTTTTTATTGCCGCCTTAATTTTCGTAGAATCACTCATATTTTTGAATTTAGCTTTTGCAATTTTTGCCGCATTGGGAATTTCTAATTTAATTAAGACTGAATGGAAAAGTAAAACTTTGTTATCTTTAACATTAATTTTAATAATTTGCGGAATAATCTTTTCTAGCCTTACTTACATTAATGAAATTCAAAATAAGGAACCTTCAAAGGAGATTGTTGATGCAATGTATCACCTTAAACTTAATTCCACAAGTGGCGATGTTGTTTTTTCTAGCCAAGATAATGGCATTTGGATTTCAGCTCTTGCAGTCAGAAAAAATGTTATGGACAATAATTTTAGATTTGCGCCTAATTTGGGAGAGAGAATTGATGATTCTGTTAAGCTTTTTATGTCAAGAGATTTAAATGAAACTGAAAAGCTTTTAAATAAGTATCATGTGGGGTATGTTTTAATTGATGAAAAAATGAAAAGAGAAATATGGCAAGGGGATGTTGATGGAATGAGGTTTGTTGTTGAACATAGTTCTAAGTTCCAAAAAGTTTATGCAAACAAAGACATTGAGGTGTGGAAGTTTGAATGATCTTTTTTTCTGGATAGTTTCAATATTTGGATTGTTTTTGAGCATTTTTTGGACACAGGTTATTTATATGAGTGGACCTGAGCCGGTTAAGAGGAAAGAACTGCCTAGCATCTCTATAATTGTGCCGGCTTGGAATGAACAAAAAGCACTGCCTAAAACAATTGATTCTTTGATGGTTTTGGATTATCCAGCAGATAAAATTAATGTGATTATTGTAAATCATGGGTCTACCGATAATACTAAACAGGTTGCGAGGAATCTGTTGAGAAAATATAAAGAAAGAAAAATTCTACTTGTAAATATTAAAAGAAAACCAGGACAAAGCAAAGCTTCGGCAATGAATGTAGGATTAAAATATGCTAATGGGGAATTTGTAGGCTGTATGGATGCAGATTCTGTTGCGGACAAAGAGGCATTGCTAAACTTGATTCCATTTTTTTCAGGAAAAGAAGTTGGTGCAGTAATAAGCGCAATTAAGGTAACAAATACAAAAACAATGTGGGGTAAACTGCAAAGATTGGAATATCTTTTTGCACAATTAGTACGGGAATTGATGTCAAAGATTGATACTCTTCATGTAACACCTGGAGCATTGAGCCTTTATAGGCTGGATTTAATTAAACGGTTGGGGGGGTTTGATGAAAATAGCCTAACTGAAGACTATGAAATTGCAATGAGATTGAGATATCACGGTTATACTATAAAGATGGCAATAAAAAGCATAAGCTATACGGCTGTACCAGACACATTTCGGGGATTGTGGAAGCAAAGAGTGAGATGGTTTAGAGGTTTTATAGAAACGGCAGTTAAATATAAAAAAATGTTTGGCAATAAAAAATTTGGGATGATGGGAGTTTTTCAATACCCTGTAAATATTTTAACATTTATAACCGTTATATCTGGGTTTAGTATAGTGAGCTATGAACTTTTTTCAAAAGGTTATAATCTTGCTATGGAACTTTTTGCGCTTAAGGCAGGGGTTTTTGATGTCTTAAAAATGCCTTCTTGGTTCGATATTCTAATGCATGTAAATGTGAATATATTATTCCCGATGGTATTATCTTTTTCGATAGCAATTTATATATATCATATGGCCCACAAGGTGTCGGGTGAAAAATGGAAATATCCGTTAATTTTATTAATATATCTGTTTTTGTATCCCATATTAAGATCGTTTCATTGGATTACGGCGGTCTATAAGGAGACTTTCGGTGTAAGTAAAAAATGGTAAATAAATATCCTAAATCTCTTTTCGTGGTAAGCACGGCAATTACAGTAGCTATTTTTTTAGCTGGCGTAATGCTTGGATGGGGGCTTGATTCTTTCAAGGAAACTGAAATTCTTGGTGATATAAAAATAAATGAGCTTGATACGGAAAGTTATTTGGCTGAACAGGAGTTACTGCAAAATGTAGGTGGAGATTTATGCCTCATTTTTGAACCAAGAATGAATCATATGAAATATATATTAAATGAGATTGGGGGCAAATTGCCTAACTCAAAAGAAACGGCCTCAAATATCGATTTGGATTATCTTAAAAGGAAATATTTTATTTCTGAAGTAAAATTCCTTAATATGCTTTATCATGTGAGGGAAGAGTGCGGAAAACAGGTTTATTTGCCTGTGCTGTTCTTTTACACTAAGGATGACACCAACAGTGCAGTGCAAGGAGTAATTCTCACATGGTTGAATAAAAGATATGAAGATAAAATAATTGTAATGTCTTTTGATAAGGACTATACGGATGAACCATTAGTTAAAACTTTGATGATTCACTATAATGTCACAAGCAGCGCAACAATAATAATAGGGGATAAGAAATTTGACGGTCCTGTTTCTAAAGATGTTTTAGAAGAAGAGCTCATGAAGAGAATATAATGTATTCACAACGACCTTGAATTTTTTCATAAATTTTTTCATAATCCCGGTTTAAATATTTTAGCAGTTTGATTTTTTCGCTTTCACATGTCGGGTCAGTCGGCGGGCAGATTAAACCTCCTTCGCAACTGTTGATAAAAATATAATCAATATTGCTCTTTGCTATTTCTAACTGCCAATATTTTGCCAAACTTGAATTAAAAACAGGATAATAAAGCAGTTCAGCATTCTTTTTTAAGTATAAATTTATTGTAGGATCTGAGATTAGCACACGATTTTTTATGTCTTTATTTTCTAGGAATCTATAATATTCTGATGCTCTATCAAAATCTTCTGTTGATTCCGAAATGAAATTTATTGAAACAGAAACCAACGAAATTATCAATACTAATGCCAAAACTAGATTTTTATGTTTTATTGTGTTTTTTATCCCATATGCAGCAAGAATGCAAATATAGGGGATGAACAAAATAAAAAACCTATACTCCTTATGTGGCATCTGTGAGAAATAAATTAGAAATAAAATGAATATTGCTGAAATTAAATATTTCCTACGATTAATCATGAATATAATTCCAGGCAATGCAAATAGGAGAAAAATATTTTCTTTTAATAATCCAAGAAGGTAGTAATGCCAAGGCTGCTGGAATATCCAAATGCCTGCATCTTTTACGATGGCTGCTGCTTCGATGAATGTGTAAGTAAAACTGCCATACTGAATTTTATTGAATATTAATAAAGGGCAAATTGTAACAATGAACCCAAGGAGATAGTTTATTTTTTCCTTTAAATTTATATTTTTTATAATTATTGAAAATAAAAGAGGGATAAATATTATCCCCTGAGGAAATTTTGTCTGAAATGCAACCGCAGTTATTATTCCTGAAATGAGATACTTGTTTTTAAGATAAAAATAAATGGCCAATAAAGCAAAAAATGTAGAGGGGATTTCTGTATATAGTTTTAATGAAAAAAATAAAAAGGTTGCAGAGCAAGCGATAAAAATAGAAGATAAAACCGCCGTTTCTCTATCTATCAGCTTATCTGCAATTTTATAGGTAAGGAATATGATTCCCAAACTGAAAAGTATTTCTAAAATACGGCCTACAAAAATAATATTTGTGGCACGAAAAATTCCAAGAATTAAAGGCCAAACTAATGGACGCACGGATTCAAATATACCCTCTCTACCAAAAGTATAAATATATTTGGCCATTCCGATATAAACTGCACTATCCCACCAGATTGGATGAGGCAAAAAAAGTAAAATTATTCTTGCTATTAACGATGCAGCTAAAATATAGAATATAACAAAGCGATTTAGGCTCTTTTTTTCCATTTTATAATCATACTTCTTACTTTATTTAAATTTGGCGTCTTTCTCATAACCAAGCGAGCCCTACTAAGGTTTTGGAGAAATTCTTTTTTTGAATGGAACTCATCCATATATGCATATGAAGACCCTACTTCTGAAAGAAAATGCGCATCAGAACTTGCTGTTTTTATGATATTATTACGATTAGCAAATTCATTTGCCCTACGATTGAATTTTTGAAAAATAACTCGAGAATTGAAAACTTCGATTATATCCATTTTAAAGTCGTGCCTCTTTAATGTACTATGGCGCATTATATCAAAAGGATGAGGTACAAGAACTAAAGCGTCTTGTTCTCTTATTCGATCTAAAGTTTCTTCAATCGAAAGATGTGGTCTTATTCCCTCATTTAAGAAAAGCCCTATTATCTCGCCTTCTTTGGTCATTATTTCTTCGCCCATTATGGCATTACGCATTTTTACCTTTAAACGATTATGGTCTGTTATAGCCGGTAAAATGTTATATTTTTGGCAGTATTTTGCAAGCATTAATGGATCTATATTTGCATCTGGAGAATACTTTGTATGGATATGAAGATCGACCTTTATCATCTTTAGTAGCGCTTGAAAAGCTCTCCCCATTCTGTTTTGTTAAATGTATTTATATGTTTTTTGCCCATCGTATTATACCATATTTTATCATGATAAACTTCTGATGCCAAAACGCATCCTTTAAACAGGGGCGTGTGAAATAACAATGGCTCAAGAAATTTTAATTTTTTTCTAAAGAACTGGTCAAAAAATATAACTGGGCTTTTAGCTGTCTGGAAATTGAAGTTTACATTTGATATATCTTCACCAACTAAATCTATTTGCGAGACATCTGCATTACCTAAACCCTGGTCATGAGCTTTTTTCAAAAATGGAATAGAAAATGGATCATAGCCCATCATTTTTGCAGAGATAGCATCTATTGCAACTTGGTCTGAAGAAGCAAGGATATAATTTTTTATTTTAGGAATCATAGTTCTTGGGCCTTTGCCATCTCCTGCTACTGTGCCATCCATTACTGCAAATATTCCAGGATGAATCTCTTTCTGAATTTTTAATAAGTCGACTAAAACTTCATGAATCATTTTGTGACAATGATGCCGTCTTTGGGTTATTAGGCCACCAAATGCATTCTTCATTGCGCCCGTCATTGTTGTATGGCCATGTGTTTTTATTGTTGGAAGGTGAAGAACTGAACGGCCTAAAAACATTTCAGGTATTTTAATATCATCTTCAAATATCTTTGGTAACGCCTCTAATTCAGAACGAAATTTGCATTTGACCCAGCGAACTTCTGTTAAAGGTTCATATTTTAATTTATATTTTTTTAAGATAGGAATCCATTTATTATTCAATGCTCCTTTCCACACATCTGTAACCACTGTTTTGTTTTCAACGGGATGAATCTTATGAAAACCATCTTCAGTCAATGTATTTAGCACACCATCAAGCTGCCATGGCTGGGTTGAACAAGCTGGAAAATACAACGACCAGCTTAAGTTTAATTTGAGTATCAGATCATCTGATTTTTTAAAACTTTTTTTATAATCTGCTAAATGCATAACTTCAGAGTAATCTTTTATTACTGTTTCTGGGTGAGTTTTAACTATTGCGACTTTTGAATCCATGTTTTTAGAAAAAGTTTATATATCTTTATAACTTTTATCTTTTTTGGGTGATATTATGGGCTGTGATCTTTGCGGAAAGCCAGGTAGACTTGTAATGGCGATTGTTGAGGGTTCTATGTTAAATGTATGCGAGGTTTGTTCTAAATTTGGTCACGTTATTCCAATAAATGCTCCCGAAAGGAAAGAAGTTAAAGTTGAAGAATTTCCTTGGAGGGCTAAAAAAGAAGAGAATCTCAATCTGAACACAGGGGGAGTTGTTTCTGGTTTTGGTCCTTTGATAAAAAAGGCTAGAGAAAAAAAAGGTTTAACACAGGAAAAGCTTGCGAAGGCAATAGCTGAGAGAGAATCAATTATAAATAAGATTGAATCCGGCGGGATGGCCCCAGATATGAAAATTTCTAAAAAACTTGAAGTGTTTTTGGGAATAAAGCTTATGGTGCAAGACAAACAAGAAATGACTCCTGTAAAAAAAGAACTGAATTTAAAAGATGGTGCATTGACTATAGGGGATCTTTTGGATTTGCATAAGAGAAAAAATTAAATAGGCTCATTTCTTTAAAATAACCATGAACAAAAAAGAACTTGAAATATTACTTTCTAGATTTAAAACTTTTAATAAACCCAAAATTTATTTGGAACAATACCAAACTGAAAGCAAGATTGCTGCGGAAGCATTATGGTGGGCGTTTATGAATGGGGATATTGAAGGCAAAACCGTTGCCGATTTGGGGTGCGGGAATGGAATCTTTGGTCTTGGCGCAATCGCATTAGGGGCAAAAAAAGTAATATTTCTCGATACTGATGAAAGAAATCTTGAAATAGCAAAACATAATCTTGAACTACTGGGCGAATTTGTTTCAAAAAAAGGCTTATCTGAATTCATTAAAAAAGATGTTCGAGATTTTAATAGAAAGGTTGATGTGGTAATACAGAATCCCCCATTCGGAGTCAAAGTTGTGCACAATGATAAGATATTTTTGTCCCGGGCCTTTGAAGTTGCAAAGAAAATCTATTCTTTTCATAAAGCTGAAAGTGAGAATTTTATAAATTCTTTCTCTAAAGATAATGGTTTTATAATAGCCGGGAAGATTAATTTTAAGTTTCCCTTGAAGAAGACTTTAGTATTTCATGTTAAGAGAGTACATTATGTCGATGTGGCCTGCTGGTTGCTTAAAAAAGCTAATTAAATGCAAGCAAAAAACCGAAAGATTTAAAAAACGAATAAAGATTTAGTATTCTTTATATGGAAATCAAGGTTATAGAAAAGACAAATAATCGATTAAAGATTGAGATTGTCGGAGAAGATCATACCTTGGCTAATGCATTAAGGCAGGAGCTATGGAGTGATAAATCTGTTTCTGTGGCAGGTTATAGAATCGGTCATTCATTGGTGGATAGTCCAAAAATAACGGTTGAGGTTTCAAAGGGCGACCCTGTGAAAGTTCTTGAGGGAGCAATTAAGAGCCTTATTAAAAAGAACGAAGAGTTTTTGGAAAAAGTCAAAAAAGTTGTAAAATGAAGTTGACAAAAAAAGAAGGTGAGGAACTGCTTAAGTTGGCCCGTGCTTCAATCTATGATAAAGAAATCAAGATTAAAGACAAGGGAGAGAAATGCGGTGTCTTTGTAACAATTTATTCTGCTGAAGATCATTCTTTAAGGGGCTGCATTGGATATCCTGAGCCGATTATGCCTTTGAAAGAGGCAGTAGTTGCTGCGGCTAAGGCTGCAGCTTTTGAGGATCCCCGCTTTGGACCATTAGAAAAAGAAGAAAAAATCAAAATGGAGATTTCTATTTTAACCGTACCTGAACTGATAAAAGTGGCTAGTCCAAAAGAATATCCAAAAAACATTGAAATAGGAAAAGATGGATTAATATTAAGGCATGATGGCTATCAAGGATTACTATTACCACAGGTCGCAGTTGAAGACCACATGGATGCAGAGTTATTTTTAGAAAATGTTTGCTTGAAAGCAGGACTTTCACAGGACGCATGGCTTGATGCAGGCGTTAAGATATATAAATTTCAGGCCCAGATATTCAGAGAGTAAAAAGTTTTAAATATTGCTGAATACATATTATTCTTGATGGTTAATTATTTGAGAATAATTTGGAAGGGATTTATTGTGTCTATTGTATTTTCTTTATTCTTTTTTCTTGATTTGAGGGTGTTTGGTTTTGCGGTTGCAGAAACAACGAGTTTTGGTTTGACTGTATTCATTTTGATATTTTGGTCAATGTTAATCTTGATTGCTCTGCTTTTGATAATACTTCTGCTTCAAAGAAGAAAAAAGAGAATAATTGCAAAACTTGCTGAGGAATTGCCTGCTTTTCAAAATTTGGAGAAGAGTGCTATTCTCCCTGTTAAAAAAGAAGAGCATGGATCGATTTCAAAAATAAGAGATTTGCTTGCTGTTATGGACAAAGCTCCAACGATTTTTGAAAAAAGAAAGATTTATTCCCTTATAATAATTGAATATCATGGCCTTAATATGGAAGATAAGGCAAAGATTTATCCTGAAATAATCAAACAGGTTAAATAGATATTCTAAACTACTTGAACCTATTAATCCAGAAATTGAAGAAATTCTAAAGTATTTAAAATATTAATTCCTTATTACTCTAGATTAGGATATATATTTTTATAACCAAAAAGGCCAAATAAATATTTATATACCTAATAGTCATTTCTTATATGATTATGGAAAAGAGTAGGATTTTAATGGTTTGTTTGATATCCATTTTGATATTATTTATCTCAAATTATACTTCATATTTTATGATTGAGGGAGTAAGTTATCCGGCGGTTTATTTAAATTCAACATCAGTATATAATAGAAATCTGGACAATCTAACTTGCTATGCTTCTTCGACATCTGATGCTGAAAATGTAAATTATAATGGTTTCTGGTACAAGAATGGCGATATGTTTTTCTATGAAACTAATAGTACCTTTGGTGGGACGGGCAATGAATATGCACTTGGTGCGGTTTTTGATTCTCAGAATAACCTGATTGTTGCTGGGAGTACAGATTCATTTGGGGTTGGTGGTTCTGATATGCTAATCGTTAAGTATAATAGCTCTGGAATACAAACTTGGAATATTACACTGGGGGGAGCAAGCACAGATAATGCCACTTCAGTTGCGGTAGATATGCAGGATAATATAATTGCCTGCGGAAGTACAACAAGTTTTGGATTAGTTGACTCGCAATTTTGGATAGCAAAATTTGATAGTAATGGCTTACAAATGTGGAATCGCACCTTTGGCGGGAGCAATAATGATGTGTGCAATGCTATTAAGGTTGATTCAGAAAATAATATTGTTCTGGCTGGGACAGAGGGTGCAGCAGGTCCGTTCGGACCGGATTTTTGGGTTGTATCTTATAACTCTTCGGGAAATTATACTTGGAATACTACTTCGGGCAATGTTTTCGATAGTGAATATGCCTATGGTCTTGCAATAGATTCAAATGGCAATATTACTGTTGTTGGAACAAATAGATCCGGAGGAAATAATAATATCAATTTAATTAGATATAATTCTTCTGGTGCGGAACTTTGGGGCACAACAATTGGAGGGGCTGATGATGATCAAGGCAAAGCAATTGCAATAGATTCCCTGCAGAATATAATCGTAGCGGGATATACTGCTTCATTTGGTGCAGGAGGATATGACTATTGGATATTAAAATTTGATTCGGAAGGTAGTTTAATATGGAATAGAACTTTTGGCACTACAAGCGGAGATGTAGCTTATTCGGTTGCAGTGAACTCAGAGGACGATGTGATTGCGACAGGTTATTGGGCTATTGGAAGTAACATATTTACTGTTGCTTTTAACTCTTCTGGCAACTACTTATGGAATAAATCAATTGGAGGAGGAAATTTAGATCAAGGTAATGCCATAGCAATATCGAATCAAGATAATATATTGGTTGCAGGGAAGACTCTTTCATTCGGCGAAGGAAATTATGATGCATGGATATTAAGATATTCAGGTTTTGTTTCAGAAAATAATCTACCAAATATACAAGTGCCTATTGGCACACTTAATCAGACATATACTTCAAATGGCGAAAGTTGGTTCTGCCGTGCAAGGTCATACAATAGTACAAATTATTCTGCATTTTATGAGGGAACAAATTATACGATGTACAATACAAGTCTTAATGTTTCTATCGCTATTTGCGGGATTAACCCTTGTGAATGTGGTAATACGCTTGATAGATCAAGAACAATGAATCTTGAGGATAATTTAACTGCCTGCACTAGTGACGGGCTGATAATTTCAGTCAATGGAATTAATCTTGATTGCAATGGAACATTAATTTCTGGAAATAGATCTTATCTCGGAATAAAAATACAAAATAATCTAAATAATACGAATATCTCAAATTGCACAATCAATGGTTTTTTTACCGCGATTAATATAACCGGGGGACAAAATACAACGGAAATAATTTATAATAATATATCAAATAATACTTTTGGAATATTTTCTTACCAAAATGTGAATATGAATATATCAAATAATATAATAACAAACAGCGGAAATGCAGGGATATATTTATTAGGAAGTAATAATAGCATAGTTAATAATAATACTATTCGAGAGGTTAGCTTTGGTTGTACTACCTTTAGAGGATTTGCCACTTGCCCAAATGCACCTTGCGCAGGGGTTTACTCTTCCAATACATTGAACTCAAATATAACATTTAATAATATAATCAATGTTTCAAATTCGTCAATTCAAGTTTGTTCAAATACTGCAAATGTAACTGTATCAAATAATACTCTTTGTGATAACAGATATGGCATAATGAACTACACAGCATTAAAACTCATAGGAGACAATGCATATTGTGTAAGGCTTTTGAGCCCACAAAATAATACTATTTTTTCTTTATATTCTGCACAATCATTTACTTATAATGTTTCGGATTTATATTTAAGTGGAAATACAAATTGTACATTATCTTTTTGCGGCATACAAATAAGTAATTCCACAACTATTAGGGGACGCCAGATATCTCCATTCACCTTTTGTAATGTATATAATTCTTCAGGTTATTTTTGGAATGTTACATGTACTGATAAGTATAATAATATTGGGATGAGTGAAAATTGGTATTTATATAATTCCTATATATGTGGTGATGGCTATTGCGGTCTAGGAGAAAATTGTAGCAATTGTTGGCAAGATTGCGGAAATTGCTATTCAGGTGGTTCCCAAATTTCAGGGGTTCTAATGTATGATGAAGAGAATACTCCTCCCTTTGTGATAGTCGATAGATCAGAATCAAATACATTCGAAAATTTAATCCCTGATTTACAAACATTTTATATTGGCGAAACTTTAAAAAAAGTTAATATTGCATTTGGGAATAATTCCATGGAGATAAGAGTCAATGACTTATACAGCTTTTTAGGCTTCAGAAAAGATGGAAGATTCAATTTTGTATTTGAATTGAGCCCCAAAGTTTATGCTGCGCATTGCTACAATAGATATATTGATTCTGATGAGACAAATACCGACTGCGGAGGTGGATGTGCGCCATGCATTGAAGTTCCAGGAACGATAAGCAGCAATTTAAAAAATTATCTATGGGGCTTAGAGATAATATTAATTTCTGCAATAATTATTATGCATTTTTCTGGTCGAAGGAATGAAATGTCCTTTGTTCAGCCCATAAAAAATGAATCCAATAAAATTCCATTTACTGTGAAAATTGCATCCAAGGGGCTTTCTCCCAAAATTGAGGTTGGATCTGCAAAAGTTGAAATTAAAAAAAAAGTTAGAACTAAGAATGAATTAGGTGAAATTAACCGAGAACTGGGAAGAATTGAGGCAGATATAGATAAATTTAACAAAGAATTGAAGAAAGTCTGAAACCGAAACATTTAAAAAATGAACATTTTATTTATCCTTTGATTATGAGCAGAAACAGAACGCTTTTGAGAAAGATTTGGTTTTTCTTGTGGGAAGACGATAGTCTGCTTTCATGGATTGCAAATTTTATTATCGCAATAGTTCTTGTAAAGTTTATTATTTATCCTGGATTAGGCTTGCTTTTGGGAACATCATTCCCCGTTGTAGCGGTTGTTTCTTCAAGCATGGAACACAATGCAGGTTTTGATCAATGGTGGCAAGAGAATAGAGTATGGTATGAAGAAAAAAATATTGATGAAAATGATTTTATAAAATTCAAGAATGGTTTTGATAAAGGAGACATGATGGTACTTTTAGGAAAAGAGCCTAATGAGATTAAAGTCGGAGATGTTATAGTCTATTCAGTTTCATATTCAGCCAACCCCATAATACATAGGGTTGTTTCAATTAAAGCAGATGAAAAGTATTTTTTTGAAACAAAAGGGGATAATAATTTAGGGCAGCTACCTTTTGAGAAAGAGATAGCACAGGAACAGCTTCTTGGGAAAGCTGTGCTTAGGGTACCTTTGCTTGGATGGGTGAAGGTGCTATTTACAGATTTTGTAAACTTATGGAGGTAAATCACGATGTTATTTTGCGAAAAATGCGGGGGCATTCTTGTGCCAAAAAAAGATGGGAAGACTAAGGAGTTTGCGTGCAGCAAGTGCGGACATAAACTTACAGACACTTCGACAACTTCACTGAAAGAAGAAATAAAGGGACAAAAAAGCATCTCTATTGTTGAGAAGACAGTAAACACACTGCCTAAGATAGAAGCTGAATGTCCTAAATGCGGGAATAATGAGGCATTCTTTTGGACGCAGCAGATGCGAGCAGGAGACGAGGCTGAAACGCAGTTCTTCGAATGCACAAAATGTAAATACAGATGGAGAAAATCAGATTAGATGGAACCACTGAGAGTATGGCCTTACAAGCCCTCTAAAATTGGCGAGGCTAAGCATGGGAAGTTTGCTGTAGCTGGAGTGATAGTTGACAAGCAGGGAGATCTTACTTTGATTGATGATGGTCTGGCAAAAATCTCTGTGCTGCTTGAGCATAATTTGGCAATAGGGTGTTTTGTGCGCGCCTTTGGGAGAGTAATTGATGGAGAGATGCAAGGCGATTTAATACAAGATATAAATAAAATAGATAAATTTTTATATGCTAAAACTCTTAAGCTAATTCATGAATAATAAAGGATGGATGTCAAAACTGAGCGGATATGATGCCGCTGTTGCTTTTATATTCATCGCTGTGAGCTTGGTGCCTATTTTAGGAAAATATATTTATCCCGGATTGACTTTTTTACAAGGATCTGTTATTGAAAATAGGTTTCTTTTGGGGGTGCTAATATGTGTTGGAGGGTTGTTTCTTTTTTACAATTCTTTTTTAGTCTCAAGATACAGGCCAAAGAAGATGAATAAGATAATTGCCGGATTCTTCATGCTTATTTTGGGAATACTACCATTGATATTAGAATATAATGCATTAAATTATTTTGGATTTCCCCTGCAATATTCTGTGCCGCTAGAAATACTTCAAGGATTAATGGTATTTTTTGGAATATATCTTTTAATAGATGCTTTTATGCTCAGACCAGGATATTAATGGTTGTTTTAAAAAACAATAAATATTATAAATAGCACCTATATCTGTTGAATGAGGAGAGGTTTAACATGAAATTCACTTTAACTGAGCCAAAATATCTTAAAGAAAGCGTAAATATCATTTCTGAATTGGTAAACGAAGTTACTTTTAAATTTGATACAGATAAAATGGAGTTAGTCGCAATGGATCCAGCAAATGTGGCTATGGTTATGTTCAGATTATTAAGCTCGGCTTTTGTTGAATATAAAGTTGATGGTCCCACTGAAGTTTCTATTTCTTTAGAGAGTTTAAAACAAATACTTAAGAGATCGAAACCCAGTGATACAATAACAATGAATTTAGATAAAGAAAGAAATAGACTTAATATCTCACTTATCGGAGAAGGCAAAAGAGATTTTACACTTTCCTTAATTGACATGGAGGACAATTCTCACAAAGTGCCTTCTTTGGATTTCAAGACCACAATGGAAATGGCTCCGGTGATTTTTGATGAAGCTGTTGAAGACATGGGGGTAATTGCTGAATCTGTTGCTCTATTGATGGAAGATGGAAGGTTCATTGTAAAAGCAAATAATAATTTAAATTCAGCAAAAGTAGAATTTCCAAAAGAAAATGTAAATATTGTGACAGATGAGAATAAAGTTACTGCTAAATATTCTATTGAATATCTCAAAAAAATGGTTAAGGGATCAAAATTATCCACCAATATGAAAGTGATGTTCAACAATGACTATCCTCTGAGGCTAGAATATAATGTTCTGGATAAAATGCAGCTGGTGTTTATACTCGCACCAAGAGTGGATAGCAATTAGATTACTTTATCTAATATTTTATTTATACTTTTTGGATTCTTTCTTGGAATGTTATGAGTACCATCAACTAAAATTACCTTGCAGTTTTTTATTTTTTCTGAATAACGGATAGAATTTTCTGGTTTGACGATTTCATCTTGCTTCGAAATTATCAAGATTGTTGGAACTAAAATGTTTTTTGCCCGGGTGATTAATCTCTGCAGAAGAAGCCTAATTATCCTATGATTGGGATATTTTTTCTTTATTGCGGCGATTATCCTATTTTCACCTTTGAATGGGATTATACTGGAGAAGAGTAATTTAAATAATGTGATTATATCCATTTTATACGGTGCGTTTATCAAGATTAGTTTTTTTACTCTTTTTGGATGTCTCGAAGTGTAGATTGCTGAAATGTAACCCCCTAAACTATGGCCCACTAAAGTTGCATTATTTATCTGCTCTTTTTCTATGATTGAATTAAGACTTTTGACAAAAATATTTAGGTCTAACGGGCCTTCGGACTTCCCATGACTATTTAAATCCCAAATAAGCACAGAATATTTTTTCTTAAAATGATTTGTCTGGTACTTTAAGAAATCATGATTGACACCGAATCCATGAGTGAATATTATAACCGGTTTGTTTTTCTTCTTATAATATCTGTAAAATAGATTCATCTGATGAATATATGTTTTTTCTTTTTATATATTTAACCAAAAGATATTTATATTGAGGAGATTACTTGCTGAAGCAAATGAGCAGTTTTAAAGAACAGGTGTTGGAATACCATTCTAAAACGCCTAAAGGAAAAATAGCTTTAAGGGTTACTAAACAGGTAAATGATCAGTGCGATCTTTCTTTGGCCTATACGCCAGGAGTTGCTTTCGCATGCAAGGAAATAGAAGAGAATAAAGAAAAAATCTGGGAATATACCCTTAAGGGAAATTCTGTTGCAGTGCTTACAGATGGAACGGCTGTTTTAGGCTTAGGAAATATTGGTGTTGAAGCTTCTTTGCCAGTAATGGAAGGCAAGGCAATGTTGTTCAAGAGATTTGCAGATATAGATGCTTATCCTATATGCGTCGAAAAAAAAGATGTTGAAAATTTGATTGATATTGCAAAGAGAATAAAAACAACTTTTGGGGGAATTAATTTAGAAGATATCAAAGGTCCGGAATGTTTTGAAGTTGAAGAGAGATTGAAGAAAGAAATGGATATTCCTGTTTTTCATGATGACCAGCATGGAACGGCAATAATTGTCTTGGCTGGATTAAAAAGTGCAATGAAATTAACTGGAAAAAAATTAGGAAATATTAAACTTGTAATTAATGGAGCTGGCGCTGCTGGAATTGCCTGCGCTAGATACTTAAGAAATGCAGGCGTAAATAATATAGTTATGTGCGACAGTAAAGGCGTGATTTACAGGGGAAGAGCTGATATAAACAAATATAAGGAAGATTTTGCTATTGATACTGAAGCTAGAAATTTAAATGACGCAATAAAAGGGGCAGATGTTTTTCTTGGAGTTTCTGCTGCTGGAATTTTGAAAAAAGAAATGATACAAAGCATGAATTCTAAGCCGGTGATATTTGCACTGGCAAATCCTACGCCTGAGATAATGCCCCAGGAAGCTTACGATGCTGGAGCGTTCATTGTTGCTACGGGTAGATCTGATTATCCTAATCAAGTCAATAATGTGATGGGTTTCCCTGGAATATTTAGAGCTGCATTAGATACGCGAGCTAAAGAAATAAATGAAGAGATGAAAAAGGCTGCTTCTGAGGCGCTTGCTGAAGTTACTGAGATGAGAATTGATGATAAACTTAAAAGTTTCTTAGGAGAACTTTATGTTTTTGATAAAGAATTATTCGAACCTGAAAATCCCTTGTCTAACAGATATATAATTCCAAAACCTTTTGATCCAAGAGTTGTTCCAAGAGTTGCAAGGAAAGTGGCTGAAGCAGCTATTAGAACCAAAGTCGCAAGGGTGCATATAAATGATTTGGACAAATATGAAAACGAATTAAAAGAGAGACTTAAATTCCACAAGCTTTAAATAGGATTATTTGAATATTAATCTTAAAATGGCAAACAAAAAGGCAAATAAAAAGATGACCTTTGCAGAAATTTTGGATGCGAGGCCTGATGCCGCAGAAATAATGATGAAATATGGTCTGCATTGTATTGGGTGCGCAGCAGCACACTTTGAAACTGTCGAAGAAGGCTGCAAGGCTCATGGAATATCGGACAAAAATATAGATAAGATGATTGAAGAGATAAACAAACTTATGTGAGGGAAAAATGACTTGGAAAATAACAATTGACAAGGACAAATGCATTGGTTGCGGACTTTGTGTCAGCGTATGCTCGGATAACTTTGCTATGAACGAAGATAATAAAGCAGAAGTTCTTGAAGCTAAAGTTGAGGAGTTGGGTTGCGCTAAAGATGCAGAAGAAAATTGCCCTGTAAATGCTATAAAAACGAGAAAAATATAGAAATATTTTTATAGCCTTTTTAACAATCTGATTCTAATGAAATGGGGTTTTATAATTATCTTAATTTTTTTGTTAATTTCTGGCTGCTCTCAAAATAATGAATATTTGAATTTCGAGTTCAATCTTGAGAAAGACTTAGTAATGAATATTCAACCTTATTCTATTGAAAGTAATGATTTGGAAAAAATAAGGGTGCTTTCATTTGAAAATGATGTTGCTGTAATAGAAAGCAAACCTTCAAATGGGTTCGAGAAGTTTAAAAGAGAACGGATTAATCTGAATACAAATGAGGAAGAGATTGTGACAAGCACGGCAATGATGTGGCTTTCAAAAGATTCATTTATCTGGCTCAAATATGAAGGGAAAACAAAGTGGGATATAGAATTTAAGGGATCAAATGTTTTTATTGATGCACTGGGAAATGCAGTTGAAACCTCTTCGCCATTAGGATTGCTTGTGTTAGAAAATAAAGGATATATAACTTACCCTATGAAGGTGTATAGTGGTGTGAACAATATGACTGTAAATATGAAGGCGATAAGTGCTAAAGATACATTTTCCAATGAGTATGTAATTCTTGACAATAAGCACAATGCATTAGTTTTGGAATTTAAACCGAACTTAGTTACAGGAAGGGCATTAAATCTTTTTGGAATACCTGGCTTCAAGATTGCAGAAGGATATAAGCTGGAAAGCGTGGAACTACCATGATACTTAAATTTCAACCTGAAGATTTCAAGGTTAAAGAGGTTCTTGATTTGAAATTTGATGAAAAGGGCAATTACATTTATTTTTTATTGAAGAAGAAAAACTGGACCACTATGAAAGCCTTGAATGAACTTTCTAAAAGAACTAAATGCAATGACTTCGGCTATGCAGGATTGAAAGATTATGCAGGAATAACAGAACAGTTTGTTTCATGCTTGAGAAAATATGAAAATATGCTTAAGAGGGTAAAGATAAAAGATATTTCGATTAAGATTTTGGGTTATGGCATCAAACAAATAGGTCTTGGGATGCTCGAAGGAAATGATTTTGATATAATTGTTCGGGGCTTAAAAAAATCCGCAGATGTGCCTGATGAATTTGTGAATTATTTTGGGCAGCAACGCTTTGGAGGAGAGTTCAGAGCTAATACGCATCTGGTTGGAAAATATCTAATGAAAAGGGACTATGAAAAAGCTTTCTTTGAATATGTGCTTAGAGATTATGAAACTGAAACTAAAGATCACAGAGAATTTAGACGTAAATTAAGAGAGAAATTGGATTTTAAAATTATACCTAGATATCTAATAAATGAAATCAGTGTTGTTCGAATATTTACTGAGACTAAAGATTACAAAAAAGCAATGCTCTCTTTACCTAAAAGATTACTAACTTTATTTTTACAAGCATATCAGGCTTATTTGTTTAATTTATATCTTAAAATAAAAGTTGCTGATGAAGTTGAAGTTTTAGGCTTTGATTCAAAACCAGATGAAATTTATACTAACCTATTGAAAAAAGAAGGCATTGAGTTGAAAGATTTTAAAACTGAATTTTACAATTTACATGCTGGAAAGAGGGAAGGAATTGTTAAAGTTACAAAATTGAAAGTTTATCCATTTAAGGGAAGTTCCCAGCGATTTAGATTCTTTTTACCTAAGGGCTCATATGCTACTGTTTTTCTTGAACAGGTATTTGAATCCACTTGACATAGGTCGGCGAAGTATTTATATATCCTATTCTTTTGATTCTTTTTATGAAAGGCTATTCTGTTGAAGGAGGAATAATTGTAATTGACAGGGAATTGACTGAATTAGATCTCTTTGTAAAAAAGTTTTTGAAAGTACTAAAAAAACATGCGGATTATTTGATTGTAAGCGGTTTTGTAAGCATTTCCACAGGGAGAGCAAGAGGCACGGAAGATGTTGATATTATAGTGTCTATAATGAATGAAAATAAGTTTGTTTCTCTATTTAATGATTTGATTGAAAATAAATTTTGGTGCTATCAGGGCGATAATTCTACGGAAGTTTATCCTTATATTAAAAATATGAATAGCGTAAGATTTGCTGAAATTAATAAGATGTATCCTAATATAGAACTGGTCCCATTTGATAAGAGCAAGAAGGCCAAATCTTTTGAATATTCTCATCCCCAGAAAATTAAAGTTGGAGATTTTGAATTTAAGATTCCTCCTATTGAATTTGAAATATTATATAAGGAAATAATACTGGCTGGCAAAAAAGATATGGAAGATGCAAAACATTTGAGAACTTTCTTTTCTGACCTGATTAAAGAAGAAAACTTTAAAAGGTATGAAATTATAATAAGGGATGAATTAAAATGAGGCCTATGAATGATTTAGAATATGTTGAATTCTATGCCGAGAAACTTAAGGAAGATGGCTCTCTGTTTAGGCAACAAAAGATATTGATTGAATCGCAATTGAAGTCAAGCCAGAGCCTATTTAAGAATATGTTCGGCGAAGATTTCAAGACTAATGCAAGAAAATACTTGAAAGCTATCGGGTTGCTTGAGAAAGATTAATAAATGAGAAAGATTTATTTTTTAACATGGAAGAAAAAATAAGCTATCAATGCGTTGGCTGCGGATACAATTTCAGAAGAAATCGTTTTGAATCTGTCTGCCCATTCTGCGGCAAGAAAGGAACAGTGCAGAAAGTTAGACCGATGAATGCGATTGTTGATGAGATTGAGTAAACTTTAAATATTCTATAACTCTCTTTTCTCTTTATGATATTTTTAAAAGAAAAAGCGGTGAGCATGTGCTTTATTATGATTATTGCCATTGTTGCTTTTTCTTATTTTGTTTCCGAAGTCAATGCTGAAGATGAGAATACGAATGGGGATGCGAATAAAGTCTGCTGTGAGATTACTAAGGGCGGAGAGACTTGCCAGTATACAACGCAGGACCAGTGCAATCCAGGATACAGGGTTTCCGCTTCGTCCTGTGAGGCTTCTTCTTTCTGCAAATTAGGTTGCTGCTATGATAAAAATGATGGGGCATGCTATAAAAATACACCGCAGCCGACTTGCGCTTCTAAAGACGGATTATTTAGTGCTGATCCACTTTGCCAAGTTCCTGAATGCCAAAAAAACTGCTGTGTAATTGGAGACCAATGCTTTATGTCTACCCAGTTAGAATGTAAAAATGCTGTTTCTAATTTTCCTTATTTATCGATGGATTTTAGGGATGCCACTTCTGAATTAGAATGTGTTGGCTACTGCCAGGGGCAAGACCATGGGTGCTGCTCTCTAGGTCTCGGGGAGTGCTCTTGGACAACTAGGGATGACTGTGAAAGCCGACAAGCCTTGACTAGTCAAGGTATTCAATTTAATTTTAATACTTACTGTTCAGATTCAAGTTTAGGTTGTGACTGTACGAAACAATATAAAACTCAATGTGTCGGTGAAGATGTTTATTATTTTGATTCATGCGGAAACATGGAAGGGATTGCAGATGATTGTGATTATGCCAAAGGGACACTTTGTAAGCAGATAGATAACAATACGGCTTCTTGCTCTTCTTTAGATTGCACTTCTACTTATACCGATGAGAAGAATGTTCATGATGCTAGACTTGGTGGCTTTAGGATGAATGGAGAATCTTGGTGCATTTATGAAGGACCTACTGGAAATTGGACTGATGCTGTTGGCTCTAGACACTATAGACACTTATGTATAAATGGTGAAGAAGTGTATGAAGAGTGCAAAGATTATAGAGAAGAAATTTGTCTGCAGGGAAAAGCTAGCGCTGACAGAGGATCTTATGCTGCTGCGGCTTGCATTGAAAATTGGAATACATCTATAACTACTGTTCCTGAAGGATTTAAGTTCTGGGATACTGAAGATGAAACTGTTGCTGAAACTTGCTCAGAAGCAAATATTGAAGCCCATTATTTTTATTATAAAAAAAATACTTTTGCAGACTGGCATGAAATTAATCAAGAAACCTTGCAGCAAAAATTTGCAGATAATGTTTTATTATATTGCAAGAGCAAGGGAGATTGCGGTCCAGCATATAATGTTGAATTAGTCAAAGGCGGTTTGGATTCTTTTGATTTAAAATCCGCTTATCAAGATAATTGGGATCCTAGCGGCCCTCCAAAATGGATGGTCCGATCAGCTGATGGCAATTTAGAATATAGTGGTGTTCCTGAATATTTATGGAATTATTGGGCAACTTACGGAGTTCATGGTGGCTTAAGTGTTATGATGGATGTTTTGGGTAGCATTAGTGATGCTGTTTTAAGTGAAATGAACACAATAGGAACTATCAATCAATTTGGAGCTTATGGTGGAATTGCTGCTACTTTAATTTCTATTTATATCTTGGTTTTTGCAACAGCAACTGTAACGGTTGGGGCAGTTACGTTTACAGGTGGAACAATTAGTATTCTTGCTCTTGCGGCAGCTAAGGGCGCTCTGGGGAGTGTTGTGGCTGGTTCAGGATGGCTTGGTGTAATTCCCATTTGGGGTTGGATTGTTTTAGCGATAATTTTAATAATTACCTGGCTTGTAACTTCAGGAAGTGAGCAGCATGAACATATTTTTACCTCTATCTGCGCTCCGTGGACGGCACCTAAAGAAAATAAATGCGAGGAATGCACGGGGCCTTTCAAAGTATGTTCTGAATATAAATGCAGATCTTTAGGAGCGGACTGCAAATTAGTAAATGAAGGAACAGGAAATGAGACTTGTGTTGTAGCGCATCCGAATGATGTTAATGCACCGATGATAAAACCTTGGTTGGAAGTTTTAAATAAAGAATATCAAATTCAAGATGGAGCGCAATCCGGATATAATATTTTACCTTTAGTTGATCCATTCAAGCCAATAACTTTTGGCATTGAGACTTCAGAGCCTGCACAATGCAAAGTAGATACGAATGCAGATATACAATATCCAAAGAAGTTCGAAGAGATGCCTGCAAGTTACTTTGAAGATGTGATGTTCAGATTAAATCACACAATGACTATTTCCGTAATGGAACCTAATACAGAATATAGTTATGCAATAAAATGTTCAGACTATCAAGGAAATGATAATCCCATATATTATGTAATAAAATATAAAACAAAAGAAGGCCCAGATTTAACAGCCCCGGTGATAGAAAATGTAAGCCTGAAAGATGGAGCGTTCATACCTTTTAATGTAACTTACTCACCTTTAACAGTAACTTTAAATGAGCCTGGAACTTGCAGAGTCGATACAATTGACACAGATTATGAACTGATGCAGTATGGCGGATTGAGCGCTAATAGCTATTCTAATTTTGGATTTAATGCACTAATAATTTTACCAAATATTTCAAAAGGAGCAAATCAGTATTATATAAGATGCCAGGACAGATATGGAAATACAAACCAGCAGAGCTATCCAATTTCTGTAATTGGCACTGATGAATTAAAAATAACTTTTGTTGAACCCACAATGGGAAAAGAGATATATTCAACAAACGCAGAATTAAAATTAGGAACTTTCGGAGGAGCTGAAGGCGGAAAAGCAATATGCTCTTTTGCTGAAAAAGGAAGAGGCATGATTGAGATGATGGAAACTTCAAGCTCAGTGCACAGACAATTACTGCAAGGATTAAAGTTAGGGGAATATAATTATAATTTTGAATGTACAGATATTGCCGGAAATGTTGCCAGCAATGCAACTAAATTTAGAATAACTGTAGATACTTCGGCGCCTTTATTATTAGGAATATTCAGAGACACAGAACTTAGAATTGAACTGAGCGAAATAACAACATGCCAATATTCAAATATGACTTTTAGTTATGGTCAGGGATATGATATGTCTGGAATAAATACAACATTGCATGGAGCGCCACTATCAACAACCGCTTATCATGTGAAATGCATCGATCAATACGGCAATGCAATGACTGAAATAATCGTATATTCATAATCAAAATATTTAAATAGAAAGGGGTATTCAGGGAAAATGGAAATGGGAAAAAGAGGTCAAGTAACAATCTATATTATATTAGGGATTCTAATAGTAGGGGTAATAGGCCTGACTTTGGCATTTAGAGAAAGAATTCTGCCAGGAACGATTACTATAGAGACAGTGCAGACAGAATTTGGGCCAATAAGAGAACATATTCAAGAATGTGTTGATGAATCGGCTAATGGGCCAATAAGAGAGATTGCTTTGAAAGGCGGACAGCTGACTCCAAAATCTTACAAATTATTTAATGGGACTACTGTAAGCTATCTTTGCTATAATATTAAGGGTCAGCCTACATGCTATAATAAAATGCTTACAATTTCAGATATGGAAAAAGACCTTTCACAGGTGATAAATTTTAATCTGCAGAAATGCATAGATGTAAATTCTTTTTCATCAATATTTTCAGGCGTAACTGTAAGCGGACAGGGAATGCCAAAGGCAACGGTAATTATAAATAAGGAAAATGTGCAAGTTGATGTAACTTACCCTGTTGTGCTGACACAGAAAGATATTACAATTACCGAAAATAAATTCAATACTATGGTTAATTTGCCTTTAGGCGATTTGTATGATGTTTCACAGGACATAATAAATGTCGAAACTGAATTTGGAGATTTTGATCAGCTTATATACATGCTTTCAAAAACGGGGAAATATATGATTTACAAACACCGGCCTTATCCTGATAAATTATACCAGATAAAAAGAACACAGACTACAGATGGATTAATGTTCCAGTTTTTTGTAGAGGGTGAACCTAGTTGATAAAGAAAATAACATCGATGTTTTTATGTACAGTAATAATTTTTTCCATTTTCTCAGTGTATACTCCTTCTGCTGAAGCGGTTGTGCAAGATTTAAGGTGCTGCGAGAAAACCGTTAATGGAGAGTATTGCATGTATACTGATGCTAAGAGTTGCGATGCTAATTTCAATTCTGCGCCTACTGCTTGCGAACAAACAAGTTACTGCCAGTTAGGATGCGGCGTTGATGAAGAAGTTGGAGTATGCTACAAAAATGTTCCAAGGTCTCTTGCGCAAAGCAAAGGCGAAGGAATTGTTTGGCTTGCTTCTCCTGAGTGCAATGATCCTAAATGCACCAGAGGATGCTGCACTATTGGAACTGAATGCTCTTATGTGACACAAACGCGCTGTAAAACTGAAACTCAAAAATTTCCTTTTGTGCAGATGGATTTTAAAGATGCTGCTTCTGAACAAGAATGCGTTGATTCTTGCAGAAATAATGAAATGGGCTGCTGCGTTTCTCAAGATACCTGCTCATGGACTGCTAGAGAAAGCTGCGGAGAACAGAGTGCAGATATTGGAAGTTCTATAGGTTTTCACAAGGATACTTTTTGTTCAGATAAAAAATTAAGCTGCGACTGCGCTTCTCATCATCATAAAGCTTGTTACAAAGAAGATGTTTATTGGTTTGATTCATGCGGAAATCCAGAAGACATCGCTGAAGACTGCGATTATGCTTCGGGTACGTTATGCAAGGCTGTTGATGAAGCAAATGCTAAATGCAACTCTGTTGACTGCTCAAGTGTTTACAAAGAAACTAGTTCTCCTGCTTCAGGTGGAGACAAAAAGAATGGTGAGTCATGGTGCTTATATGATGGTGCGACTGGCTGGGGCAGAGATGCTGTAGGTTCGAGACAGTTCAGACAGATTTGCATTAATGGTGAGACCACTGTTGAACCTTGCGCAGATTATAGGGAACAGATTTGCGTTCAGGGTATTTTAGGTTCAGAGCCTCTTTCTACCGGCACTTCGTTTACATTGCTTGCTTCCCGAGGAGAATATATTGAAGGTAGATGCAGAGAAAACAGATGGGCTGATTGCGCTGCATGCAATGTAGAAGATCCCACGTTTGAAGAGATTGATTCTGAAGATGCGATGAATTCTTATGTTGATAAATTGGAAGATGCATACAAATGCTGCACCGAACTGCAATATAGGGACTGCTATTGGTGGGGAGATGCTGTCGTTAAATCTACTGGAAATGAAGTGAGCAAAGATTCTCCTGGAAAGTGTGTGCCTATGGTTCCTCCTGGATTTACTTTTTGGGGTGATGATTTAGGTTCTGCTAGCTTTACTACCGGTTCTAGTCAATCTGGTTCGGGAAATGCTGCGGCGGCTGCGACTTCAACTTCAAGTTCTAGCACTAATCCAACTGGCGGAACAAATATTGATGCATGTGAACAAGCTTCATCAAAATGTGAGGTTACTTATGCTGCTGGCGGATGGACTTCATTGATTGGGAAATATATTCCTGCTGTTGGAGGGATAAGCGACAAATGGAAATGCGTAAGAAACTGTCACTGCTTAGAAAAAGATTGGCTACTAGCTCAAAGTACCTCTTGCATTGCGCAGGGAGACTGCGGAGCTTACTTTAATTATTTAGGTGTGTTTACTGATGAAGGTTTTACTTATAATAAAATCACGATTGAAGATGCTGCGAAAGGAAAATGGGATGAAGAATCTGGATTGAAATTAACTAAATCTGAAGTTACTAAATTTTTGGAATTGCAATTCCCTGCTGATAAATATAAAGACCAGAAACCTGGAATGTTGGATGAACTTGATAGGAAAGGCGGATGGATGATACTTTCATGGATGGCTCTTACTGGTATTGCCTCTTGGGGTCACGCGGGATGGGGTTGGTCGAATATTGACAAGATATTTAGTGGTTTCGCCCTCGGACCAAAATCTTCTGCCGCAATGGTTAGCAAACAATCTACTTTAACTGGTGTTAGAACTGAGGCTTTTGGGTTGACTGGACAGGCAGCAATAACTTATGATTTAGGATTAAATTCAATAGGACAAGAAGAATTGGCTAATGGCATTAGAAACCTTGGTACAGACAATGTTTTTATTGGAAAAGATTTTCTCTACACTAATACACAAAATGGATGGTATAAGTATGCTATAAATGCTGATGGAAGTTTAGGTAATCAAGTAGCTTCAAGTGCTGCAGATGCGAAAGGGGCAACATCCGTTTCGAAATATTCTTCTACTGGGGGGGCAGCAGGTGGATTTATGCAATTATTTAATACACTGTTATGGATATACACAATCTATCAAGTTGTTGATATTGTTGCAGCTTCAGAAAAAACAAAAACTATTGTTGTAAACTGCGCACCATGGGAAGCGCCTGATGGTGGAAGAGACTGTGAAGAATGCAATAAGGATCCAATAAAACCTTGCTCTGAATACAGATGCAAATCTTTAGGAAAATACTGCACATTATTAAATCCAGGAACTGGAAACAATGAGACTTGCGTAAATATGCATCCAAATGATGTCAACGCACCAATAATAAAACCATGGCCTGAAAAATTAAAAGAGGGATACACATTAAGAGAAATAACTTACCAAGGAAATCCAGGCTTTGAAATACAGCCAAAAGTAAAAGCATTCCAACCAATAACATTTGGAATTAGAACTAATGAACCTGCGCAGTGCAAAATCAGCGCAAATCATTCTGTTAAATATAATGATATGCCTGCATTCTATGTGCAGGATAGTTTATACAGATACAATCAGTCATCGCAATTAATGCTGCCTAATGCAAGCTATACAGATGGAAACCAAGTTATACAATTAGTAAACGGAAATACTGTAACTCTATATATAAGATGCCAGGACGGAGCGGGAAATGCAAATGAGAATGATTACTTTGTAAGATTCTCGATAGATCCTTCACCGGATTTAACAGCGCCGGTAATTGAACAGACAAGTCTAACTAATGGAGCAATGATTGCAGCTAATAAAAATGATACTGATTTAAGTGTATATGTAAGTGAGCCTGCGAGATGCAAGTGGGATTTCAATGATGTTGATTATATTTCAATGAATACAAGCATGCAATGCGCCACCGCAGCTTATGATATAGCCGGAGTGTTTGGTGGGCTCTATGAATGCAAAACAAAATTAACAGGAATAAAACCAAATCAAGAGACTAATTATTATTTTAAATGTGAAGATATGTCAAAAAACTTTAATGAAGACAGCTATAAATTTAGCTTGAAAGGAACTGAAGCATTGAAAGTTGTTTCTATTGGGCCTTCAGGAGAATTATACACAAATAATGTTACATTAAAAGTGCTTACTGAGAAAGGAGCAGATAATGGAAAGGCAATGTGCGCTTTCGCTGATAAGGATACTGTTTTTGAGAATATGGTTTATTTCTTCAAAACAAATGAAACACTGCATGAACAGCCATTAATTTTGCCTATGGCTGAATATAAATATTATGTGGCCTGCAGAGATGCAGCAGGAAACCAAGTCAATACTAATACTACCTTTAGGGTTACGGCAGATACTACTGCGCCGAAACTTATGTATATTTTCACAGAGGGAACATTATATATTGAGACTGATGAAGACTGCTCCTGCGAATCTGGAGACAAAAATTTCAGATTTGGGGAAGGGAATAAGATGACTGGAGATAATTCCAAAGTGCATGAGACTTCATTGAGTTATGACAAGTTTTATGTTAAGTGCAAGGATATTTATGGCAATTTAGGCGAGTATATAATCTATACTGAAGAAGAAATTTAGATTTTTTTAATTTAGTTTTTAACTATGGATAACTTCATTTCTGCCTTAAACCTGAATTACTGATTGTAACTACCATAAAGTATTTAAATAGGACTTAATATCCAACCCCATGAAAACCTTTAATATTAAACTAACAATATTAGCCGCAATTGTGCTGGTTATTTCTGCTTTTGCTCCATTTTCTGATGCCAAAGTTGATAACTCAACTTTTGGACTTGAGATGCAGATATACTCAGACAATATAAAGACAAACTGGGGCCTTTCAGATAATCTTTTGATTGGACTTGGCATGAGAAATGCTGCTGTTGAGCATGATGAAATTATACTTAATGGCAAAGACATAAGCTGGTCAAAAGTTGCTGTGTACCTTCCTGATTTTACTGATAAATTGGATCATATATTGAATCCTGCAGGAAAGAACGGCTATTCGCTTAAAGATGAAGTTTTGATCAATCTTAAGAAAAATGGGGGCTTACCTGGAGAGAGAGTTGTGCTTTCAACAAAAATGGGCATGGCTTATGCAAGAGACAGAGTAATTGCACCAAAATACAATGAAGGCCAAGAAGCGCTGTATATTTCTGTCTATTCAAAGAATACTGTTCCTTATGAAGTTTTGAAACTTGATGGAAATAAGCTTGATGGTCCTTTTGGTGTTTTGAGCACAAGATCTGTATTCATAACTAAAGACAGCCAGACTACTGGATTGATGGGCGTTTATTTGTATGACAAATATATTGGTAAATACAAATTTGTCGGTGAGATTGCTGATGATCAAATTTCATCTTTGATAACAACTGAATCTCAGACTGTTGCGCCTGTTGCTTTTAGTGTGAATTTAAATTAAATTTATTTTTTTATTTGTTCTTTTAGAGGGGTTATTTTTAGTATTAAATTATTGTTATTAGTGTAAAGTCAACATAAATACAAAACTTTATTAAGGTGCACCCTATTTTCATCTGAAATTAATATGCGTTCGAGCGAATTTAATGTTTACGCTTTCGAAAAAATTATATCAAATGAAATGTTGGGGGACGAAGATTATGACAAACAATAGAAGATCAATTTTTATTTCAGTCTTATTAATAGCTATGATTATTTTTAGTGTTAGCGGAGGCAGTGCGATGGTTGTAGGAGATGTTACAGCTCCAGCTACCACGGATGACGCTCCCAGTGGTTGGCAAAATAATCCATTTACAATTACCTTAACTTGTGATGATGGCATTGGTGGCAGTGGTTGCAGTAATACATATTATTCCATTGATGATTCCAAACCCCTCGTTGGAAATTCCATCTCCATAAGTGACGAGGGCACTTATGCAATTTCTTATTATTCCGTTGATAATGCTGGAAATATTGAAACACCTGAAAAATTAATTGATGTAAGATTAGATAATACTGCACCAGTTGCAACTATAATTTTTCCGGAAGAAAATAAATATTTAAACAAACTAATTACTATCAATGCGGATGCTAATGACAAAGCCAGTAAAATCGATTATGTTAATTTTTGGTTTGTAAATGGCGGTTCAAATGTATTCATAGGCCGTGGAATTTATAGTGACTTAAACGGTTTATATTCCATCGAATGGGATACAACTTCTGTTGCTGATGGCCCTTATAGCTTGTGGGTTGAAGCTTATGATAATGCTGGAAATGAAGTTATCTCTAAGAGTGTAAATGTAATTGTAGATAATACTGCACCAGTTGCAACTATAATTTTTCCGGAAGAAAATAAATATTTAAACAAACTAATTACTATCAATGCGGATGCTAATGACAAAGCCAGTAAAATCGATTATGTTAATTTTTGGTTTGTGAATGGCGGTTCAAATGTATTCATAGGCCGTGGAATTTATAGTGACTTAAATGGTTTATATTCCATTGAATGGGATACAACTTCTGTTGCTGATGGCCCCTATAGCTTATGGGTTGAAGCTTATGATAATACCGGAAATGTTTTTTCATCTAATAAGGTAAATGTAATTGTAGATAATACTGCACCGGTTTTAACAGAAATAATTCCTGTGCCAGTAAATACCAATGACAATACCCCAGATTATACTTTTAACACAGATGAGGCAGGTCTTTTACAATTTAATGGTGCATGCACCTCAATTGAACAAGAGTATACTGCAGGAACACAGACTATTACCTTTAATACGTTAGGAGATGACATATATTTGGATTGTGCACTGGTACTTACAGATAATGCCGGAAATTCTGGGCACCTTGATGTTTCAGGGTTCACTGTTGATACCGTAATTCCTACTATTGTTTCTGTAAGCTCTGATGGAGTAATATATGATAAGGATTCACAACCAGAAATTAGAGTAATATTCAGCGAATATATAACTAATATTCCTGCTATCACAGTAAGCCCTGACGGCGGAGCTCAAACTGTTGATGATTGCAGAGATAAACTTTCAGAAACATTCTGTTTTGTTTATTCTTTGCCAAGAGTTGATCTAACAACTGAAACAATTACTGTAAGTGGAGCAGAAGACCTTGCAGGAAATTCAATAATTGAAGATTCAAGCCATACTTTCATTGTTAATCTTATTGACGGAAGCAATGTTCAGTGCGGAGATACAATCAAAGAAGATTTGACATTGGAGAAAGATATTGACTGTAGATTACCTGGAAAGGGTGCAACAATAAATGGATTAAATATTGGTGCAGATGACATTGCCTTGAACTGCAATAAACATTCGATTACCGGTGATTCTGGCAATGGGATTTATGTTGCAGGCAGATCCGATATTATGGTTAAGAATTGTGCCATTTCGGGTTTTGACAGAGGAATTTATTTGAAGGAGTCCAGTAATAATCAGATTTTGGACAACTATGTGCACAACAATAATGGACAAGGTACTTTCCAGCACAATATTGATGTAAGGCTGAATTCAGATAACAACACAATCTCAGGCAATGTGGTCCGTGATGCAAAAGTCGGAATAAATATCAAGTATTCTGCAGAGAATGTCATTTATGATAATACAGTTACTGGCAATTTATATGCAGGAATAAGACTCTCGAATTCCGATAACAATCAGGTCTACAGCAATACTATTGCAAATAACACAGGTGATTTGTTTGATACAAGAACTGCCATTGGGGGCATAGGAAATGGCCTTGATATTGGAAGTTCAACAGGCAATAATATCTATGAGAATACAGTTCGATACAATGAAATAGGAATATTCTCCGCTGATTCAAATGGCAATATATTTGAAAATAACTTAGCAGAATATAACTGTGAGGGTATGAGACTAGTTTCATCTGAAGAGACTATCATTAATCCTACATTTAATTCGAATGATGATAGTGTTATGGATGTTTGCCTACCTCCAGCAAATACAGGATTGTATGTCGATGGCAATTCTATCGCCCATTTGACTAACGGTGTGTTTGATAACAATGGGGCGTGGGGTATCTATGATAATAGGCCTATGTATGTTTATTGGATGATTGATGGCAATGCAAAATGCATAAACAACAATATTTCCATTGATACAGATGGTCAGGGCATAATTTTTGATGGCGGAGTCTTGGAACTTGTAAGCTGCACAATCATCTTGGATAATAATCCCGAAATAAATTTGAATGGAAATGTGACTTCAATTGAACAATTGCAGACTATGATTGATGCCTATAATATGACAGAGATTGAAGCACCTGGAGCAGATACAAATATTACATTCTATCTAAATAGCAGTGTAACATCAACAGTAACTATTGCTGGCGCAGATGTTGATCCTTCTGGGGCAACAGCTGGACTAACTTATCTGAAAGGTATCAATGTTGAGATTGATACAAACACAGAAGGGGCATTAGAATGGGCTTTAATAAAAATCTATTACAACCAGTCTGAATTAGATGCCTTAGGGATAGATGAGAATACATTGAGAATATATTATTTCAATGAAACTCTAGGAAATTGGCAGTTGGAACCTAACCAGGGAATAGATACAATAAATGATTATGTATGGGCAAATGTGACCCACTTTAGTTTATTTGGGGCATTTGGATCAGCGCCTTACGTGGCGCCTGGCGGCGGTGGAGGGGGAGGCGGCAGTGGGGGCAGCAGTATTGTTGTGCCTGTGCCTGCTGTAATAGTACCTGCAATATCTGAACCAGTGATTATTCCAACGAACACAGAGGAAACTAAGGATATTGATGCATTAAATAGTGAAGCCATCTCTGATGCAGGAAATCAGATTACTGGTGCGGTAATTGGAACAGGGACTAAGGTAAGCTTAATCATACTGCTTATCTTGCTGATACTCTTAGCAATTGCCTGGGTAATATACCGCGTAAAAACATACAGGTAAATTTCTTTTTTTTAATTAATATTAACTATTATTTTTTCTATTTTCTTTTGACTTCACTTATTTGAAGGAAATATTTAAATGGTTTCACCTTTTATCAAGAAAACCTGAAAGAATAACCCCGTTTATCAAACTTGCGTAGAATTCTTCGGAAATATTTCGGTAGTCTGTCAAGATTAAATGAATATTTCTTGATAATTTCTTCTCAAACTGCGAAAGATCAATAATTTTTTTATCTGTATTATTTATAACAATTAGATCAATATCACTTTTTTCAATATCTTCTCCTGAACTGTAACTGCCAATAACACTGATAACCTTAGGAAAATATTTACTATCAATAAAATCAACCAGTCCTGAATCATAAAGCTGAGCAATATTGAACAATCTCTTTTTTCTTATGAATTCCTTGCTTTCTAGATTGGCATATATTTCTGTTACATGCTTTTTTTTGATAATTTGGATTAAATTTTCTTTTTCTAACAAAATGGCAACATTTATTATGGTATTAGGATTTAGTCTAGAAACGGAGGCTAACTCTCGAATATGGTATCTGTAAGTTGGATTTTCAAACAATACCTTCAAAACCTGATTTTTTGCATCTATTTTTTTATACATCTGTCTTTTATTTTATACAATTGTATATTTTATTATACATTTAAAAGCTTTTTGGTTTAATTTTAATCTTTAATTGAACCAAATTAACTTATTAAATTAATGCATTAACGAAAAGCTTATAAATCTATGATAATTATTAATGTATTAATGGAAGAGCTTTTGAAAAATGCAAATGAATTTTTAGATTCTGGCGAGGATAATCTCACGAAAAAAAGATTCAATGCCGCAATCTCTGACTTTTTTAAAGCGATAGTTATCTTGTGCGACTATCGTATTTATATCCAGATAAAGATTCTTCCCAAGAATCATAATGAAAGATTTTCTTTACTCATGAAATATTTTCCTGAAGTGTATACTAATGCCTCAAAATTATTCAAGACTTATGTCAAAACCTATAATCTCCGGCTTGGATTAAAAGATGTTGCTGAAGCGAGGAAATATGCATATGAACTTAAAAACTCCATTAATAAATGACCTGAAAAATATTCTGAAAAATGAATCAGTACTTGATGTTGTAATATTTGGATCTGCTGCAAAGGGAAAAATAAACCCTGATGATATAGATGCCGCAGTAATATGCAAAAAAGAAATCAAAATTGAGCTGGAGGGCGCGCATATAAGCATCATTTCGATTAATGATTTTTTTATCAAACCAGTTTCCCTCATAAATACTCTGCTTAGAGAAGGGTACAGCCTGAGGCATAATAAGCCTTTTTCAGAAGTTTTTAAATTTTCCGCAAAACTAATGTTCTTTTATGAACTGAATGGGCTTTCTGCAAGCGATAAAGTAAGGCTAGTTAATATCCTGAGGGGAAAAGATTCTTTGGTGGAACGATACAACGGCGAGTGGCTGACGCGGCAGGTATTCTTCATGCCTGCTGAAAATGAAAAATTGTTTGAAGATTTATTTTTGAAGTTCGGCGCAAAATACAAGAAAAACTATTTATTAATGCATTAATAAAAAATGAAAAAAAATATAGAAACAATTAACATATTAAAAAGAAACAAACTTTGCAATTTATTCAAAAGCAAGAGTGTCAAAATTAATAATGAAGCGATGGAGCAGATTGACGCCAAGTTTGTGGAAATTGCCGAAAAGATTGCTTTGCTTCTAAAGTATGAGATGCAGATTCAGGGCCGAAAAGTCGCAAAGAAACAGGATGTTATTGATGCTCTTTTGAAACTTGATGCAAAAAAAGAATCTTTTGAAGTCTAAGACTTATTCTAAAAGCACAAAACAATTAGTTTTATAAATTTCAGAGATATTTACTTATTCTATGAAAAAAAGAGGACAGCTTCTTGGAATGCCGTTGGTGTATATCTTTGCAATTATTGTTGCGGGGATGATTCTTTTATGGGGCGGATCACAGATAGTAAAATATCTGCAGTTTGCCGAATGCGTAAAAATACAGGATTTCAACAATAAATTAGACAATGATGTCAAATCAATGCTTAGAATGGATACTGGATCAAGACAAGGCTATAAGACTTCATTAACATCTAAAGTGAATATGATATGCTTCTATAATTCTGAAAATCCAATAAATAACAACCATTACCTTGTGCAAGAATATAAAACAGTAATACAAAACGGAAGAAAGAATGTGTATTATCTGCCTATGGAAACAGAGGATTGTGATCTTATGTTTGCTGTTTCTAATTTAAGAAATAATGAAGCTATTAACCCATTATGCTTTGAAAATGGCAAGAGTTACGATTTGGAATCTAAGGGTGCAATAGTGGAAGTAAAATCACCATGAAAGGGCAGATAGAAAATTCACTGACCTGGATTTTTGTCTCTATCGTCGGTGTGGTGATACTTGCGTTTTTTATCTTCTTTGCTTCGGGGATGATTGATCTTGGGGGAGCAAAAGTTTCCTTTCAAATTCAGAATATGCTTTATGACAAAGTTTTGGCAATGGGGTACGCTAACAATCAAAAAGATACAATAGACTTGCCAAGAACTTCAAATGTTTATCTTAACTGCAATAAATTAACTGTTGAGGATATGAATCCGCAGACTGTAAATTTAATAATTTTCGGGCCTAGAGAAATGCAAGGGAATAAACTTTTCATATGGAGCAAGCGCTGGGAATATCCTTTTTGGATTGCGAATATATTTTATCTGAAAGATTCTAAAAATAAAATTTATGTAATAGCTGATGATGAAACTAAGTTAGAACTTATTTCTGGTGATGAGAAAACATTTATCGATTTCTTAAATTTTTCAACGCCTTCTAAAAATATTTTAAATGCGGAGAAATCATCTAAAATATTAAAATTTGTTTTTATCAATAAACCTGTGGATAATACATTGAGGCAGTATGGGGAGATTATTGAAATTGACGGCAAGGAATCAGGAATTGTAACTTTTAATGACGGGAGCTCATATTATATAGGCTATGAGATGATGCTTGGAGCGATAATGTCGGATTCTAAAGGAAACTATGACTGCATGAAAGACAAGGCCTTAGAACAACTGCAGCTAGTTTCTGATATTTACATAAGGAAATCTAATTTTTTATCACAGAAAGTGCAGGATCCAAACTGCGGATATGCTTTGATGAGCAGAACCTTAGGGCTGTTCTATAAATCTAATTCTGCTTCGGGTTTTGAGAATTTCAGACAAAATTTAGCTGATGAAAATTCAAATTTAAGGGGGTCTGGCTGTGTTCCGCTTTTCTAAAGGGCAGATTCAGATGATGGAAACTATTTCTGTTTTGGTAGTCTTCTTTGTATTACTATTTTTAGGAATTTATCTTTATTTTACTGCGCAGCATACAAGCATAGAAGAAACACAAGATGAATTCGCCAATACTGAGAGAACAGTTTTATTGGCTTTTGTGCCTTCAATGCCTGAGATTGTGTGCAGCAAATATGAGAGTCCAGATAATTGCGTTGATATGCTTAAATTATTTGCATTCAAAGAGAAAGTAATGAAGGAGAAATCAAAATATATGCCTTTATTTACCGGGTTCAAAGTTGTTGTGAGGATGGTTTACCCTATACAAAGTGATGTAGAATGTGATGCAAAAATGGTAAATAAAATGGAATGGCCGGATAATTGCGGAGTGTATACTCTTTATGATGAAGGCAAGAAAACTACGACCGTTGTCTCGACACCTTTATCATTATATTTACCTTCTGAGGATACGTATTATATAGGAAAACTGGAGGTCTATTCAACAGAATGAAAAAAGATATTGAATCTCCTGCAAGTTAATATGATTTCAAATATTTCTTATTTTCTTTTATATACCTTTTAATGAACCATTGGGCAAATATGCGTTCATTATTTTTTCTCTGCGATCTTTCAAGTGCATTATAATAACTGGCTCTGTTTTCATAAGTGATATCGAGAAGGGGATAATTGAATTTATGCAGTATAAAATTCATCATAAGCCGAGAAATTCTCCCATTTCCATCACCAAAAGGGTGTATAGTAACAAATTTTAAATGAACCATCGCAGATAATTCAACTGGGTGCATCTTATACTTGCTATTATTATACCATCTGAAAAATTCATCCAATAACGAGTTTATCTCTGAGGGAAAAGGAGGAGTGAATCTACTGCCAGAGATTGATACACCATGAGCACGAATCTTGCCAGCAATATCTTGCTTGGTACTGATGAATAATTCCCTGTGCCAATGCAAAATTAGACTCATAGTTAGATTTTTCTTGCAATTCAGCATCTCATAAAATACTTTTTTATGAGCCTCGGCTTCTTTTGCGTCCCTTACTGGCTTTTCTTTTGGACCTATTCCCTTATCAAGAAGATTTGCGGTTTCTCTCAATGTCAGCTTTGATCCCTCTATCCTCTGAGTGTCATAGGTGAATTTAATCATGAATGATTCCATCTCTTTAAGCTTATCTGAGGCAGGAGTTGCATTTGCTTCTTTAGAAAATTCCTGTTTAATATAGTCAAGAACCTTGTACCATTTTTCTCTGTCGATTTCATCGATAAAGCTTTTCTTTATATTTTCAATATTTCCTGGAACTTTTGCACCTAAGTACAGCTCTTTCTTTTTTATGAGGCTCCCTTCTCTGAAAGAGTGCTCCAAATAGTAATATTCCCTGTTTCCTATAATCCTTTTCTTTACGCTCACCATGAATATCCCTTATCCCTACAAATATTTAAATCTTTTCTTTTTTTTAAAATGTAGGGGTAAGATTAATATGCCTTTCGGAAAGAGGTAGTTGTTTTGTCAATAATCTTCTAATTGACTCCGTTTAGACAATGAAATTGAAAAATAATCTGAGCCATTCAGTCTTATTAAAATTCTAAAAAAATGGCAATAAGCTTTATTAATGTCTGGATTATTATATTATTTATGAGGCGAGCACAGATTGAAATTGTGGGGATGGTAATAATTGTAATACTTATTGTGATAATTGCTGTTGTGTTTCTAATGTTTCGTTTAACTCCTCAAAGTTCGAATATTGACAATGCAAGGTATAAATTGTTTGGAGCTAATTTAGTTAATGCTATAGGCAAATATACTCCTTGTGGTGAATCTGATATGAAAAAGATTTTAGAAGATTGTTATTTAAATTTGGATGTCTGCGGAAAGGATGCTTGTGAACTTGTGAAAGAAGAAGTGCCTAAAATAATGAATTCTCTTGGGTGGGATAAGCCTTACTATTTTAATTACCTGTTGAATAATCAGTCTATTGTTAAAATTAATGATCCCTGCAAGTATGGAATCACTTATGACACACCAATTTCTACTGGACCAGAAGGAACTTTCTTTGTTAATATTAAATTCTGCAGTAATACTACTTCATACTAAAAATAGTGTTTTTTGCGTAACCTATTTAAACCCCTTTTTAATAGTTGTTGTTTATGCGCAGTAGTCAACTCGTTTTGTTGATATAATGGGTTTATACGGGCTGTAGCCTTCTAAAACTTGAGAATTGAGGGTTTAATATGTTATCAAATACAGAAATATTTATAAAAGAAATCCGTCATTTATAGGTTTATGCCTAACTATGGTTAGGTATGGGTATAATGTTGAAAAACATTAGACTGCCCTGAAAATCAGGGTGGGAAATAAGAACACGGAGGTGTTTAACACATGCATGAAAAGTATGTACTAAAAGCTAAGAAAGCTATGAAGGTAGTTGCTGCTGTTGGTACAGGAATGGCAATGTTGGGTGCAACATTGACTGGCGCTATGGCATTGAAGCTAAGCGAGTATCCAGCTCCATTCGTTGACACAAATGGTGTCTACAATAGCAAAAACGTATTTGTTGTAGGTGATAAAGCAGATGCTGCAGACACATTAGGTCTGAGCCTGATCACAGCAAATATGCAATACCTAGCAAAGACAAAAGTCACATCTGGCGGAACAACTGTTTCTGTTACAGGTGGTAAGACTAATAAAATCGCATTAGGATGGAACATAACATCCGGTGTAAACAAGTTTGATGCTGAACTGCAGGACGATGATTTGGAAGGTTTCTTCGATGGAGAAATAACATTCCAAGGCGCTGCATATGACACATCTGAGAAGTTAAACTTCACAGGCGGTCCTTTACCTCAAACTTCGTTGACAAGCAGCGATGATGACTACAAGTCGGACATATACTTCGAGCTACCAGCTAGAAAAGTAATAAATTATTACTATGTGTTTGATGAAGCGATAAGTTTAAACGCATCAACAACCGCACAACCAGCTGAAATCAAGTTCTTAGGAAAGACTTTGAAAATCACAAATGTAGCGTCAACCGGAACTACGTTGACTGCTTATGTTGGTGAAGAGTATTACCTAACTGAAGGCGAGACAGTAACAGTTAACGGCAAAGAAGTAAAGTTGTTATCTGTTGGCTCAGCAAGTGTTTCAGTGAGCGTTGATGGCGTCACAAAAGTCATTAACACAGCCACTACAAACACAGTAAATGGACTAGAGATCACTGTTGACAGTGTAATCGCAAAGTCTAATGCTGGCGAGTCATCGGCTAATTTAGTAGTCGGTACACAATCTGCTGAAACATACGACAGCGGGGACGCATTTATTGGTGAAGACCAAGATGATCCTGACTGGGTATGGAGTATTGCAAATATATTTGCTGTAAGCACAGGTCAAATCCTAGGTGTGCAGAACGACAACTACTTTGATGACTATTCGGATAGCCCTAAAAAGGTTGGAGAATGCATCAGTATGCCAAACAGCTTTGCATCAGTTTGCTTAGACTCATTGTCTGTTCCAGATGATCAGTATAAGGCATTGACAATCGAGCTTGAGACAAATACAGACTTGAGTGATGCATGGGGATCTGGCGGAACAAATACCAGCATGTCAACTATCCACATAAGTACTCCATTAGACGAAGGACTTACTGTGCATGGTGCAAACATACTTGGGGACCAAAATGTAACCAGTGATGTAAAGACTAAAGAAGTTTGGATAGCGTACACTACGATGGTTCAATTCGGAGTAGATATGAATAGCACTCCAGCTATCTTCTACAAGGATAAGGACTCACCACATAAAATAAAATATGTGGGAAAAATGCAGAATACTACTGCCGATGCATGGTGGGCTGACTTTGCTAGTTTTAACTATGACCAGACAAAAGGAACAGCAACTAGTGGCAATATTCAGTTTGATCTCAAAAACTTTACTGCAACAGGTTTGACTTTAAGACTGGATATTGACGGAGACACTGCTGGAACTGATATGATGGCTAATGATGATTTAGCAATCAACTGGACAGTTACTACCGTAGCGGTTACTTCATTAGGTCCTGCAAAGGATACTGAAGAAGCAAGCGAGTTGGTAAGTGGTACAACTAGCATTGGTACAAAAGATGAAGACCATAGAAACGCTTATGGAATCAAGATATTGAATCCTAAGAGCCATGGTGCAAGTGATGAGGTTTCATTAATGATCCCATCTGACCAAGTCTATGCGAACATCGTCGTTAAAGGCCCAAGCGCTGTTGTGACAAGCGGAGGTTCATCATATGTACCTACGTCTATCAGTCCAGTGTCAAAGCTAGCAAGTGAAGTTTCAAGTCCGGCTTCCTATAACATCGTAGCTATAGGTGGTCCATGTGCAAACGCACTATCAGCAAGTCTATTCGGTGTGACTTGTGATGGCTGGGAACTAGCATCTGGTGAAGCAATGGTAAAGTTGGTTGAGAACGGTGACAATGTAGCAATGCTTGTTGCTGGTACAAGTGCAGCTGATACAAGAAGAGCTTGCAAAGCTGTTGCTGAGTATGAAACCTACTTGATGACTGTTGATAAAGCAGAAGCTAAGATCAGCGGAACTTCGAATAGCGACATATCAGTTAGTTAAACCTAACTAATATTTTTTTATTTTTTTTATTACATTGTAAGAATACCTTGCGCTTTAGCGCAGGGTAAACTAAATCTTCTTAAATTTTTAAAATAAAAATAAGAGTGCGCAACGGAATCGGCGCACTCACGTAATCCATTTAGTAAGT
>Ga0208375_1000669_pt1 | contig 46580 bp, 50 predicted proteins | sample RifOxyD1_FD_184038 | JGI IMG/M metagenome (GOLD analysis project Ga0208375, IMG submission 184038) | Soil microbial communities from Rifle, Colorado - Rifle Oxygen_injection D1 (SPAdes) | ecosystem: Environmental > Terrestrial > Deep subsurface > Rock core/Sediment | place: Rifle, Colorado... | reverse complement strand
CCAGGGCAAATAGCTTGATGATTTGCCGTGTTTTGGCCGCTGAAATTTTTGAACGCTTTGCATACCTGTTGAGTCTTTCCATGACTATGTCTAGCAGGTTTTATCTCTGCTATGCTAGTCAAGACCCTATATCTATAATACTTTAGGCGGTTTCAACTTGGCGTATTCAAAAAACCGAGCGAGGGAGCTGTAAAAGCCCCCTGGAGAGTTCGATTCTCTCACGCCTCCGCCAATGATGTCGTGCATTAAGGGAACAAAGTTCTAAGCAAGAATCAAAAAGCCTTCTGGGAAACAAGCATGTAACACTTGCAGCCCCCCTTGATTACATCCAGCGCTACTTTAAATTTTGAATTCTAAATGGTACAATCGCCCATCGCTCTCATCCTCTCTCCTTTGCAGAGGACTATCGGAGAGTCATTACATTGACATCTCACGGTATCATCTACCCTGCACCACCGGTTGGAAAAGTCGCTGATGCAGGGTACTAGTGCGGTCTTTGAAAAGTTAAAGGCCAGAGCAGGCAATTTGGGCAAATTACCTGTGAGTTTTGAAGTCGATTTTTGTGACTTTCAATTCACGCTTTTTACCGTCCGTTCTTTCGACACCTTCGATAAAGAATTTGTATTTGCTACCAGTCCTCAAGTCGCTGAAAAGTATATCATTTTGCAGGCGAATGCTCAATTTTTTCCCCACAGGCAATCCAACTTGTTTTAAATCGCTTTCGTCCATTTCTTCAATGCTGATATGGTTACCCGCCAACCGAGTGGAAGCAACTCGACCAGTGATCCAAAAACCAACATCTTTTAATTTATCAATCTGTAGTGGTTTGCTAATCCTGGCAAGAAAATCACGACTTATTTCAACTTTTTCCGGTTCAAAGCTAAAATCCAGACTTTCTCGCCTCCCTGCGGTACTACTGGAAACACCTAAACCTCCGTTGGAGACATGGGTTAGGGTCTTTAATAGATGGCCAATGGTCTTGGCCCCATACTGTTCCAGCAATTGCGAGGCATCTCGGTGAAGGCCTTCGCTGGCCTTTTTCATAAGGGTGTTTTCCATAGCCATTATTTCAAGCCAGTCTTCATTGACCTCTAATAACACCTTGAACGAGCCTGATGCAGCCATAGTTTGCTGATATTCTGCATCATCAGCAGCTTTGAATACACGAGACGGGAAATGAAATTTTTGGTAGCCAATTTGCTCGGCCAGTGCATTTTGAACCCTGAGTTTTTCAAGAGTATGATGCAACAAAATTTCAGCATCCATGCGATGCATATCTGCTAAACCACCATCGTATTTCAATTCAATTTCAGTCATTCGAGTTTTCCCTAAACCCTTTCCCGAAAATACTTTAGAAAAATTAGTACGGTTAGACCAAAGGTGAAAGTTATAACCATAAAGTACAAAATCTGAAATACCGGAGGCGATTGCCGACTCGCTCTGCCCTGTGAACTCTTCAATAAACTCCTCAGACTCAAGATCAGCCATAAAAATTATTTCGGCTACCGGTCTGATTTCAGCCCAAAATTCCTTTGGGGCTAGGAAATGTACTTCAAACACATCCGCTAGTTGTTTAACCGGATCAGGTAACACGTTCAAGGAAAACTCCATTTGCTGGGCACCACACAACATAGCATCTTCCACTAAACACAATAAAAAGGCGCGCTTCCTTTGAATATTCAGCACCATGCCCTGTTTAGCCCTTTCCAAGCCATCTTTCAAATTTCCATCTGGGACTTGCGCCATCATCAAGGCTAACGAATCGGCAGGTTTTTTAGGATCAATGTGGTTAAGCATAGGTCACTCCATTTACAGCTTCTCGAAAATAGCTCAAATGAACAACGCCATCATCAACATTTGAGAAAGCACGACGGAAAGCAGGTAACTTGCGGATTTGAATTAAATTGGGTGATTGGACCTTGAAACTGAAAATTTTCCCGCGAGGTTGTGACTGAGCGTACCTACTTAGTGCATTTTTTTTGTCGGATGCGGCCATGTAGATATCCGTTGTTAAAGGCCCGTGGGGGTTGTAATGACGTACCTTCCAAATATGTGCGTTTATGCTTTGAAAAAACGGAGATTTCCCCAGGGTCCGCTCAATTTTTTTTTGTGACTGGCTCCGTTGCGCCTGGCATAAATTCTCCCATTCGTCTCGGAGTTCTTTTGGTGTGCTGTTATTCTGAGGGTCAAAAATTGCCCGCAACAGCGCATGCGCCATCAAATGGCTTTGCCCGTTTAGCCTTACTTTTGCTTCATCGTCTCGAAAATCCTCGTGAAGGTAAACATACTCCTCATTGTGGTGCGTTGCACGGTGCAATTCAGTGTCCTTTGCCATAACTCTCCTTTTGAATAGGTAACACAGATGGAAAGAGATTTATCCAAGGAAAGTATGTTTGTAACTAAAAAATTTCTCTACTCATGCCCCTCCATCCCGCTTGGGGTCCCAAGCAAACTGAGTAAAACGCGCAAAAATAAAATCAGCCCATTCCTCGCCAGCAAGCCTGGAAGACCTCATCCGGGCAGCTGCCTGGAAGGTCAAACCTCGCACTTTATCCTCTAGGGATTTCCGTGGGTCGGCCATGACGCTGCCGGGCACGAGGAGGCCTTTCAGGGCGGTGTGGCGTTTGCCGGAGGGACAAGACAGGTCCACCCAGCACTACAAAAAGAGAAAGAAAAGTGCAGGGGGAAAACAAAAAGCTGTGGAGCCGATGATCAGAATCGAACTGACGACCTTCTGATTACGAAACAGATGCTCTACCAACTGAGCTACATCGGCTTTGGGGGTCGGCGGGGATGGTATCGGGTTGGATTGGGTTTGTCACCCCCCTACCGTGGGTTTTCACCCAGCTTGGGGCTTGGCCGAAGGGTGAGCCGGGAGTGGGACTGGTTGGGGAGTTGGGTGTTACTCTACCTCCCATTTTGGGTTTTCCGGGGCGGGGCGAGTTGGGGGTAGGGGCTGTTCCCGGTTGACCCAGGTCAATTCAACAGCCAAATGGTTGGGGTCAAAGGTGTAAATGGACCACAATGAGCCGTGGTCCACCGGCTCGCTGACCGGGTATCCAGCCCCGGCCAGCCGGTCGGCCAGGGCCAGCAGGTCCTCTTTACTCGGCCATTCCAGCGCCAGATGGTCTAGCCCAAAAGGCCCCACTACCGGTTCTCCGGGGTGGTGATAGGGCCTTGGCTCCACTTTGGGCCAGCTGAAAAAGCTGATCAGCTGCCGGTCGGTCAAGCCCAAAGACACCTGGGTTTCCTCCCCCTCCCCCAACCGGGCCACAACGGCTAGGCCCAACAGGTCCCGCCAGAAGCGCAAGGTTTCCGGCAGGTCTTGAGTGGCAAAGGCCAAGTGGTGGATGCCCAAAGGCGGAGTCGGAGGTAGGGTCATTTTTTCCTGGCAAGAGGAATAAATATACTTTATCCTATTCTTAGCTTATAAATAGCTCCGTAAGCTTTGCGACTCTTTTGACCTGAGGCCCAAGATGATTTCCGTGGACTCCAAGTGCCTGAACCTCTGCCAGGTCTGCGTCAAATTGGCCCCGGCGAACCTGCAAAAAGGGACCACTTCCGTAGAGGTCAAAAAACAGCCCGAAAGCCCCGAGGAGCTACAAGCCCTGGCCAAAGCCGCACAGGTCTGCCCGGTCGAAGCGATCCATTCGACCGAACCCTTCCACACCCCCTGAGGAGCCCCCCGATGAACCACCCCAAGTCCGCCGAGAGCAACAGCAACTTCGACCACCTGATTGACCGCTGGATCGGCATTGAAGAAGCAACCCTGGTCATGGTGGAAGACTACCTGGGGAAGTTCCAAAACCCGGTCTTTAACCTTCTGGTCCAAACCATCCAGGAGGATTCGGCGAGGCACAAAAAGCTGTTGGAGTTGATCCGCAACTCCGATGCCCGCCCCGAAGTGGTCACCCCGGAAGAAATGGGCCTGCTGGACCGGTTCATGGAAAAACATGCCGGGATTGAGGAGCAAAGCATCCAGGTGGCGGAGCTTTCCTTGGAGTCGGTGCGCTCGCCCCTGAACCACCTGCTGCTCCATTACCTGTTGGCGGACGAGAAAAAACACGATCTTTTGATGGAAGCCCTGGGGAACCTTCGGGCCAAATACCTACGGGCGACCTAAACGATCTGGGCCTTGATGTTCTCCGGGTCGTCCAAGAGGGCCTGGACACTAAGCCCGACCCGCAAAAAGGCCGGGTGGACCGAGAGCAGGTTGGTCAGGGCCGAGAGTTTGGGGCCCAGCTGCAAATGGTCCTTCGGCTCAAAAAAGAGCGGCACCAGCTCGGAAAGCTTGATTTGTTTGGCCGATTGGCCCAGCTGGTACCGGCCCTCCATCGGGCTGCCGGGGATGTCCATCATGTTGACCAATTCCTTGGCCACCAGTTTAGCCAGGATAAACTCCAGGCGGTTTTTGTGCAGCCCCAACTGGAAGTGCAACTGGTCAATGTCCTTAGGTCCCTCGCCCTGGTCAAAGCTTTTGGCCAAAAGTAGCAGGGTCTCCAGGGCATTGCAGAGCAGGGATTCGTCGTTGTAAATGTGGGCGGCGGTCAGGTAGTTGCGGTTGTGGTGGTGTTGGACCACATAACAAAGGGCCGAACCGGTCAAAACCACCATCCAAAGCACATACACCCAAATCAGCAAGACCGGGATCGCCACCAGGGAACCATAAATCACGTCCAGCCGGGCGAGTTGGGAGAAGTAGAACCCCAAGGCCTCGTTGGCAATCTGGATCAAAAAGGCGGAGAACAAAGCCCCGACCAGCGCTGGCTTGGCTCCGACCTTGGCATTGGGGATGTAGCTGTACAAGACCCAAAGTCCGCCCCAGCTGACCCCGAAAGGCAAGGCCCGGCTCCAAATCCCTTGGGCCACCGAATTGGAAAAGAGGTCCTTGATAAAAGGCAGGCTTTGCAGGTAGGGGGGGATCGAAAACAGCGCCACCAGAATGGTGGGGCCCAAAAAGAGGGTCATAAAAAAAGCCAGTCCGTTGGCGAACCATTTGCTCCGTTTGCGGGCATCCCAAATCAGGTTGATACTCCCGTCCACCTTGGTGTAAAGCAGAACCCCGGCCAAAAAGAGGGTCGGCAGACCAATCGCTCCCAAGGTCAAGGACCGGCGGGCCAAGGTTTCAAACTGCAAAAAGACGCTGTTGGCATATTCGGGGATAAAATACTGGGAGATGAAGTCAAAGATCCCTTCTTTGATCCTGCGGTTTTGGGTGATGTTGCCCAAAACGGAAAAAAAGATCGCTAAGATCGGCACTGCCGACAAGATGGTGGAGAACGCCAGACTTTGGGCCAAAGAAGACACCCGTTTGCGGACTATGTTGTCGCCCACGATCCGGGCAAGACGAAGGTAGCCGATGAAGCGGTTTTTCCGCCGAACCTGCTCGATCATCGCTTGGATTTCTTCTTTTCTGCTGGCCACCGCTGGCTCCAATAGGGTGATTCTCAGTTCCCCAGGCGACGGCTCACCTTGGAGATCAATCCTGGGGCAATGCAAACATCGGGACAATTTGCGACCACTCCCCCAAAGAAGCCAAAAAAAACTTCCCCCTCTCGCCCGGCTTGGGCTTTGTCTTCCCTTGGAGGATGGACGAACCGTTCCAAATGAGCGAAAAGGGAGGGGAGGGGCAAAAAATCCCCGCCGCCCCAAGGGGCTACCCAAAGGATTGTACCGGACCGGGAGCGCTTGGGGTTTGGTTTTGGACACAAAAACGTAAAATGATCGACACCCAAAAGATTGAACAGGACTGGGAACGCCGAGGTTTCAGCTTCGGGCAGTTTACCGACCCGCCGGGACAAAAGTGGGAGGACTACGTTCATGCGGTGGATGAACTGTGGCAGTTGGGCCATGGGGAAATCGAACTGGAAATCGACGGGACGATCCTGCACCCAAAGGTGGGGGAAGAGGTACTGATCAAAGCCCACCAAGTCCATTCGGTCCGCAACATCGGGCCCAACTACGCCCATTGGTATTATGGCTACCCCAAGGACTGAGTCCCGGCGATGATCCTCGAAAAATCCCTCACCGAGCCCTTGTGGCTTGAGATCCTGGCCCCCTTGTTTTCCACCCCCGGCTTTGCCTCGTTGGAACGGTTCATCGAGTCGGAGCTGGCCCAAGGCAAATCGGTGTATCCCACCTTGGACAATGTTTTTGCCGCCCTCAACCCCCTGCCGCCCCCAAAGGTGCAGGTGGTGATCCTGGGCCAGGACCCCTACCACCAACCGGGACAGGCCCATGGGCTTTGTTTTTCCGTCCCCAAGGGGCATCCGGCTCCCCCCAGTCTGGTCAATATCTTCACCGAGATCGAACGGACCACCGGCCGCCGCCCCCAAAGCCCCAATCTGGCACCCTGGGTCGCCCAAGGGGTCTTGCTGCTCAACACGGTTCTGACCGTCACCGAATCCCGGCCCGGGTCCCACAAAAACAAAGGTTGGGAGCCGATCACCGACCGGATCATTACGACCCTGTCCCAAAGGGCCGAGCCGGTGATCTTTTTGTTGTGGGGTGCTTTTGCCCAAGGGAAACGGGGGTTGATCAACTTGAAGGTTCACAAGGTCCTGGAGGCTCCCCACCCTTCCCCGCTTTCGGCCCACCGGGGCTTTTTCGGTTGCAATCACTTCCAACTCGCCAACCAACTGCTGGCCCAACAGGGCAAGCCTCCGATCCTGTGGGCCTAACATGGAACCGATCCTAGCCGTAGTTTTTGACTTTGACGACACCTTGGCCCCCGATTCGACCAGCGGGTTGATGCGGTTGGTGGGCTTTGAGCCCAAGGCCTTTTGGTCGGGGGAGTTTGAGGCCATGTTGGCCGAGGGGTGGGACCAAGTGCCGGGGTTCATGCACAAGTTGATTGCGCTTTCCGAGCAACAGGGAGGCCTGATCACCGCCGACTTTCTGGCCGACTGGGGCCGCCGCCTGCCCCTGTTTGAAGGGGTCACCGAGGTCTTTGGGCTGCTGCGGGAATACATGGCCCAGGCAGCTCCGGGGTTCCGGCTGGAGTTTTACCTGATCAGCAGCGGGATCGGACAGATCCTCAGGCACACCGCCATTGCCCCGGAGTTCACCGAAATCTGGGCTTCCGATTTTTCCTACAACGCCGCCCAGGCCATTGCTTTCCCCAAGCGAGTGGTCAGCTTCACCGACAAGACCCGCTACCTCTTCCAGATCAGCAAAGGCATCATCGGAGCCAAGGCCAAGGACTCCACCCTGGTCAACCAAAGGTTTGAGTCTTTCCGTATCCCAATGCACCAAATCCTGTTTGTCGGCGACGGCTACACCGACATCCCCTGCTTCTCCCTGTTGGCCCGAAAGGGGGGCGAGGCGATTGCGGTGTACCAGAAGGAACGGCCCGAAACCTGGAAAAAGGCCCGTGGTTTCGTCAAGGATGAACGGGTCAAGATGTTTGAACGGGCGGACTACCGGCCCGACTCCCCCCTGCTGGACAGCCTCAAGGGCCTCTTGGTCGAGATGGCCGAACGGGCGGGCGGCTAGCCTCCCGCCGCTTTGGCCGGGCCGCTTCATTCTAACTGGCCAGATTTGTTCCGTTCTTGTATCCTAAGCCCTTCCAATGGGAACCGAATCCAAACGCTTTTTACCCCCAAGCATGATCCACCGTTACAAACCACCGGCAAACCTTTTTTTTGGTGCTCTGGTCTTGGCCTTTTGGATCAAGTTCAACATCGTCCTTTTTACCTACAAGCCCTACACCGCCACCAAGTTCTACTTCCCCCTCTTTTTGTTGGCCCTGGGGACCCAACTGTGGCACAACCGGAAGGCCCAGGTTTGGAAGGACCCGGCCTTGGTCTCGGGGATCGTTTTTTTTATTTTGTTGGTTTTGCCCTTGGGTTACCTCCATTCCCCGGCGGAGGGGGCGGTGTACCGGCAATATGCCTTGAGCTTGGGTAGTTTTTTTGTATTGTTTGTGGGGGCCTTTTTTTTGGACCCCCAGGAAAAAGATCGATTGCTTTGGGGGGTTTGGGCTTTTTGCCTGATTGCCCTCGCTTACGTCCTGGCCCAGTTTCATTGGGGCCTGATTTACGAGCCCGGGCACTTCCGCGGGCAGGAGGCCTTTAACCGGCCTTACGGCATCCTAGACGACCCGGCCCACAGCGCCGGGGTTTACCTCTTGGGCCTGACGCTCACCGCTGACCGGGCTTTAAAAACCAAAGGGGCTTGGTGGCTTTGGGCCTTGGTACCGCCGTTTTTGTATGCCCTGTGGATCTCTCGGACCCTGGGGGCCTACCTGGGCGTAGCGGGCATGGCGGCGTTCCTGCCCTTTTTGGGGTTGTTGTTTTGGAAACGTCCGGGAGCCCGGCCCTTGGGCCTGGGGCTGTTCTTGTTTTGGTGTTCCTGGTTGCCAATCCTTTTGGTCATAGCCGACTTTTACAAACTGGACCTTTGGGGCCTGCGGGACTGGACCAAGGGAACGGAAAAGTTTTGGTCCTTTGAGCTAAGGATCGACTTGGTTTACAACAGCCTCAACATCTTTTTTGCCCATCCCTTCACCGGGGTTGGGCTGGCCAACGACTTTACCCAACCGATCCAATACCTTTACGCCAGCAGCTGGGACATCTACGGCAAGGGGCTGCACCTGCACACCACTCCCTTGGCGATCCTGGCCAACGGCGGGATCCTGGCGGCGGTGCCCTTTGGGGCCTTTCTGTTCTTCACACTTTTGTCTTACGCCCAAAAAATCATCTGGGCCTCCACCCAAAAAGAGCGGGCCAGGGCGATTTTGTGGCTGTCCTTTTTCTTGGGCCTCCAGTTTTTGAGCTTCAGCTTGTTGATGCTTTATTCGGTGACCTACTGGTTCAGCTTGATCCTCCCCCACCTTCTCTGGGCCGAAGAGCCCAGGATTCCTTGATTGTTGGCGGCGTTTGGGCTAAAGTCCCTGGGGCCAGGAAGGAACAAAAAACCCACTCCCCTCCCAACCATGACCCACAGAGTTCTTGTCACCGGCGGGGCCGGGTTCATCGGCTCCAACTTCCTGCACCACCTGCGGCAGATTGAGCCCCAGGCGAAGTTGCTGAACCTGGACAAGCTGACCTACGCCGGGAACCCCCACAACTTGGCAGGCCTAGCCGGGACCCCCGGCTACCACTTTGTCCAAGGGGACATCTGCGACCCGGACTTGGTGGCCCGGACCTTGGCGGAATTCGAGCCCAACCGGATCGTACACTTTGCTGCCGAATCCCATGTGGACCGGAGCATCGATGGGCCTTACGAGTTTGTCCGCACCAACGTCATGGGTACCTTCAACCTGCTGTTCCAGGCCAAAAACTACTGGCAAGCCCTGGCCCCCCAGGACCAGGAGCAGTTCCGGTTCCTCCATGTCAGCACCGATGAGGTTTATGGCAGTCTGGGCGAATCGGGGGCCTTCAGCGAAACCACTCCCTACGCCCCCAACTCGCCCTACTCGGCCTCCAAGGCCGGGTCGGACCACCTGGTCCGGGCTTGGTGGCACACCTACCATTTCCCGGTGATCACCACCAACTGTTCCAACAACTACGGCCCTTACCAGTTCCCCGAAAAATTGATCCCGGTGGTGCTACTCAACGCCCTGGCCGGGAAGCCTTTGCCGATCTACGGGGACGGGCAGAACATCCGGGACTGGCTTTATGTGGTGGACCACTGCCGGGGGATCTGGACCGCTCTGGAGAAGGGCCAGCTGGGGGAGACCTACAACATTGGCGGGAACAACGAACGGACCAACCTCCAGGTGGTGCACAAGCTTTGTGAGCTGCTCGACCGGATCAGGCCCAAGGCCCAAGGGAGCTACAAAGACCAGATCACCTACGTCCCCGACCGGCCCGGCCACGACCGGCGCTACGCCATTGATGCCACCAAGATCTCCACCCAGTTGGGCTGGCAGCCCCAGGAAGACTTTGACAGCGGCTTTGAAAAGACCCTACGCTGGTACCTGGACCACCCGGACTGGGTGGCCAACGTGCTCAACGGCAGCTACCAGATGCAAAGGCTGGGGCTGAGTTGCTGAAAGGAAACAACATGGCGGCACCCAAAGTATTGATCCTCAGCCACACCTCCCACCTGGGCGGCGCAGAGCGGGTGCTGTTGCGTTTTTTGGCCGAACAAAACAGTTTTTTCCCGGTTTTGGTGGTCCCGGAAGGACCGTTGGCCGAGCAGGCCTTGGGGGCCGGGTTGGTGGTAGAGCGCTCCCCCCACCTGGGCCGCCTCTTTCGGGAATCCAACCCCAATTGGCCGCTGGACTTGGCCCGACAGCTCAAAGGGGCGCACAAGGAGGTTTTGCGGCTGATCGACAAACACCAACCCCAAATCCTCCAAGCCAACGGTTTTTCCTCCATGCTCTACCTGCTCGGCCCGGCCACCTTGTCAGGGTTGCCGCTGGTTTGGCAGATGCACGACATCAAGATGGACCGCTGGGGCCGGTGGCTCTCCAAGGTCTTTGCCCAACGTGCGGCCCAGGTGGTGGCGGTCAGCCGGGGGGTGGCCACGGCTCTGGTGGGGCTGGGTGTTCCGGCCCACAAAATCAAGGTAATCTACAACCACATCCGGCCCGAGCACTTGGGTCAACCGGGGGGAGAGGTTCGGTTCCCTCGGTCTTCGGAGGTCCGGCTGGTGGGACTGATGGGGACCTTGGAACCCAGAAAGGGCATGGCCGAAGTGGTGGAGGCCTTTGCCCACCTCCAGGGGCAACCGGTCCAGCTTTGGATCGCCGGAACGGCAGAGGGACCCGCCCAAGAGGCCTACCGGTCCAAGCTGCTGTCTAGAATCGAAGCGCTGGAGCTGCAAACCCAGGTGCACCTGATCGGCCCGGTCCAACATACCGCCGGATTCTACCGGTCTTTGGACCTCTTTCTCCATTACCCCAAGTTTCCCGACCCCCTGCCCACCGTTTTGCTGGAAGCCATTGCCTTGGGGGTCCCGGTGATGGCCTCCGATTCGGGCGGCAATCCCGAGATCTTGGGCCAAGGTCGCTTTGGCCGATTGGTCCCGCCCAACCAACCCTCTGTCTTGGCCAAGGCCCTGCTGGAGCCCCAGCCCCCCTTGGCGGAGCCACAGCGGCAGGCTTTTTTGCAGACCTTCTCCCTGGCCGCCAAGGAACAGGGTTTTCAAGAGCTGTACGTTGGTCTTTTGGCCCCTAAAACCTAAAATCCGCTCCGCTTGCCACGTTTTCCCGAATTTAAAACAGTCTGACCGGTCCTTTTGTGGGTTTCTTTACCGACAAGTGGGGCCCGATTCCTGTGTCTTAAGCCCCCAATCCACTGACAAAAGGCTTTCTTTTTTTTGAGTTTTTCCCGTTACAATCCGCCCTAAAAACCAATCCGGCCCATCCCCTGCGACCCAAGCCCCGCCCAAGGCGGCAGTCTTCCGGGCCAAAACACCTGAAACCGGGCTTCGGGGACGGGGAAGGGGGACAATCCCACAAAAACAACAAAAAAAGAAAAGGAATTTTCTTTTAAACCAAGGTAGAATGAGGTATGGAAGAGGAAAAAGTTTACAACCCCTATACTGGAGGCTACGTGCAACTCCCTACCGCAGGGAAGGTCAAGAAGGAATTGCTCAACCGGACCACCCAAAGTTTTCGGGAAGCCAGGAATACGGACCCGGAACTGGTCATCAATGTGGTCCTGATCTTGTTGTTGCAGTTTTTGTTGTTCCGCTTTTTGGTAGGCTAACCCCGCCCTGGCCGTCCCGCAGACCAGAAAAACTTTGAGGGCTCAAGTTTTCCTTGGGCAATACCGATGAGAAAGCAACCGAAGTTTTCTCAACCTCAAAGGGAGTTGTTTATGGAATCCACTCGTGTACGTGAGGCCCTCAAGACCGCCATCCTTCTCTCCAAAGCCGCCACCAGCAGCCACAAGGTAGAAATCGCAGAAATCGGCGTAGTTTACATCAAAGACGGGTTTGCGGCCATCATGACCTTGGATGGACGTTGGAAACGTTTGACCGAAGAAAACATCGAAGCCCGCCTGGACGAACTTTTGGCCGACAGCCAGGAAGACCGAATCAAAGAAAGGCTCCAGCAGATGATTTTTGCTTGAGTAGGCCCCTTCCTTGGGAAAGGGGCAGTGGGTTTAGCCGGGCGTTTTCTCTGTCCCCTGCGGGTCTCGGGTTTTACATTCTTTGCAAGCTCGAAGACGGTAGGGCGGGGTTTCGGACTTCCCCCAGCCCGGTCCCGGAAAAAAATTCCTAGGACAGTCACGGTGCCAGTGGTACCAGGTGTTGTACTGGTTGTAATAGTAGCTTCTTGTTTGCAATTGGCGGTGCATTTGATCCTCTGTGCTTGGTTTGTTTTACCCCCTTCCAAACTTGACAGCGCCAGGATTCAGGAAACTTTCGCTCCCACTTGAGTCTCAAATTTTGCTCTTGTGTGGACGCAGTTGACCTTGGACCTGACTGTCGGGGTCAGGCAGGTGGAGAGCACAAAACGGGCCTTTATCAGGGGGGAGCCTCGGTTCGAGGCCAAGCTGGATGCGGGTTGGCAGAGGTTCTTTGCCCAACTTATTCTTCTTTATACCCAAATTCGGCCAACCGGGAACGGTTGTCCACCCAACCTTGGGCCACTTTGACATGGAGGTCCAAAAAGACTTTGGAGCCCACAAGGGTCTCGATCCTTCTCCTGGCTCCAGTGCCGATGGTCTTTAACATCTCCCCGGCCTTGCCGATCAATATCTTTTTGTGGCTTTCCCGCTCCACAAACACCGTAGCCCAGATCTTCACCCTGACCCCTTCCTCCTGAAATTTATCCACTACTACCGCCACCCCAAAGGGCACCTCTTGGTGCAGCCTACGGTGGATCTGCTCCCGGATGAATTCTCCGCAAAGGACCTTCTCGGGCAGATCGGTCACTTGGTCCAATTCAAACAAAGGTGGGGAAACCGGCAGGGCCTTGGCCAGCAACTCGGTCAACCCTTCCAACCCTCGTTTGGTCTGGGCGGAGATGGCAAAGGTTTCGGCAAAGGGGAACAGCTGGTTGTAAACCTCCAAGGACCGCATCACCTCGGCGGGGGAGTAGAGATCGATCTTGTTGAGCAGCAGGTAGGCCTTCTTTTCCAGCCCCGCCAACCGTTCTACAATTGCCTTGTCGCCGTTGCTCGGGTCTTGGTGGAGCAACAAAGGCTCACACAAGTAAAAAACCAGGTCCGACTCGCTGATGCTTTTGTGGGCATAACCAACAATCCGTTTGTGCAGCTCGTTCTTGGGCAGGTGAATCCCCGGCGTATCCACCAAAATGGCCTGGAACCGGTCTTCGGTCAGAATCCCCCGGATCTGGTTTCTTGTTGTTTGGGGCTTGTCGGCGGTGATGGAAATCTTCTGGCCCAAAAGGCTGTTGAGCAAAGTGGACTTGCCCACGTTGGGCCGACCAACCAAAGCGACAAAACCGGCACGGAAATTTGCTTCCATTTCATTGACCAGGGGATCAGGCTTGAACTTAGAGCCAATTTTAAAGCGAATCGGCAAAGAAACAGAGTAGGCGAAGAAAAGGGGATTGACAAGCAGCAAACCCTTCTTTAAGTTTACACATTCGCAGGAATCGAAAGAATGTTTTTGCTGGCTTAGCTCAGTGGTAGAGCGGCTGTTTTGTAAACAGCGGGTCGGGAGTTCGAGTCCCTCAGCCAGCACCAGACCCCAGGGGGGGAGATTCCCGAGTGGCCAAAGGGAACAGACTGTAAATCTGTCGGCTCCGCCTTCGAAGGTTCGAATCCTTCTCTCCCCACCAACGACCTGCGCTTTCGGTTTCTTACATTTTCTAGAGTTTCGGGCCCGGGTAGCTCAGGGGTAGAGCGTTTCCTTGGTAAGGAAAAGGTCGTCAGTTCGATTCTGATCCTGGGCTCCACACGTTTCACCAAAGAAGTTTAAGATGAGAGACATCATTCAGCTTCAATGCACCGACTGCAAACGGCGCAACTACAGCAAGACCCGCAATAAAAAAGCGAAGCCCCAGAAAATGGAGCTGAAAAAGTACTGCCCCTGGTGCCAAAAGCACACGGAGCATAAGGAGACGAAGTAATTTTTTTGTCTCCTGCAATCCAATGTAGGCCAGTAGCTCCAATTGGTAGAGCATCGGTCTCCAAAACCGAGTGTTGTGGGTTCGAGTCCCCCCTGGCCTGCCAAACTTTGAGGGACCAAGCCCCTTTTCGGATCAAGTATGTTTAAACGGATCGCTGGTTTTTTCGCCGAAGTAAAAGGCGAATTCAAAAAGGTTAGCTGGCCCAGCCGAGAACAAACCGTGCGGCAGACCGGCGTGGTCCTGATGATCACCCTGATTGCCTCGGTATTCCTGGGGATCATTGACTACGGGCTCTCCGAGGCCGTGAAACAGGTTATTCGATAGGATCGACTCAAAATGACCGAAGCTAGCTCTCCTTACAAGTGGTACATCATCCAGGCCTACGCCGGGTATGAAGAGAAGGTGAAACTTCTGCTCAACGAACAGCTCAAGATCAACAAAATGGAAGAGCTGGTCCAAGAGATTTTTATCCCTTCCGAAGAGGTTACCACCAAAAAGGGCGAGAAGGTCAGGAAGACCAAGGTCACCTACTTTCCGGGCTACATCCTGATCAAGATGAACTTGACCCAGGACCTTTGGCACATCATCCGCAACGTACCCAAGGTTTCGGGTTTTGTGGGCGGGGAGCAAACCAACCCCAAGTCGGTCTCCGAAAAGGAACTGGAATCCATCCGTGGCCAGATCTCTTCGGGGCTCAAGCAGCAGGAGATCGACTCCACCTTCACCATCGGCCAGACCGTGGCGGTGATCGACGGTCCTTTCGCCGAGTTTAACGGCGTGATTGATCAGGTGGACAAGGAACACAACAAGCTGACTGTTTTGGTCAGCATTTTTGGCCGCTCGACCCCGTTGGAGTTGAGCTTCGAGAAAGTCCGGTTGGTGGACTGAATTGAAGGCTAATAACGAGTCATTTTAGAGAACCGGAATGGCAAAGAAAATTACGGGCTACATCAAGTTGCAAATCCCTGCCGGGAAAGCAAACCCCGCTCCCCCGATCGGCCCCGCTTTGGGCCAGCACGGGGTCAACATCATGGAGTTCTGCAAGACTTTTAACGCCAGAACCCAGGCACAAGACGGCATGATCACCCCGGTGGTGATCACCGTTTATGCAGACCGCAGCTTTACCTTCATCACCAAAACCCCTCCGGTGCCGGTGTTGATCCAAAAAGCCCTCGGGCTGGCCAAAGGCTCGCCGGAACCGAACCTCAAAAAGGTCGGCAAGATCAGCGAAGCCCAAATCGAAGAAATCGCCAAGGTCAAACTACCGGACCTCAACTGCTATGACCTCCTGGCAGCAAAGAAAATGGTAGCAGGTACTGCCAAAAGCATGGGCGTTGAAGTCCCTGCTCCTTGGTAACCGACACTAGAACCTAAGAGACCGAATGCCAAACCTTTCCAAACGTAAAAAAGAGTGGCTCAAGGAGCTTGACCGCACCAAGAAGTACTCTCTCGAAGAAGCGATCGCTCTGGTCCAAAAGTATTCCACCGTCAAGTTCGCCGAGAAGGTGGACGTTGCGGTTCGTTTAGGGATCGACCCCCGCAAATCCGACCAAATGGTCCGGGGCTCTTGTATCCTCCCCCACGGCACCGGCCAAAAGCTTCGAGTTTTGGTGTTCGCCAAAGGGGATAAGGAAAAGGAAGCCTTGGATGCCGGTGCCGACTACGCCGGTGGCGAAGAGTTGGCCGACAAGATCCAGGCGGAAAGCTGGTTTGAATTTGACCGGGTGGTGGCTACCCCCGACATGATGGGCGTGGTAGGGAAGATCGGTCGTCTTTTGGGCCCCAAAGGCCTGATGCCAAACCCCAAGGTTGGCACCGTGACTTTGGACATCAAAACCGCCGTCACCGAGATCAAAAAAGGTCAGGTCCAGTTCCGTACCGACAAAGGGGCAAACGTCCACTCTACCTGTGGGTTGGCCAGCTTTGAAGTCACGGCGCTCAAGGAAAACGTTCAGGCCATCGTCGAAACCTTGGTTCGTCTCAAGCCCTCGTCGGCCAAAGGGACTTACATCAAAGGGGTGACCCTTTCCTCGACCATGGGTCCGGGGATTAGGCTCGAAGAAGGCCAGTTCCGCTAGTTTGTTGGGTTTACCCGGAGGCCTCCCGCCTCCGGTTGGTTCTTTCGTCCCCCTGGGGGCCGCAAAAAATTGACGGTTATTGAAGACCGCAGGTGCCCAGAAGGCTTAATCCCCTGCCGAGATGACCCCCGTCTGCAACTCGTTTGTGTCTCAAACGGTTGGTCCTCTCGTTTTCCTACAAAAGTCTCTTCAATACCCCCAAAAGCTCTTGGTCCAGAGTTAAAACAGGGCAGAACTCCCCTTTGAAGTTTTAAAGGGGAAAATGTTTCAACATTGTTAGGAGAATTCATGGATCGGTCGCAAAAAGAGCAACTGGTCGCCGAATTCGGGGACATTTTCAAAAAAGCCCAGTCAGGGGTCTTGGTTGACTATCAGGGGATCGGTGTCGAATCCTTGACCAGTCTGCGCAAGTCGCTTTTTGCTCAAGGGTCTCGGGTTCGGGTGATCAAAAACACCTTGGCCAAGATCGCCAGCAAAGGCACTCCCTACGAAGCTTTGTCCAAAGAATTCGTCCAGACCCGTGCCATTGTTTATACCGAAAAGGACGCAGTCTCCCAAGCCAAAGTCATGACCGAGGCCGTCAAGACCAACGACAAGTTGAAAATTGTCGCCGGTCTTTTGGTCACCGGCGGACAAGGTAAGTTGCTGAGCGCCAAGGATGTGGATGCTCTGAGCAAGTTGCCTTCAAGGGAAGAACTGTTGACCAAGTTGCTGTTCGTTATGAACGCCCCGGCAACCAACTTCGTCCGTACCTTGAACGAGGTACCCACCAGTTTTGTTCGCTGTGTCAAAGCCATCGCAGAATCCAAATCGTAACCACTGTTTTTTAGGAGAATTCCATGTCCGCAATCACCAAAGCCCAAGTTATCGAGTTTATCGCCAACATGTCCGTCCTCGACCTGTCCGAAATGGTCAAGGAAATGGAAGAAAAATTCGGCGTTAGCGCTGCTGCTGCCGTTTCTTTCGCCGGTGCCGCTCCTGCCGCTGCTGCTGCAGTGGAAGAAGAAAAAACCGAATTTGACGTGATCATGACCAGTTTTGGTGCCAACAAGATCAACGTCATCAAAGAAATCCGCGGGATCACCGGTCTGGGCCTCAAAGAAGCCAAAGACCTGGTTGAAGCTGCCGGTCCCGACTGCAAAGTCAAAGAAGGTGTTTCCAAAGACGAAGCTGCCAACATCAAAAAACAGTTGGAAGCTGCCGGCGCTGCCGTGGATGTCAAGTAATCAGGTTCGCCTGTAAGCCCGGCTGCCCCAAGGGAGCCGGGCTTTTTTTTTGCCCAAAAATTGGGGAAATCTTGGTTTTCATCGGGGGAAGTGGTAACCTCCCTTACGCTCATTCCTTGGGAATGCTCCTATGATGAAAAGACCAAGTTTTTAAAGACTACTTCCTTCCCACAGAGGTTTTATGGCCATAACTCTCCCAGAATTGCCCTTTCCCAAGACCGCCCTGGCTCCCTACATCAGCGCCAACACCTTGGACTTCCACCATGGAAAGCACCACAACGCTTATGTGACCAACCTCAACAAGCTGATCGAAGGCACCGACTTGGCCTCCAAGTCCTTGGAAGAGATCATCAAGGCCGTGGCCGGGGACTCCTCCAAAGCAGGGATCTTCAACAATGCCGCCCAGGCCTGGAACCACACCTTCTACTGGCATTGCATGAAGCAAAACGGTGGCGGTGAACCGACCGGCAAGATCAAAGGGATGATCGAATCCACCTTTGGCTCTTACGCCAAGTTTGTGGAAGAATTCAAAAATGCCGGAGCCACCCAGTTTGGCAGCGGCTGGGCCTGGTTGGTCCTCGAAGGCGGGACCCTGAAGATCACCAAGACCCCAAACGCCGACACTCCGATGGCCCACGGCCAAAAGGCCCTGTTGACCGTTGATGTTTGGGAACATGCTTATTACCTGGACTTCCAGAACCGCCGACCCGATTATTTGACCGCATTTGTGGATCACTTGATCAACTGGGATTTTGTGAATTCCAACCTTTAATTCGTCCCGGTTTTCTGTTTGCCTTGGCCGGGGGGAGAAGCTCCCGGTTGAGGCTTTTTTCTCCTTCTCTTGGGGTGCCCCACATGTCTTGGGAACAGCAGTATCTGGAGTTGCGGCTCAAAAACCAAATCTCCATTCACGACACACAGGTCAGTCCACAGGTCTTTGTGCAAGGCTTGGCGGAGATTTACAAAAATCTGTTTTTAGCGGTCAAGGAAGAGCAACCGGGGGCCAAAGTCAAGCTGGCCGATTTTGCGGTGGAATACCTCAACATCGCCCGGTCGGTCCACCAAGCGGGCCCCGAATACCAAGCCATCAAGGCCAAGATCATGCTCGACCTCAATACGGTCAAGGGAACCCTCTAGGGTTTTTCGCCCCACTGGGCCAAAAGCCGTTCGTAGGTTTCCCCCAGGATCTGCACGATCCGGTTGGCGGACTGCATTTTCTCCGGGTCATGGGCAAACCGGTCGGGGTGGTATTTTTTCAGCTCCAGTTTGCGGGCCTTTTTGAGCTCCTCCAGGGTCACCGGAGGGGTGAGGCCAAATGCGGCCAAGTCTCGTAACATGGCATCGCTGTACTTGCTCGCCCTGGGGGGCCTGGGTCCGAAGTTGAAGTTTGGCGGCGGTTCCGGGTTTGGTTGTTTGGCCTTCTGCCCCTCCCCAGCTTTGGGTTCTTCGATGCCCAGCCTCTGTTCCCAAGCCCGCAGCCCTTGGTCCAAGGCTTCGTAAAAACCGTCAAACTGCTCTTGCCCCAGACTTTTGAGTAACCGGGTAATCCTTTGGTTCAAATCCATCGGTGCTCCTGCCATTGGTCCCCTTTCCTTACTCCCACCGCCCTGGGAAGGTCAAGCCCGCCCACTGCTCGGGAGCCTGGGTAAAGCAGGACCCCAAAGTTTTATTATCCGAAAACCTCCGCCTCCTTTTCGCTTGGAAGATTGGGGAAAAGGCCGTAGAATCCAGAGCGGATTAACCTCTAGAGGAACCTCATGCAGCCCACACCCAAAAATCTGATCCTGATCCTGGCCCTGGTGCTTGGATTTGTCTTGGTTTACGCCATCAGCAGCGCCCCCGGCAAAGGCAAGGACGTACCCTTTTCCGCCTTCTTGAATCTGGTGGATGCCGGTCAGGTCACCGATGTGATCCTCAAAGGCACCTCGGTCACCGGCCGGACCCAGGCCCAGGAAGTCTTCACCACCACGATTCCCCGCTACTTTGCGGTGGTGCCGTTGTTGCACGAAAAAAGGGTGCATTTCCGCATCGAGTCGGGCGAATCTTCCAACCTCTTTTTTGCCATCCTTTCCAGCTGGCTGCCGATCATCCTGATCATTGGGGTTTGGGTCTTTTTTATGCGCCAGATGCAGGGGGGCAACAAGGTCATGGGTTTTGGCAAGTCCAAACCCAAAAAGACCGACGAAAACACCGTCAAAGTCACCTTTGCCGACGTAGCCGGGATTGATGAATCCAAGGCGGAGCTGGACGAGATCGTAGAATTCCTCAAAGACCCCTCCAAGTTTGAAAAACTGGGGGGCCGCATCCCCACCGGCGTACTGCTGGTGGGCGAGCCGGGGACCGGCAAGACCCTGCTGGCTAAGGCCATTGCCGGTGAGGCGGGGGTTGCCTTTTTCTCCATCTCCGGTTCCGATTTTGTGGAGATGTTTGTCGGGGTAGGGGCCAGCCGGGTGCGGGACCTGTTTGCCCAAGCCAGAGCAGCGGCCCCTTGCATCATCTTCATCGACGAGATTGATGCCGTAGGCCGCCACCGAGGGGCGGGCCTGGGCGGCGGCAACGACGAACGGGAGCAGACCTTAAACCAGCTTTTGGTGGAAATGGACGGCTTCAACGGCAACGAAGGGGTGATCGTTGTGGCCGCCACCAACCGACCGGACGTACTGGACAGCGCCTTGACCCGGCCCGGCCGGTTCGACCGCCAAGTGACCGTGCCCAAGCCAGATCTGGCGGGCAGGCAACGGATCCTCCAGGTCCACACCAAGGGCATCACTCTGGACAAGGACGTGGACCTCAAAGTGGTGGCCCAGGCGACCCCAGGCTTTACCGGTGCCGATTTGGCCAACTTGGCCAACGAAAGCGCCTTGGCGGCGGCCCGGAAAAACCAGGCCACCGTCTGCATGGCCGACTTTGAGGAAGCCAGAGACAAACTGATGATGGGCAAAGAGCGGCGCTCTATGGTCATCCCGGACAAGGAAAAGCGGACCACCGCCTTCCATGAGGCCGGGCACGCCCTGGTGGCCGCCTTGACCCCCGGCGTTGACCCGGTCCACAAGGTGACGATCGTCCCCAGAGGCCGGGCCTTGGGGCTGACCATGCTCCTGCCGACCGAAGACCGATACTCCCAACACCGCAGCCAACTGGTGGGGATGTTGAGCATGATGATGGGCGGAAGGGCCGCCGAAGAGATCATCTTCAACCACTTCACCACCGGTGCCAGCAACGACCTGGAACGGGCCACCCAAGTGGCCCACAAGATGGTCTGCAACTGGGGCATGAGTGAGAGGGTGGGGCCGGTTTATCTGGCGGTCGGCCAAGGGGAGGTCTTTTTGGGCCGAGACCTGATGAAGAAAAAAAGGATCAGCCAGTCTTCGGCAAGGCTGATCGACCAGGAGGTCAAACGGATCGTCAACGATGCCTACCAACAGGCCAAGTCGTTGCTGCAAAGCCACCTGGAGCAGCTCAATCTGGTCACCGAGCGGCTGATCGAACGGGAGACCATCGACGGTTCCTACATTCTTGAGGTGTTGGGCAAACCGGCACCGGCCTGAGGGATGGAACTGCTTTTCTCCCTGCCTGCTCTGCCTGCCCAAGCGGTGAGGGAACACCTCACCCTTTGGTTCAACCGCCCCGCCATTCTGCCGCCTCAAGGCGAACCTTTGGTCTTGGTCCTGGGGCAGGCGGCGGACCTGCCTCGTGGTTTTGCGGCGCTGCAAGCCCGTTTCCCGGACCGCTTTTTTTCCCACCCGCCCTTTTTTGCCCTCGCCTTGGGCTTCTCCACTTGGCCCGGATTGAGCGGCCAGATTGCCCAAGAGGCACCGGACTTTTTTGAGGCCTTGGCCGAGGCGCTCCAGCCCAAACCGGCCACGTTCCGGCTCCTAGACAGGGAATACCTGCCCCAAGAGCCCCAGGTGATGGGGATCTTGAACCTGACCCCCGATTCCTTTTACGACGGAGGCCAGTACAACCGCCTGGAGGCCGCCTTGGACCGGGCCAGGACCTTGGTCGAAGAAGGAGCGGACCTGTTGGACCTGGGAGGGGAATCCACTCGGCCCGGCTCGGAACCGGTCAGCGTCCAAGAGGAGCTCAACCGGGTCTTGCCGGTCTTGCGGGCGATCCGGGAGCGGTGGCAGATCCCCCTTTCGATCGACACCACCAAACCCCAAGTGGCCCAGGCCGCCCTGGCCGCCGGGGCGAGTTTGGTCAACGATGTCTCGGGGCTTTCCGGGGGCAAGGAAATGGTGGAAGTGGTCAACCAAGCCCAAGCGGGATATGTGTTGATGCACACCCAAGGGCAGCCTAGAACCATGCAGCAAAACCCCAGCTACCAAAATCCGGTGATTGAGGTGTACCGATTTTTCCAGGACCGTTTGGACTTTTGTTCCGCTCTGGGCCTCAATCGAAACCGGATTCTACTTGACCCTGGGATTGGTTTTGGTAAACTGCTGGCACACAACCTAGAACTGTTGCGAATGGCGGCGGCGTTTACCCGGACCGGGTCGTTGACCCTACTGGGGACCTCCAACAAGTCCTTTTTGGCCAAAGCCCTTGGCCTAGACCTTGAGGAACGGGCTGCCGCCAGTTTGGCGACCCAGGTCTTGGGGTTGGTTTCCCAGGCCAGTTTCTTTCGGGTTCACCAAGTCAAGGAAACCAAGCAGGCGCTCGCTCTCGCTCGTTTATACCGGAGTTTTGGCCCTTCATGATCGATTTGCTTTCTTCCCTTCGTTGGCAGGACTTGGTGGACATCGCCCTTTTGACGGCGATTTTCTACGGGTTCATTCTGCTGTTGCAGGGGTCGAGGACGGTCCAGATTGCGGCGGGCTTTTTTCTGGTCGGGGTGATCTATTACCTGACCGACCTCTTGGGGTTGGCGGGGCTCAACTGGCTGTTGACCAACCTCTTTTCCTCGATCGTGGTGGTCATCATCGTCCTATTCCAGGCGGACATCAGGAAGGCCTTGGCCCAGATCGGCACCCAGACGTTTTTTAGGGACTTCAACCCCCGCAAGGCGGTCACCTTGATCGACCAACTGATCAAGGTTTGTGAACACTTCGCCAAAACCAGGACCGGAGCGCTGATCGTCTTGGAAAAGGACATCGGCCTCAAGGAATATTACACCAACGCCACTAGGCTCGATGCCGTCTTCAGCCCCAAGCTGTTGGCCACCATCTTCAACACCCATGGCCCGCTGCACGACGGGGCCATCGTCATCGACAAGAGCCAGCATATCTCCCATGCCGGTTGCATCCTGCCGCTTTCCAACCAAGAAGACCTTTCGGGCAACCTGGGCACCCGCCACCGGGCGGCGCTGGGCCTCTCTGAGGTGTGCGATGCAGTGATCCTGGTGGTCAGCGAAGAAAGGGGCGTGATCAGCATCGCCAGGGGCGGAGAACTGATCCCCGGCGGTTCGGACGCAGAGTTGCGCAAAAAGATCTACGAACTGTACATGAACAAGTCCCAAGACAGCCGACCCCCAGAACCCAAACCGGAGGCAAAGACCGAAGCCAAAGGGGAGGCAGCTCCATGAATCAGGTCAAAAAAAACCTGCTGCTCAAGGTCCGAAACCTCTCCCGCAGTTTTGGAGTGTTGAGGATCAAAAACAACTTCCTCCAAAAAGCGTTGGCCTTTTTGCTGGCTCTGTTCGTTTGGGCGGTGGCTCCGACTCCCTCCAAAAACGGCAAGACCGAGATTCAGTTTTTTGTCCCCATCACCTACATCAATGCGCCCAAGGACCTAGAGATCACCAGCCAGCCTTTGCAAACGGTCAGCATCTCGGTGGAGGCGGTCTCGACCAGCCTCTCTCAGGTCCACCCCAGCAATTTCCAGGCGGTGGTGGATTTGGCCGGTTCGGTGGCCGGGACCAAAACCTACAAGATCCAAGACGGCAACCTCAAGATCCCCAGAGGGGTCAAGCTGGTTTCGGTGACCCCCGAATCGGTGGATTTGACCTTTGAAGAGGCGATGGACAAGGTCCTGCCGATCCACCCGGTTTTGGTGGGCACCCCGGCCAAGGGATTTGTGGTCGAAAAGGTGGCGGTCCTGCCCGAGAAAATCCAGGTCCATGGCTTGGCCAGCGCTCTCAAGGATCTGGAGCAGTTGGAAACCAAGGCCCTGAACATCGAAGGGGTGGACGGGGAGATTGAAATGTATGTCCAGGTCAACTGGCCCCCCGGTGTCAAACCGGTCTCGGCCAACCAGGATGCCTTTACCGCCCGAATCCAGGTGGGCTCCGAACCGACCAACCGACGGTTTGACCTGGTCCCCATCGGGCTGGTCAACCAAACCTACGTGACCAGGTTTAACCCCAAATCCCTGCACATCGTAATCCGAGGCCCCCGAAGTTTGGTGGAAAACATGAACCCAGAGGACATCCAAACCTTCATCGACCTTAAAAACTTTCCGCCCGGCACCTACAAACTCAAAAGCCCGGTCGTCCGGCTGCGGCCCGAACTGAGCGTCCAGGAGATCTGGCCTCCCATCGACCTTTGGGTCCTCAACCAAAAAATCTACGAATGACCCTACCGATTTTACATGTCAATGTGGACCACATCGCCACCTTACGCCAAGCAAGGCGGACCATCGAGCCGGACCCGGTGTACGGGGCTTTGGTCGCCGAGCAGGCGGGGGCACGAGGGATCACCGTGCACCTGCGGGAAGACCGTAGGCACATCCAGGACCGGGACGTGGAAGTGCTTCGGCAGGTAGTCCAGACCAAGCTCAACCTGGAAATGGCCGGGACCGACGAGATGGTCAAAAAGGCATTGTCGGTCCGCCCGGAGATCTGCACCCTGGTGCCAGAAAAGCGGGAAGAGGTGACCACCGAAGGGGGGCTCAACCTGCTGGGCCAAATGGAACACCTCTCGGAGGTGATCGCTCGGCTGCAAGGGGTGGGGATTCGGGTCAGCCTGTTCATCGACCCGGTGGATGCCCAAATCGAAGCCGCCAAAACCCTCAAGGCGGACGACATTGAGCTGCATACCGGCGAATATGCCCACGCCAAAGAGTTGGAAGGCCGGGCCTTCCAACTCAAACGGCTGCAAGAAGGGGCGAGATTGGGCCAGGAATTGGGCCTGCAGGTAAACGCCGGCCACGGCCTGACCTACTTCAACGTAGGCCCGGTGGCGAAGATTGTGGGGCTCAAGGAATTGAACATCGGCCACAGCATCATTGCCCGGTCGGTGTACGTAGGCATGGCGGCGGCGGTCAGAGAAATGATCGCCCTGATCGGAGCACCCTAGAGGGGGCTTCCCTACTCTTTGGGGTAATTGTCCAAGGGGATGATCTTGGCGCAGTGACCCATCTTGTCGTTGAGGGTCTTAGTGATCACCGGGCCTTCCCGGCGCATGTCCAATTCCCGTTGGATGTTGGATTTAAGGCACCAGTAGGTGACATCTCCAGCATGTTTTAAGATACAGCGGATGTTGGAATCCAAACAAACCTGGGGTTTTTTGTAGCCCCCCACCTCATCGTTGGTCTTGGCCCAAAGTTGCGGGCTGAGGGCCAGAGCGAGGCCCAGGAGGGTGAGAATCAATTTCCAGGTCTTCATCGGTTCCGCTCGAAGGGGTTGTTGGAACCGGGGCTTGGTGCGCTTGGAGCTGCCGCCGGTCCGTTCTTCTGAAGGTAATTCAAAGAACATGCCTTCTTGGGGATAGTTTCTTAGGGAGGGAGATTCAACCCAGCGGTTGCCGCCCTTCAAAGGCGCGGGCCAGAGTGGCCGCATCGGCAAACTCCAGGTCGCCCCCCGAAGGCATCCCCCGGGCAATCCGAGAGACCTTGATCCCGGAGCGGGCGAACAGGTCGGTCAAGTAATGGGCGGTCGCTTCGCCTTCCAAGGTGGGGTTGGTGGCCAAGATCAGCTCCTTGACCTCCCCTTCTTCAATCCGCCGCTCCAACTCGCCGATCCTCAAGTCTTCGGGATAAACCCCCGAAAGCGGGGAAATCGAGCCACCCAAGACATGGTACATCCCCCGGTAAACGTTGCTTTGTTCGATGGTGAAGATGTTGCGCCCTTCTTCGACCACACAGAGCATTTCCCGGTTGCGTCTGGGGTCGGAACAAAGGGAGCAGCGTTCCCCTTCACAAAGGCCAAAACAAACCGGACAGATCCCGATCCGGCTGGTCGCCGCCTCAATGGCCGCCGCCAAGGCCAGCGCCTCGGCTTTGGGCTGATTGAGCAGGTGAAAGGCCAGCCGTTTGGCCGACTTTTTCCCTACCGAAGGCAGCTTGGACAGCTCTTCGATCAGCCGCAACAACGAAGGGGGCAACATTACTTCTCCCCTCCAAAGGGAAAGCCCATCTGGGAGAGTTTGGAGAGGTCAAAATTGCCGAACAGATCGTTGAGGTTGCCGCCGCTGCCCAGTTCCTGGGCCTTTTTGAGGTTTTCGTTGACCGCCGCTCGGATCAGGTCTTCCAAGGTTTCCTTTTCCTCCCGTTTGATCACTTCCGGGTCAATCTCGATGGACAACAGTTCCAGGTTGCCGTTCATCACCGTTTTGACCATGCCTCCGCCCACTTGGGACCCAACGGTCCGTTTGCCCGCCTCGGCCTTTTTTTGTTGCATCGCCTTTTGTAATTCCTGGGCCTTGCCCAAGATTTCGTTCATGTCCATGCCTTTAAACATCGTCAGTCCTCCTTCAAGTCCAGTTCAGGGAAGTTTTTGATTTTGCTGTCAGGAAAAGCCTCCAACAGGTTTGTCACCTGGGGGTCCAAAGCGGCCCTGGCCTTCCGCTGTTCCAACTCCGACTCCCGTTGGAGCAGTTCTTTGGCCCGGAGCGAATCCGCTTGGCCTTCGGAGCTTTGGACAAACTCCAGCTTCGGAGCGGCACCAAAATAGCTCCGGGCAAAGCCGGCCAATTGTTCCCGCTTCTCCGGGGTATAAAGCGAGGGGTTTTGGTTGCCGATCACCAGCTTTTGTGGGCCAAACTCCAGAGCCACACTGGCCTTGAGGGTGGCCACCAGATTGGGGGAGCCCATTTGGGCAAACCGAGCGACAAAGTCGGGCCAGTTGGAGTCCCCTTCCCCCTCAGTGGCCACCGCTACGGCCGCCCAGAGGGTGGGGGTGTCCCGGCCATTGGGCAGGGGGAAAAACTCGGTTTCCTGCTCCAGGTCCACCGCCTCGACCAGCGGCGGTCGTGGGTCCGGCCCGGCTTCCCGGTCATCCGGTTCAGTGGGTTCCTCGCCCCGCAGTTCGTCCTCTTCCTCCGCCCAGTCCTCGGCCCTCGCCCTCTTTGGGGGCGTAGGGTCCAGACCTTCCATCTCTTCGGGGCTGGGGTCGTAGTCACCGTCGTCCTCTTCCCACAGGTCTTTACCCACAGGGGCAGGAGGGGCCAGAGGTCCGGCCAGGGAGGGTTCAAAAGCCTGGGTTTCTTCTTCGTCGCTCGCCCAAAAGGGGGCCGCCTCTGGAAGAGGGCTCACCCGAGCCGCAGTCGCCGCAACTGTTTGCGCCGGGGCTCCAACCAAGGCCGCCACCGGGGAGGGGGCTGCCGGAGCGGGTACCGCCGGAGGTTCGGGGTTTGTCGCCCCCAAGGGAGGTCGCTCCGGCACCGGAGGAAGAACGGGAGCCACCAGAGGTTCGGGGTTTCGGGCCGGGGGTGGGCTCACTGACCTCAAGGGAGGAGCCGGGGACAAAACCTCGCCCGCCGAGCTGGGGGCCTCCCAGGTTTCCTGGACCGATGGCTCCGAATCTTCCGGCTCTTCCAGTTCCAGCGGCTCTTCGGGCGGCTCCATCTGGGACAGGGCTTCCAGTTCCTCCCGGTCCGGCGGCTCGGGCAGGGTGGAGACCGGTTCGGGGGCGGGTGTTTGCACCACAGGTTCAGCCAGGGCCTGGTTGGGCTCCGGTACCGCCGGTGTGGCCGGGGCCGTAGGGGCCGGTTCCGAGGTTCGTCTTTTCCCGGCCTTGGCCTCGCCCATCAATCCCAGGATCTCCGCCAAGCCCCGAACCTGGGCCAATCGGCAGATTTTGACCAACGCCATTTCCAGAGCCAAGACCGCCTGGGAACTGCGGCGGATCTGATGCTCCGTTTCCAGCAGAATCTGGAACACCTGCTGCAACCCGGCGGTGGTGCAGGATTCGGCCAACTTTTGGTAGAGCGCCATTTGTTCGGGCAGCAGCTCCCGCCAACCCAACTTGTCGGGCGGCAGCTCCTTGACCAGACTCAGGTCCTTGACCGCCGTCATCAATTCGCTCAAGAGTCGGTCGAGGCTCCGGCCTTTTTTCAGTTGGTTTTCCAGGCTGGCGAGTACCTGCCCCAGGTCCTTGTGGACCAAGGCTTCCACCATCCGGTCCATCTCCTGGGCCCCGCCCAGGCCCAACAAGGTGACTACCGAAGCCTCCTCCACCTGGGTGCCGGAAAAACTGACCAACATGTCCAAGGTGGTCAAAGCGTCCCGCATCCCGCCCACCGAAGCCCTGGCGATCAACCGCAGGGAATTGGGACTGATTTTGATTCCCTCTTGGGCCGACACCTCTTCCAAGTAGCCCACCATCTTGGTCTGGGGGATGTAACAAAAGTCAAACCTCTGGCACCGGGAGACCACGGTACTGGGGATCTTGTGCGGGTCGGTGGTGGCCAGGATGAACTTGACGTGGGAAGGCGGCTCTTCGAGGGTCTTGAGCAGGGCATTGAACGACTCGGTGGTGAGCATGTGCACCTCGTCGATGATGTAGGTCTTGTACTGCCCTTTGGAGGGAGAGAACTTGACCGACTCCCGCAGTTCCCTAATGTGCTCAATCCCCCGGTTGCTGGCCGCATCAATTTCCATCACGTCCGCCGAAATCCCCTGGTTGATCTCCAGGCAGGATTCGCAGCGGTTGCAAGGTTCAAATTCTTGGGGGTTGGCGCAGTTGAGCGCCTTGGTCAGGATCCGGGCACAGCTGGTCTTGCCCGTCCCTCTGGGGCCGGTGAACAAGAAGGCATGGGCGACCCTTCCGGTCTTGATGGCATTGATCAGGGTCTGGTGGATTGCCTCTTGACCGATCAGGTCAACAAACCTCTGGGGCCTGAGCTTTCGGGCTAGGACGAGGTAAGACATGGACGACCTTTGTCGAGGCTGGTGGTTTTAAGTGATCCGCGCACATCTTCAGGTGTTTAGTGCTGCTTCCTTTCGGACCTGACACGATTCACCCCCTCCAATTGCGCGGATCACCCAAACTGCTGGCGGAGAGAGGGGGATTCGAACCCCCGATAGAGTCTCCCCTATACACGCTTTCCAGGCGTGCTCCTTCAACCACTCGGACACCTCTCCGCAAGGTGTGGGATCTTGTATCCCTTCTGCTGGTGCACCTGGAGGGATTCGAACCCCCGGCCTTTGGCTCCGCAAGCCGACGCTCTATCCAACTGAGCTACAGGTGCAACGTTCTTTCCCGCCGCCTTTGGGGCTACGGTCCAAACCGGGGAGTGAGGCCCGGCTTGATCGATCTGTGATCCTAAAAAAACAAACCCCAATTGTAAAGCACCAATTCCAGGGTATGCTTCTTGGGGCCAGGGCGCTCTTTCTCTTTACGGCGGTGCTCCAAACAGTTAGGTTGGAGTCAAACCCTGTTATTCAAAAGGATTGACCGTGAAATTTGCGCTGCCCAAAGTCCACCCCAGCTATGAAACCCTGCTCGGGGAGGTCCATTCCCGGCCTTTTCCTACCCTGCAATGCCCCACCAGCGTAGTCCAGCTGACCTTGCTACAAGGTTGGCTCTCCAAATCGGCAGAGGCGGACCACCTGGAGCGGCTGTGCAAGGAACTGGAATGCACTCCGGTGAGCCACAGCACCCGGAGCTTTCGGGCCCAGATCGGGCACCTGGAGGTGCGGATGCAACGACACCTGGAATTTTCGATCTACCAATTCATCCGTACCACCGGGGGGTCCCCGTTCAGCGAAAGCCCCCTGGAGATGTTGCCCCCCGGTTGGCTGGAAGGGCTGTCTGGGGAGTTGATTTCGGCGGTCTGGCTGGAAGCCGAACCTTACGGCAAAGACCAAACCACTACCCCCGAACGGCTCCACCAGCTTTTGGGCGAGGAATCCCCCAAGGGCTCGCTGGTCCGCTCAGGGAAAACCATGGTTTGGAGCAATTTTCTACCCGATGAAAATGGTTTTGTCCGCTATCTGGTGCAAAACAAAACCCTTGGCTCCGCCCAACTGGGCCGGTTGGTGCAACGGCTGTTGGAGGCAGAGACCTACCGGTTGCTTTCCTTGTTGGCCCTGCCGATGCTCAAGGACATCGGACCCATGTTGGACCGGATGGAATACTCCATGTTGCTGATCAGCGACCACATCCAACGGATCAACAGCATCGACGACCAAAAGAGCCTCCTGGCCAAACTGAGCGCCCAGGCGGCAGAGGTGGAACTGCTCCGGTCCAACGACTACCGGTTCAGCGCTTCCCATGCCTACTTTGACCTCTACGATGAACGACTGGGGGAGCTGAAGGAAGAAAAAATGGAAGGGATTCTGACCTTTGGGGAATTCCTCAACCGCCGGATGGGCCCCGCCCGCCGGACCATGCGCCACTCCCAACAGCGGCTGGCCGACTTGAGCAGCCGGATCGGCAGCGCTCGGGAACTGTTGCAAACCAACATCAACATGACCATCGAACACCAGAACCAGGAACTGTTGCTGTCCATGGAAAAGCGCAGCCACCTGCAACTGAGGATGCAAGAAGCGGTGGAAGGGCTCTCCATCGCCGCCATCAGCTATTACATGGTAAGTTTGGTCAAGTATGTCTTGGAGGGGCTCAAGACCATTGGAGTGCCGCTCAACAAGGAAATGGCCACCGGTCTGGCGGTGCCTTTGGTACTGCTGACCGTTTGGTTGGCAATCCACAAGATCAAAGACCATGTCTTGGGCTCGGAAGAAGAGGAACACTAGGGGGTAAAGGCCACGACCTCCCTACCGCCCCAAACCACCCTCATTTGAGTTAAGAGAAATCATGTCCCTACCTTGGTGGATCAAACTCTTGTTGACCGGAGCGATCGTCACCGGTGCCTCCGAGCTGGCCAAACATTCCGGCCGGTTGGGGGCCTTGGTCATGGTCCTGCCCTGGATCACCCTGAGCACCCTCTTTTGGCTGGAGTCCGAAGGGCAAGGTCAGCTCATCTCCCCATTGTTGCGCTCCGGGTTTTGGTACCTGTTGCCCAGTCTGCCTTTGTTTTTGGTTCTCCCTTGGATGCTTGACCGTGGGTACGGGATTTGGACCGGCTTGGGGGCCAGTTGCCTTTTGGCCGTCACCTTGTTTCTGGCGGAGCAATGGATCTTGGGCCGGTTTGGAGTGGAGCTGTAAGCTCGCTCCCCTGCCACTCTCGCTCTACAAACCCCAATTGTCAGCCCCCCAAAACTCGGTTACAATGAGGTGCGAGGCCGGCCCCCTCTGGCCGAATGCCCCGGCCTACCCCAACTTCACCCACAGGAGGCCCCATGGAAGCCGAGACCCAATGTTGCCCCCCTTTTGACCCTACCCCTTGGGACGAAACCACCTTGGACTTTGCCGGAAAGTGGTTTGTCCAGGACCGGGTGCGCAGTTTTTTCCACATCCCCCTCAATTTTGGTGCCGTTATGACCCGGATGATGGACTTGGTCCTCCAGGCCCAGGCGAAGCCTGGGGAACAGATTATCTTGAGCGACGAAACCTCCCTTTGGGGGTCGGAGGTTTATGTTTATGTCACCAAAGAAGTTCCAGGGGCCCGGATGCGCCGGATCGAGGGCCGGTATTTTTCCAAGGCCTTTGACGGTCCTTACGGCCAAATCGGCAGGTTTTGCAAGGAGATGAACCAACTGCTTGCGGCCAAAGGGTTTCCCCAAGGTCACTTTTTGTTTGGTTACCCTCTGTGCCCCAAGTGCGCCAAAAAATACGGCCACAACCCGATCCTGATCCTCTCTCGGACTGATGGAGGGGCCTAGGCGGTCTTGAGGCCCCCCCCTAAAAGGGGCAACATCAAGCGTATTTTGCCTCCTTTTGCCCCAACCGGCCTAGGTGCAACGGGAAAAGTCAAAAAATCTTGCATTTTCATCTAACTGTTATCATTTATTTTAGATACCTACTCGACTGACCTGATCAAATTAGTCCGAAGTTTTCTTTGACAGCCTTGGAGTCCTAAGGATAAAACCCCTATAAACCGTTCCCCACTAACCCTGTTCTACAAAAGAAACATGTCCAACTTAACCAAAAGCGACTTAACCGCCCAAGTTGCAGAAGCAACCGGCCAATCCAAAGCCAGTTCCGAGAAAGCAGTCAACGCCATGATCGAAGCCATCAGCGGTGCTTTGGCTCACGGCAAGACCGTTACCTTGGTTGGCTTTGGTACTTTCACCATCGCCAAGCGCTCCGCTCGGGAAGGCCGCAACCCCAAAACCGGGGCCAAGATCAAGATCAAAGCCTCTACGGTGCCCAAGTTCCGGCCCGGCAAAGCTTTGAAAGATGCGGTTGCCAAAGTAAAATAAAGTAACCTTTACTCTGAGACTAGGGAAAGGAAGGAAGAAGCGGGCGGTTGTGGTACAACGGCCCGTTTTTTTTGCCTTGAAATTGGAGCCGGGAAACCCTAGTCCAAAGCGACCAGCAGGCCCTTGAGGTAGTCCCCTTCGGGAAAATTGAGGTTCGGCCCATGGTCGGGACCGGGTCCCAGCCGCCGGAGCAGGTGGGCTTCCTTGTGTGCGTCCAAGGCCGCATCGGCCAAAATCTTTTGGAACAACTTGGGCTCCATCGCCCCGGAGCAAGAGAAGCTGACCAACAGCCCACCGGGACGGATCAGCTTCATGGCCAAAAGATTGATGTCCTTGTAGCCCCTGGCCGCCTTGTCCAGTTGGGACTGGGATTCGGCAAACTTGGGCGGATCGAGGATGACCAGATCAAAGCTTTTGCCCTGGTCCCGCATCAGCCGCAATTCCTTGAACACGTCCTCTTCCCGTACCGTCACGGCCTCACTGCCCAGGGCGTTTAAGGCCAGATTTGCCTCAAACTGCCGGTTGGCCGGGCCCGAAAGCTCCACCTGGGTCACCTTGGTGGCCCCGCCTTGGAGAGCGGCCAGGGAAAAACCGCCAGTGTAACCAAAACAATTGAGGACTTCCTTGCCCTGGGCCAGTTGGCGGACCACTGCCCAATTCTCCCGTTGGTCTAAGTAATGGCCCGTCTTGTGGCCTTCAAGCAGGTCCACGGCAAAGTGAATCCCGCCGATCTCCACCGGCACCGGCCCCGAGGGGAGGGTCCCGGCCAAGAGGCCCTTGACCGGAGCGAGGCCTTCCTTTTCCCGCACCGAAACATCGGACCGCTCCACCACCCCTTGAGCGGGCCAAAGGTTTTGCAGCGCTTCTAGGATCATGGTCTTGGCGGTTTCGGTCCCAGCGCTCAGAAACTGGCAGACCAAATAATCCCCGTACCGGTCCACCACCAACCCCGGCAGGCCATCGTTTTCCCCGTTGACCCACCGGAATGCGGCGGGCAGACCCAAGGGCCAGATTGCTTGGCGGCGGGCCAGCGCTTTTTGCAGTTGGCCGACAAAAAAGTCGAGTTGGACCGATTGGGTCGGGTCATAGTTCCAAAACCTCGCCCGGATCTGGGAGGCCGGAGAATAGGCCGCCCAACCGACCAGCTGGCCGTCTCCATCCCGGACCAAGAGGCTTTCGCCCATCCCCGGGTCCCCGGTCACCTTCTCCACCGCTCCAGAAAAGATCCAGGGGTGGTGTCGTTTGGAAGATTTTTCTCGGCCTTTTTTCAACAACAGTTCTTTTGCCATGGCTCCTTTGACTTTTGGTCTTTAAGATCGTCTCTCTTGGGTGTGCCGTCAACGGTTTCTTGGTTCGTCCCGGCAGGTAAAACCTCCGCCTTGTGGCCTTAAAAAAAGGGAGCGGAGGGGCCAAGGCCTTGGGTGGGCGACAGATCTTTGTACCCGTTTTGCACCCTTTTTGCATGAACCTTTGGTATGCCTACAAATCTCTACCGGTGGTGTGATGGTCAAAAAAATCTGGTCCCCTCTTTTGGGGCTTTGCCTTTGTGCCCTGCAAGCCCATGGGGCGGAATACTACCAGGGGCTCCGTAGCCCCAGAGCCCTAGCCATGGGCAACACCGGGGTGGCGGCGGCCAACGATTCCTACGCCTTGAGCTACAACCCGGCGGTGCTGGCCAACACCAAAAAATGGTGGGTGGACTACGCCGCTTGGACCGTTGAGGGCTCCAACGGCCTCACCGCCTTGGACGTGCTGCCCAGCATCGCCCAACTGACGTACCCCTACGTCCAGGAAACCGGTCTGGCCGAGGCCTCAAGGGCCAGTTTCCTGCTCAAAGCCGATCCGCACATCCGGGCCACTGCGGGGCTCAACTTTGTGGCCCACTTGGCCGACGAGGGACTGGCGGTCGGGGCAAACTACCTTCGGGAAGTCACCATCCAGGGGCTCAACAGCAATACGGTTTTGTACCAACGGAACGACCGGATCACCCAAACCGGATTTTCTCTGCCCTTGGGCCAAGGCAGTCTGATCTTGGGGGTCGGGTTCCGCCAGATCGACCGGCGGGATGCCAGTTCCGACGGCACGGCGGTGCCCAGTTTCCCGAGCACCTACCAACAAGGCCGAGCCTACGATGTGGGCCTGTTGTGGCGGATGGCCAATGCCGCCCGAGTGACTTGGGGGCTGGTGGTGCAAAACTACGGCAGCATGGACATCGGCACCACCAAAGCCGCAGAGCCCCAAGAAGTTCATGGCGGGGTGAACCTTTCGCTGGAGTTTGGGATCTTCAAACTGGTCCCGACCTTGGACATCCGAGGACTGCAAACCACCCGGGAACGGGAAAACCGGATCCATGCCGGGGTTGAATTGGGGCTGTTCCCCAACGAAACCGGCGGCAACTGGCTGAGCCTCAGGGCCGGTTCCAACGAAGGTTACGCCACTTCCGGGGCGGAACTGAACCTAGCCAACCACGGGATGATTTTGGGGGCCAGCCGGTACTATGAGGAAATCGGCACTTCTACGGCCAAGCAACAAAGCAGCGAGCGGATCTTGGCCTACTTCTCCCTGGGCTTTTAACCTCGCCCCAGGTTGGCCAACAGCCGGTCGATCTCCGACTGGACTCCCCCGAACTGCCCCGGCTCCAGGGCTACGGCGTTGGACTGGCCGGTCAAAAGGTCGTTCAATTTCTCGATGTTGACCAAAAACTTTTGGTCGGCCACTTCTTCCTTGGAAAAAAGCTGGAAGGCCTGGGCCGCCCAGGCGGAAAAAAATCCCTTCAGATCTTCCTGCTGTCCTTTGGGCAGGGTCGCTGCCCGTTCCAAGAGGCCCTGCTCCAGGGCTTCCAACTGGTCCATTTGGGTTTCCTTGAGCGACTGGTAGGTCTTTTTTACCAACCGAAACTCTTGGGTGCTGGCGGAAACTACCAAACGCATCTGTTGGTGCTGCCGGACCATATCCTCTTGGGCCGCAAAGGCCAAAAGCCTTTCCTCAAACTGTTCCACAAGGCTGGAGATCACATAAATCGCCAATAGTTTTTCGTTGGTCGCTTCGGGGGTGTTGCGGATCAATACTGCCACCTGCCCGCTTTTGGAAGGGATGGCGGTGTAGGTTCCTTGGTGGAGAATCACCGTTTGGGCCAAGCAATTTTCCAAAATCATGCTGTCCAGCTTGCTGGAAACCCCCCGGTCGCTCAAGTCCACTTCCTGCCCCGAGCGGCTGCGTATACTGCAACGGAGTTGTTTGAACTCCTCTGGCTCCCCTTCCTTGGCTGCAGAATCAAACTTAAGGGTATGTACCGAGACCACCAAAAGCTGGCAGAGTTCTTCATAAGAATGGGCATTCAGACTTGAGGCATAAAACTCGTTGATCGCCCTCAAGGTTGAGGTATCTACGGAGGCCTTTTGCCGCTCCCGTTCAATTCGAGTCAAGGCAAACTCCCGGATGGACTCCTTTTCGTCCTTGAGGGCTAACAAATTTCGGTAGGAGTCCAAGGCTTGTTTGACCACTGCCACCATCAATTCGTTTGGCACTGGCTTTACAAAATACTGGTAAACCCCCGCCTCAAAGCTGGTGACTTGTTTTTCAACTTGTTGCTGCCCGGTCACCATGATCACCGGAATGTCCTTGTACCTTGGGTCGGCTTTGATGTTGTTGAGGAAAGTGGGGCCATCCATCACCGGCATCACCCAGTCGAGCAGGATGGTGCCAATACCTGGGTGTTTGGCCAAAATATCCAGGGCTATGGCTCCGTTTTGCGCCGTATGGGTCACAATCCCGGCGGCATTGAGGCCGGTTTGGGCCCGGGTCAGACTGACCATTTCATCTTCTACGATCAATACCGATTCTTCCATAGTCGCTCCTTATCTTTCCAGTAAAGTATCTTAAGGGTACCTCGAACCATTGGGACCCTTGTGATTCACGGTGATGAATCCCAAAATGCCCCCTCCCATTCGCAACGGTATCATTGTATCTGAATTACAAAATATTTCCATCGGGCTAGCGCCTTAGGAGCGTGGTCGGCAACCTTGGGATTCTCCCTAAACCTTGTCAGTCCTGCCCTTAGGTTTTCTCAGTTTTATTTGTTTGGCCCACCAAACAAAGGCGGCCAGACTCAGGTTTGGATCGGTTTTGGCCTATCGGTTCTTTTTGCCTTGGGCTAAACTGGGGCCAAACCCCTTTTCCTACGGTCACAAATGGCATTCCCTTTTTTCCAAGTTGCGGTGATCGGCGGCGGCATCAACGGAGCGGGAATCGCCAGAGAGGCCGCCTACCGGGGGTACAACTGCCTCTTGGCCGAACAGGGGGACTTCGCCGGAGCCACCAGCAGCCAGTCTTCCAAACTGATCCACGGCGGCATCCGGTACCTGGAACAGGGCCGGATGGGGTTGGTGTTTGAGGCGCTCCACGAACGCAAGACCCTCTTGGCCATTGCCCCGCATCTGGTCTCCCCCTTGCGGTTCCACATCCCGGTTTACCGGGGGGATTCTCGGGCCGGGTGGTTGATCGGTCTGGGCTGCAAGCTTTACGACCTCTTGGCAGGCCCCCACAACCTGACCCCTTCCAAACGGATCCAACCCCAAGAATTCGGCCAATTCCCCGAGCTGGCCCAAGAGGGGTTGCAGGCGATTTTTGCTTATTCCGATGCCCAGGTCTTTGATGCAAGGCTGACCTTGGAAACCGCCCTTTCCGCCTCTTTGGCCGGGGCAGTGGTGCGCAACTACTACCGGTTGGTCCAAGCCCAGCCCAAGGGGGACCGGTTTTTGTTGGAATTTTTGGATCTCCGTACCCAAACCACCGAATGGGCAGAGGCCCAGGTGGTGATCAACGCCGCCGGGGCCTGGACCCCCCAACTGGACCGCTGGTTTACGGCCAAGAAAAAACGTCCGGGCCTGCGGTTTTCCCGGGGCATCCATCTGGTTGTCCGGGCCAAAGATCCGCACCAACACGGCTTCCTGACCTTGCCCGAAGGGGGCCGGGTGGTGTTTGTGTTGCCTTGGGCCGGGAATTACACCTTGATCGGCACCACCGAAAGTTTGTACGAAGGCACGGATTTCGCCCACATCCCCCCTTCGGAAGAGGAAATTTTGTACCTCTTGGAGGTGTACCGCCGTTATTTTCCGGCCCAGGAGATCAAACGATCCGAGGTCCTGCACATCCATTCGGGGGTCAGGAGCCTGATCGACCAGGGGGAAAGCGACCTGGGCCAAATGTCTCGGGAGTACCACATCGAAGGGGAACGGCTGCGAGGCGGCCAGGGCTATTGGGCGGTGTTCGGCGGCAAGATCACTACCTACCGTTCTTTGGGGGAAAAGGTGATGGACCAGGTGGGGCGAGGGTTTCCTGCCTCCGCCCAGACCGCCAAAAGCACCAAGGCCTCACCTCTGCCCGGAGCGCTTCCTTTGGCAAACGGCCAGGAGCAAACAGCGAGGGCCGCCCTCCAAGAGGCCGGGCTGGACCCTAGTCTAGAGGCGCTGTGGAGAGGCCGTTACGGCAACCGTTGGGTGGCGGTGGCGGGGTTGCTGGGGGAAAACCCCCGGTACAAGGAACAGCTGTTGCCCCAAGGCCTGTGGTGGGCCGAGCTGGCGTACCTGATGGATTTTGAGCTGGCCCATCTGGCCGAAGACGTGCTGCTGCGCCGGACCCTGTTGGGGTACGAAACTGGGCCAGCGGAAGCGGAAAAGCTGCAAGCGGCGATGGTGGACCTGGGGGTTCGTTCCGGCCAAAGCCCCCCACCAACCCCCGGCCTACACTAGGCTTTGGCTACAGCCCCTTGTGGGTCCCGTCACAAAAAGGATTGTTTTTGGACTGGTGGCAACCACAGAGGTAGGCTTTTTTGTCTTCGGTAAAGTCCACTTTCTTGGGAGCAGCACCGGCAATCGCCTTGTGGGAGCCGTCACAATGGGGGGCATTTTTGCTCTGCCCACATTGGCAAAGGTACAAGGATTGACCGGCCTTGACTTCAACGGCGTAAGGGGCTTTTTGGTGAGACATCTGGGGTCCTGGATCGGGTGGATGGAATGGGGCGGGTGCCCTCTTTGCCCCAGCCCACAAGGGCTGGAATCTCAAGACCCAAGGTAGGGGCTTTTTCCTGCTTGAAAAAGAGGACGAAACTAGAAAGGATTGTTCAACATATGGAACAATCTCCCCGGACTACCGATGGATCTCAATCTTCTGAATACCTTTTTGAAGGTCGCCGAACTGGGCAGCTTTACCAAGGCCGCCGCCTACCTGCGACAGCCCAAGTCCCGAGTCAGCCGGGCGATCAGCCGTCTGGAGGAAGAGCTCCACACCGAGCTGATCAAACGAAGCACCCGCAAGCTGCAACTGACCCCCGCCGGTTGTAGGCTCTTCCAGAACACCAGGCCCCTGATCGACCAGCTCAACCAAGAGGCCCAAACCTTGGCTGCCAGCGCCCAGGACCTTTCAGGCAAGGTCCGGTTCTCCGCCCCCGAGGACATCGCCAGCCTTTTGTTTGGCGTTTTGTTGGCTGAATTCATGGAAACCTATCCCCAGATCGATTTGGAATTGGTCTTGAGCGCCCAATACTTGGACCCGGTCGGGGAGCGGCTGGACTTTGCGCTTCGGGTCGGCAACCTCAAGGACAGCTCGCTCAAACAGGTGCGGGTAGGGCAGATTCGGCTGGTCCTAGCGGCGAGCCCTTCTTACCTGAAAACCTTTGGCCAGCCCACCGACTTGGCAGCCCTGACCAGCCACAAAATTTTGGCCTTTTTACCCAACCACCAGCCCCAAGGCGGTGAACCAGCCCCCTATGAACTGCTCAACCAAACACTGGCTCCTCTTTTGGTTTGCAACAGTTTTGGGTTGTTGATGGAGTTGCTGTTGAGGGACAAAGGGATCGCCCTTTTGCCCGACTATTATTGCCGGTCCGAGATGTTCAAGGGCCGGTTGGTGCGGCTTCTGCCGGACCTCGACTTTGGGGGACGGAACCTGCAAATCCTCTACCCTCCCGCCAAAGTGCTGTCCCCCAGGACTCGGGTTTGTCTGGACTTTTTTGCCTCCCGACTTTCGCCGTTTTTTGCCTGAAGGGCAGGTTCATTTTTTGCTTCTTTTCCCTCTAGGCTCTTTTTTCTTTTCCCCCAGCGGTTTGCTTTCCGCTCTAGGTTGCCGGGATTGCTGTTTCCAGCAATTCCCAAAAGTTTCCCTCCCTTTTTTTTCTTGGTACAATCCTGGCAGTAAAACTACCTAGATACTTTACGGTTTGGCCAATTCACGTTTTCCCACTTGGAGGAGGGGGTATGAGAAAGATCACTCTGATTTTGTTGCTGGTTTCCGCATTGGCAGTGGTGGGTTGCAAAAAGAAGTCCGAGGCCACCAGTGAATCATCCAGCAGCACCACCGTTGATGCTTCGGCAGACTTGGCAACCACCAAAGCCTTGTCCGCCTTCCAATTCCTAGCGACAAAAAACAGCAACTTTACTGCCGACGTGACCGGAACCAGCTCCGGGACCGCCATCACCGCCACCATCCCCTTCAAGGCTGACCTGACCAAACTGGTCGCCACTTTCACCACCGACGGCGCTTCGGTCAAGGTGGGGACCGTTTCCCAGGTCAGCGGGACCACGGAGAACACCTTTGCCTCGCCGGTGGTTTACACGGTGACCGCTGAAGACTCCAGCACCCAGGACTATACGGTGACCGTCTCCAAGACCGCCGGGAAGACCGACAAGGCCATGAGCAGCTTTAAGTTCCTCAGTGCTTCCAACTCGGGGATTGGTGGGGATTATACCGGGACCATTTCGGGGGCCACGATCACCATTGCCGGATCGGACACCAACTCCAAGCGGTACATTGCTCGGGGACAGTTGGCCAACCTCAAGGCGACCTTCACCACCACCGGCGAATCGGTTAAAGTGGGCAGTACGGCTCAAACCAGCGGGACCACAGCCAATGACTTTAGCAGTGGCCAGACCTACCGGATCACTGCCGAGGACGGCAGCACCCAGGACTACCAAGTCACCTTGTCCAGCCGTGTGCCGATCCCCGATACCGAACAAACCACCAGCTTTACCGCTACCTTCGGGGAGGACCACGACTATGTCCAAAATGCCCAGTCCTACACCGACAACGGGAACGGGACCTTGACCGACAACGTGACCGGGCTGGTCTGGCAAAAAGCACCGGATGCCACCACCCGCACCTGGACCGACTCCAAGACCTACTGTGAAAACAACACCGCCGCTCTGCCAGGCTCCGGTTGGCGTTTGCCGAGCTACCGGGAGTTGTCGGGTTTGCTGAAGATGAATACTTCCTCACCTTTGATCAACACCACTGTTTTCTCTGGGGTGCAAAACAACAACTACTGGTCCAGTACCACGGTGGCCACCAATTCGACCAACTCTTGGTACCTCAACCTCAGCTCCGGGTTGATGGCCGACTTGAGCCAAGGTGGACTCCAGTACGCCCTTTGCGTCCGTGGGACTGCCGAACCTTCCTTGAACATGGTCAGCAACGGAGACGGCACGGTGACCGACTTGGTCACTGGGCTGGTTTGGGAGGCTAGGGACGAGTCTGCTGCTGGACTGGTCACCTGGGAGGGGGCCATCGCTTTTTGTGAAGGGTTGGACTATGCCGGGCAGACCGACTGGCGGTTGCCCAACACCAAGGAACTCTCCACTTTGGTTGATTTAACCAAATCCACGACCGTAAAATTCGACCAAACCCTGTTCCCAACGATGAAAAACAGTTTTTATTGGGCTTCCACCACTTCAAACAGCAGCAGCACCTGGGCGTACGACTTCAGTATGTCGTCAGCCGGTAGCTACACCACCTACACCAAAACCAACGTTGCCGACTATGTTAAATGCGTCCGGGCGGGGGACTGACTTAGAGATTTTCTGACTGGTAGCTCCTTTGGAGTGGCCGGTTTTTCATTCAACCCAAGGCGGTTTGGACCTGTTGCCCAGGCCGCCTTTCTTTTTCTTGCCCCAGAGAACCCAATGGGATACAACCGCATAGGCTTGTGTTGACGTGAGGGTCGGAAGGGGTGTTACGAATTAACCTGGAGAAAAGATGAAGGTGATCAGATACGGGCTTCCTTTGGCCTTGCTGGTGGTTTTGGCCTTTGGAGGCTGCAAAAAGAAGTCTGAAAGCTCCGTTTCCTCCGGCACCACCACAACGACCGTTTCCGTTTCTTCGGTCAGTCCGGCAGAAGGGGCAGCCAGCGTGGCGATTACCACCAGTCTGGTGGTCACGTTCAGCGAAAAAATGGCCGCCAGCACCGTCACCGTAAGCGCGGACACAACCTGTACCGGCAGCGTCCAACTCTCGGCCAACGACTTTTCCAGCTGCATCGCCCTGGGTGACCCCACCGCCGACAGCACCGGGGCGATTTTTACCACCACCCCCAAAACCAGTTTGGCCAACGGCACCACCTACAAGCTGAAGGTGACCACCGCCACCACCAATGAGGCCGGGGCGGCCTTGTCGAGCGAGTACAGCTCAACCCAAGGCTTTATCACGGTTTCGGCCACCACCGCCGTGGCCGACACCACCGCCCCCGCCTCCCCGAGCATCACTATCAACAGCGGGGCCAGTTTGACCGACAGCACTGCGGTGAGCCTGGTCTTGAGCGCTACCGATGCAGTAGGAGTGACCAAAACTTACGTTTCCAACAGCAACAGCACTCCGGCCGCCTCCAATTCCGGGTGGACCTCGGTAACCTCTGCGACCAGCCTTGCCTCCACCGCCTCTTATACTTTGACTGGCACCGCAGGCTCTCAGACCCTGTACGCTTGGTTCCAGGATGCGGCGGGGAACGTGAGTGCCGCTGCCTCCGCTTCGATCACCCTGGTTTTGTGGCCAGGGACGGCGCAGTTTGGGACCTCGTTGGACGATGCCGCTTTTGCCGGGGCCATATCGGCCAGCAACAAACTCTACCTCACCGGCTACACGGCAGGTGGCTTGAGCGGCACCAGTGCAGGGGGCAACGACATTGTCTCCCGCCAGTATGACCTCAACGGGGCCACCGGATGGACCGCCCAGGTCGGGAGTGCGGCTTCGGATATCGCCTATGGGTTGGCGCTGGACAGCAGCGAAAACGTTTATGTCGCCGGTCAATCCATGGGCGCTTACGACGGCGGAACGCTGGTCGGCTCTTCGGACATTGTGCTGACCAAGTACAACAGCTCAGGGACCAAGCAATGGTCCTTGGAGTACGGAACCGTCAACGGCGACCAAGCCCAGGCGGTTGCCGCCGACAGCGCCGGGAACTCCTACCTGACCGGTTTCACCAGAGGCGGCCTGGACGGCAATACCCTAACGGGGATCTACGACTTCTTCTTGAGCAAGGTTGGCCCCACCGGGACCTTACAATGGACCAAGCAAATCGGTTCTACCGGGGGGATCGGCTACTCCGGTCGAGGGGTGGCGGTGGACAGCGCCGGAAACATCATCGCCGTGGGCTACGCCGACAAGTCTTTTGACGGAAACAGCATCGTGGGCACTTCCGATTCCATCGTGATTTACAAATGCGACAGCTCCAACACCAAGATCTGGTCCAAACAAATCAGTTCGGCCAGCATTGAAGAGGCCTACGGAGTGGCCGTGAACGGGACCACGATTTACGTGGTCGGTTATTCAGCGGGCACCATCGGCGGAACCCAGGCCGGGGCCGGGGACCTGTTCTTGGGCAGTTATGATGCCAACGGCAACCAGAATTGGACCACCCAGTTGGGCACTTCGGGCCAAGAGTATGGTCTTGGGGTAACGGTGGACAAAAGCGGAAATGTGTACGTCACGGGAAAAACCGCCGGAGCCTTTACGGGGACCAATGCCGGAGGGACGGATATCTTTGTGGCCAAGTACGACAGTGCCGGGAACAAGCAATGGGTCAGCCAGATCGGTACTGCGGGCAACGACTTTGGCCAATCGGTGACCACCGACTCTTTGGGCAATGTTTATGTGATCGGTTATGCCGCCGCTTCCTTGGACGGCAAAACCTACCAAGGAGGGTTTGACATGGTAGTCCTCAAGTACAGCGCTTCGGGGGTGTTGCAATAATTTTGCACTCCCACCCTTGGGCGGGTTCCAGCGCTGCCCAAGGACGCAAAAAAAAGGGCCTTCAGATTCAACCTGAAGGCCCTTTTTTTGTTTCTGGAAGAGGGTGGGGGATTCGAACCCCCGGAGCTGTTACACTCGACGGTTTTCGAAACCGTTACTTTCAACCACTCAGCCAACCCTCCCCAAGAATCCCGATTTCTCCTTTTACCCCTAGGTCTAGGCAGGGTGAGTCGGTAAGCTCCACCTGCGAGGCAATCCTAGAAACCGAGCTGCAATTTAGCTGGGTTTCTGCTTGCCGTCAATCGGGGGATTGGGGCAAACAGCTGCCTGCCCCTTAACTCCGGTCAAGGAGTCCCCTTATTCTTCCCCGTCATAATACCCACAAGCGCCGTCCTTTTTGTGCACCTGCCAAAGGCTCCCGGCACTGGGCGGTAGGCCGGGGACCATCCCCGCAAAAACCCCTACCTTGTTGGAATCCGGGTATTCTACAATCTCGTTTGGGGTGAAGGTGGAAAAGGCGAGGTATTTAAACACTTGGTCCGACTGGTTGGCCAACTGGTGGGCAAAGGCCTTGCCTGCCGGTAGGGGTACATAGTCCCCCTGGACCAAGGTGAGCCGCTCCTCCCCCAACCGCAAGGTGCCTTCCCCTTCGAGCACTAAAATCGCTTCTTCCGCAGCATGGTGGAAATGAAAGGGAAAGGACTTTTTCCCTGGGGCCAATTCGTAATAGGAACAGCCCAACTGCTGGGCCGCCGTGCCTTGGGTCAAGGAGCCACGGGTAAAACCAAAGTTTCCCTGTTCCCGGTGGTTTAGTTCCAATTGGTGAAGGTTGGTTTTTTTCATCCGAATCCTTGGGTTTGGGGGGCCTAGGCCTTTTTAAAAAATTCGGTTTTTAAGACGATTTGGGCCTTGCCGATCTTACATTCAATCTCATCGGGGTTTTCGGTCAGCCGTATTTTTTTGATCGTTTCCCCTCGTTTGAGGGTGATGTTGGAGCCTTTGACCTTCAGGTCCTTGGTCGCCTGCACCGAATCTCCGTCGATCAATTCTTTGCCGTTACAATCTTTGGTGGTCATGGTTTTTTGGGGGTTGGGGGAAGGGAAAACTTATTTCGGCTCAAACCGATGGAGGTTTAATGTTGCCAGTTCTTGTAACGCTTGGTTTTGTTGTACCCATTCCAGATGGCCAACAAACTTGACCGGCAACAGATATTTGGTCTGACATTCCAGGGTGAGGCGGGCAAAATTCACTGCCCCCAGCTGGGCTGGGACCAAAACCGAGACATCCGGGATGTGAAAGCCCCCCTCAGGTCGTGGGAACAAAAACTTCACCTCATGCTCTCCTTGGCGCACCGGTAGGTAGGTAAAGCTCCTACTTTCCAAGAGCACGATATACCGGTCATCCACCAAAAGGTTAAAATCAACAGCCGAACCACAAAATTCGCTGGGCCGATAAACATACAGGAGCGCTTGGCCTGCGGGCGGGGTTTCGAGCCCGGCGAACCGGGGGCCGCTGGCCGAACAGGAGGCCAGGAGAAACCCCAGGAGCAGCAGCCGAACCAACTCAAATCTTTTCATTTTTTGGGCTCCAGAACGCTGGCAGGCAAGGCAGTTTTTGTAAACCCAGGGGCCTTCCCCAGCGCTCCCAAAGGGGCAGGGACTCCAAGGAATATTTTTTAGGAATGTAAATCCCGCCGAGCGGCGAGGCAAGGAAAAAAGGAGTTCGGTTGCCGGGCCGGTTCGTTTACCTTGACCTGCAACCCCCAAAAGGGGCCAAATCCCTCAATTGCCTCGGGACAAGACCTGATAATGAGCCCAAGAATCTGGATAAGAAGGTATCATCCTGATATTCCTACTTCCAGTAGTACAAGGTCTGCTCGGTGATACCCAATCTTCCGACCAACGCCTTAACCTTTGTCCCTTGTTCTGCTTCCAGCAGGGCTAGGCTTATCAGTTGATCCAAGAATTTTGCTTTTTTCAGTTTAATCTTCCTTCTGGGGACTTATCAAAATCTTGCCATTCTAAACAGTCCTGGTTCGGGTTCAACGTCAACTGCCGCAATCAATCCTATAGCATTTGCTCTGCCTTGATAAATCGATAGATTTCTTCCGCTACAATTTTATTTTCAGAGTCAGGAAGATGCACTACGTCCAGAAAAATGGACTCATCTTGAACAAAATCAAGCAGTGAAAGGTATCGCCCTGAAGCATGTTGTTGGCGATCCCATTTTTCAAACCTATCTTCTACCGAGTAATAATAAAACTCGTGCATATCGCACCTTGCGCTAATGGCTAACTCTTTTTTACAAGTCTCTTTTTGGGCTCTTTGTTTGTTTTTTGCCGGCTGCAAAACACCAAGAAACTTGATGTTATACGCATGTGCAATCTTTGCCATTTTTTCAACATTGGATAAATAAAAATCCCTGACCTGAACAATTTCTTCTGCCGGCGTGCTGGCATATTTTGGATTTGGGTGCTCAAGATCATCCAGCGGTAATTTCCGTGGATTATGAACGGCGCTCCAATACAAACCAGGCCATCCTATTACAGGGACTGCAGAGGTATAATTATCGAGATCATTATATCCATCATAAGCTACCAGCAGGTCAATATTCATGTCTAATAATTCTTCAACAAAAACTGCGAGTTCTTGCTTGGAAATGTAACCAACATGGCTTGCATTAATGAATTCGACTTTTTTCCCATCTTTGTTCATTATCTCAGAAAGATAACCTATTATGGTTGTTTCGTTTTCACAGCCTGAATGACCAGCGGACCCACTAACCATCGCTATTCGGATGGTACCGTTCACTTTCGGGCCGATATTGTCTGACCGAAAGCCATGAGAATCTGTTTTAATGATCGTTTTTATATCTTTTTGTTTTTCATGCTCACATTTACCTTCATAAATCTGTTGTGGCGCATACCTGTATCCAGAATAAGGGTCCAGTACACTCACCAGAGCGGCAACCTTTTTATGTGCTTGCTCTTGATTTAACATTGTGGCCTGAAATATTTTGCCCGTCTTTGAAGGCTCAATGGATTGACTTAGAGATACACGATCCGAACGATCAATCCACATTTGGGTCAGCGCATTAACCGTTTGCCCCACGTAAGGCCAATCAGTAAGGCGCTTCATTTTTCGCAACAGGACATTCTCACCTTGTGGATCAACAGCAAAGATCAACAAGGGAACGGCAAAAAACGAGGCAACCATTATGCAGGTGGCAACAAGGATTTTCTTTTTATGGATGTATCGGTTCAAAACTGGAAATAAATGAACGAGGTTTCAATATGCTGTATGGAAAGAATAAAATACAACATCAATCCGGACAATAAAGATTTTTCGTAAATACCAGGCTTTGGAAACCCCGTTGTTTCGAAGGCCAAGGCTCTAATGTGGATAATGAACAGCGGAACCAGCAAGACAAAGGGATACGTGAACTCTTCAAGGTAAACCCCGGGGTTTTGAAAGTTTTTTACAATTTGAATTGCCTGGGGAACGTCACCTGCCCTAAAGAAAATCCACGTTATGTAAACTACACACTGAGTAAAGAAATACCAAAACAGTTTGACAGGCAAAAATTTGTTTTCCCCGTTTATCTTAAGAATTCGTTCAAAGATCAAAGCAAGCCCGTGGATAGCTCCCCAAACAACAAAATGATTGGCCGCGCCATGCCATAACCCACCAAGCACCATAACTATAAATAAATTAGGGTCTTGACTAGCATAGCAGAGATAAAACCTGCTAGACATAGTCATGGAAAGACTCAACAGGTATGCAAAGCGTTCAAAAATTTCAGCGGCCAAAACACGGCAAATCATCAAGCTATTTGCCCTGG